>JABXNS010000002.1_pt1 | contig 344052 bp, 340 predicted proteins | sample 7301101 | NCBI WGS metagenome assembly JABXNS01 (sample SAMN14449646, study PRJNA615230) | soil metagenome | isolation source: soil from bare, unvegetated metal-rich iron-sulfur acidic spring small-cell... | place: Canada: Paint Pots Mound, Kootenay National Park, BC | collected 2017-05-25 | reverse complement strand
GGAGCACCATCGAGGCGTCCAGCTCGGCGAACTGGCGACCGCAATCAGCGGATAGCTTCAACCTTGGAATTGGCGTCGGTAGCTCCAATCCCGGCCCCAGCATTGCACGCGCCATCGGTGATCCACTGAGCGCGCAATACGATTGCTTCAACGGATCGGTCTTTGTCCTCGGGCCTAACGACCAGCCCACGCACCAGACGTCGCTGAACTATAACTTGGGCTGGAATCATGTCATCAAGAAAAATTCGTTTATGTTTCAAGCTTTCCGTACGGATTTGGGCGGACAGGCGATTCAGGGCGCGGTCCCGATCGCCGGCGAACCAGCGGACATTTTCCCAAACGATTCTTTAGCGCAATATCTGGCCCAGCTGCAGAACACTTGGGCGCAACCCACGGTTTGCGGCTCGACGCCTTTTGATCCCACGCATGTCTACGTGACGCAATTGGTTTCAGGTGAGACGCGGATAACCCAAGGGTTTACGATATCCGGAAGGATCTCGCTCGGGAAGATCGCTCTGCTTTCGCCATCATACGCGATCACGAACTCCTACTATTCGACGCTCGATCCGCGGTTATTACTTCCGGGCAGCTACTACGGCCTTGGGATTCAGGTTCCACGCGTTCCCGTGGCTCGGGGAGGGCTAATCGTCCAAAGCGCTGCGTCTCATTCACGGGTTGGCTGGTACCTCAATGCCCAGTACACTTCAGCGAATAATCCAGCCAATCAGCCGGCGTACACGATCTACAATGCAAGCTTGGTGTTTCAGGCCACGCGAGGAAATTTGGTGCTCTTTGCGGGCAATATTTTCGGGGCGCACACGGGCCTGTTTACTACCTATCAGGGTATCGACCCGTTACCGACGCAGGGCGGCGGCAGCTTCGCGCTTGCAACAACGCCCTTACAGCCGCGGTCTTTTTCCATTCAATATCAGATCCGCGGCCAACAACGCGCCAAACCGCTTCCTGCGTCGCCTAGTTCTGGTGTTTCGTCACCTGCCGCTAAACCGACGCCGCACTAATACTTGTGCTGAATCAAAATGTCACGGTTGCCGTGCCGTATCCAAGCACTACGCGTTTAACATATTTGCTGATTCGTTCGGCCGTTTGACCTTCAAGGGGGCTACCTGCAGTCGAGGGACCGTATGTGAGAACGTCGAGTAATCGGTCACTGCTGATCCAAACGATATACCTGCCGGGCTCCAGGCCTCCGAAGATAAAATGACCTTCCGTGTCAACCAGCGCTCGCTGAGTGTAAGACACTAATCTCGAATCGTAAGACGGAGCGCTCCCTGGGTGTCCCCATGAATCAAAATACCAATCGGTGTACGGAATGGCCGGGACACAAAACGCGGTTGCGGCTGGAAAAGGAGCGCGTACGGATCCAATGAGCACGTAGTGTCCTGGGGGCGCGGCCTGGAGTTCCGTCAAATCGATGGGCGGCGGCTGCGCTTGTGCATTAGCGGTGGAGCCGGAAAGAAAAACCAACGCCATGCAGCCAAGCAACCAGCACTTAAGCATGCCTCTTACTTCGGATAGTGACAATCGCGGGCCTATGGCATATTAAGCTTGAGCTGCGACTCGCGAATCAACGAAGTGTTTGGGCCCGCATCGAACGCGACCTCGCGCGGCGTCTGCAAATACTCAACGCCGGCCTTCTGAAGTATAGCTTTTCCCTGACCGGTGAGGATGAATTGCGCGAACGCATCTGCCTCGTGGGGATGCGGAGCGTCCTTCATCACCGCGATGGTGTACGTGATCTTGTCGGACATCGCTGCCGCGCCAGGTAACGCGAGGAAATGCAGATGTCGAGCGATCGCTTCGGTCTTGTAAAAGAATCCAGCGTCGGCTTGGCCCGTTTCGATGCGCGTCAGTAAGTCCTCTTCCGGAAATGTTTGCGCCGGATTCTCGTCGTCACCAAGAATGCGTTTTTCCCCCGGCCCTCCGGCGAGAATCGTCATAGCCTGGATCGTATAGACGCCCTTGGGATCAAGTTTCGGATCCGTGCGGCCAATCACCAGCCCGTTCATTGTAAGCGCGTCTAGAAGGGTGCGCTTTCCCGCGGCCGCGGCCGCAAAAGACGAAGCAAACCGTGATTTGTCCGACCAACCAATTCCCAGGCTTGTGCCGGCAAACGTGTATGCACGCGAAACCTTAGCGCCAAGCCCAATCACGAGTTTTGGGTCAACGCTGACGAAGACATCAGGGTTCTTTAGACCGGCCGAAATGAGATTCGCAAGCGCCTTGCTGCCGGCTCCCTGGCCCAGAAAATCAATTCCTTGTGCCGCTAATGCCGACTTGATTGGGCCTTCCATAGGCGTCACGAGCGACCCGGCATATAAAACCGAAACGGGCTGCGGAGTTGAAGCCCACGTGGGCGAACTTGTCAGCAGCAACGTTGTAGCGAAGGCGAGGATTTTTGACAAGGTCTTCATTCGGGCGGCTCCTCTTAACGATTGGCAAGAATTCACTTGAAAGCGGTGAGCGGCAGCTATTGCGTAAGCACCGGATAATAAACGAGCAAGTAAAAAACCGAAAGCGTTATTATCGCGATCGCACATACGGCATCGAGCCACGGTTTTCGGATAATCAGCGGAAGAAAAACCACCGGAACCATCGCTAACACGAAGGTGTTTTCACGTGCCCAGTTCTGAATGCCCAGACTGGACCCCGCCATTGCGTTTGCAAACAGCGAACAAATTACCAGCGCTGCGGACGCGCCGATATAGGTTCGGCCTTGCCGTGCATTGTACGCTCTCAGGTCGGAGTCGCCGGGCAGCTCGGGCGAAACGAGTGCGCAAACCAGATATTGAATAATACTCAAGACGAACCCAACGAAAATCGTGCCTAGCGTGACCGTTTGGAGATTGTGGAAGTCCCACAAGCTGATCCAGTTAGCGATAAGCGTAACTAGAGCTGTCAGCATCCAAAGCGCTTGCGGTAGGCTGAAAACAACGATTCGTCGATGCCGGATGATCGCGGTTATCGAAAGCAGTAAGTGCGTCAGCGGCGAAAGTCCGTCACCTCCGGGTTCGCGCAGCGCGCGCAAAGAGTTCGGGCGCGCCCAGCTGTGCACACACGGTGGAGAATATGGGAGCCGGTCCATGCCAATCCAACTCGTCGATATTACTAAAAAGGCCGGCATCAATTCGAAGGGTTGCCAATTGCTTGAATAACAGCGCGAGCCGCTGACCCTCGCCCAGCACGTTCGGTGGGAACACTTCGATCGGCCCGTAGCGGGTGAGCAGAGCCGCAGCGGTCTTCGCTCCGATCCCCGGTATGCCGGGATAACCATCCGCGGCGTCACCGACTAGCGCAAGATAGTCCGGAATCAGTTCGGGACTGACACCAAACTTCGCCCGGACGCCATCAGCGTTCCGGACGACCTTGGTCCTTCGATCAACTTGCACAATGCGATCGTCGCAGACGCATTGCGCGAGATCTTTATCGGGCGTCCAAATGCAAATTTTTTGAACGCGGGAATCGTTTGACGCAATTGCTGCCGCCGAGGCAAGCGCATCATCGGCCTCGAGCTCGACCGTTGCCCACACTGAAATCCCCATCGCGCGCAGCGCGTCCTCGAGCGGCTCGAACTGAGCAAACAACGCAGGGTCTATCCCCTGGCCGGTTTTGTACCCATTCCAGAGCTCGTTGCGGAAAGATTCGATAACATGATCGGTGGCGACGCCAAGGTGCGTTGCTCCGTCCTCAATCATCTGCAGCACGGTGTTGAGCACGCCGATAACCGCCCCGAACCGCCGCTGCTTATCGCTCGGGGCGCGACGCAACCCGTAAAAATGGCGGAAGAGCTCGTAGGTTCCGTCAATCAGATGAACGATCACGCTGACGTCACCTTGGCTGCGGAGCTGTCATGTCTTTCTAGGGCAAAGTCCTCGAATGGCGGCCTCAGCTGCGCCGTCTTTGGGATCTGACTGGGGGCGAGAGTACTCCACGAGATAGCTCGTATGACCGGAGCTCACGAAAACCGCCTCGACGTCGCTCAACAGGTCTCGAATCGTCCGCGTGCCGGTTAGGTATCCGGCGCGAGTATTGTTGCAAAGAGTAATCGTCGAGCGGTGGACATTGGTCATGTGGCGCGATGCGCGTTTGACGAAATCGTGAAACGTCCAACCGGGACGTACGTTGGAAATGACGATCATCGAGAGCGGTTTGCCGAACTCTTTGAGCCCTTTTGGTTTCAGCCAGCCCTCGATCTCGAAAGAAGAACCCCTCGAGAGCCTTTGAGCCGCAGCCGAATGTTCGCGCACCCAACCGGGAGGCGCCTTAAAATGTAGATCCTGCGAAAGGGCGGCGCCTCGTGTGATCGCCGTGCTTGATAATGCCAAAATCGCCAGCCAGTAACCAGGTCTGCTCATCAAGTTTCGACTTTCGAAGGGGTATGGCGGCCACCTCTCGGTATATTCCGACAGTGAAGTATTCGCTTGGGCGTTATGTGTACGGCTTGGCGGCGATTGCGTTCGGCATCTGCGCCTTTGCATTCCACGACATCAATACGTGGCAGCAAGTCAGAGCGCTCGCGCACGCTCCTCAGCGCGAGATGCTTACATACATTGTGGCCACCATCGAGATCGTCGGGGGCGCAGCCATTTTGTGGCCGAGAAAAGCCCGGGCCGGCGCCGTCGCGGTTGGTGTGGTTTACTTCGTCTTCGCTCTGCTGGGGCTGCCGGCCATCATCGCGCATCCGCTCGTGTACAACGGTTATGGTAATTTCTTCGAACAGTTTTCGCTCGCAGTACCAGCGTTGATCGTCTATGCGTATTCCGGTTCGATTGCTCCGGCGCGCACCGAGCAATGGGCTAGGATCGGCTATTACGCGTTCGCTGTCTGCCTCATATCATTCGCACTGGAGCAGCTGTTCTATCTCTCTGCGACGGCGAGTTTGGTTCCCAAATGGATTCCGCCCGGGCAAACCTTTTGGGCGATCGCAACGACGGCCGCGTTTGCTCTTGCCGGTATAGCCCTCCTGACCGGTTTTATGGCCCGGCTCGCAGCTCGATTGACCACGGTCATGCTCGTGGGTTTCGGTTTACTGGTATGGGTCCCGGCGCTTGTTGCCGCTCCCCGTAGCTTTGAGAACTGGTCGGAAGCTATCGAGACGTTCGCGATCGCCGCGTCGGCGTGGGTTGTCGTGGATTTCCTCGATCGGCGCTAGCCGTCACCGCGAGCGTTATGCCGCGTGGCAATCGAGCTGCGCTTAGGTCGACGCGCTTGCCGCGCATCGGCACGCCTTCCTTTCGAAGCCGCGCGAGTTGCCTGCGTCCTTGAGTGACCGCGCCGTCCGAACGAACCACGCGATGCCACGGAACGTCGTGCGTGGTCGTCGCAAGAATATGTCCCACGAGCCGCGGTGCGTGCGGGTCGATATCAGCGTAGGTCTGCACAAAACCCTTGGGAATCGCGCGCACGAGCGCCAGTATGCGCGCCGCTCTAGCCACCGGGGCTTTCAACGCCGCCTTCCAGCGCGGCGCACTCAACGCCGTCACGTTCGCAGTCTTTGCAGTGGTGGCCGTGATGGCTGCTCATTGCGTGGCCGCAGGCCGGGCAATCCGTAATCTGAATCTCTTCCATTGCGCTCCCCGGGCGAATGACGATAAGGGAACCCTCGTTAGACGGGGCGATGGATTCTCCTTACGCGAAGCAACGAAGATGAGCGAGCGCAAGAGCGGCGGAGCCCGTTCGTGTTACAACAAGAACGGATCGCCGAAGAGTGCGTTTACCACAAAGAAACTCGCCGAGCGCGCGATTCCGCGCACGAGCGTAAAGCTTGCGCCGTACGCCTGCGACAAGCACGGCTGGCATCTCGGGCATCGGCCGTGACGCGTCTGCAAACCGAGGTTGCTATAATCGGCGCCGGCGCTGCCGGCCTCGCCGCTGCGCGGCGTCTGCACGAACGTGGGATCGAATTTCTCATTGTGGAGGCGCGCGACCGTATTGGCGGCCGCGCCTATACGCTGCCGGACCGCGAGGCTTCGCCTCCCATTGAGCTGGGCGCCGAGTTCATTCATGGTGATGCGCTTGATACTCTAGCTCTGATGAAGGAGTGCGCCCAAGAGCCGCTCGACGTCGTCACAAACGCTTTCCAATTGCGCGACGGACGGCTTGGGGAAGATTTTGCGATTTGGGAGGCGGCGGCGCGCGTTTTGCAGCGGGTTAACGTGCGTGGCCCTGACCAAACCGTTGAAGCGTTTCTGCAGAGCATTCCTCCCAGCGAGATTCCGGCCGAACAAGTGGACGCCGTGCGCACGATTGTCGAAGGTTTCGACGCAGCCATTACACGCGATGCCAGTACGATCGCGATCGCTCAAGAATGGCTGGGCTCGAATCGGATGATCCGGCGGCCTCCCGGCGGTTATGCGCCGCTCATGCAATGCGCCGCGCGGACGGCGGGCGCGCGCATCCTGATGCAAGCCAACGTCGATCTCATCCAATGGACCCGCGGCAATGTCAGCATCCGAGCGGCGGGGTCGGATGGTCCAATGGAAATTACCGCGCGCCGCGCGATCGTTACGCTGCCCATTGGTGTCCTGCGAGAAAAGACCGTTTCGTTCGCTCCGGCGCTTCCGGCGGAAAAGCAGGCGGCAATCGACGCGATTGCCATGGGACCGGCCGTGCGGGTTACGCTCGAATTTCAGTCGCCATTTTGGGAACGGGTCGAGAATGGCCGCTTTCGCGACGCCGGGTTTTTTTATGCGCCGCAATGCGAGCTGCGAACGGTGTGGACGCGGTTTCCGCAAGGTGCGCCGTTTTTGGTTGCGTGGGCAGGCGGCGGGGCTGTGCAGCGCATTACGGAAGCGCACATGGATCCGATTGAGGCTGCGCTCAGAACGTGCGAAGCGCTATTCCCGCGGGCTGACGTGCGGGCGGAATTCCGCGCCACGTATCACCATGACTGGCAGAGCGATCCGTTCTCGTTCGGAGCGTACAGTTATTTGCGCGCCGGTGGCGGCGACGCGCGAACCTCGCTCGGGCTTCCGATAGAAGAGACGCTATTTTTCGCGGGAGAGGCGACCTCGCGCGCCGACCCCGGCACGGTAAACGGCGCACTGGCGAGCGGCTATCGCGCGGCCGGCGAGGTGATTCAGCGCTTCTGAGCTTGTTCGATCGCAAGATACATTACGATATCCCACGCGTTTCGAATCCCCATAAAAATCAGGAGCATGATCGCCGCCGCCAGCGTGAAGAGCGCCGTCTCCGCGTGCCAGGGAAGGAGAATCGAGGCTGCTACCATCGCCGCATACGCGACGATCGGAAAGATCCCAAACCAAGCCCAGTCTTCGAGATCGGGCTGGTACGACGTCAGCTTCGTCGTCCGAAAAATCACGCGCAGCACGTACAGGACACCGATGAATCCGATGATTCCGATGATGATATCCGGGAATAAAGCCGTTCGCCACGGAGCGCTCAGAATTCCGGAAACCAAAAACGCCGTGCAGAAGTGCAGGACCGTCGGCGTGTTAAAGACTGCGAAACCGACATTCATTTCGTCGCGCTGCCGAAGCGGCATACCGGTGGCAAGAGTGACGACCACGAACATGAGTCCCGTTAGGGCGGCCGCCGACGAACCGGTAATGATGTAGAAATTTGACCACGGAGCGAAGACGGCGTAGCTTTCGTGCGGCACGCCAAAGACTTCGCCGCCGGACGCGACGTTCCGGCGGCGAAAGTGGCCTTAAGAACCTTCGGGCGTTAAGCCCGAGGCCTTACTTTTTCTTGCGGCTTCCGGTCCGTTTTGCGGCCCGCTGAGCGAACGAGTCCACGACGTCGGCGGTCTGCTTGATCATTTCGCCCGCGCTGACGACGGTCTCGCCGACTTCCCGTGCGCGGGTTGCCGTCTTATGAACGTTTTTGGCGGCCTTGCGAACGGTGCGCTTGCGGTTCTTGACGGCGCTCTTGGCGCGTTTTACCAGGCTGCCCGCCGTCTTGCGTGCTTTGCGGGCAGTTCCCTTGACTGCTTTGCGAGCGCCTTTGGCCCGCTTAGCGATTGCTTTTTTGGGAGACGCTTTTTTGCGTCCACGTTTTTTTCTAGCCATGGTTAAGCTCTTTCCCCAACAAGGCGATACCAAACGAGCGCCGATTTGGGTAAGGTCTTGACATGGACGCCGAAAAAATGGCCGCTTCGATGAAGCAACTTTCGCAAGACGTCGTCGTGCTGGTTCGCAACGAGCTCGAGCTGGCGCGACAGGAGATGGCCGAGAAAGCCAAATCGGCCGGCGCCGGAGTGGGCATGCTCAGCGGTTCGGCCGTGACCGGCCTGCTGACGTTGGGCTCGCTCACGGCACTACTGATTCTGGCGCTTTCCCTAGCGGTTGCGCCGTGGATCGCGGCCCTGATCGTGACGCTGCTCTGGGGCGGCGTGACGGCCGTGCTTGCGCTGAGCGGCAAGAAAAAGATTCAAGCGGCCGGGTCGCTTCTGCCCGAGCAGACCATTGAGAACGTCAAGGAAGATATCGCCTGGGCCAAGTCGGGGATGAAAGACGACGCACCCTCACGCTGACCCGCGGCGCGAACCGTATTTGCGCGCATAGACGTGCGTGAACTCCGCGCCGAAGAGCATGATCTGCGCGGAGTAATTCACCCAGACCAGGAAAACGACCAGCGATCCAAACGCGCCGAAGCCCGTCGAGATACCGGCGCGCCCTAAATACCAGCCGAGCAAGAATTGGCCGACCACAAAGAGCAGCGCGGTGGCGGCCCCGCCCAGCCAAACATCGCCCCATTCGATATCGCTTTCGGGCAAGTAGCGGAAGAGCAGTGCGAAGAGCGCGGTGATGACCGCGAACGACAGCACGAAGTCCAAGATTTTTATCACTGTCGGGAAGAGCGGAAAGACGTCTTGCATCGCGCCGGCCGCGATCGTCAGCAGTGCGTTGAGGCCGAGCGAAACGAGCAGGACGAACGCAATGGCGAGCACGACGCCGAACGACGTCACGCGGTCGCGCACCAGCGCGAGCAGATTTTTCTTTTGGGGTTCGACGTCCCAGACGGTATTGAGCGCCTCTTGCAGCGACGAGAACAGACCGATCGCGCCCAGAACGAAGACGACCCAGCCGATGATTTGAGCGATAATGCCGGCGCGATGTTGGCTAAACGTCGCGTCCACCATCGAGCGGACGCCGGTGGCCGCTGCCTTGCCGGCCGTGTGCTGCAGATAGCCCATGATGTTGTCCAGCGCTGCGCGATGATGTCCCAGAAACAGGCCGGCAATTTCGACGACCACGATGATGAGCGGCGCGATGGCGAACATCGTAAAATAGGAGATGGCCGCCGCAAGCCACTGTGCTTTGTGACGGCCGAACTCGCCCCAGGTTTCCTTCAGCACGCCAATCCAACCGCCGGGACCGGGTATAACGACTTTCCGCTTCGTCATGCGCGCTTTTGCTTAAAGCGTTCGGCGGTATCTTTGATCGCATCCATCGCTTTTTTTCGGCCGTCCACGCCCTTGAAAACGATGTCGTTGCCCTGTTCTTCTGAATACTCCACCAGGAAACGGCAGAGCCCGCGGATATTCTCCTGCGGAACGTCGCTCATTTTCTCGTAGAGGTCAGTGGTTTGCGCGATACCTTTGACTTTTTTGGCGCATGCGAGAATGCGGTCGTTTTCGTTACCGTTCTTTTTCAGGTGAACGATGCCGATGATGCGCGCTTCGACGAGGCATCCCGGAAACGTCGCTTGATCGGCCAAGAAAAGGATATCCAAAGGATCACCGTCTTCGGCCAGAGTCTGCGGGATGAACCCATAGTCGTACGGCCACGCCAGGCCTTCGGCAAGGGTTGTCATCAACTTGAACGCTCCGAAATCCGGGACGAACGCATATTTGTGACGTTGCCGCGCCGGAGTTTCGATGATGGCGTGAACGAGCAGCTCATCTTTCCCGCCCGGCGGAAAAATGGGAATGTGATCGAATCGCGTCGGACTGATCGTGGACATGCGCCCTTAAGGCTCGACGACGATAACGCCGATCTGCCCGATGCCGATATGGTAGCCGCAGGCGTAAAAGTAATGGCCGACTTGTTTCGTCGTGAAGATCGGCGACTTACCCCCGTGCGCGCGGACGTTGCCCGTGCCCCATTCGCTGGCATCGATCAGCCGGCCGTGCGGCTTAGTGAAGTCGCTCTGAAATTTGTAATTTGCCGGCACTTGGTCGCCCGTGTAGGCCATGCCGGTCGCCGTGTGATTTTCGTCGTCGGGATTCACGAACTGAATGCGGTCGCCCATATGCACGTGCAGCTCGGCCGGGTCGTAGCCCGAAATTTTTCCGAAGCTCGAGCGCTTGTGCGGCTTAAAGTCGATGTCCATGCGCACCATGACGAGGCGGGACGTGCTCGCGGGATGCGGCTTCGGTTTGGGCGTAGCCGCTGTCGTGAGGGCAGCCACCGCTACGCCCATGAGTAGTGCGGAAATAACTTTCATGCGAACCTCCGAGGGCCCTGATACCCAGTTCCGCCGGAGAAACAGCGCCGGAGGTTTACGCGCTTTAGAATTTCTTCATACTTGGGCCCTACCATCTGGGAATGCTTGCGGTCGCGCCTTGCGCTGAAGAGTCATTTCCGTACGACAATCCGGTGGTCGGCGTCGCCTACACCAGCTTGACCATCGAACTGGCCAACGCGCTCGACGCGATCGGAACTCCGTATTTTCGTGCGCGCGCGATCGATTATCTCGCGGCGCGGCGGACCTTCAAAGGCCTTTTGAAGCCGGCCATTTTTCACGATTTTGAAAGCCGCTGCCAGGAGCGCGCGGCGTCATCGCAACCGGTGACGTTTCTCGTTCGCCGGCTGTTGAGTGCTTCGTTGCGCCAGGACCGCGAAGCCGCGATCAAAATTCTTGGCGCCGGCGAAGCCTTGTTGGCCCAGCACGCCGGGCCGTTATCAGCAGCCTTTAGCGCTTAGGGCGCTCGCCTCAAGGCTCGCGAAGCGCGGGCACGCCGCTCTCGGAATTCACGGCGAAGGTTGCTATGCGCATGATTGCGGGGGCTCGCTTCGGTAGCAGGTCCGTGAAGGTAATCAACGCGGAGTCGTACGCCCGGCGCGTCAACCGAAAGGACTGCGCCGTTGATTCAGATGCCAAGTATGGCGCGCCACTTATCTGGCGGAAGGTTACCGTCCACGTTACACCGGTCATTCCGCCTTGGGTAAAGTTCCCTTCGCTTACGAGCTTATCTGTGGCGAATGTTTGCGCGTCCACCCACACTTCGCGCAGGCGGTAACGGCCCGGTTCGCTTACCGGGCGCAATCTGAGATCGTAGTCAGCGTGTCCGCCTATCTGCGCCATGCCGGCTAGTTGGATAACGTAAGCGCGGCGCACGATTTCGACTGACGCGATCGTCTTTAGTCCTGAATCGGGCCGTGCATTTCTGCTGGGCGCGGGATCGCAAAATTCGCGCCGGATCTCCGCGACGAGTTCCTGATCGTTCGCATTGGGACTATGCGAAACGGAGCCGGCGATGCCGAACGAATAGTTCGGCGCTAAGACCGGAACGCCGAGATAATCAAACGTCCGTTCCGGAGAACTCAGCGGAATGCGCGCGCCGAACGGTTGGAAAAAGACGCTGATTCCGTGCGGAGTGTACGGGTTGGCGATCTCTTCGTCGCTGACGGCGTTAACGTCGACCCGGTTTTCGACCGAATCGTAGTACGAATGATAATGCGCTGCGGAAATCGTTCCGTCATGGCTTACGGTTACCGCGATAGTGTAAGCGACCTGCGCCGGATAACGCGCGGCTTCCCAACGCGTGCGCGCGGCGGCAAAGATGGCGTACGGATCGGTCTGCGCGGCCGCTGTTGGACCAGGCGACGCGGTCAAACATGCTCCGGCTAACGCCAGCGCAATCATCGATGTACTGCGGCTTTCGTTACTTTAATCGACGACTGCCCTCCACGGTGAGGTTCGTAAGATCGATATAAGAATAGTAATGATCGGCCTGCGTAGCCGATTGGTAAATCGTCATGACAGCCTGCCAGTGCTGTCCGCTGCCATCCGTGAGCGTGAAGCTGCGCGAGCCAAGCGAATCGGTTGCGCTCGACGGAGCGGCGGTCCATCCGCTCTTGGTCAGTTGTGCGCTAAAGGCGTCGAGCAGCGCCGGAAGCGGCATGCTTGTGACCAGCGATGCGCCGCTGGTTGCCGGCGACGCGGTTATTCCTGGCGTGCCGGATTGCATGGTCACACCTGCCGGCGCGGTGAGTTGAGGCAACGGCGAGCGTTCGGATAGTCCGGTCTCCAGCTGCTGTATTTGCTCCGCCGGGCACTGCTCGCCGTTTCCGGTTGCGCCGGTTATCGTCACTTGATTCGCGGCGGGCGGCGCAGCGAGGAGTGTGAGCATGCCCGCTCCCTTCTTGCAGAACATGGCAACACCGGAAAGGGTGCTCATTCCGAACCCTCCCATAGCGCCGCCTGGAAAAGTTTGGCTCGTCCAACCGCTTGATTTTAAACGACCGAGATACGACTGCAGCTGCGCGTTGGACAAGTTGTAGTAGAGGGTGTACGCGCTCGCGGCGGCGGTGCCCATTCTTTTCACGAGCGTGCTTCCTACCGGCCTTACAAAGGGCATCGGAATGTTATTCATGCCCGGCGGCGCTTTTGCGATGTAGACGGTGGCGCTTCCAGCTCCGGGGTATCCTCCGTTGTTTACCGCGAGCCGTTTGAGCAGTTGGATGACGGCCGGATCCGAAGGTTTCACCACGCGCGTCGATATTTGCGGAACGCTGACGGTTCCTAAAACGCTTGGCGTTGGCGGCGACCCTTCGCCTGACGCATCGACACGCGCGCCGAACGTATTCGAGGCTGCCATGCGATAGAGACTAAGCGTGCCACGCCATTGCGTGGGCCCTCTGCTCGTTTGAAAGGTCATGATCGCGGCATCGCGGCCGGCGGCTCTATCGGTTATTTTCCATCCTGCGTGCTGAAGCTGCGACGCGAACGCATTCAGCAACCCCGCGGCGGTTTGGCTGCCGGTGATCGTTGCGGTCGAAACGAACGACGATGCGGCTCCGCCGGATCCAAAATTTGTCCCGGTGCCTGCGATCTCGGTTCCGGGAGGGGCGACGAATTGCGGGAGAGGCGACGTATATCTCGCAATCGCAGATGCGCTGAACATACCCGGAAGCCGGCCGCACATGCCGGCGGCACTTCCCGGAAGTTGTATCGTGACGCGCAGATCGTCCACGGCGCCCGGAGGGACAACGACCGAAACTAACTGGTTACCGCGGCAAAGATAGCTGCTTCGCATTGGCGGCGTAGCAGCGACGAAGCCGCCGGCTTGGGGGCTTGGGAAAGAAGGCATCGCCGTGAAACCCGCGGCGCGTAGCTGGTTCGTATATGCGTCCGCCGCGGTCTGCGCGTTTACCGGATCGAAATACAGCGTTACCGACTGCTGCAGATCTGCGCGAAGGCTTCCGAGAATGGGCGCATCCGGCAATGGTACGGGCGATATCCACCCCTTGGGCAGGCTCCCGGGCGTGACATCGGCGTGACCGCCATAACCTCCGGCGAGCCGTTGCATAAAGAGCAGATTGGGGTCGGTCTGGGCTTGAAGTGGGGAAGCCGGCGCTGCGAAGAGCGTCGCCGCCGCGAGAAAGAACATCGCGCGTTTGAACACTGTACACCTCCGAACTGAGCCTTCGCGGAGGCCGGAATGCCGCCTTTTTGAGGCTGGGATTTCTCGAATGCGTGAGGAATCGCGCGCGAATGGCCAAGCTCTATTTTCGCTACTCCGCAATGAACGCCGGCAAATCCACGGCGCTGCTTCAAGTTGCGCACAATTATGAAGAGCACGGCCGAAAAGTGCGGATCTTTACCGCTGCCATCGACCGGCGCTTTGGCGACGGTTTGGTGACGTCCCGTCTCGGTCCGCAACGCGAAGTAGAGACTTTCGACGACCAGACGAACTTCACAGAAGCGCTTGGAAACGACACCGGCGATCTCTCGTGCCTACTCGTGGACGAATCGCAATTCCTAACCGTGAACCAAGTCCGCGACCTTCACCGCATCGCTCATGTAACGGGCGTGCCGATCATCTGCTACGGACTGCGCAGCGACTTCTTGGGAAATCCGTTTCCGGGGGCGGCACACTTGCTGACGCTGGCCGACAGCATCGAAGAGATAAAAACCATTTGCGCGTGCGGCCGCAAAGCCACGATGAACGTGCGAATCGACGAAGAGGGCAAACGCATCACCCAAGGGGCGCAGATTGCCATCGAAGGCGAGGCGCGCTACATCCAAACGTGCGGACGCTGTTTTTACAGCGAGGCTTAGGTGCCCTGAAGCACCATTCGCATCGCGTCGAAGTCGAGCGTCCAGGCGAAATGCTCGAGAAATTGATGCGATATGATGCCGGCTACTTTAAACGGAAAGATTTGGAGCGGGGAGCCCTGCGGCATGTAGAGGCCATGCACGTTCGCCTGGCAGGCCGAACCAAGGCACAGACGATCGAGCGTAAAGGGGATCACCGTCACCGCTCCACCGCCGCCGACCCCCGTGCCGGTGCGCATCTCGTCCAGTCCGATGTTCGCCGCGCCGACCGTTTCTTGGGTGGGTCCGAAGCCGCCGCCGGCCAGGCCGCTGTCAACCAAGAATAATTGATCGTTGAGCGCGTTCACGCTGCCGCGCGCCAGCAAGAAGTGATCGGGCACGTACCAGAACGGTATCGACGTCGCGCCGGGTCCGAGCGACTGTTCGAAAACGGCGGAAGCGCTGCGCGGGCGTAGCACGAGGCGCTTGTTCGGATAATCAACCGTTGCCAAGAACTGAGAAAGAAAAATGGTGCCGATGATACCGTCGACGCGCTTATCGCCGAAGAACGGAATCGGACGCGTCGGAAGTGCCGAAGACCGGAGATTGTGCAGCGTGACGCTACCGATGCGGAAGGTGGGCACGAGCACGTCACGCACGGTTGCATGTTTGCCCCCGGCAAATGTGCCGGTGAATCCGCCGGTCATCCCCAGCCCCAGCTCTTTGGCGAAGTCAGGGTCGATGACCAGATTGGGAGCGCCCGTATCGAGCATGAAGTAGGCTTGACGCCCGTTAACTTGCACGGAAAAGAGCGGCAGCGGATCGACGGCGGCCATCGGAACGCTGACGATCCGGGAGATCGGCCGCGCCTGCTGCATGCGGATACGCGATTGCACCTCGCCAAGCAAGACCTTCACCGGCGCGGCTTGTTTGGGATCGGCCAGTAATTGCGCGTCGTCTAAGTACTCCGTGGCGCTGCGCAAGTCGTTGGCATAAAGCGCCGCTTGCGCGGCTCCAAAATACGCCGCAAAACTCTTGCCGTCGTGCGCGATCGACGCGCGGTAGTCGGTCAACGCGCTCGTAAAATCGCCGGCTGCAAAGGCGGCATTTCCCTGCGCGAGCGCCGTTGCTAAAGCGACGGCGGCGATGTGTGTGCTCATCAAACGTTCGGCCTCAAATAGACGGCGTGACCTTCGTAGTCGAAGTACAACTTGTAGTATTCCATGATGTTCCGGCCGATGATGCCGTCGTAATCCTGATCGTCGACGGAGCTATTCGGTGGAACGGCGATGCTCGCGTGCTTGAACTGAGCGGGACCCATCGCAAAGTTCGCGACGGAATACGTCGCCATGTCTACCACGCCGCCCACCCACCGCGTCTCCAACGACGCTTCCAGCGGTGTTTTTGTCCGCAGCTGATCGAAATAGTGACGGTAAAAAATGGTGGACGCCGAGCCCGTATCAAGCAAGAAGTACCCCTCCACGCCCTCCACCGAGACCGGCGCGCGCGGCACGCCGTCATCAAGCGCGATCGGCATCGCGCTCAAGCTCGCCGCATCGGGAGGACTGGTGCTGGCAGGGTAGAGCGTCACCGTCTTGTTTTTGAAATCGATCCCAACAATTGCGCTCGCCCAAAAATCGAGTCCCAGCTCGCCGACGATATGGTTGCTATCGTCGGGCTGATCGATCGGGACGACGCTAAAGACCGCGTTGGCCAAGTGCACGTCGCCGATATGAAGATCGGGGACGACGGTCTGCGATATGTCGTACTCACCGGCAATATTCCCTTTGCTCAAGCCGTACCGCTTGTAGCCGAGCTGCGCGGCGATGCGGGGCGAGATGGCGAGACTGTCGGAGCCGCTGTCGAGCGCGAAATTGTAGGTGCCGCCTGCAATATTTACCGGCACGATAATGCCGTCGCTGTTAAACATTGCTGGAATCACCACCGGCTTGGTTTGCGAAGCGAGCAGGCTTCGGCCGGCCGGAATGCCGCCGATCGCGACCGGGGACGCCACAAAGGACGTAATCTGCGTCACGTTGTCGTTGGCCGCGCGGCCGTCGCTGTAGCGCACCGTGTACGGAATCAACTCGTCGAAGGCCGGCCGGTAGCGCGAGAACGTCCAGATGCGCGTGAGCCCGTCGCCGCCCGCGATCTCGATGCGGTTGAGCAGATAGGTTTGCGCGTCGTAATAGCGGCGCTCGCGCGGACCGCCCGGCGGCGCAACTTCAAGAACGTATTGCTGCGGCGCGTCATGCGTTACGCCCAGCACGCGCAACGCGGTCGAGCTGTCGGCATGCGCGAGCTCGTTCGCATCGGGATCGGCGGTATCGTGAAATCCGGTGAGCAAGACAATGATGCCGTTCGCATTCTGCCGCCAGCGCTGTCCGTGAAACGTGCCGAACGCCGTTGTGAACGGGCCCGTGCGCTCGACCGTTTCGCGATCGCTGCCCGAGATTTTTGTCACGCCTTCGGTGTGCAGTCCGCCGCCGTCCGACGTGTAGGTTCGCAGGTAATTTCCGGGCGTCAGCGTTCCGGACGACTTATCCGCGTGTTCGAGCAGCTCAGCGGCAGTCATCGTCGTTGCATCGAGCTGCTGCGGCGGCGCGGCCGCGGTTGTCAGCAAGACAACAAGAGCAGCCAAAGCAAAGCGAGCGTGCGTCATGACGTTTTCTTAAAGTGTTCTGTGAAACACCCTGCACGGACGCAGCGTTTCTCACGCGAGGTATTCACACTATGATACGGTCTCTTCGTTTTTTCGTACTCTCCGGGATGGCCCTTGCGCTCGCGAGCTGTAGCGGCGCCGGTGGTTTGCTGGGCAACGGCGGAACCGGCGGCGGCATCGGCGGCATCTTCGGATCGTCAGCGTCGTGCAATCCGGGAACCGACGTGCAGCTGGCCAATCCAATCCCGTTTCAGAGCGGCGTCAATCCCAACATCGGCCAGATCATCATTGTTGCGAACGGCAACAACAATGCTTTGGCGCAAAACTATCAATCTCTGAATATCACGCTGATCGACAGCTTCGGCAATCAGATCCCCGGTGGCGCGCTGCAGCTCACGTCCGATACGGGCGGTCCGCATCCGTATAATTCCGATTTCTACTACCAGTCAGGATTCGGTACGCTGCAATCCGGTATGACCTATACCGCGGAGATAACCGTGGCCAACGCCGGCACGTTCAACTCGTGCGCCTACACGCTGCAGTCGTTTAGGACGTAGCGTTTCGCTGTTTGCGGCCGGCGAGCAGCAAGAACGGCAGCCCGCCGGCCTGCAACACCAGTGAAAAGACGACCAGCGCAGTGAAACTGCGGTCGTAAAGTAAACCCATCACCGCGCTGCCGGCAAACCACGCGACGCTGTAGATCGCGTCGAACGTGCCGAGCGCGGTCGCGCGGCGATCCGCTGCGGCGAGCTGCACAATCGCGGCCGGAAACAGCGTATCTTGCGCGGCCATTCCGAAACCCCAGAGCAAGACGCCGGCGATCGCCATCCACGGCGTTCCTAGAAATGCCAGCGGCGCGAAGACAGCGCTGGCCGCAAAGGCGATGACGAGCACCGCGTTGCCGTAGCGGTCGTAGGCTTTTCCCAGCAGCGGTGAACCTACGGCTCCCATCAACATCGCCGCGGCATATAATATAGGAATGACGCCGAGCGCGAAGACGTGCGTCCTGCTGAAGTGGAACGAGATGAGCGCGAAATCCGCGAAACCGGCGCCGAGGCAAGCTCCGGCGATCGCGTAGAGCCAAAAATTTCGCTGTTGGCTTCCGCCGATTTTTAGCGGCTTGGTTTCCAAATGTTGCGGAACCGGGAACATCCGCCACGCGACAATCAGCGCGATCAGCGCGAGAACCGCCGGGACGAAGAGCGCGCCGAACGCCCGCGCAAATCCGCCGTGATAGAAGAGAATAACGGCGATGAGAAGAGGGCCGATCGTTGCGCCGGTTTGGTCCATCGCTTCGCGGAATCCAAACACCCAGCCGTGTCCGAGCTCGGAGCCGGCGTATGAAATAAGAGCGCTCGAAGCGGGTTTGCGAATGCCGCGGCCGACGCGTTCTCCAACGACCAGCGCGGCGGCGCCCGGTACCGTACGCGCGAACGCCATCAGCGGGACCGCCAGGACGTTGATCGCGTAGCCCGTTAGCGCCGTTCCCCAATATTTTCCCGTGCGGTCTGCCGCCACGCCCGAAACATAGCGCAGACCGAACCCCAAAAGCTCGCCGAAGCCCGCGACAAAACCGACGACCGCTCCGCTCGCGCCCAGAAATGCGAGAAAGGGACCGGTGACCGAGCGCGCGCCTTCGTACGTCATGTCGGCAAACAAGCTGACAAGACTCATCATGAAGACGAAGCGGAAAGCTTTAGCTTTCAGGATGACACCTAACCGGAAAGTTTACCGAACGCGCGATGAAACATACGTCGTGTGCGCGTTCGTGCAGCGCGTCAGCTTCGGCGCGGCGGGCCGGATCGGTAATGTGCACACGCGGGCGGAGCGTTACCTCAACGAATTCGCCGCTGCCGTCGGGGTTGGTGCGCATCGTGCCTTCGGCCGAGTCATCGTAGGCGGTCACCACGATGCCGGCTTCGGCGCACAGATGCAGGTACGCCAGCAAATGGCACGACGACAACGCCGCGACCAGTAACTCTTCGGGGTTGTAGCGCCCCTGGTCGCCGCGATAGGTTTTGGCGCTGGATCCGGCGATAGCCGATGTTTTCAACGGTGCGGAGAGTTCGTAATCGCGCCCGTAGGCGCGGTACGAACTCGTTCCGGTTCCGAGGTTCCCTGTCCAGCGAAGCGTGGCCGCAAAGGTGTGATTCGTCATCGCCCGATGACCTTATTACCTGACGGTGAGCATGCCTTTCATGTTCGGATGATACGAGCATGTGAGCGCGTACGTTCCGGCTTTTTTGAAGGTATAGCTCCACGAAGCGTGCTCGTCGAGGTTGCCCGAGTCGAACGCTCCGCCGGCGGCGGTGACCGTGTGCGGATAAGAATCGTCGTTGATAAATTCCACCGTGTCGCCCACACTCACCGTCGCCGAAGCCGGCTTGAACGAAAAGTCGGACAGGTGAATAACGAGCGCAGGTTTCGGCGCCGCGGCGGTAAGTAAGGCAAGCGCGACGATTGCGGTAATATACTTCATGTTAAAATTTACTCCACGCTAATCCTAAGTAGGGGTTGATTTCGTTATAGCGAGAGTTTTGACCCTTACCGATCCAGTTTTCGCCTTTCAGTCCGAGCTGATAGCTCAGGCCACTGAGCTTGTCCGGGTGAACGCTCAACCCAACATCGAAGCGCAGAATCTGGAAACCGCCGCTTACCTGATTGTTGTAACTGCCTGAGATATTCGGATAGTAATAGTCGTGCGTGTAGAGCGAGTAGTATTTTCTGTCGCTCGGAAATTTATCGATGCCAAAACCTACGCCGCCCATGTTATACGCACCGAACTCATAGACCGGATGGTAATAGGCGTAACTGACACCCAGACCCATCCTGCAGTCCTCTGAACCGAAAAACCAGTCGAAGGCGTCATCCCACTCGTCGTAATCATCGTTTTCGTCTTCAGCGACAAAGATGCCGCCGCACGCGGGACAGAATTGCAGCCGCGGAAACTCGGTGTTGTATCGCGTAAAGCTCAACGTGTTCGCGAAGCGGTGCCCCGGAAATTGCGCTGTGAATGCGAAACCGAGGGCCGCCCCTGTTCCTTGCGCGCCGATCGTGTTGGTTTGGACCGGACCATAATCGCTCGTGAGCCGCAACCGCCACATGTTGCGGCGGTGCTCATTCGACTCGTCTTTTTCCGAACGCGCGATCACAACCGGCAGCGCCTTCGCCGGCGACAGCAGCGCCGTGCGGGGAATGAGTACCTGGGCGCCGGCTTTGCGCGGTATACCCGTCAGCGAAGCAATAGCAAAAAAAGCCAAGGCGGTTAAAAGAAACCGTTTGTTCATCGTGGCATCCTCCGGCCGGAGCCTTAGGCTCCCTCGCCCCGGGGCCCTTTGGAAGCGGGCGCCTACGGTAAAACTTTGCTCAGGCTTTCAACGATGGAAATGCGCTGGTCTAAGCTCGTGATACGGAAGATGCGGTGAATGACGCTGGCTTCCGGAACGATGACGACAAGCCGGTCGCCCTGGCGCTGGTGCGCACGTACGACGACTTGGAGCGCCGTCGAGTCCAGAAAAGTGCAGCTCCCCAGGTCGATGACCAAGAGCCGGTCGGCGCCCAAATCAGGTTCGGCGCTCTCAACAGCGGCTTCAAAAGCTTTTGCGTTGGCGATATCGAGCTCGCCGAAGACGTGCAGTGCGATGACCGCATCAAAATCCTCGCGGATAAAAGCCGCGCTGTGATAGGAAATATCGTGCCTACCTTTCGTCCCTCAGTATGGCTGGTGAGCGAGCAAGATACAAGTTGTGATCCTAAACGGGACGCGGCTTGAATGCGCGCGCGGCCGACATGAGCGGGGCCTGTACGTCTACAAGCGGACGCTCGCGCAACAACAGAAGAGGCACGGCGTCGTTCAGGTGGGGATTGAGCGCTTGAAACCAAGCGCGCGCCGTATTGCGATCGCCCTTCTCGCAAATCACCCACGCGAGTTGCAGAGCGAAACGCAGAAGATGCGGCCGTTGCGGCTCGCGGTCGGTGATCCATTGCTTGACGGCGCGGGTCTCGCTGACGCCCCCGATGGCGGCGACCATCGTCGCCCCAAGGATGTCGACGAGCTCCTTGACCACTTGCTTGATATCGCTGGAGATCGCGTACTCGTGGGCTCGTATTTCGATGGGACGCTCATCGTGGGGATCTGGACCTACTTGCATGCCGCCCAATATACCCACCTAAATCCCAACCTAAATACCAAACGAGCGTTTGTATAACCCCGGACGCAGCGCCTGGGCAAGGTGATGCCGGTGGGCGGTTCGAGCCTCTTAAGGCGTAACGAGCGGGTTCTTTTCGGCGAACGCACCGTCCGGATTTGGCTTCACCCAGACAATGAGATCCCAGATCGAGGGCATGTCGAAAACCGTGACGATGGTGGACGCATTTTTCGCGCGGCCCATTGCCACCAGCTGCGCAGCGGTGGGATGCGCGGGATCACCGCCGGCGGCGCGGTATCTGCGCGCCTCGACCCACTTGTCGTAGGTCATGGCGCCCGCGGCGTTTCTTTCGACCCAGTGCACGTGGTCGTCGAATTCGTAAAGCCGTCCGGGATTCACCCCGAAGATGCTCGGCCGCACGCTGCTCGTTTGCAGCGCGGAGAAATCCGCACCCAGCAAATTGCCCGCCTTGTCGTACCACAGCTGGCTGGGGTGTTGAGCATCGGACGAGCTCCACTGGAAGTTGGCGTAACTGATCGCGCCGGTGTTGTCGGCGTTGGTGTAACGCACGTACCCGGCTTTTTCGGCATCTTGCGCCGTCGGGAAGCGCGCCATGAGATCGGTTTGAATCGCTTTCACGAACGCCGACTCGGCCGGACTGAGCGGCCCGAAATACGTCGGACCTTGATCGGCGCGGGCGATCGCCGGCAGCGCGAACGCCGCAATCAATAAAAATAACGCAGCATGCTTAAACATGAGACCTCCAGAGGCGAGCAAGTTCGCGCCGCGACGGCCGCTAACTAGGGCGAGATCTTCCCGATCTTGTTGCCGTGGTTTTCGGCGAACCAGAGTCTGCCGTCGGGGCCTGCGGCGATACCGTCGGGCTGGCTGCCCGGGGTCGGAAGCTTGTACTCGGTGACGTCGCCGGCCGGCGTGATCTTCGCGATCTTGTTGCCGCTGCTTTCGTTAAACCACATGTTGCCGTCTGGGCCCGCGGTGATTCCGTCAGGTCGTGCCTTGCCCGTCGGGATCGGATATTCGGTGACCGTGCCCGCCGGGCTGAACTTTGCAATCTTATTACTGTCGTTTTCGGTGAACCACAGATTGCCGTCGGGGCCCGCCGCAAGGTCCACCGGTTCCGCGCCAACGGTTGGAAGAAGATACTCGGTGATTCTGCCGCCGGTCGTGATCGTTCCGATCTTGCTGTCGTTGGGACCGGGACCGCTGCTTTCATTAAACCAGAGGTTGCCGTCTGGTCCGGCGGCGATGTCGGTTGAATGCGCAGCTGCGCTCGGAATACGATACTCGCTGATCTCGCCGCTGGGCGTAATCTTTCCGATGCTATTGCGGCGGTATTCGGTAAACCAGATGTTGCCGTCCGGCCCCGCGGCGATGCCGTATGGCCACGCTCCGCGCGACGGAATCACGTACTCGGTAAAAGCGCCGCGCGGGGTGATCTTCCCAATTTTGTTGCCTTGAGTCTCGGTAAACCAGAGATTGCCGTCGGCTCCCGCCGCGATATCCTTCGGGCAAGCGCTGCCGGTCGGGATCGCGTATTCGGTGACGGCGCCGCCCGGCGTAATCTTGGCAATCTTGTTCCCGGCGTCTTCGGTGAACCAAAGATTCCCGTCCGTCCCTACGGCAAGGCCGCCGGAGAGAGCATGAGCCGTCGGAATCGCATACTCGGTGATGATACCGGTGCTGGAACCGGCCGCTGCTCCGTCGCCGAAAGCCGCTAGGCCCAACGTCAGGGCCGAAGTGACTGCGAAAACACGCGTCATCTACACCTAGTCCTTCGTTTGTCACTTTCCCGGATTTCGACAAATTTCACACGGCCGACGTAAAGAGTTCGGTGTGGGGAATAAGGGCCGCAGGAGGTTCGAATGGTACGAAGCGGCGCTCTGATGATAGTTTTCTGGGTTCTGATGCTGGTCTGGTTCATCGACCTCTGGATGGCCGGCCCCACTTTGCGGGCCTTCATTCCGTGGTTCGCGGTACTTGTGCTGGGCTTCGCGGCCGTCGGATTTCCCGCTATGACGATGAGCGGGCCGCCGCGGCGGGACGATCGCGACCTGCGGCCATAGATCGGTGAAACGTAAGATTGCAGCGGCGCTTCTGGCGGGCATCTTGGCGAGCTGCACGAGTCAGCAGGCCACCCAAACGGAGCAGCAGGTCTCTCACGGGACCACTCAATCTTTCAACGCGGTCAACGGCGCGCTTAAGAAAGTCGATGCGAACGACGCGGGGCTCAAGGTGCGCGTTACGGCGGCAATGGCCGCCCAGGCCGGTGCGAACGTTTTTCGCATTGGAACCGATGTGCACGCGGGTGTCGTCACGCTGAACGGAACCGTGCCGAGCCCTCAGGTGGAACAAACGGTCGTGCACGCGGCCGCCGGCGTTCCGGGCGTCAGGCGCGTCGACAATCGCTTAAAGGTCAGCTCCTAGCGCGTCTCGGCCCGGATAGCCGGAACTGCGAAAACGAAGAGGGCGACCAGCAGGTACCCGATCGCCGAAGCGCCCATGGCTAGCCGCGCCCCCCAGTGGTCGGCCGCGTACCCGAAACCGACGGCCGACAGCGGTATTCCGCATAAAACGAAAAGGCGCACTGCCCCGAAGACGCGGCCGACGTACTTCTCATTGATTACGCGGAGCCGAAAACCAATGATCTGTGATATTTCGAATTGTACGACCGCGTTGGTGATGGCCCAGAAAATGCCCGCCACCCACATGTTGCGCGTGAAGACGATGGGCAGAAAAAGTACTGCATCGATCAGATACGCGCTGGTTAAGGCACGCCCGAACACCCAGCGCGTCGCGAATTTTGTAGACAGGATCGATCCGCAAATCGCGCCGGCGGCCGAGATACCGAAGAAGATGCCGACGTCGCGATCGCTAGCGCCGAAATCGCGCTTGAGGAATGGCACGAGCACCGCATACGCGCCGAAGCCGAGCATGTTAATCACGAGCCCTGCAAGAGCCAACGCGCGCATCGTGCGGTCGCCGAAGAGCAGCGAAAAACCCGTGCGAATATCTGAGAATATCTCGCGGTGCGAGGGCAGACCCGAAGATTGATCGGGCCCGAGCGACGGAATGCGCCACAACGAGATCATCGAGGCGAGATAACCCGACGCGGTGATGAGCAGCGCCGGCAATGCGCCGAAAAGCGCGAAGAGGGCGCCCCCGATAATTGGCGTTGCCAGGTTAGCGAAGTTTTCGGCGCCGCCCAACGCGGCGGTCGCTTCGGTGCCGCGTTCCTTTCCCAGAAGATACGGAATGCTGGAGGTTTGGCCGCCCAAGAACAGCGCCGCGGCGATTGCGACAACGACGAGACCCGCGTAGATGTCGGTCACGGTGAGTATGTGCAAAGCGTACAGCGCGGCAAACAGCAGCATCATCGCACAGCGGACGGCGTTGGATGCGAGCATAACCGCGCGCCGGTTGAGTCGATCGGCCAGCGATCCGGCGATCACGCTGAACAGCGCGAAGGGCGCCAGTTCGCATAAGTACGCAACGCCTGTTGAAAGCGCGGAATGCGATAAGCGGAAGACCAGCAGCGGAATGGCGAGCAAACGGAAACCGTCGCCGAGCAAGCTCAAGGATTGCCCGATGTAATACTGACGAAACCGCTGGACTGAAAATATGCTGCGCCGAACCTGCGCGTTCGCGGATGACATGCGACGAGAACCTCCGTGCGTGATGAGTGAAAAGGGGGTTCAGGTCGCTAGCGCATGACGAAAAGATTCTACCTTATTAAGGATAACCGCGCAAACCGGCGCCGGGATTTTGCGTGAGGTCGAAGTCGCCGCGCAAGTCGAAAGGCCCTGGGCATGATTTTCCTAAAAAGTCCCGGATGCACCGAACCGCTATTTTTCTTTGCGCCGCGTTTGTTCTTGCGGCGCCGGCTCAGGCGCGTGCCGCGTCGCTTCAAGCCCCGCTCGCTACCAAAAATAACCCGATGACCGTCGTGCTCGACGAGCGGACCGCTCCGCGCGGCTTCGCTTACTCGCATATGACGATACCGGTCAAGCCGGGGCCGTTTACGCTGGCGTATCCGGAGTGGATTCCGGGCGAGCACGGTCCGACCGGGCCGCTCAACGATCTGGCGCAGCTCAAGATCAGCGCGGGCGGTCAATCGATCCCGTGGGAACGCGACCGCGTAGACATGTACGCGTTTCACATCAACGTTCCGAGCGGCGTCACGACGGTCACCGTCGATTTTACGGTGTTGCTGAATCATCCGAATAATTTTGTCGACGGGCAGCTGGCGACGCGCAACATCATGGTCGGCAACTGGAACCGCTACATTCTCTACCAGCCCGACACCGACAACACGAAATATTTCGTGCGGGCCAGCCTGATTTTGCCGCCGGCCTGGGATTACGCGAGCGCCCTTCCGGTTGCATCGCGAAGCGGAGGCCGGGTCGACTTTACAACGGTGACGCTGGAGACGCTGGTCGATTCGCCGACGGATTCGGGGCGCTACTACCGGCATATCACCAGCTGGAGCGGACAGGGGACGCATACCTATATCGATCTGTTCGCGGATCATCCCGAAGATCTGAAGATGCCGGCCAGCGAACTGGCGGCTTACAAACGGATGACGCCGGAGGCGCTGGCGCTTTACGGCGGCCGCCACTGGAACGTCTACCATTCCGAACTCACGCTCAGCGATCTCATTCCACCGCAGGGAATCGAGCACCATCAATCGAGCGACGATCGCAGCGACGACACGTTTTTGACCAGTCACGCGGAGCAACTTGCCGGCGGCGACCTGCTCACGCACGAATTCTCACATTCTTGGAACGGAAAGTACCGCCGTCCCTTCGATTTACAACAACCGAACTTCAACCGGCCTTTCCCCGAGCATACGGAGCTGCTCTGGCAGTATGAAGGCATGAACCAGTACATGGGTGACCTGCTCGCATTCCGAAGCGGAATCAAAGGGAAGCCGTCGGATTACCCGGAGTATTTCGCGTACATTTATTCGGCGATGGCATACGAGCCGGGACGTAACACGACGCCGATTATCGACGTCACTACCGGCGCGCCGTACTATTATCTGGCCAGCGGACCATACGGTTCGCTGCGGCGCGACGCCGGCGATTTTTATGTCGAAGGCGAGCTCATGTGGTTGGACGCCGACACGATCATCCGGCAACTGACGCACGGCAAGAAATCGATCGACGATTACACGAAGATCTATGCCGGCGGCACGTCTGGTCCGCGCGTCGTTACCTATACTCGCTCCGATCTGGAGCACTACCTCAACGAAGTCGCACCGTACGACTGGCACGGCTTCTTTCAGAAATACGTGTACTCGATCGCGCCGCAGCCGCCGACCGACGAAATCGCACGCGCCGGTTACCGCCTTGTGTACACCGCCAAGCCAAACATGTATGAAGCGAATCGCGAAACGCTCAGGAAGAGCATCGGATCGTGGTACGACGTCGGCGTTAACCTTGCGGAGGACGGAACCATCAGCGACGTGCGCGAGGGCTCGGCTGCATGGAACGCCGGTTTGGCGCCGGGGATGCAGATCGTAGCGATCAACAGCCGCGAGTTTACGCCCGATGCGTGGAATGGCGCCATCGGCGCAACGACGGCCAGCTTTGCGCCGCTCACGCTGCTGGTGAAGCAAGCCGATGCCTATCAAAATATTTCGGTGAGCTATCGCGGAGGTCCCAAGCATCCGCATCTGGTGCGGCTGCCGGGGACCACCGATATGTTCGCGCAGATCATGCGGCCGCACGCGAGATGAGAGGGAATGACATGAAGCAGGTAACTCCGGCCGGTATTCTCGCGCTGATCTTTGCGTTGGCTCTCCCCGGCACCGTGCGCGCCCAACCGATGCCGCCGCCGCAGCTCGACCGGCCGCTGGCGACGCAAAATAATCCGATGACCGTGATGCTCGACGCTCGGAAAGCGGCGCTCGGTCGCGCGTACGCGCATATGACGATCCCGGTAACCCCGGGACGCTTCACCATCGATTATCCCGAGTGGATTCCGGGCGAACACGGGCCCACCGGTCCGCTCACCGACATTTCGGAACTGCGCGTGAGCGCCGGCGGAAAACCGTTACGCTGGCAGCGCGACCAAGTCGACTTGTACGCTTTCCATCTCAACGTGCCCCCGGGCACGTCGGTGATTAACGTTGATTTCACGGTGCTGCTCAACGGCGGCGGCGATACGATGGCGACGCGCAACATTTTGGTCGGCAATTGGAACCGCTACATTTTTTATCAGCGCAATATCGACAACACCCAATACTTCGCGCGCGCATCCATCATCATGCCGGCAGGCTGGGATTTTGCGTCGGCGCTTCCGGTCGCGTCGCGCGCGGGCGGCCGCGTGAACTTCGAAACGGTCTCGCTGGAAACGCTGGTCGATTCTCCCACCGACATGGGCGCATACGTGAAACACATCACCACGTGGACCGGCGACGGAGCCGCCACCTATCTCGATCTCTTCGCGGATGCGCCCGAAGATCTCAAAATCGACGACAAAGTTATCGCCGCATACAAACAGCTCACGCCCGAAGCGATGGCACTCTACGGTGGGCGGCATTGGAACGTCTACCACGCCGAGCTGACGCTGAGCAATACGCTGGGATTTGAAGGCATCGAACATCATCAATCGAGCGATGACCGCGCGCCCGACGATTTCTTGACGAATCCGCGCGGACAATTGCTCAGCGGCGACCTGGTGCCGCACGAGTTCTCCCATTCCTGGAACGGGAAGTACCGCCGCCCGTTCGATCTGCAGCAGCCCGACTACAACGATCCCTATCCGGAGCGGACCGAATTGCTTTGGCAGTACGAAGGCATGAACCAATATATGGGCGACATGCTCTCGTTCCGGGCCGGGATTCGCGATCCGAAAGATTACCCGGAATACTTGGCGGCGCTGTATTCCAATCTTGCCTACGAACCGGGCCGCGACACGACGCCGCTGATCGACACCACCACGGGCGCGCCCTACTACTACTGCTGCGCGCGCGGCGTCTATCCGAGTTTGCGCCGCACCTCCGGCGATTTTTACCGGGAAGGCGAGCTCGTGTGGCTGGATGCCGATACGATTATCCGCGAGCAGTCACACGGCACGAAATCTCTTGACGATTACACGCGGCTCTTCGCGGGCGGCGTTTCCGGTCCGAAGGTCGTGACGTACACGCGTGAAGACATCGAGAACTATCTCGGACAAGTCGTCCCTTACGACTGGCACGGATTTTTCGAGAAGTACGTCTATTCCATCGCGCCGGTTCCGCCGACCGACGAGATCGCGCGAGCCGGCTACAAGCTGGTCTTCAACGCGACGCCGAACAAATTCATTAGCGGCCGCGGGGGCCGCGGAGTTGCCGCATGGTTCGACGCGGGCGTCACGCTGGGTGGAACCGGGGCGGTCGCCGACGTGCGAGAGAATTCGGCGGCTTGGAAAGCCGGACTCGCCCCTGGAATGCAAATCGTGGCCGTCAACGGCCGCGACTTCAACGCCGATCTCTGGACGCAAGCGATCAAAGACGCTAAAGGTTCAACCGCACCGCTGCACCTGCTGGTGAAACAAGGTCATTGGTATCAACCGATCGATCTCGATTATCACGACGGCCTGAAGTATCCGCATCTCGAGCGCGTGGACGGAACTCCCGACATGTTATCGGAGATTATGCGAGCGCACGCCGCCGGTCCGTAGGAGAAGGGCAGTCATGAAGGTTGCATTTGCGTTGCTGGCGCTGCCGGCGATCTTAGCTCTTGGGGCTTGCGGGGGCGGGAGTACGGCGCCGCCGGTCGCGCCACTGGTTCCGGTGCCCGCCGGAACGCCGGTGGCGGGCAGCCCCATTCAGCACGTGATCGTCGTCATTCAAGAAAACCGTACTTTCGACAACCTGTTCAACGGTTTCAAATATGGTTTCGCCACTCCCGCGAACTATCAGACGTTCGGTTTCGATCACAACGGCAACAAGATTAACCTCGCCCCGCATGGCTTGGAGTGGCAGTTCGATCCCAGCCACGCGCACGCGTCGCTCGTGACCGAATACAACAACGGCGCGATGAACGGGTTCGATCTGGATACGTGCGATTACAATCCGTTGGGCTCGGGCGGCGATTGCAGCGGTTTGTTTGATGGACCGCCGGCGAACTTTACCTATTCGTTCGTTCCCGGGCCGGTCGACCCGACCGACATCTCATCCGAAACCACAACGCTCTGGCTGCTCGCGGGATTTGCTCCAGGCAAGGGTTACGGGATCGCGGATAACATGTTTTCGTCGCGGCAAGTGCCGTCGTTTCCGGGACATCAATATTTGATTGCGGGACAAGGCCCGGCCGATGATCCCAACAATTCCACGGGACTCACGGCCGGCAACTGGGGCTGCGACTCGCCCCCGGGAACGACTGCCAATATTTTCGGCGCCACGTACACGGCGCCGCTCGTCCCGACATTTCCGTGCTACAACTATCAAACAATCGGCGATCTGCTCGATGCGAAGAACGTATCCTGGAAATACTATACCGGCGCGCTGAACACGCTGGACGGGCTCATCTCCGCTTACGACGCGATCCAGCATATCCGGTTCGGCCCAGACTGGACCAACAACATTTCAACGCCAATGACCAACATCTTGAGCGACCTGCAGAACAACACGCTGCCGGCCGTCTCGTTCGTTACGCCGGCGGGGCCGGCATCGGATCATGCCGGATTCTTGAGCACCGCGGGTCCGGGTTGGATTTCAACGATCTATCTTTACTTGGCGCAAAATCCCAAACTGTACGCGAATACGGTGGTTTTCGTGACGTGGGATGATTCAGGCGGCTGGTACGATCACGTTCCGCCGCCCAGCGACTCGTTCGGGCCGCTCGGCTTCCGCGTGCCGCTGTTGGTGATCTCGCCTTATGCCGTTCAGGGCATCTCGCACGTGCAGCACGATTACGGCAGCATTCTCCATTTCATCGAAAAGAATTGGAACCTCGGAACGCTCGGTCAGCGTGACGCGGCCGCAGACGATTTGAGCGACATGCTGAACTATTCGCAAACGCCGATTCAGCCGCTTTCGAAAGAGCCGGCGTTCGAACAGTCGGCGCGCAAATACACCCAGAGCTATTTCGTGAACCTGCACGGCGACCATCCCGTTGACGATGATCGCTAGGGTACGCTGAGCGTAATCCGCATAAACCTTAGGGTGCGGGCGCGCGTAGGTTCTCTTCGTACAACATGCGGTAGCGCCGGTATTCTAGACGCGCGTACGCATGGCCGGCCGCGATACCCAAAGCTTCCAGCGTCCGGACTTCGTCGGGATCGAGCTGCGCTCCGGTGGCGTGCGGCCCGTACAATGTGAACGCAAGCAGCGTCTCTTCGACGTAAACCGGTATCGCGACGGCTGCGTCGCCGCCGCCGAGCTGAGCGGCCACCGTCCGCCGGAATTGCCCGAGGGACAGCGTCGTCTTCTCGGAGCGCAGGAACCGGACCACATCGTTATCGCTATCAAGCGGAGCGACGTCACCAAGATCGATGCCCGCGGTGCAGCTGGGCATGAACCGCGCCGAGCCCGGGTCCAAACGAAATAGGCAGGCGCAAGTGAGCTCCATTTTCTCATACGGGTCGTGGACCAGCGCGCGGTCGATCGTTTCTTCTCGCTGCGCTTGGAGCAATGAACGGCCCAACTTTTGCAAGTACACATCGGCTTCATGTTTCTTGCGAAACAAGACGGAGTCGGCCAACCGTTCAAACCAGCGGTACGTCCTGTGCAAAACGAGGCCTAAGGCAATCGTCACGGCCGCATCAACCGCGAGCGCCGCTTTCGTTTGCGCGAGGTAGACGCTCGTCAGCCAGTCCACCACGCCGATGATCACGACAACGAACGTGGTAAGCAAGGCGTAAAGAACGGTCCGGCTGACGACAAAGCGTATGTCGATCAGGTGTTGGCGCAAGATCGCGTACATGAGCGCCAGCGGCATGGCGATGCTGAGTCCCGCAAACAGGAACCGCACATCGGGCGGGACGGTGCCGAGGCTCCAATCGATTTGAAACGCGATCAAGCCGAAAAGAATGCCGAAGGCCGCCCAGGCGAAACGTATTCGTTCTTCGTTTTTTAGACTGAACAGCCGGGCGATAACGGCGGCTGCGGCCAGCACCGTGAATATGGTGCTGATCGTTATTATGCGGACGGGCGGCTCGCCGTGAATGGCGAGAAAGATGGCGCTGTAAGCCGCAAAAACAGGTGTTGCGATCACGGCGGCGCGGTACGCGGGAGCGCGCCAACCTTCGACGTGATCGTCGGGCAGACGCAGGACGAAGAGCAGCAAAAAAGCGCTCGCGAGGGAAGTGCTGAGGAAGACAATATCTTCGAGCGGCTCGTAAAAGCCGCCCAATATCGTTACATAGAAGAGACGAAAGGTCAGCAATCCGCCGGTGCCCAGGCAAAACGCGAAATATGCTGCCGTCATCCGGCCCGGGCGTCCGGCAAGCAGGACGATTCCGCTGACGAGAAACGCGATAAACGCTGCCAGGCGCAATGCAATCCCGGGCCACGAGTTCCGAGTCCCGGTTGCAACTTCAGGACGCGGAACGAACGCAACGGATTGCCAGGAGCCGTTACGTCTCACGCACAGCGAGAGCGGCGCCGGACGAAAGTAATCGGCTCTGACAAGGATGCGCTCCACGTCGGCTCGCGAGAGACATCCAATGTGATCTCCCGTGCGAAGGCCGGCATTGAATGCCGCGCTTCCAGGGCTTACCACAATGCGTCCGCCTGCGGGGTAAAACGCCGGGTTTCCACTCCATATGAGACGGATACCCGTGCTTTGTTCGCGCGGGCCGGCAAAAAACAAACCCGGCACAAGAAGGATGAGCCAGGCCGCCGCGAGCGTTACAGCAGCTGAGATACGAAGTGCGTTCATGCGGGCGCAACCCTCCTCTGCCTAAGAAGTTTGCGGCGAAATCGTGACGCCCTGTTAAATTTACACCGACTTTTGCTCGCATTAGGCGCATGCTGAGTGCGGAGTTCGGAAAGAATGCCCGATCGGGCATGTTGACAGCGCGCTTCAAATGAGAGTGAGAATCTATCGCGCCGCGCGTTACGAGTCTTTTCCGCACGACCTCAGTTGAGGCGCCGTTCAGTAGCGTCATAGAGTACGTCACCGATTTTTTTGACGAAAGGCCCCGGTTGCGCGTGAAAGCGCTCGCGTCAACCAACGTCAACGTGAATACGCAACGCGAACTCGTGGATGATAAGACTGACTCGGTGCGCGGGCACGATGCGCTCATACTCTCCTGGCAGCCACGCTGGTCCGCGTTCCCGTCGTTCCGCGGCCTCGCTACGGTTCGTCCGCAATCTCAGGGTTCGATTCTCTCTCTTGAAGGCACGTACGAACCCCCGGGTGGTCTAGCCGGCGGGCTCTTCGATCGATTGATCGGCAAGCGGCTCGCCGATGGAACGATGGATCATTTGCTGGACCGCCTGCGCGTGTACATCAAAAAGCGCCACGTTGCTTTTCAGCACGCCTGTCCCACAGACGAGCAGCTCAACGAGCTGGAACGTTCGCACCGTTCGGGGAAACCTTCATGAAATGTTTCAGTACAAGATCCGCCGCTATCGGGATCGTTGCCGCCTTGACATTGACGCTGATGGGCTCCGTATCGGCGTTCGCGATGCCGCCGTTCGCCCAGGCCTACGGAATGAAATGCAGCGTTTGTCATACACAGGTTCCCGCCTTGAATTCTTATGGACGTTACGTTCAACGCACGGGTTACGCCGCACTGGACTTCCATACGCTGCACCGCTCGACGCCGTTCTGGCTTGGTGAAACCGCGAATTTTTCGCACAATGCTCAAGACACGAGCTCGCCGAGAACCGCGTTTGGAAATCTCGCGCTGCATGCCGCCGGAGCGTTTGATGCAAACACAACCTTCCATTATCAGCAGTGGATCGTACAGGACGGTCAACCGGGAGGAATTGATACGGCTTGGATTACGTTCAATAACCTCTTTCACCGCAACGGACATCTCTTTGTCGGGAAAATGCCTGGAACGACCGCGTCGCCGCTGAGCCAATGGTTTGATATCGCCGGTTTTGCGACGCCTGAAATTGTCGTCGGCGAACACGCGTATCAGAACGACGGGAATCGCTGGGGCTCCAAGTTCGCCTACGTAAAGAACTCCCTAGATATCGAGGCCGGGTATTTCGCCGACGGCGGCGACCTGAGCGGCATCGGAAAGTACTCACCGGATGTTGAGAAGACGTTCCAGTGGCGCTTGGCTCACGCAGATCCGGAACAACCGCTCGAATACGGCCTCATGGGCGCACGAGGTTCGTTCCCGTTGGCTGAGGGCGGCTTCGATCAATATTCGTCGTTCACACCTTACGTCCAGCGGGATCCGGTCGGCGCTTTTCCCGGCATCTTTGCGATGTATCAAACGGCCTTCGATAGCAACGCCGGGCAGGACGTGCTGGGTAATCCCCTGGGGTCTGCGCGCAGTAGCGCCGCAACGCTCGAACTCTACGAACCCGTCGGCGACAAGGGACTCATCGCCTTCCGCAAAGAGTTCCAAAACGACGGCTTAGGCACGCAGACGCAGAGCGGGAATATCGATTTTGCTTACCACGTGCTTCCGTATCTGCATGTCTATTTGGAGTCGGCGATGGCACAACATACATCGCCGACGTTTAGCTACATGCTGTGGTGGACGATGCCGTTGCAAAACGTGGCCGAGCCGGCTGTAAGCGAGTTGGCCGTCGCGACACCGCTGCCGGCGGTTCATCCGGCTGTTACGGCCACCGCGGTGAGTCCGACGCCCTTACCGGCAGCGACTCACCCAATAGTTATCGTTGCCGCATCGAACTGGAAGTTCACGCCAAACACCATCGCACTTCGCGTGGGTGAAATGGCGAGAGTGCGTCTCGTTAGCGCCCAAGGCGTGCACGGTTTGCAATCCGCAGACCTTGGCATCCCGCTCACCGTGATGCAGCCGGGCGCAGGCGTCATCGTCAACGTAACTCCGAAGAAAGCCGGGGTCTATGTTTTGCACTGCGCGATTATGTGCGGTCCCGGGCATCCAAACATGACACTTACCATAACCGTTACGGAATCGAAAGGTACGACACAATGAAGATAACTTCTTTAGCGCTTGCGCTTGCTCTCATATCCATCCTCGACGCGCCGGCCATGGCGCGCGAACAGTCAATTACGGTTTATGCGAAAAACTTCGCGTTCACGCCGGGCACGATAACACTCAAATTGCATCAGCCGGAGAAATTGGTGTTCGTCGGGACGCAGGGAACGCACGGAATTACGATCCCGGGGATTGGTCTAAGCAATGTTATCGTTATCAGCAGCAAACCGGTGAGCGTGGAGGTGACGCCTCAACGGCTCGGCAGTTTCATTGCGCGCTGCGCCGTGTACTGCGGAATCGGTCACGGGAGCATGCTGCTCAAGGTCAACGTTGTCAAATGAGCGCGAGATTTACTAGAGTGCGTCCGTTGGCACAAAAAAATAATAGCTCGCTAGAACGAGCTATTATTTAGCTTAGCCCCAACGGGATTCGAACCCGTGTTACCGCCGTGAGAGGGCGGCGTCCTAGGCCTCTAGACGATAGGGCCACGCTCCCCGTCATGGATTCGAACCACGGACGCCTCATTCAGAGTGAGGAATGATACCACTTCACCAACGGGGATAGTGCGCGCAGCCTATCGTACACAACTGCGGTGGCCCCGCGCAAGCGTTTTGCATCGTAACGCTGAAGGGAAGATGCCCCTCCGGAGGTTTCGCGTGCAAGCGGTGATTTTGGTCGGTGGTGAAGGAACGCGGCTGCGGCCGCTTACTTTCGGCACGCCCAAGCCCATGGTTCCGATCGTCGGCGTGCCCTTCTTGGCGCGCACGCTCGAGCGTTTATATGAAGCGGGGATCCGCGACGTAATTCTGCCTGCCGGATACATGCCGCAGGCGATTACGGAGTATTTCGGGGACGGGTCGCGGCTCGACATGAAGATTACGTATGTCATTGAGGACGAGCCGCTCGGCACGGCCGGCGCGATAAAGAACGTCGAAAAGCACATCACCGGGCCGTTTTTTATGATGAACGGCGACGTGCTGACGAGCCTCGATTTGCGCGCCATGATCGCCTACCACCAGGAGAAGGGCGGCCTCGGCGTATTGCACCTTATAAAGGTAGAAGACCCTTCGTCTTTCGGCTGCGTGGTGCACGATGAATCCGGCCGCATCTCACAATTCATCGAGAAACCGCCCAAAGGCACGGAGCCGACCAACGAAATTAACGCCGGCACGTACCTGCTCGATCCCAAGGTTTTGGATTTTATTCCGCCCGGGCGAAATGTCTCGATCGAACGGGAAACGTTTCCGAGAATTTTGGCGGACGGCCAACGGCTCTACGCCTACACGACCGAGGACTATTGGATCGACGTCGGACGGCCGGAGCATTACCTCACCGTTCATCGCGACGTGTTGAGCGGCGTCATGCCGCTGGAAGTCGAGCCCGGCATCAGCGGAGCCGGCGCGGCGAACGCGGACTGCGCGAATCTCATCGCGCCGGTGCATATCGGTGAAGGCACGATGATCGCGCGAGAAGCGCGAGTCGGGCCGAACGTCGTGCTGGGAAAGAATTGCCGCATCGCGGCGGGCGCTGCGATCGAAGATTCCGTACTGTGGGATGACGTTGTGGTAGAAGAAGGCGCGACGATCGAGGAGACGATTATTGCCAGCCGCTCCACGATCGGCGCGAACGCAAAAATCGGCAAAGGTTCGGTCATCGGGCACGACGCGCGCGTAGAGCCGGGCACGGTCGCGCCGGAAGGGTCGCGCATCGGACCCTCCGCGCCCATCGGCGCGCGCTAGAGCGTGTCGCCCGAACTCGTTACCGCGATTTCCTCGCTCGTTACCGCGGTCGTGATCGCAGCGACGGCTGTTGCGGCGGTGATCCAATTGCGCCACATGCGGTCGGGGAATTTGATCGAAGCGATTCTGTCGTTCCGGTCGATGCTCGAAGATGACGAACACCGAAAAGCCAACCGGCTGCTGCGCGGCGGCGATCTCGCTCGGGAACTCGAGGATCCGCAGTTTCGCCGCTTTTTGTACCGGATTTCCAAGAAGCTGCCGATGGACGATGTGCCGCAAAGATATGTCGACCTGATGGAGGCCGCGGTTGCGCTCGGCAACAGTTTTGAACTTATCGGCGGCATGGTCCGCAACCGCGTTGTGGCGCCGGATGTTTTTCTCGCGAACTATTGGTGGGTTGTTACCAACACGTGGGAGCGGATGAAAAACTATATCGCGATGATGCGGCAGTATACCGGCGCAGAGAGTTTATTCGAAGACTTCGAATACCTCACGGTCGTCTCCGCGGAGTGGGCGAAGAGGCACCCGGACAGCTACGCGCGCGGCGTCGCGCGGATGCCGCTGACCAATCCTTATCCACTAGAACGACAAACGTGGCTCAACGAGCCTTAAGGGAAATACATGGCTTCTAAAATTACGGGACTGGACTTAAGCGCTTATATGGTCAAAGACGCGGCGCGGGCGATCGCATTTTACCGCGACACGCTGGGCCTGGAACCGACGACGGTGTATCCGGACAATAATGGCGCGGAATATGAGTTCTCCGATGGCACGACGTTCGGTTTGTGGTCGGGGGGCGGCATGATGCCGTTCCAACCGAGCAACGGCAATTTGTTTGCCGTGGCCGATTTCGACGGCACGGTCGCCGGGCTGAAAGAGCGCGGCATCCCCGTCGTGATGGAGCACGAAACGAGCAATTGCCGTATGGCGATGATTATGGACAGCGAAGGCAACAGCGTTACGCTGCACAAGCTCAAGAAGTCCTAATTTGCTCGGTCAGCGGCACTTTCTAGGCTTGCTTGGTCCGCTCTGCTTCGCCCCTTCAGGGAAATTTCAGGAGTTACGTCCTAAACTAGGACGATGAAGCGCTTCATCACCTCGACTTTGCTCTTGTCGGCCGCCATGTTCGCGACCGCGTTCGCCGCGACCGAAACGTGGAGCGTCGACCCCAACCACTCAACCGCGCAATTCACCGCGCGGCACTTCGGCATCGTTCCGGTCGTCGGAACGATTCCGCTGAAAAGTGCCGTGGTCAAGTTGCCATCCGGGAGTCAAATTCCGATTGAGGTCAGCGCGGAGCTCGATCCATCGAACGTCGATACGCATAACGGCATGCGCGACAACGACATCCGCTCGGGCCATTACTTCGACGTTGCAACCTATCCGAAGATGACGTTCCAAAGCACGAAGATCACCGGCAGCGATCCAAAGCATTTCACGATTGTCGGAAATCTCACGATGCATGGTCAAACGCATCCGGTTACGCTGAGCGCCGGCGTCGTCGGCGCGGGCAAATCACCGCGCGGGCGTTCGATTATCGCTTATGCGGCGACGGGCTCGATCGATCGCACGCAATGGGGCATGAGCTTCGGTCCGGTCATCGTTGGCAACGGCATCGACATCTCACTTAACGTGGAGGCGGACGGCCCATAAATTCGCAACGGCTAGGAAACGCTTCGGCAACAACCGTACACTAGGCTGGGCCGATGGCGAAGAGATATTCCTCCGCGGACCTCATGGCAGCAATCCTGGACCTCCGGGATGGCTTGGGAGGCCTTGGCGGACGGATCGATTCGCTCGAAGGGCGCCTTGAGCGTGTGGAACACGGACTCGGTGCGCTCCGGCACGACATGAACAAGCGATTCGATTCGGTCGACTTACGCTTCGATGTATTCGAGAGGCGTTTTCAGCTTTTAGACCAGCGCTAGTTTATCGCGGGCCTCGTCCTTCGACGGCGAGTTCGCCCCGCGAACTCTGCTCAGGATGACATCCGACCGGGGCGCCAAACGGCGCCCGCTTGACCCGCTTTAGTTCCCGTTCCAGACAATGCCGCCCGGCAGTACCTCAGGGCGGCGCGGGGCTTGAGTGAAATCAAAGTCGCGGCGCAGATCGCCCAACTGCGGATAGCGTTCGCGCACGAACGGGCGCGTGTCGGGGCGGCCGTCGGTTTTGGGATCGATGCGCGCGCCGCTTAAGAAGTCGTCTTCGATGAATTTGACGTACGCGTCGTGGCTGAGCGTTTGATGATCGATGAAGCCGCGGCGAGCGTACGGACTGATCACTAAGCCGGGAACTCGTAAACCGTAGCCGTCGTTGTCGACCACCGGCGGCGCAACGTGATCGTAGAAGCCGCCCCAATCATCCCAAGTGAGAAAGATCGCGGTGCTGTCCCAGTCGGGGCCTTGCATGATTGCGTTGATGACGCCGGTGACATACGCTTGTCCCGCGCTGACAAGCCCGGGTGGATGTTCGCTATATTTTCCCGCCGGGCAGAGCCACACGACATTGGCCAGCGTGCCGTTTTTCGCGGCCGTGTAAAACTTGCGCAGGTCTTGAACGTTGGCTAATTCACCGTCTTGTTTCACGGTATCGAACGACGGCAGCGGATTCCAAATTCCCGGAGTGTGTACGTTTTGGCGACGCGGCTGGCAGTTCGCGCCGTCGTCGGCACAATCGGGTTCCGTCCCGGTCATTACGTAATACGCCCACGTGACGTGATTCTTGTGCAGCAAGTATGTGAGATCGGTCCACGGGTAATCGGGACGGCCCGGTGCGCGTGCGCCCGGATTGCGGCCAAAGTCGGGCGGAAGGTCGGGATTTTGCACTTCGTTCACGCAGCTCATCGGATCGCCGAGCTGCGAACAGCGCGCCGACCATTCCGAGACCATAAATAAATGCTGCGGCAAACTCCACGACGCGTTCGGTTCGAACATGCGATCTTGCAGCACGAAGTCGCTCGCGTAGCGCCAGTAGTTGGCGAGCTGGGTTCGGTCGTGATAACCCATCACGTCACCACCGCCGCAGCGCGGGTCGTCGGTGCCCGCGCACGCGCGGCGGCCGCGCCGCGCTTGGCGCGCAAAACCGTCCATCTTCCCACCGTCGATATCGCCGATCGCGTTGTTGTGTCCGTGCGGACCGCCTTGATCGCGATCGTTGGTGTCATGATAAGGCTTGCTGCATCCAACTGCCGGATTTGGAATGCACACGCCCGCCGGAATGCCGTCGGCGCCGGGATACGTGCCGAAGTAAGAATCGAACGAGCGATTCTCTTGCATGATGATGACGATGTGGCGAATTTTGTGAATGTTGCCGGCATTTTGCGCCGGCGCGCGCGTGACGGCAAAAATCGTGACGACGGCTGCCAGAATCGCGGCCGGTAAAAAAAGCAGTTTCACGCCGGAGCTATACGCGGCTGCGGCCGCTTGCCCCCTTGACGCTCGCCTGCCAAGCGAACAAGCCTTTGTAACCTTTGCTGCTTCCTGAGGGTTAAGAAGCAAGAGTCCACGGGTATAAATCGCGCACGAGCAGGGGTTCCACCGGCTTTCCCCCTGCCGGGTTTCGCGTTCCATCTGAAGAGCCGGAGTAAGGAGTATGGAGTGGTTCCGCGCACCCTCTTCATGGGCTCCTTCCCACCCCGGGAGTGCGGCATCGCGACCTTTACGCGCGATACGGTCGAATCGTTCGACCGCGCCTACGGAACAAGTTCTGAAATTATCGCGATCGACGAGCCCGGCGGCGAAGTCCGCCATTACGGGCCTGAAGTCGTCGCGCGCCTGCGCGAGGACCGCCGCGAATCTTACAGCGACATCGCCGCCATCGTCAACGCGCATCCCGCGGGCGTGCTCAACATTCAGCACGAGTACGGTCTTTTCGGCGGCGAACGCGGCGAATGGCTGATCGACGCGCTGCGCGCGATTGAAAAACCAATCGCGCTGACGATGCATACGATTTTGCCGGAACCCGACGAAACGATGCTGCGCGTCACGCGCGAGATCTGCCGGTACGCCAACGCGGTCGTCGCGCTTTCCGAAACCGGTCGCGACCTGCTCGAGCGCGTCTACGATATCGACCCCAAACGGCTACGCGTGATCCATCACGGCGTGCCCGACGTGCCGTTTCGCGACACGGACGCCGCCAAGGCGTCGTTCGGCATCGGTCAGCGCATGGTCGTTTCCACGTTCGGCTTGATCAACCGCGGCAAAGGTTTGGAGTTCGCGATCGAAGCGATGCGCGAGGTGGTCAAACGTCACCCCGAAGTGCTCTACCTCATTTTGGGCGAGACCCACCCGGTCGTGCGCCGCCGCGAAGGCGAATCGTATCGCGAGTCGCTGCAGGCGCTGGTCGCGGAATACGGGCTGCAGTACAACGTCAAATTGATCGACAAGTATTTGGAGTTCGACGAGCTGGTCGGCTATCTGGAAGCGACCGATATTTACTTGACGCCCTATTTGAATCCGACGCAGATCGTCAGCGGCACGCTCGCATACGCCGTGGGCTGCGGGAAGGCGATCGTCTCCACGCCGTATCTTTACGCGCAGGAACTGCTCGCGCACAACCGCGGTTTCCTCTGCATGTTCCGCGACGCCAAGTCGATCGCCGATCTTGTCGGCGCACTGCTGGACGACGACGCGTTGCGCCGCGCAACCGAGCGGCGGGCGTACCGGTTCGGCCGTCAGATGACCTGGCCGCACGTCGCCGTCGAGTACGGCCGGTTGTTCGCAGAACTTGCTCCGCCTGAGTTGGAGCTCGTCCATTCTGCCTAGTCTCGAACACCTCATCACGCTCAGCGACGACGTGGGCGTTATTCAGCACGCGACGGAGGACATTCCGAATCGCGCAACCGGCTATTGCACCGATGACGTCGCGCGCGCGCTGATCGTCGTCTATCAAAAACTGGCGCTCGACCCTCGCGATGCGGACGCGCTGCGCCTGGCTCCCATCTATCTCGCGTTCCTCCAAGACGCGCAATTGCCGGATGGACGCTTCCATAATTTCATGGGATACGACAGGCAGTGGCTCGACTGCGTCGGAACGCACGATTCCGTCGGCCGCGCGCTCTGGGCGCTGGGTTTTGGAATGCGTTATGCGCCGCGCGCGACCTGGCGCCGCCTGTGCAAGCGGCTCTTCAACAAAGGGTTGAATGCAATCGACTGGCTGCAGTACGCGCGCTCCCAGTCTTACGCTATTATCGGGCTCTCGCACGCGTGTCATGCGAGCATCGCCGACATCGAACTGCCGGCCTACAGCGACGCGCTGCGCAAACTCGCCGGCGCGCTCAAGGCGCGATTCGAAGCCACTTGCGCCGGCGACTGGGAGTGGTTCGAAGAGATCATGACCTACGACAACGCACGCCTCTGCGAAGCGATGGTGCGTGCGGGGGCGGCGCTTGGCGACGCAGATCTGCAGGCGATCGGGCTGCGCTCGCTCGCGTTTTACAATCGCGTCACGATCGAGGACGGCGTCTTCGTGCCGATCGGCAACGAAGGCTGGTATTCGCGCGGCGGAGCACGGCCGCGCTACTCGCAGCAGCCGTTGGAAGCCGTTTCGCTGGTGGACGCGGCGCTGGCGGCGTACGAGGCGACGGGCGACGACCAGTTCGTGAACACCGCCCAGCTGGGGTTGGATTGGTACTTGGGGCGGAATTCCCGCGGAATCGCCATGGCCAACGGCGGCGGCTGCCTGGACGGCCTCAATGAAAGTTCCGTCAACCTTAATATGGGGGCCGAATCGACGCTGGCGTATTTATCGGCGGCTTATTCGCTCGCCGCATTACCGGACCGTAAAGAAAGGACCGGACGCGCTATTATAGGCGCTTTATCCACAGGCGGCGAATAAACTCTTAATGATCCTGGAAACCGATGCTCTCAACGACGTCCAGTCGGCCGCCGTCCGACATACCAATGGCCCGTGTTTGATTTTTGCCGGTGCCGGCAGCGGAAAAACCCGCGTGCTGACGCACCGCATTGCGTATCTGCTCGACGAGCTCGAGGTTTCGCCGGATCAAATTCTGGCCGTCACGTTTACGAACAAAGCCGCCGGCGAAATGAAGACGCGCTTGGAACGCATGGTCGGCGCGCCCGCGCGCGACTTATGGGTCGGCACATTTCATTCGATGTGCGTGCGCATCTTGCGCCGCGAAGGTTCGCGCGCCGGAATTGCTTCGAACTTTGCCATCATCGATGACGCCGATCAGCGCACGGTCATCCGCGAGATATTGACCGATCTCGACTACGACGAACGTCAAACCACACCCGGAGCGTGCTTGGCGGAGATCAGCAAAGCGAAGAATGCGCTGGTCTGGCCCAAAGAATACCACGAGCGCAACACGTCGTTCTTGGGCGAGCGCTACGCCAACGTGTACGAAGAGTATCAGCGCAGGCTTTCGGAATCGAACAGCCTGGACTTTGACGACCTGATCGTTCGCACGATCGACCTCTTCGAAAAAGATGAGACCGCGCGCACCAAATGGCAAAACCGTTTCCGGTACGTCATGGTCGACGAGTATCAAGACGTCAACTTCGCGCAGTACAAACTGATCGCGATCTTGGGCGAGAAGCACCGCAACGTCACCGTCGTCGGTGACGACGACCAGTCGATCTACTCGTGGCGCGGCAGCGATTATAAGATGATCCTGCGCTTCGAGGAAGATTTCCCGGGCGCGAAAGTCTTTACGCTGGAAGAGAACTACCGCAGCACGCAGACGATTCTCGACGCGGCAAACGCGCTGGTCGCCAACAACAAGACCCGCGCTCCAAAGAAACTTTTCACCAGCCGCGACGCGGGCGAGCCGATCACGGCGTTCGCCGCCGACACGGAACGCTCCGAAGCGCGCTACGTTGTCGAAAAAGTCAAGGAGCTCGTGCGCGAAGGCGCTTCGTACAGTGACTTCCTGGCGCTCTACCGCACCAACGCGCAGTCGCGCGTGTTCGAGGAAGCGTTTATCGCCGAAGGCATTCCGTACCGCGTCATCGGCGGCGTCGGATTCTACGCGCGCACCGAAATCAAAGACGTTATCGCCTACCTGCGCTACATCGACAACCCCTCGGACGCCATTGCGTTCAAGCGGATCGTCAATGTGCCGCGCCGCAGCATCGGGTCGCAAACGCTTGCTAGCCTCGTAACGGCCGCCGACGCCGCAAAAGTCCCCGTCGGGCAGGCAATTTTTGATAAAGAGCTGCTGAAGAAGGCGGTTCCCAAGAAGACGCGTGAGCTCGAGCGCTTCGCGGAACTCATCGAATCACTGCGTTCGCGTCTCGAAGAGTTTACCATCGCCGACCTGCTGGTCGCGGTGATGGAAGAGTCCGGCTACTTGCGCGAGCTGCGCAACGAGGACACACCCGATTCGCGCACGCGCATGGAGAATCTCGAGGAACTTGTGGGCGTTGCTCGCGAGTATGAATCGGGCGATCCGGAAGCGACGCTCGCGGGCTTCCTGGCAAACGTCGCGCTGATCAGCGACCTCGACACGCTCGACGATTCGGCGTCGTACATCACGATGATGACCATGCATTCCGCCAAAGGCCTGGAATTTCCAAACGTCTTTTTGACCGGCTTGGAAGAGGGCGTCTTTCCGCACTCGCGCGCGCTGGTCGATATGACCGAACTCGAAGAAGAACGCCGTCTAGCATACGTTGGCGTAACGCGCGCGATGAACCGGCTCTTTCTTTCTTATGCTGAGCGCCGCACGCTCTACGGCAATACATTCGCGCATCCGAAGTCGCGTTTTCTGGAAGAGATGCCCAACATCGAGATGCTGGGCAGCATCGCGCTGCCGCGGCCTTCGGGCGGGCGCTGGCGCGAGGTCGCGATTCACGAATCGGCGGGCGCCGGCATCAAAATGAATCTGCAGTCGGGCGATCGCGTCCGCCATCCGAAATGGGGCGAAGGCAAGATCTCCGGCGTCATCGGCGCCGGCGGCGATGGTCTCGTGACGATCGATTTCCCCAACGTCGGCCAAAAAATGGTCATGCTGAAATACGCGCCGCTGGAGAAGCTCTAGCCCCAGCGTGAGCTGGGAGGCCGTTTCCGCGCTCGCGACGCTCTTTACCGGCGTCGTGATCCTCGCGACCGTGGCTGTTGGCCTCGTTCAGCTTTCTGAACTGAGACGAGCAACGCAGCTCGAGGGCGTCGTGCGCGTCGCCGAGATGTTCAGCACGGCCGATTTCTTGGAAGGTCTGCGTTTTCTACGATCTGACTTCGAGCGTCAGTTTAACGAAGATCCGCAATTTCGCGAAGATTTTTTCACACCGCTGAAAAACTCGGCCGCTTCTCATCGTGAGCACCAAGTGCTGATGGTTTTCGAACTGGTGGGAACGTATATCAAGCATGGCCTGGTGAACGGCGAAGCGATTTTTGATATTGGAAGCACGAGAATCGTTGGCGCATGGCGGATACTCGGGCCGGCCATCGCTGCTTTGCGGGAAAAGCGAAACGATCCGCTGGCATGGGAAAACGCCGAGATCCTGGCGCGGGACGCGGCAAAGTGGCTCGAGCGCCACACACCGAAGACCACCGGGTGAAGGTTGCGGTTTCCGGCGTTCAAGGCCGCATGGGGCGCCTCGCGTTCGAGGCGATTAAGAGGGAGCCGGATTTAGAATTTGCCGGTGGTTTTGCGCGCTCCGCGGATCAATCGATCGGGATCTACGATAACGTCGAGCAACTGCTCGACCAGCGCAAACCTGATGTCGTCGTGGACTTTACGCCGCGTCCGGTGACGCAGGCCGTCGCGCGCGCCGCCGTGGAGCGCGGTATCTCGCCGGTCGTCGGATCGAGCGAGTGGAATGCCGCTGAGCGGGCCGAATTAGAAAAGCTTTGCGAGCGGCACAAAACCGGCGCGCTAATCGTTCCGAACTTTGCGATGGGCGCAATCCTTATGATGAATTTTGCCGAACAAGCCGCGAAGTTTTTTCCATCGGTTGAAATCGTGGAAATGCACCGCGCGGATAAGCGCGATAAGCCAAGTGGTACCGCATCGGCGACGGCGGATCGCATTCATGTGGGCGGGGGCCGCGCCGACGTTCCGATCCATAGCATCCGCATGAAGGGGCTGCTTTCGCATCAGGAAGTGCTGTTCTCAAACGAAGGCGAGCTGCTCACGATCCGTCACGACTCTTTTTCGAGCGAGTCGTTCGCGCCGGGCATTATTGCGGCGATTCGCTACGTGCGTTCGCTTAAATCTTTAGAGGTTGGGCTCAAGTTATGATCGCACCGGGGCGCCTTGTGGCGCCCGCTCAGGATGACAATTAGGTGAACATCGCCGTAGTTGGAGCGACCGGAGCGGTCGGTGAAACGATCGTACAGGTGTTGCGTGAGCGGAAGATCCCGGCGGAACGCTTGGGTTTGTTCGCGTCACATGCGCGCAACGGCGTCCTGGAAACGTCGAGCGAAGCATTGGAGCCGTTCGATACAGTCTTCTTTGCGGGATCGGATGAGGCGAGTTCGCAGTTCGTGCCGCCGATTCTGGAGCGCGGCGGAGTTGTGATCGACAACAGTTCCACCTACCGGATGCGCGCGGACGTGCCATTGGTCGTGCCCGAGATCAACGCTGCGTCGATTCTTCCGGATCACCGTCTCTTTCCGGTAGGGAATTGCACGGCAATTATTTTGTGCATGGCGCTGGCGCCGGTTCGTGATACGGTTGGGTTGAAATTGGTCAACGTTGCGACGTACCAAGCCGTCAGCGGCGCGGGGCGCGGCCCGCTAGAGGAGTTCGACGCGGGTAAGGGTGCGTTCATTCGAAACGTCGTGCCGCTGATCGGCGAGTTCGGCGATGACGGCTACAGCGGCGAAGAAACGAAAGTGCGCGACGAGACGCGCAAAATTCTGGATCTTCCCTCGCTTCCATTATATGCGACGACTGTTCGCGTGCCTGTGCGTACGGCACACTCCGAGGCGGTGTTTTTTGAAACGGAATGCGAGGCTCCGGTAGAAGCGCTCGCGCAAGCGCTGGAGCGCGCGCCGGGCGTTGTCTTGCACCGCGAAGGCGTTGTCACGCCGCGCGAGGTTGAGGGCACGGACGATGTGCACGTTGCCCGGTTACGTTACGCCGGCGACGACAAGCGGCACTTTCAAATGTGGGTCGTCGGCGATCAGCTGCGCAAAGGCGCGGCGACCAATGCCGTGCAGATATTGGAACTTTTGATCGCGCGCGGGCCAAGATGAAGGTCGCTGTGCTGAAGTTCGGCGGCACCTCGGTTGCGTCGCCTGAAACGCGCCGCATTGCCGTTGAGCGAATACGCGAAGCGTTGGAGCGCGGAGAATCTCCGGTCGCCGTCGTTTCCGCGATGGGTCGCGCGCCCGAACCGTACGCGACCGACTCGCTGCTCTCACTCATCGGCGACGCGCGCAGCGGCCCGAACGCGGATATGCTGCTGGCGTCGGGTGAACTTATCTCGGCCGCGGTTCTCGCGAGCGAATTGGAAAGTGACGGCATCGCGGCAGTGGCGCTCAGCGGCGCGCAGTCGGGAATAATCACCGACGACGTGCACGGCGACGCGACGATCATACGCGTCGAGCCGCAGCGCGTGCGCAAGGTCCTTGAGGCGAAGAAAGTTCCCGTCATCGCCGGCTTTCAGGGCATCAGCGAAAACGGCGAGATCACGACGCTGGGGCGGGGCGGCACCGACCTCACGGCAATCGCGCTCGGGCATGCGCTCGATGCGGAGCGCATTGACGTCTACACCGACGTTGCGGGCGCGATGACCGCCGATCCGCGGCGGGTGAACGGCGCGCACACGATCGATCGAGCGAGCCTCGAAGAGATGACCGAACTCGCCCAGCACGGCGCGAAAATCATGCATCACAAGGCGGCGGACTACGCGCAGCGCATGCGCATGCCGTACGCGATTCGCAGCTTGGCGACCGGAGAAGGCACCGTCGTCGACGCGCGGCTCGAGCCGCGCAAACCGGTCACGGGAGTTACGGCGTCAGGCCGCGTGACCTGGATCCGCGCTATTCGCGGCGACATCGAAGATCGGCAGCGCCGCATGCAAGTCGAGATGCACATGTTCGAACGCCTGGCGTCAGCGAACATTTCCATCGATCAGGTGACGATCAATCAGGCCGGCGTCATGTTTGTCGTTGAAGGCGACCGAGGCGAAGATATTCGCAAACTGCTGGGCGACCTCAATGTGGCCGTGCGGGTCCGAGAGGCATGCTCGAAGCTTTCGGTCGTCGGCGAAGGCATGCGCTACGAGCCGGGCGTCATTCACCGCATCGTCTCAGCGCTCTCGGCGGCGAACGTTGAAATCATTCATGCCACCGACAGCAACATCACGGTTTCGATCCTCATTCCCTCCGATGACGCCGCGCGCGCCGAGCAAGCCGTACACGATGAGTTCCATTTGGCCACTCAGGATGACAAAGCGGGCACGGACGAAAAGACGGTTACCACATGAAGAAGCTCGGAGCGATCGTGACCGCCATGATTACGCCGTTCGACGGCGGCGGCGAAGTCGATTACCGCGAGGCAGCGCGCGTGGCTTCCTGGCTTGTCGAACGCGGAAACGACGGATTGGTGGTTGCCGGCTCAACGGGCGAGGGCCAGACGATGACGCCCGACGAGCGCCTGCGCTTGTTTTCGGCGGTCAAGGACGAACTCGGCGACCGCGCGGCCGTGATTGCCAATGCGGGCAGCAACGACACGCGCGACTCCGTGCGTTCGGTGAAAGCCGCCGAGAAAGCCGGCGCGGACGGCATTTTGGCCGTGGTTCCTTACTACAACAAGCCGCCGCAGAGCGGCATGATCGCGCACTTCGGCGCAATCGCCCAAGCGACCGTGCTGCCGATCGTCATCTACAACATCCCGGGCCGCACGGGCATCAACATGCTGCCCGAAACGCTGCTCGAACTGGCGCGCGCGCACAAAAACATCGTGGGCGTGAAAGAGTCCAGCGGCGATCTGCGGCAGATCGGCTTTATCCTGCGCGACCGGGAACCCGGATTTACCCTCTGGGCCGGCGACGACCATTTGTTTCTCCCATGCCTGGCGATGGGCGCCGACGGAGTCGTGGGCGTTGCGTCGCATTTGTGCTCGCGTGAGTACGTCGCAATGATGCGCGCATACAAGAATGGCGACGCGGCGGAAGCTGCGCGCATTCATGGATCGCTCTTGCCGCTGATCGATGCGCTGTTTGCAACGACCAGTCCGATTCCGGTGAAGTGGGCGATGAAGCAGCTGGGCTTTGCGGTAGGCGAATGCCGTCTGCCGCTCGATGCGATGCCCGAGCATCTCGCGCGCAATCTTCGGCCGCTGCTTTCGCAGTATGATTATTCTCGGGTGTAAACTCGACCCAATCGATTCCGATCAGGCCACGGACGCTGTTCTGCGCTATGCGCGCGAAGGAGCGGGTGCACAAGTCGTTACCCTGGGAACGGAAATGGTCGTTTACGCGCGACGCGACGAGAAGTATCGCGCGGTCGTAAATGCCAGCGCGCTCTCACTCTGCGACACGGTAGGATTACTGGGCGCGGCGCGTGCACGCGGGGCCAAGCTGCGCGAGCGAGTTGCCGGCGTCGATCTGATCGAGCACGTCTGCGCGCGCGCGGCCGAGGAAAGCCTCCCGGTCTATTTACTGGGCGGAGCTCCTGGAATTGCGCAGCGCGCGGCTGATACGCTGCGATCGCGACACCCGGGACTCGAGATCGCAGGTGCGCGTGACGGCTACTTCAGCGACGCCGAGTCTTCGAATGTAGCAGACGCCATCCGCGCGAGCGGCGCACGCATTCTCTTTGCCGGCATGGGCTTTCCCCGACAAGAGTTTTGGCTCTCGGAACATTTGGCGCAGACGGGCTGCGGCGTGGGAATCGGCGTCGGCGGCTCCTTCGACGTCATCAGCGGGAATGTGCGGCGCGCGCCGGACGGCTGGCGGCGGGCGCATCTTGAATGGCTTTACCGGTTGGTGACGCAGCCGCAGCGCTGGCGGCGCCAGCTCGCGCTTCCGTACTTCGTGCTCCTGGTAGCCGGTGAAAACGTCCGCAACCGCTTCGCGCGCGGGAGAACGTAGTGCGCGCGATGATTTTGGCCGGCGGTCTGAGCACGCGGCTTTATCCGCTGACCAAACAAGTGCCCAAGCCGCTCGTACCGGTCGTGGGATCACCCAACGCCGTTCACTTGATTCAGTATCTCACATCGTACGGATTCGACGAGATCGCGATCAACGTGCACTATCTTGCAGAGATGATCGTCGAGGCGCTTGGCGACGGGTCGGCATACGGCGCGCGCATCGAATACTTGCACGAAAAGGAGCTGCTTGGCAGCGCCGGCGCCGTCAAGCAGATGCAATGGTTTTTGAGCGGCGATTCATTCGTCGTCATCGGGTGCGACGATTTAACTGACATGCCGCTCGACCGCGTCGTCGCCTTCCACAAGGGAAAAAACGCCCTCGCTACCATCGGCCTGGTGGAGCGTGAGGAAGTCGATCAATACGGGGTCGTCGTGACGGATGCTTCGGATAAGATTACCGGTTTTCAAGAGAAGCCCGCCAAAGGCACCGAGCGCAGCAAACTCGTGAACACGGGCATTTATGTTTTTACGCCGAAAATTTTCGACCACATTCCCGCAAACGAGTTTTACGATTTTGGAAAAGACGTGTTTCCGTCGCTGCAGCAAGCCGGAGCAGCGTTCTATGGATTCGATGCGCGCGGCGCGCAGTGGCACGACATCGGCACGCCCGCCGAATACCGCGCCGCGACCGCCGACGTTCTGACGGGGAGATTGAGGATGCCCGGCATCTCCGCAGACGGCAGCACATGGATCGGCCGGCGCGCCAAAGTAGCCAAGAGCGCGCGCATTGACGCTTTCAGCGTCATCGGCGAGGATGTGCAGGTGGAAGACGGCGCGCAGATCGAGCGTTCCATTATTTGGCAAGGGTCGCGAATCGGCGCGCGCGCGATAGTGCGCGACACGATCGTCGGGATGAACTACGCAGTCGCGCCGGATGCGGTTTTGGAAAATGCGATCGTCGCCAACGAGTAGCGCTCGGGAGTTGCTGGGTGAATTTCGAGCCTCTCACGCAAGGCGCGCGCACCTTATTGGCGAGCACGCGTGGGAGGTTATCGATGGCGGCAGCGGCGAGCCGGCGTTAGTGTTGCTGCCGGCCGCCGGCGGCAGCGCGGAATCGCAGTTTCATCTGATGGATCGCTTTGAAAAGCACACGCGCGTACTTTCGGTCGGGTGCCCGGCAACGCTAGCGCGCGTTGCGGACGCGGTTACGGGGCTGCAGACGATCCTGGCAGGTGCGGGAATCACATCATGCTATCTGCTCGGTCAGTCGCTCGGCGGGATTTTCGCGCGCGCTTACGCGTCGGCGTTTCCCGAGCGGGTCAAAGGGCTGATCCTGGCAAACACGGCGCGCTACTCGGCGCGGCGCGCGCGCATGGTTCGAATGGCACTTTCGTCGGCGCAGCATCTTCCGCGCAAGGCCGTCGTGACGGTGCTCGGCGCACGGGTGAAGCGGCTGTTGCACGGGCATCCCGATCGCGATTTTTGGCTGGAGTACTTTGGCCGCGACGAACTCGAGCGCGTCGGCCAACGCGGTATCGCCAATCTCGGCGCCTGCGTCGAGGATTCACTCCGGCTCGATGACCGCCCCCGGTATACGGGGCGCACGCTCATCATCGAATCCGATAACGACACTGCCTTTACGCCGGCCGAGCGCCAAGCGCTCCGCGAATCCTTTTCGCAAGCGTCGCTGTGCACGTTACACGGCGCGGGACACTTGGCAAGTATCACGCGCCGTGATCAGTTCATCGAGGCCGTGCTCGAGTTTACCCGACGCTAGCCAGCGTCATGGCAAGCTCGACTATCCCGCCCGCAGCGCGCACCGTCGCGGCGCACGATTCAAGCGTCGCCCCGGTGGTGACGACGTCGTCGAGCAATATAACGCGCGTACCGTCGAGGTGGGGTGCTCGCCAGCGAAAACGCTGACGGTGCGTAAGCCGCGCTTCGCGGCTGCGTCCACGCTGCGTTTCACCACGCACTTGCACCAAACCGGCGCTGACGCGTGCTTCGCACGCGAGGCGCGCGATGAGCGCGATGAGCTCGCAGCCGTCAAAGCCGCGCTGCCGGCGCCGCGCGGCGGTCGTCGGCACGGGCACGACGATCGCGCCGGTCGGAATGTGCGAGCTCATTCTTACCGCGAACGCTTCGGCGACGTCGCGGCGACCGGTTTTTAGCGCGAGTATCGCCCGGCGAAGCGCGCCGTCGTATAATCCCAGCGCCCGCACGGTTAGCGTTGGCAGCCTTCGCTCCAATGGAACGCCGGGCGGCAGGCATGTGTCGCAGAGGCCCGATCCGATCCGCTCGCATCCGCCGCATTGCGGGGGGAAGACGAAGTCCAACACTTTCCTAAACACCACGCGGTACATTCACGCGCTTGGCGCAGGACGGCAAGCTCTCGCGGGCCTCGTCTCGCTGCGCTCGCTCGGCCGCGGTTCGACCGGGGCGCCTTATGGCGCCCGCTCGCCATGACACCGCGAGCGGGGCCCCGAACCATGCGCCGGGCATGGACCGGCTCGATCGTCTGTTTCTGGATCGCGCATACGAACTCGCCGAACGGGGCGTTGGGAATACGTCGCCCAACCCGCCGGTCGGCGCGGTGCTCGTGCGCGGCGAAACGATCGTCGGCGAAGGTTACCATCATCGCGCGGGCGAGGCACATGCGGAAATCAACGCGATCGCAAGCGCCGGCGAACGTGCGCGCGGCGCGACGCTGTACGTCTCGCTGGAGCCGTGCAATCATACGGGGTTAACGCCGCCATGCACCGGTGCGATCGCGAAAGCGGGCCTCGCTCGCGTCGTCGCGGGCGCGCACGATCCCAACCCGCAAACCAACGGCGCGGGCATAGCGAGCCTTCAGGAACGAAAGATCGCCGTGGACGTACTTGACGAACCGCGCGCGGATGCGTTGATCGAACCGTTTGCGCGTGCGATCCGCTCGCACCGTCCCTACGTTTCGCTGAAACTGGCCGTTTCGTTCGATGGGTTCATCGCGTCGCATCCGGGCGTGCAAGAATGGCTGACCGGAGAAGAAGCGCGCGAATTCGTCCGCGAGTTGCGCATCGCGCACGACGCGACGGCCGTTGGCGCGGGCACGGTCCGGATCGATAATCCGCAGCTGACGGTGCGTCCAACACACAAACGATTGCGCGAGTACGAGCGCGTCGTGATCTGCGAGTCCGCGCCGGTCGACTCCGGGAGTGCCGTTTTTAAGACCGAGAAAGGTTACGCCAAGACCATAGTGCTCGCGCCGGCGGGGTTACGCGACCGTTTCGCGCAGTTAGAGAAAACCGCGGATATTCTCTACTGCGGCGAAGCCGGTTCCGATCGCCTGAACCTCGCCGCCGCTTTGCGCGCGCTGCGCGAGCGCGGAATAACAAGCCTCTTGTGCGAAGGAGGCCCCACTGTGGCCGGCCATCTTCTTGAGGAAGGACTCGTCGATCGTTTCCATTGGATCATCGCTCCGCGTTTTTTGCGCGGCGCCTCGGCCGTCGCCGCATTTACGACGAGCGCTTTAGCCAACCTGCGGCTGCAGATCGATCGCGTCGAGCAGATCGGCGCGGACGCGCTTATCTCGGGCATCATCCCGCACCATGTTTAGCGGTATCATTTCGTTTAACGGTACGGTAGAAGACGTGGCGCCCGCCGCTGCGGGCGGCCTTCGTTTGCGCGTGCGTTGCGAAAACGCGTCTGACGAAGATGTCGAACCCAAAGATTCGATCGCGATCAACGGCGTCTGTCTGACGGTCACCGCAATCGACCATAACGTTGTCGCTTTCGACGTCGTTCCCGAGACGCTCGCGCGTTCGGCTCTCTGCGGCGCGCGCAAAGGCGATGTCGTCAACGTGGAATACGCGCTGCGCGCGGGCGACCGGATGGGCGGACACTTCGTTTACGGGCACGTCGACGCGGCCGGCAAAGTTCTGGCAATCGTGCCCGAAGGACAAGGCGCGCGGCTACGCATCGAACTGCCGCACAATCTCCGGCCCTTTGTTCGCGAAAAAGGCTTCGTGAGTGTGGACGGGGTGAGCGTTACGGTCGCGGCCGCCGGGAGTCACTGGTTCGAAGTCGCGCTGATTCCCGAAACGATGGCGCGGACGACGCTCGGCCGGCGCGCGGCCGGAGAGCTCGTCAACCTCGAAGCCGATCCGATCGCACGATACGCGGTTCAATTGTGAGCGAGATCGGAGGGCGCAGCTTTGAAAGCCGCGTCCTGGTGCAGTGGGCCGACGTTGACATCGCCGGCATCATGTATTTCGCGGCCTATCAGCGCGCGGTGGAACGCGCCGAGATGGATTTTTTCCGAGAACTGGGTTTCCCGTACAGCGAGGTTTTCGAAAAATACGACATTTGGTTTCCGCGCGTGCACGTGGTGGCGGATTACTTCAAACCCGCGGCGATGGAAGATTGGCTGACGCTCAAGACAAGCATTTACCATGTCGGAACATCGTCGGTCAAATGGAAAACCGTCATGCACAACGAGCGCACGGGGGAAGCCGGCGCGCAGATGGACGTGACGGTCGTTTGCATCGACCGCAGCTCGCATAAGAGCCGGCCGTTTCCGCAAGAGATTCGCGACGCATTGATGGCTTGTCTGGAAGAACTCGATTGATCGCTTCGAAGACAATGCGGGCCGCCGTGCTTTTGCGCCCGGGTGCGATCGAATTGCAGGATGTGCCCGTCCCGGCACCGCCTCCGGGAGGTTTGGTCGTACGCGTGCGCACCGCGTTGACCGACGGCACCGATTTCAAGGCGTTTCGCCGCGGCCATCCACGCATGCCGATGCCCACACCCTTCGGCCATGAGTTTTCGGGCGACGTGGCGGCCGGGGACAGCAACGGCTTCTCCGCCGGCGACGCCGTCATGTGCGTGCATACGGCGCCGTGCGGCCAATGTTATTGGTGTCAGCGCAACCAGGAAGAGCTCTGCGAGACGATCATGCCGACGATGATCCTGGGCGCCTATGCCGAGTACATCGCGATTCCCGAACGCATCGTCAAGCGCAACTGCTATGCGAAGCCGTCCGATCTTTCGTACGCTACCGCGGCGTTTCTCGAACCGCTTTCTTGCGTCGTGCATTCGCTCGACCTGCTCAACTGCCGCGCCGACGATACTGTCCTGATTATCGGCGATGGCGGGTTCGGTTTGCTGCATGCCATGCTCTTGCGGCAAAGCGGCGCAACGGTGGTGCTGGCGGGGCGGCGGGAAGCCCGGTTAAAAATCGCACGCGACCTCGGCATAGACACGATCAACGCGCGCAGCCGGAACATCGGTGAAGAAGTGCGCAAACGCACGCGCGATCGGGGTGCCGACGTCGTGATCGAATGCACCGGCCGCGAAGAGGTATGGGAAGCTGCGCCGGATCTGGCGCGGCGCGGAGGCACCGTCTCGTTTTTTGGCGGGTTGCCCGCCGATGCCAAGGCGCTATTCACCGCCTCGCGCCTGCACTATGACGAGATAAGGCTGGTTAGTCCGTTCCACTTTACACCGGCGGCGGTCAAACGCGCTCGCGACTTGCTGGTGGAAAAGAAGATCGACCCGCTGCCTTTGATCACCCAAACCGTTCCGCTCGCAGAGATCGCGACCGTTTTCGAACGGCTCAAGAACGGCGAAGGCATAAAGTTCGCGGTGACGCCGTGAAGCGCGCGGAAAAAATGCGCGCCGCGGTACTGTACGACGTTGACGACATTCGCATCGAAACACGCGACGTGCCGGCGATCGGCGAAGGCGAAGTCCTGGTGCAGACGCGTGCCGCCGGTATCTGCACGGGCGACGTCATGGGCTGGTACATCCGCCGCAAGGCGCCGCTGGTGCTCGGACACGAGCCGGCCGGCGTAGTGGTCGAGTCGCAGAACGAGGCGTTTTCCCCGGGCGACCGCGTTTTTGTGCATCATCACGCGCCGTGTTTTGAGTGCCGCGCTTGCGCGCGCGGAGAGTACGTCCAGTGCGCGACCTGGCGCGCGACCAAGATCGACCCGGGCGCTCTGGCCGAATATTTTCGCGTGCCGCGCGAAAATTTGCGCGATACGCTGAAATTACCGGTGGAGTTGCCGTTCACCGACGGCGCTCTTGTCGAACCGCTAGCCTGCGTGATGAAATCGCTGCGCCGGGGCGGACTACGGGAAGGCGATACGCTTTTCGTGATCGGTCTGGGCGTCATGGGGCTGATGCACGGACTGGCCGCGCAGGCGCAAGGCGCCCAGGTTGTAGGCAGCGATTTCATCGCCTCGCGGCGCAGCTTCGCAAGTTCGCTGGGCATTCGCGCGCTGAGCCCGGAGCAACCGTTCTCCGGCGCCGACGTGGTGATTTGCGGCCCCGGTTCGCCTGAGGCCCTGCGCAATGCGTTTGCGGCTGCCGCGCCGGGCGGTACGGTCGTGATGTTCACGCCGCACGACCCCGGCGTACCATTCACGTTCGATCCGAACGACCTGTATTTTCGCGATCTGCGTTTCGTTCCAAGCTATTCCTGCGGTCCGCCGGACACGCGCGCCGCGCTGGATCTCATCGAGCGAGGCGTTGTTACGGCCGAGCGGATCGGCGCGACCTACTACCCGCTGGAGGAGGCGCCAAGGGCATACGCCGCACTGCAGCGGTCGGAAATCCTCAAGCCCATCGTCACGTTCGAGCCCTCGCTTTTTCACTAAGGCCGTCCGGGCGGGCAACGGGCCGTTAGGCGGGTACAAGTTCCGTGGAAATCCCTCACCAGTTGCACAACGGAGAATGACTTTAATGAAGAAGCTTCTATTTTCGCTCGGAGCGGCGGCTCTGGTTATGGCCCTCGCCACCAACGCCGCTGCGCAAACGACGCCGGCGCCGAGCCCGCAAGCAACCATGGCCCCGTCTCCTTCAGGACCGATGGTAACGCCGACCCCCATGCACTCGACGGCGACCTCGCCGCCGGCGAAGCGCGGGCTGCTCAACAAGCTCAAGAAGATGCTGAGCGGCGTTTTGCCGGTTTCGTCAGTGAAATATGCCGTTACGCATCAGTCGTCAGAGCTTGCGAAACTCAAAGCGATGAAAAAGGTCAGCTACTCGAACTTGCGCTTCTATAAGATCCCCGCGTCGCTTGTGCCGCAAGTCAAGACGTGGCGTTCTCAGCAAGCCTACGAGCCTTCGTTCCGTCTGAACGATGCGCTGGCGCAGTCAAGCAACCCGTTTCTGAACATCTTCGCAAACGTCGTCGTGACCAATGCGCTCAACAACATTCTCAATGGCAACAATGTCAGCGTGTCGCTCAACGACGTGCTCAATGCCAATAAGATTGGAATCGGCCAAGTCGTCGGGTTATTCATCAACGGCGGCGGCATCATCACCACAATCATCAACTAAGCGGAGGCGAACATGAAAAATAGAGTGATCTACGCATTCATCGCCGCGCTGTTGGCGGCAAGCACATCTCCGGCCTGGGCGCAGACGACCCCCGCGCCCAGTCCGCAGGCCACGATGGCTCCGGCTCCCGTAACCACGAGCGCGCCCGAAGCGACCGCGCATCCGGCCGCGACGGCTAACCCCGGCAAGCATAACGGTCAGATCAAGAAGATCGCCGCGGGCAACCTGTCACTCGCGCAAGTGACTTACGGGCTTACGCACATGCCGCAGGAGATCTCGTCGCTGCGGAAGCTGAAAAAGGTCAAGTTCGCGAACCTTCGCGTACAGCACGTGCCGACGACGTTGCACCGGCTGATCCGTACCTCGCAGATTCCGTCGGCCGCCGTTGCGTACGAACCGGTGACGCTCGGCGACGCGCTCGCACAGACGCCTTCGCCGGCGCCTGCGACATCGGGACTGCTCGGCAGTTTGCTCAACATCATCGCCAACATCAATATTTCCGATGCGCTTAACAACGCGCTCAACGGCAATACCGTCAACCTGTCGCTGAGCAACGTGCTCAACGGAAATAAGATCGCGATCGGCCAGGTCGTCGGCGTTTACGTCGGCGGCGCCGGCATCATTACCACGCTACTGAAGTAGCGTTACCAAAACGGTAAGGCGCCGGTCTGACAGGCCTGCGCACTGCAGCGGTTGCTCACGAGTTGCTCGTGGGCAACCGCGTTATTGCGGGCGACGAACAGCACGCTCAGGGCGCCAATGAGCACTCCAAGAGCGAAAAAGATGACCGCTACGTGATTACTGCGTTGCTCCACACCAATAACCCCCGAACTTACTATCGGCACAAAACCAAGCGGCTATAGGTCTTCCGGCCCATGGTCCCGGGCCGATCCCCGGCTGGGCTAAGCCCCCGTTCTCAGGACGTAAACCGGGTGGTGGAGGGCCTGAACTTGACAACTGTTAAGTCTGGCCCGTAGGCTGGGTTGGTGACCCCCTTTGCAGATGAACTGAACGCGGCCATGGCGGCCGCGGGCCTGAATGCCGTAGAATTAGCCGACCGCAGCGGTTTGACCGAGTCCGCTATCTCTTATCTGAAGTCGGGTCAGCGCGAGCCGTCCTACCGCTCGCTGCAGAAGCTCACCCAGGTGCTGCCGGAGCTGAACGGCACGCTCGAAGAGTCCTCGCCCTTCGATTCCATCGAAGGCGCTATCCGCGATATCCGCGCCGGCAAGATGGTCATCGTGCTCGACGATGAGGATCGTGAGAACGAGGGCGACCTGGTCATGGCCGCGCAGATGGTGACCCCCGAGGCGATCAACTTCATGCGCAAACACGCAGGCGGCCTGATCTGCGTGCCGCTGATCGGCAGGCGTTTGGACGAGCTGCATTTGCCGCAGATGGTTTCCGAAAATAGCGCGCTGCACGAAACGGCGTTTACGGTTTCAGTCGAAGCCCGCGGGCGCACCACCACGGGAATTTCGGCGCACGATCGCTCGGCGACGATCGCGGCGCTACTCGATCCGGCGACCAAGCCGTCGGATCTGCTGCGTCCGGGTCATTCATTTCCCTTGCGCGCACGCGACGGCGGCGTGCTGGTGCGCGCCGGACAAACCGAGGCTGCCGTCGACCTCGCGCGTTTGGCGGGCTTGTATCCGGCCGGCGTCATCTGTGAGATCATGGCCGATGACGGCAAGATGGAGCGTCTCGACGGGCTGATTGCCTTTGCCAAGAAGCACGACTTAAAACTCATCACGGTCAAAGATTTGATTGCCTACCGGTGGCGGACCGAAAAACTGTTGCACCGTATCGCCGAATTCACGCTGCCGACGCCGCTTGGCAAATGGACGGGTTACGCCTACGAAAACAGCGTCGACAAGAACACGCACGTAGCGTTGGTCATGGGTGACATCGGCGACGGGAAAAATATTCCGGTCCGCGTTCATTCCGAATGTTTGACCGGCGACGCCCTGCATTCGATCCGCTGCGACTGCGCCGAGCAGCGCGATGCGGCGATGCGCATCATCGCCGAGCAAGGTCGCGGCGTCTTCTTGTACCTGCGTCAGGAAGGACGCGGCATCGGGCTTGCTAACAAACTGCGCGCGTACGAGCTGCAAGATCAAGGCGCAGACACGGTCGAGGCCAACATCGCGCTCGGGCTGCCGGTCGATAAGCGCGACTACGGGATCGGCTCGCAGATCTTAGCCGACCTCGGCGTGAAAGAGATGCGCATCATCACCAACAACCCGCGCAAGATCTTCGGACTGGAGGGCTACGGCCTGAAAATCGTCGACCGCGTTCCGCTGCAGACGGAGCACACGCAGTTTAACACGCGCTACATGCAGACGAAGCGCAACAAGATGGGGCACATGTTGGATGGCGCCTGACTGTAAGGGGAAGCGGTTCGTCATCATTACTGCGCGCTTCTATCCGCAGATCGCCGAGTGGCTTGAGGCGGGCGCGCGCCGCGCACTGCATGCTTGCAATGTGCGCGAAGAACATATTCGCGCGTACGCGGTACCGGGATGTTTCGAATTGCCGCTGGCGGCCAGCCGCGCAATTTCCGGGGGCCAAGCCGATGCGATTGTCGCGCTCGGCGCGGTGGTGCGGGGGGAGACCGCCCATTTCGATTACGTGGCGGGCGAAGCGGCGCGCGGCATCATGGACGTGCAGCTCGCGACCGGCGTGCCGATCGGCTTCGGCGTGCTGACGACCGACACGCTTGAGCAGGCGGAGTTCCGTGCGGATCCCAAGCGCGGCGACAAAGGCTACCACGCCGCAATCGCCGCGGCAACGCTGTTGCGTATCCCCTCGGACACAAGGGTTCCCGCGCGCTAAGGGCGGATACCAAGCCCCTGCTACTTCGTCGGAGGCCGTCCCTTGGAAGACAAAAACATCACCTGTAAAGACTGCGGTCGGGATTTTGTTTTCTCGGCTCGTGACCAGCAATTCTACGCCGAAAAAGGGTTTCAAAACGAACCCCAGCGCTGCCGCGAGTGCCGTCAATCCCGCAAAGCCCCCGGAGCGGGCGGCGCCGGAAACCGCCCGAGTTTCGAGGCGGTCTGCGCGCAATGCGGGACCAACACAACGGTGCCGTTCAAACCCCGCGGCGATCGGCCGGTCTACTGCCGCACGTGCTATACCGCGCACGCGCCGGCGGCGTCCGTCTAACGGTCCAGACACCGGAAGCCGTTCGCTGGGCCGGCGACGCGGTCGAATATGTCGATCAGCGTTCGCTGCCGCACGAGACGATCGTCCGACGGGCCGTTTCCCCCGAAGAACTCGAAGACGCGATAAGAACGCTGGCGGTGCGCGGGGCGCCGTGCATCGGCGTCTTCGGGGCCTACGGCGTCGCTCTTTTGCGTTCGCAGATTACCGACGAGGCGACATTCCGAGCCGCCGTCGCGCGGGTACGCGAGGCGCGTCCGACGGCCGTGAACTTGCGCTGGGCGATCGAGCGGGTCCTGAGCGCGAACGATATGCTTGCCGAAGCGCAGGCGATCCACGCCGAGCAGCGTGAAACCGACCGCCGCATTGCCGAGGCGGCGGCCGAACTCATCGGACGCGACGCGACGATCTACACGCACTGCCACACCGGCTCGCTAGCGACCGCCGGCGGGGGTACGGCGCTCGGAGCGATTTTTTTTGCAGCGCGCGCCGGAAAGCGCCCGCGCGTTTTTGTGGGAGAGACGCGCCCGCTCTTGCAAGGCGCGCGACTGACGTATTACGAGCTTGCGCAAGAGGGCGTGGATGCAACGCTCGTCGTCGATTCGGCGGCGGCGATTTCCATGCAGCGCAAGGAAATCGATCTCGTCATCGTCGGCGCCGACCGGATCGCGCGCAATGGCGACACGGCGAACAAGATCGGCACGTATGGTTTAGCAATCCTCGCGGCGCATCATCGTATTCCGTTTTACGTCGCGGCGCCGCGTTCGACGTTCGATTTCGATCTCGCTACCGGCCGCGATATTCCCATCGAGGAACGATCGGCGGACGAGGTTGGGGGCTTCGGTGAAACGCGTACCGCGCTTCCGTGCGCCGACGCGTACAACCCGGCGTTCGACGTTACGCCAAATCATCTCATCACAGCGTTCGTAACGGAATACGGTGTACTGCGACCGCCTTACGGCGAGTCGGTTCCCGATTTGCAGCTCCGTCCGAATATGAGCGCCTTGTTATCGAGCGGCTAGCGCCTGAATGTATCACGCTGGGGCGCTTCGATGGTGTCGACGCCGGGTTTCAGCCACTTTGGTGCTGCGGGTTCGATCCCCGCGCGCTCCAGCGACCGCCTTGAGCGGTGAGCGATGGTATGGTAAAGTGGCAGCAGTGGCTCAAACCCGGCAGACCATCGAACGAAGCGCCTCCAACGAGGCGCTTCGCCTTTTGTTATGCTGCTTGGCCGCGTTTGTTTTGGCCGCGTTTGTCAAGGCGCCGAGGGTTACGGGCACAACTGCGAAATCGTACCTAAGATTTGCGTCTTTCGGTGGCGTGATTCTGGAGAATGGGAAGCTTACGGCTCATTTTCCCAAATTTCACGACAGGCGATACGAGATGATTCTTTCGGGCGGCACGTGTTCCGCATCGGCGCTTGGCGCGGGCCTTATCGTCATCTCGCCAAAGGATTGGGTTCTCGACGGCGGACTAAGAGCGAATACCGCCTTCTCGATGCCGCGATCTGGTCATCTGTTGCTGCTGGATCTGCGCGATCCGCGTCATTCACGTTTTCTTGCGTGCGCCGACCTGCCATCGTAGCACGCGTCCTTCGACTACGAGTTCGCTATGCGAACTCTACTCAGGATGACATTACTGGCGATACTCCTTAGCGATCGCACCATTTCGTATAGAACATTGTGACCGGCGGCCCGGCAAACGCGTAACGCAATGTCGGACCGTCATGAATGGCCGAACACTCTTTTGCAACGGACCGCATGACGGCGGGATCGCGGCCGGGCGGCTCGTTCAATACCACCAAGTAGCGGGCCGGACCGGAGCCTCGCTGCCACATCGCCCACTGCTTGCGACCGATGCCCGAAACGACCGTCGATTCGATGTTGCCTTGATAGAGCAGCTCCGATGCGATTTCGAATTTATCGGTCATGACGATCGCGTTGCCGTTTTTTAGCAGACCCCGAACGTCGCGCGCCAGCGGAGCGTAGGCGTAAACTGCCGAGTAAAACAAACTCTTGGGCTTCTCGTTCGACGCGCGCAATAGGGACGCTTGAACGGGCTGCGGCAAAGACAGCAGCGTTACGACGAACATCGCATAAGCCGCCGGAACAATCCAGACCGCTGCGGCGAGCCGCTTCCAGAGCAGCGGGAAGTTCGCGTAGGCGATGCCGAGCGCGACGCAAAGCGATGCGAACGGCCCCAAGAGCCAATACGATTCGACGCCTTCGAAAAACGAGAGCACGATTAACAGCAGCGGTAACGGCAATGCCGTGCACGCCAACAAATCGTAGCGGCGGCGGACCGTCAAAAGGTAGGTAGCGATCAGAAAGGCTGCCGCTTCGAGCGCGAAGCGGAACGTGGAAAGCACCAGAAGGTGCGCCGCGCTGAAGTTTTCGTAGGCTTCGCGATAGATCGTGAAGCTGAAATTTACCCAGCCGTGCGTCGCATTCCAATACACGAACGGCATATAGAGAACGACTGCAATGACGGGCGCGATCCAAAAACCTTGCCTCCACATGCGCCCCTGGGCAGGCAGAAGAGAGAAGATGAGCACTCCGGTCAGGAGCGAGAAACCAAAAGCGCGCGAGAGCAGTGCTCCGGCAAGAGATATTCCTAAGAGAATCATGTCCGCCGTCCGCATACGCGACGCGGCGCGCGCAGCGAAAAGCAGCGAGAGCGACCAGAACAAGAGATATGGACCGTCGGGCAGAGCCTCACCGATAATCATGCGCGTTTGCGGGATGAGCGCGAAAATGACGGCGGCCGCGGCGCCCGCGCGCGCGTTACCCGTCAGCACTATCGCCGTATAGCCCAGCGCGATTGCCGCGAACGCTTCGCACGCGATGAAGGGCAAACGGATGGCCAGCTCGCTCGATCCGAACGGCGCGGTCAGCGCAATGAGCCAGGCCACCATCGGAGGATGATCGACGTATCCAAGCGCCAGGTGGCGGCTCCACGCCCAATAGTACGATTCGTCTTCGGTGAGCGGAATATGCGACGCCACGGCAATGCGGAAGGCTGCCATTCCCGCAACGATCAGTAGCGCCGCGCGAGGCAATCGAATCATCGTGTTGGCGCGGGGTTGGCGAGGCGCGTCTTTACGGCCTGCCGAAGACCGCCGGGCGTGAAGTTTTACGATTTCGTCGATAAGCAGCCCGCGATCGGCAAGCTCGCAATCATCGAGGGCACCGAGCGCGTACTCGCGGAGCGCGCACTGGACATCGTGATCGATCGCGTCCTTCCCGACGAAACGCGCGACCTGAATCTCGACCGCTTTCCCGCAAGCGATCTCGACGACACGAGCAGGCTGCGTGAAGCGGTGCAGGCGATGCCATTTTTGGCCACGTCACGGCTTATCGTGATAACCGATGCGCAAACGCTCAAGACCGCGATACGGCGCGACATTTGGAGTGTCGCCGAAGGCGTGCCGGAGGGGAACACGCTGGTCATCTGCGATTTGCTTTCGCCGCGCGCGCAGCGCCCCGAGCCCTTCGGCGCGATGGCCGGACGCAGTGCGGTGCGTGTCGACACAACCGCGAACGACGACGTGCGCAAACGCTTCGTTGAAGAAACGCTCGCGGAACTCAAAGCGACGGCCGAGCCGCGCGTCATTGGAGCGCTCGCCGGCAGCAGCGCGGATCTTGCAGCGATTCGCAATGATCTGCAAAAGCTGGCTCTTGCCGGAAAGAAGATCACGTTTGCGGATCTCGAGCAAGAAACGCTCTCTATTGAAGATCCCAAAGCGTACAAGTACGCGGGTGCGCTCGTCGAAGGACGCGTCGCCGAAGCGCTGGCGATCGCGCACGAAATGTTTTCCAGCGATCGCGCGGCGGGCGTTCCGCTCGTCTATGCGGCGGCCACCGAATGCGGGCTGCTCTGGGAACTCGCACGCGGCGGTCAGCTGACGGGCCGCTCCGCGTGGCGCTCGCGGGCGCTCGGACCGATCGCGGCCCGCGTCGGCGAGCAACGCGCGCGGCGCGCGTTCGAGCGCGCGATCGGCGCGTTCGACGCCATCGTCACGGGCCGGATCGACGACCCCGAGCTGGCGGTCGAACTCTTGACCGCGGAACTGGCCGGCCTGGGCGCGAAACGTTCCAGCACCGCATGACCTACGATTCTTACGCGTCCCCGTTCTCTTGGAGATACGGGCGCGCCGAGCTGCGCGCGCTTTTTTCTGAACACGAACGGCGCAGGCTGTGGCGTCAGGTTTGGCTAGCGTTGGCCGAAGCCCAATCGCAGTACGGATTGGTGACCGCTGAGGAAGTCGCGGATATTCGCGCGCACGTGGACGACGTCGACGTCGATGCGGCGTTAAAGATTGAAAGCGAGATTCATCACGACCTGATGGCGGAGATCCGCGTCTTTGCTTCGCAGGCAAAAACCGGCGGCGGAAAGCTGCATCTCGGCTCGACCTCGATGGATATCGAAGATACCGTCGAGACGTACCGGCTGCGGCGCGCGGTAGCGATGATCGGCGCGTCACTGGGGGATCTGTTGCGCGCATTTGCCACGCGCATTCGCGAGAACTCCGGCGTGGTGTGCATGGCGTTTACGCATCTGCAGCCGGCGGAGCCGACCACTGCCGGCTACCGGTTCGCCGTTTACGCGCAAGACTTGCTGATCGACGATGCGGCACTGCGTTTTGCCTTCGAGAATCTCACCGCCAAAGGCATGCGCGGGGCCGTCGGCACGGCGGCGTCATATGAGCAGCTTCTTAACGGCAGCGGCTGGGCTGCGTCAATGGAGAAAAGCGTGCTCGATCGGTTCGGATTGAGCGCGCGCGAGATCAGTACGCAGACGTATCCGCGCAAGCTCGACTTTCTGTTGTTGAGCGCGCTTGCGGGAATCGGTGCTTCTCTTTCCAAATTCGCGGCCGACATACGGATACTGAGCTCACCGGAGTTCGGCGAAGTTCACGAGCCGTTCGCGGAGAAGCAGGTCGGCAGCTCCGCGATGCCGTTCAAGCGTAATCCAATTTTATGCGAACGCATCGGATCGCTTGCGCGTCTGCTTCCGGCATACGCCGACGTCGCCTGGCAGAACGCGGCGACGAATTACTTGGAACGGACGCTCGACGACAGTGCGAACAGACGCACGATTTTGCCGGAAGCGCTGCTCTGCACCGATGAGATCGTGCAACTCGCGATCAAAGTTGTGAACGGGCTGACGATTGAAAGCAAGCGCATCGCCGATAACTTGCGCACATACGGTCCGTTCGCCGGCACGGAATCGGTGCTGCTCGAAGCCGTGCGCGCCGGCGGCGACCGCCAAGCGGTGCACGAAGTGCTGCGCACCGCTGCGATGCAATCGTGGAGCGCAATCGCGCAGGGTAAGGAAAACCCGCTCGGGAGTCTGCTGGCCGAAGAACCGGAACTCACCAGCCGGCTCGATCCCGCGGAAATCCGGCGGATGCTGGAACCGTCCGGTCACACCGGCAGCGCCGAGGCGCGTGCACTTGCGCTTGCAGAGCGGATCGAAAAGCTCGAGCCGTTTCCGGCGCAGGCCTCGACTTCGCTCGGCCGCCCTTCGACCGGGGCGCCACATGGCGCCCGCTCAGGATGACAGGTAGGAAATGAATAAAGGTATCGAGATCGCGCACGGCAAGACCAAAGTGCTCTACGAGAGCCCGGGGCAGCCGGACGTTGCGGTAGTGAAGCAAACCGACGCGATCAGCGCCGGCGACGGCGCGCGCCGCAACGAAATCCCCGGGAAAGGCCGCTTAGCGGCGCAAACGACGGCGCGCGTTTTCCGGCTCCTGAATCTGTGCGGTTTGCCCACACACTATCTGAGCGGCGGCGAAGACGACGACCAAAACGAAATGCTCGTGCGGCGCTGCAACATGATTCCGCTTGAAGTTGTCGTGCGCGGCGTAGCGGCCGGTTCGCTCGTAAAGCGCAATCCCGGCATGCAGCGTGGTGCAATTCTCGTTCCGCGGATGCTCGAATTTTTCGTGAAGGACGACGCCAATCACGACCCGCTGATTACGCCCGACGAAATCGTCTCGCGCAACATAGCGCAGCCGCCCGAAATTGCGGCGATGAGCGAGATTGCGCGCATCACGTTTGAGATATTGGCGCACGCGTGGCGCAAGCGCGACGTGATGCTCGTCGACTTAAAACTAGAGTTTGGCAGGCTGGCGGGTGGTGAGAATCAGGGGCAGCTCGTGATTGCCGACGTCATCGACAACGACTCGTGGCGCATTTGGCCGGGCGGGCGCGAAGACCGGATGCTCGATAAACAGATTTACCGCAACTTGGAAAAAGTTGACGATGAAGCGCTCAATTACGTGAAAAGCGCGTACGAGCAAGTGACCGAGATGGCGGGAAACTTTCCGGTGATGCGTCCGGGTATGATCGCGATCTTTGCCGAGAAGCCTGAGCAGACGGCCGAAGTCAACGCGCTCTCGCAAGCGTTGGGACAACTGGGTTTGCCGATCGTGCGTCACGTCGCGAGCGCCGCGAAAACGCCGGGCTTCGTGCTGCAGCTCATTCAACAGCACGATGCGAGTTTCGCGCGGTTGGTGTACGTTACGGTTTCCGGTCCGGACGGCGCACTGCACGCGGTCATCGAGGGCACTACAAGTGCTCCCGTGTTTGAGGCGAGCGGCAAAGAGCCGGGTGCCGTCGCCCTGCAGTGCGCCAAAGTGCTGGGCTTGGAAGATACCGTGATGTTCGGCCGCACGCTGATGGTGCAGACCAACATGCGCTCGGCGGTGCTGCAAGCCGATGCCGCGCTCAACATGCAGACGGCGCCGCCGCCTCCCAATTTTGGCTAAGCCCGTTGTGGCTTTGCGGCCTGACGAATTGCGCCGCATCGCCGAGGGCTTGGGACGCGATCCGACGACGGTCGAACTCTACGCGTTCGATGCGCAGTGGAGCGAGCATTGCTCGTACAAGAGCAGCCGCCATTTGCTCAAAAAACTCCCGACGACCGGGCCCAACGTCGTGCTCGGCCCGGGCGAGGACGCGGGCATTCTGCATTTGGGCGAACACGATGGCCAGCGGTACGGCATCGTGATCGCCCACGAATCACACAACCATCCTTCGCAGGTCGTTCCGTTCGAAGGCGCGGCAACCGGAGTCGGCGGTATCGTGCGCGACGTGCTATGCATGGGCGCCGAAGTCATCGCGCTGGCGGATTGCTTGCGCTTCGGCAACGTTGACGATCCGCAGTCGCACCAACGTTATGTGGCGCGGCAAGTCGTTGACGGCATCGCCGCGTACGGCAACGCGATCGGCGTTCCAAATATCGCCGGCGACGTGTATTTCGACGGCGGTTTTAACGATAATTGCGTGGTTAACGTGATCGCGCTTGGTCTCGTGAAAGAACATGAGATCATTCATTCACGCGCGCCGGAAGGCTCCGGGGGCTGGGACATCCTGCTCGTCGGCAAAGCGACCGACGCAAGCGGATTCGGCGGCGCGTCGTTTTCGTCGTTGACTTTGGAAGAAGATAACCAAGAGGCCAACAAGAGCGCGGTTCAGGTGCCCGATCCGTTTCTCAAAAATGTTATTATGCGCGCCAGTTATCGGGTCTTTGAGTATTTACGCGAGAACAAGATCACCGCCGGATTCAAGGACCTCGGCGCAGGCGGCATTATGGGCTGCACCGCGGAGTTATGCGCCGCCGGCGGCTTGGGCGCGATTATCGATCTCGACGATGTCAACGTTGCGGTCGAGAACCTGCCGCCGGAAGTCATCGCCGTCGGCGAGACGCAAGAGCGGTTGTGCTGGGTTCTTCCCGGCGATGTGACCCCCGACGTTCTGCGCATATATAATGAGGAGTTTTCGCTTCCCGAGATTGCTCGCGGCGCGCGTGCAAACGTCATCGGCGCCGTGCAGGCTGAAAAACGCTACGTCATGCGGCACGGCAGCGAAATCGTCATGGACGTGCCGATTGATTTTCTGACGGGTGCGATCTCAGATGAGAAGGTGCTCCGTCCTTCGACTACGCCCTCGCTCGATGAGCGAGGGGCTGCTCAGGATGACAAAGCCGGTCGCAACGCCGCGTTGAGCGAGGCATTGGCTTCTATAAACGTCTGTTCGCGTGAGCCGCTTTATCAGGAATACGATGCGGTCGTTCGCGGCAGAACGGTTATTCCGCGCGGATATGCGGATGCCGGGGTGATTGCGCCTCTCCCGGGCGCGTCGATCGGAGTCGCTCTAAGCGTCGGCGGGAGCGTCGTCGAGGCGGCGCGGAAGGTCGTGGCAGTCGGCGCGCGCCCGATCGGTTTGACGGACTGTCTCAATTTCGGCAACCCGAACAACGAAGAGCATTATGCGCAGCTCGTTAACGCCGTTGCGGAACTTTCGGACGAAGCCAAAGCGCTGGAACTGCCCTTTGTATCCGGCAATGTGAGTCTCTACAACGAAGCGGGATCCGGAACGGCGATACCGTCGTCGCCGATAATCGGCTGCGTCGGCGTAGTCGACGACGTTGGGAAGGTCGTAACCCCGGCGCTAAAACATCCGAACTCAGCGTTGTACTTTATCGGAGCTCGCGAGGGCGCGGCGACGCTTGCAGCGGAGAGCAAGCGGAGCGCTGCCGTACTCGGCGCGATACGAGGCGGGTTGATACTGTCGGTGCGGGCTGTTGGAGATGAGGGACTCTTCGCAGCGGCCGCGCAGATGGCTTTCGCTTCCGGAAATGATTTCGGCGTGGAACTAGATGCGGGGCTTGAGCCTGGAGCGCATCATAAAGGTTGGTTAATCGAGGCCGCCGAGGCTGAGGCGTTTGAGAGCTTCGCAAACCGGACGCTTTCGAGCGAAGATTGGCGGCATATAGGCGTTACGACCATCGCGGATATCGACGGCGAAGTTGACATCGCTTCGGGCGGCCGGTCCTTTGACCTGGACGAACTGCGTGTTGCGTGGCGAAAGCCGCTCGCTGGGATATACGCATGACTGCGAGGATTGCGGTGCTGATATTTCCCGGTACGAATAGCGAGTCCGAAACGGTTCGCATTTGCCGCGACGTTGGACTCGATGCGGAAAGCGTGCATTGGAGCAAAGCGGCGTCACTTCCAAAATATGACGCGTATGTACTTCCGGGCGGTTTCGCCTACGAAGATCGCGTGCGCGCGGGTGCGATTCCGGCGCACGATCCGATGATGGATTATGTGATCGAAGCGGCCGGCAAAGACAAACTTGTGCTGGGCATCTGCAATGGCGCTCAGATTCTTTTGGAAGCCGGACTCGTTCCGGGAACCGGGGCGGTTCGCAGGCCGACCGCCGCCTTCACGCGTAACGCGCCCAGCGGGAAATTCGTGTGCAAGCACGTGCATATCAAACTTTCGGGGAATCCGTCGCGCTGCGCGATCACCGCGGCGCTTCCAAGTGATGCCATCATTCCGGCGTGGGCGGCCCACGGCGAAGGTCGCCTGGTTGCGACTCCAGAGCATTTAGAAGAAATAACGTCGGGTGGACATCTTACGTTCGTGTATGCGCATGCGGATGGGGGCGTCAACGACGCGGCCGTTCCGAACGGCTCCGCGTTACGTTGCGCCGGACTTACGAACAAGAAGGGCAACGTCTTAGCCATCATGCCACACCCGGAGCGCGACGCGTGGAATTTTAATCACCCGCATCGCGCGGTAGGCAAGGACATTCTTGCGCCATCCGGCGGCGCGACGCTTTTCCGCGCTTTTGCTAAGGCCCTATCGTAAATTACGGCTGCGCGGCACGAGTTGCGGTTGTGTCCGCTATTTTATTGTAGATCAGCGCGAACAAGCCGCCGGCGATCACCCCACCCACAAAATTCGAAACCAGGGATGTTGCGATGTAGGCTGTCGTCATTGCGGACATGCCGAACGGGAGATGTCCCAGGAATGTATCTCGCATCATCCACGAAAGCGGAGCCAAGGCAGTGGCGGCCACCACGGCTTTGGCTACGCCAAACGCGAGTGCTAGAGCCCAAGGGTTGAAACGTATCATCCTGCAGGGTACCGCAAGCGGCGGCGGGTATCCTCGGGCACTACCGTGCTGCACACCGTCGCCATTAAACTGAAGATTCCCGACAATACCGCGTTCAGCGCGCTGACGGCTTTGCGCCGGCTCGGCGTCGAGGTCGATCGCGTCGAACGCGCCGACATCTGGCAATTCGCCGGTCCCGCATCGGGCGCTGACGTGGCGGCCAGCGTACAACGGAACGAGTCGTTGTTCAACCCGAATAAGCACGCCTTGGAATTACGCGATTCGCCTACCCCGCAAACCGGGGAAGCTTGGGTTTCCACGATAGCCGCGACGCATGCGGTCGCGCCCGACGCATCGGCCGCAGCGGTTCACCACGTGGGATGGCGGCTGTTCGACAAGTCGGGGACGCCGGTTCGGCCTGCGACGCTCAAAGAAGCGGTTGAGAAACTGCTCTGTAATCCGGCCATCGAACGCGCCATCACGTAATGCCCGAGCTGCCCTACACTATTGCAACGCTCGGATCACATTCGGCGCTGCAAATCCTAAAAGGCGCACACGACGAAGGATTTGCGACGCTCGCGATTGCCAACCGCGACACCGAAGCGCTCTACCGGTCGTTTCGTTTCGTGGATGAAGTCATCGGCATCGACCGCTACCAAGATTTTCCAACGCTCATGCCCCAGCTCGAAAAACGCAAGATTATCATCGTTCCTCACGGTTCGTTCGTGGCCTATCTTTCGCTCGACGAACATAAGCGCATGACGATTCCGTATTTCGGAAATAAAGCGGTGCTCGACTGGGAGGCCAGCCGCGAGTTGCAGCGCCAATGGCTTTCGCGCGCGGGACTCACGCTGCCGCGCCAATTTCAGACCGGCAACGACATCGACCGTCCGGTCATCGTGAAACTTTACGGGGCGCAGGGCGGCAAGGGCTACATGTTCATCCGCGATACCGCCGATTTTGAAACGCGCGCGGCGCACCTGAAGGAAGAGCACATCATCCAGGAATACATCGTCGGCGTTCCGCTCTACGTGCATTACTTTTATTCGCCGCTGGAAGACCGGCTCGAGATCATGAGTATGGACCGCCGGTATGAAACCAACGTCGACTCACTCGGTCGCATTCCGGCAGCGGCGCAAGAGGGCATGGACGTGAGCCCTTCCTATGTGGTGGTCGGCAACTCGCCGGTCTCGCTGCGCGAATCAATGCTGGCGGAGGCGTACCGCATGGGCGAGGCGGTGGTACGCGTCAGTAAGGAGATCTGCGGTCCAAAAGGGCTCTTTGGCGCCTTTTGCATCGAGACGATCATCACGCCGGACATGCAATTTTTCGTGATGGAAATCTCTGCGCGCATTGTGGCGGGAACCAATCTTTTTATCGACGGCTCGCCGTACTCGTACCTGAATTACTCGGAGCCCATGTCGACCGGGCGCCGGATTGCCAGGGAACTCAAAAACGCCATTTCCAGTAATAAGCTGGGAATGGTGTTAAATGATGGCTAGCGTGAGGATGGCAGTGTTGGCGCTGCTTGCACTTGTCTTGCCCTTGCGGGCAGATGCGGCGCTCATGGCGGATCCCGCCAAGCTCTTCGCGCAGATGAAAGCCGCCTTCGAAAAGGGCAGCGCGCAAGGCTGGACTTTTTACAACCAGCAAGAGTACCTCTCGACGATTTTTAACGCCGGCCGCGCGTACTCGCTGCAGATGCCCAATGATCCCGGATACGCCAATTTGGCGCAGCTGACGGTCGATATGGCGTCGGCTCTGCATTACGATCCGCTCATCAATCACGAAGCCGTACCGTGGTGGGTGCGCGAGGCGGCCCTTTACGTTCAGAAGAACAATCCGGATCGCGCGGAACAGGCCAAAGCCAAAGACCTGCTGGCACGCGTCGGTGCCCTCGAGGATCCGATCGCGCTCGCGCAGTTCGCCGACGAAGACGCCACCGCGCTGCTGCAGGCATACCCGCATGATGCGAACGCTCAACTGGAACGCGTCGAAGCGAACTGGCGCGGCTACCTGATTAGCGCCGATGCGTCGTGGCGCAGTTTGGCTTTCGCACACGCCAACCAGGCAACGTTTCCGATCGCGAATCTGCCGTCGACCTGGGGGCCGGCTTTCTTGAATGCCGTGCGCAACGCGGCTGCCGGTGCGGAAGGCTACACGCAGGGTGACCAAGCCAATGCGCAGAGCGTGCTCAACCGGTTGCGGTTGACCAACGCGCCCCCGCTCATCGCCAGCGTCAAGTCGCAGCCGCACGACGTCTATTTAACGACGCTCGCACCGGCAGACGAGTATTTCGGCCCCATGGGCATGTCCATCTTAGGCATACAAAACGAGCTCAAGCGCGTCAACTTCATGATCGGTTACGGTTACACGACTCAAGAAAGTGGCGCGGCCGTGCAGATCGCCACCGCGATCGACGACATGCACAAAGTCTATCCCCGCGACCGCGATCTGCCGCAGCTGCTTTTCGACATGTATACCACGCTCGGAAGAATCGGCACGCCGGACGCTAACTCGGCTCGTACGCACATGCGCGCGATCCTGACTGTCGAGTATCAGGACACGCCCCAAGCACGGAAGTTGCTGCCCCTTTAAAGGCTGGAGGAGCCCGGTCCCGGCGGGCGGTACCTTTCAGGTCCACAATGTGGAAAGGGGTCACTATGGCTCGTAAATTCATCGATTGCCGCGAGTTTCCAAGCGAAAGCAACTGCACAGTTGCCATCGCGGCCGACACGGAAGACGAACTCGTAAACGTCGCGGCCGATCATGCCGTGAAAGTGCACAAGCACGAAGATACGCCCGAGCTGCGCAGTCAAATTCGCTCGGGCATTAAAGAAGGCGCGCTTACCTAAATCTCGTCACGATCACTTGAAAAGGCGCCCCGGCGCCTTTTTTCTTTTCACTCCTCTCCATTCGGGGGCTAGCGCGTGATGGTATCATGTGAGATGCAGAGCATGGCGACGACAATGCGCGACAAGCCGGAGATCGAGTACCTCGACGGCCGGCCCTACCCCAAGGTGAGTCCGAAACTGAGTCACGGGCTCGTCCAAATTGCGCTTGCTACGGCGATCAAGGCCTGCGCCGGGGACCGTGGATTTGTGGTTTCGGAAGTACGCTTCGACCCCGGCGCTATCGCGGGCACGAAGAAAACCGAGTTCGTTCCTGACGTCGCGTTTCTCAGCCGAGAGCGCCGCGAACAATTAACCGGAAAAGGCCGCGAGAAGCCGCCGGTCTCACCCGAGCTGGCGGTCGAAGTGCGTTCGCCTTCCGACGACCTGCGCTATCTCGCCAAAAAAATTGCGCGCTATCTCGCGACGGGTTCGGTCCTTGCCTTGGACGTCGACCCGAAGACGCGCCGCATCATCGCGCACGCGGCTGACGGAATGCGCGAGTATTTGGCCGGCGATCGCTTCACGCATCGGGCGCTGCCGTGGCTGCAATTCGATGTTGACCTCATCTTTGCGGAGTTGGATCAGATATGAAACACGATACGTCGCCCGAGGTTCAAAAATCGGAAGAGGAGTGGCGGAAAGAGCTCGGTTCCGAGCGCTATCACATTCTGCGCGAGGCCGGTACGGAACGTCCGTTTACGGGGTCGCTGCTGAGCGTTGACGACGAAGGGATGTATACGTGCGGCGCCTGCGGAGCCCCGCTGTTTAAGTCCGATTCAAAATTCGAATCGCACTGCGGTTGGCCGAGCTTTACGCGTCCCGAGGAACAGCAAAACGTTCGGCTCCTAGACGACGATACGCTCGGCATGCATCGCGTCGAAGTCCGCTGCAAACGCTGCGACTCGCATTTGGGTCACGTCTTCGATGACGGTCCCGGGCCGGAAGGAACGCGTTACTGCATCAACTCGCTTTCGTTGAACTTTAAGCCGAACGAATAGGCGGCCCCGGCCCTTCGACTCGCTCCCTTCGGTCGCTGCTCAGGGTCCTTCGACAAGCTCAGGATGACACTATTGGAAAGGTTAGTGCTCCGAGACTGAGAGCGTGTTTCCGTCGGGATCTTTGAACCAGGCGACGCTTCCGTCCGGACTCTCCCAGACCCAAGCTCGTCTTGCTTCATCCATTCGATGTTGAAGCGCTCGAACGTGACACCGCGTTTTGTCAGCTCGGTGACGACGTCACGAATGCGCTCCAGAGCGATACGTTGCGACGAATTCGTTGTCGCTGACTAGCTCAAAGCCGAGCACACCCTCGTAAAAAGTCCGGGCTTTACCGGCGTCCTTGATTGGGACAAAACCGTTCATCGGGAAGCTGCTTAACATCGCGCCCTCCTGTCTGTAGGCCCCTTCGCTTTGGGTCATTTTCAAGGCTTCGCAGTAGGTTTTTCGTACCAGTACACCTTCCCCGGCACTTCTCGTGCCAGAAAGGTTACTATGAAAAATCTACTCGGGGCCCTGTGCCTCGCAGCCCTCGCTTGCTCGCTGCAGGCGTGCACGTCTAAGGGTTCCACGCTTGTTCCGCTTACCACGCAGCAGCAGAAGCCGCCGCTGGTCCAAAAAGCGGGAGACAACGGCGGCGGGCCGTCGAGCAACTGCCCGGAATCGGGCTGCCCCGATCCGACGCCCACACCCTAGCACGCAGGGTAGTACTAAGATACTACCAAAAGGATGATGCGGCGGGTCTTCCCGCCGCATCATGGCTACACCCAAACGGTCGAGCCGCAAGGCGCGGTTCAATGAAGACGGCTTTAACGCTGCCTTCCTGGCGGCGGACTACCCGGCTTGCCGGCGTCTTTTGGACGAGCTCGGCGCCGGCGATCCCGTTCGAGCCGCTTTGTTAACGGCGCGGATTGATTTTCGCGAGCAGCGCTATGTGGAGATCATCGAGCAGCTGACCGGGCTGAAAACAAAAGATCCAGAGTCCGAGATCGAGCGCGATATTCTTCTTGGCGCCGCCTACGGGCACACGAACGATTACTTGACCGGGCGCTTGCGTTTAGATCGCGCACTAGAAAAAACCACGACCGGGACGCAATTGCACGCAGACGCGATTTTCTATAAGGGTTTGGGCGCGTGGTTGGAACACGAACACCGCGAAAGCGAAAGTTTGATGGAACGCGGGCTCCAGGACGCCTCGCCGAATAATCGCGCGCGCGCACACGTGTTGCTTTCATGGATTGCGGTTCGGCGTCGCGACACCGACAAGCAAGTGCGCGAGCTCATGCGGGCGTTAGACGTGCTGGGCGAGTCGAGCAATCCGGACGAATACTACCGCGCCAAAGCGCTCCGAACGCTGAGTTTGTTGGTCCGCGAATTACCGCTTGCTCGGGAAGCCTCTCGCGTGAAAGAGGTCTACGCGTCCATGAAGTGGGCTGCCGGCACGCGCCTGGAGCAATTTCAAACGCAGCGCTACATCGGCTGGATCGATGCGCTGCAAGGCGACGAATTGGCGGCGTTCCGCGCCTTCCGCGCGGCTTCGGCGTTGGCGCCCTCGGAGCACTGGCGCGTGCTGTGCTTGACCGATCGCGCCTATCTCGCCCGAAACACCGGCGAGCGTACTTTTGCGCAGGACGTGCTCCATGAAGCGCACGAGATCGCGCAGCATCTTTCTTGGTCGGAGACGCAGCGTGAAGAACGATCGTCACTTTTCGTTTTGGCTGAACTTTTTGCGACGACCGATCCGGCACTTTCGCAAAAATATCTCGCGCAATTCCGCTCGCTGCATACGCCCGTTATGGTGGGGATCTCGTACGACGACGATCCTCGCACGCGAGCCTTTGCTGCGTATTCGGCCGGTAAAGCGATGCTCGAGCTCGGCGAAAAAGAAGAAGCAATCGTCATGCTTTCCGAAGCGCGCGAAACTTTCGATGCGTTCCATTACGGGTGGCGGACGGCGGTTTGCGCGCTGGCGTTGTATCGTGCGACCGGCGCACCGGCGTGGCTGGTCGAAGCTCGTCAGAAGATCGCGCCGTGGCCCAAGAGTTGGGTTGCGCGCAAGATTGCCGACGCCAGCGACGCGAGCGTTGACAGCCGGCTGCTTTCAAAGGCCCAGCGGCGCGTGCTCGACTTGCTGCTCGAGGGCAAAAGTAATGCGGGCATTGCAAAGGCGCTTGGCCGCAGCCCGTATACCGTCCGTAATCACATCGCGCAGCTGTTCCGGACCTACAACGTTACCAACCGGACCCAGCTGGCCGGTCTCTTCCGGTCGCACAAACGAGCCTAGGAGGAAGACCAGTACTTCCGTACTAACCTACGGGTGTGGGTGACGAGCGCGCAAATCTCGGCTTCATCCCTTGCCTGTGGTGCGCGGGCCCGATTCCTCAGGCCCGAAGCCTCGACGCCATGCAGGCGTGTGCCGTTCCGCTCTACTGCAGCGACGGCTGCCGCTCCGACCTCGAACGTTCTCTGGTCAAGCGTATGTACGACGCCAGCGAAGCCGCGGCCGAGCAAGCAGGCTATGCCGATTTTGGGGAACTCGAAGCCGCGACGCGGGCGAATTTCGCCGCGCGGCTGCACGCGGCGACGTCGTCCCCAAGCATGCGCGGCACGATCAGTGCACGCGAGAGCGCGTACGACGTATTCGAAGAGCTGGCGGTGAAGCTGCTGAAATAGGCGGCATGAAGCGTTCCGCAGTAGTGCTCGCGGCTATGGTGGCTTTTTCTGCGGCGCCGGCCCAGCCAGCCGTCGCGCTCAATCCGCTTTCGCACTGCGGCACCGAGCGCTGGCACATCAAGACGCTCGACGACGCCGGCGCCGCGCAGGTCAGCTCAGCGCCGATCGCGGCCACGGTCACTCAACTGCGCGCGTTTTCGGTTCCCGCCGCGTTCAACAAAAACAACGACACGAGCCGCTATGCGCCGGTCGAAAAAACGGAGTACACGGTTTCGGCGTTGCTCGTTGGTTTTAAAGAGGAAGCCGACCGCGACTTACACGTCGTGCTCGCCGACCCGGCGCATCCGGCGCATACGCTGATCGGCGAAGTACCGGATCCCAAATGTTCGACGGTCATCGCGAGCGGACGCGCGGCGCAGATCTCGGCCGTCCGCACCGCGTTCACCAAGTGTTTCGGCGCTGCCCCGGCCGGAGGCGGGCTCAAGAAATTTAGCGGCAAGTTTGTCGCGAAGCTAACGGGTATCGGCTTTTTCGACGTACTGCACGGCCAGACGGGAGTCGCTCCGAACGGCATCGAGCTCCACCCGATACTCAGGATAAAAGCTGAAACCGGGTCGTGTCCGACGGGGTATATTCTGCCATGATGCGCCGTTTTTTTTCCGTCGTTCTTTTGCTGTTGTGCGCCGCGAGCACGCGACCCGCTGCCGCGCAGCTGGCGTCCGGAGACCTTTCGCTTTCGGGCACGACCACGATTCCGTTCACGCTCTCGGGAAATCACATCTTCATTCAGACGACCGTGGACGGCAAGCCGTATGCTTTTATTTTCGATACCGGCGGCGCCGCGTCGCTTTCGCCGGCTGCGGAAGATACATTGGCGCTGCCCGTGATCGGACACGCGCGGCTCGGCGGGGCGGGTAGCGCGGTAAGCGACGTCGGCATCGTGCAGGTGCCGGAGATCGATTTCGGCGGTGTATCATACAAGGGCGGCGCGTTCGTCGTGCTTCCAACGCTTGCGCTCGTGAGCCCGTTCAAAGGCGTGCCGTATGGCGGCATTATCGGGCGAGAGATTTTCGGGAAGCTGATCGTTTCTATCGATTACGCGAATTCGCGGCTGATCTTCACGCAGCCGGCCGCTTTCACCGCGCCGAACGGCGCTACGGAAGTTGCCCTCGCGATGCGCCGCGGAGCGATTCCAAACATTTCGGCGACGATCAACGGACATTCCGGCAGCTTCGATGTTGACGCCGGCTCGGGCGGTTCATTGACCGTGACGCAAGCGTTCGCGCAGAGCTCGGGTCTCGACAAAGAGTTTCATAAAACGTTAGCGGTGGAGATCGGGCGCGGCGTCGGAGGCGTGCTCATGGGCAATATCGGACGCGGGCGGACCTTTCAGGTGGGAAATGTGCAGCTGCACGATTTGCTCGTCGCAGTCGCGGGGCCGGGCGGCGGCGTATTTGCTCAATCGGACCTTGCCGGCAACATCGGCGCCGAGATACTGAAGCGGTTCACGGTGACGCTCGACGTGCCCGACAGTAAACTGTACCTGCTTCCGAATGCGGCGTTTTCTACACCGTTCGTCTACAACCGCGCGGGCCTGAGCGTTTTGCCGCAGGGCGCCCAGTGGAGCGTCGCCAGCGTCGTTCCCAACAGTCCCGCCGCGCAAGCGGGCATCATGGCGGGCGACTTCGTTCTCTCCGTCAACGGGCAATCGCCCGCGGATCTCGGCGCGAACGGCTTGCACAACGCGTGGTATGCGGCGGCCGGTACCGTCGTCCGACTCGTGCTCGAACGTAACGGCTTGCGCGTGACGAAGTCGCTGACGTTAAGGGATCTGATTTAGGACGGTCCACCTAGAAGCACTGCAGCCACGGGCCGCCATGCTTGCCGGCTGCGGCGTTTTTCTCATAACCAAAGACCATGTCTCGCCCGTTCTGCATCTGACACCCGAGGTGCACATCCTCGCCCGCCGCCGGCACGGGCGCGATTTCCATCCAAATCACCGCGTCGGTTTCGGAAAAAAGCACCACATAGTTTGAGAGATCTTTCTGCGCCGTGGGCATGTTTTCAATGCTTCCTAAGGCGTTCTTGAGGTACGCGACTGCGTCAGCGTACGGTGCCGGCAACGGCTGGTTTCCTGGAAAGGGTCCCGTCATTTTATAACTCTCGGGTGCCTCAGCGCGCGCAGAGCCGGTACTCTCACCGTGTTCCTGTCCAAAAGGCGTTCCAGCCGTGTACGCCCACATCATATCGTCGCTGCCGCTCGAATAAAGCTGCACTTTGTGAACGTTGGCAAAGGCTTTTTCAATGAGCGAGACGTGAACCGGATACCCCATTCTGTCGCGTGGATGATGTATATGCGTGATTGCAACAAGCGCTTCGCCGTACTGTGGGGTCGGCGACGGCATGATCAGCGATTCATTGGTTCCCTTTACTCCGGGCCCATTTCGAAACTTGCCGTCGTCGGTGCGATACATCCAGACGCCGACGTCGGTAAACGGCCCTTGCGTGTTAATTCGAACGCCCGCATCACCGTAAACGTCTACTGAAAGCAGGGCGAACAGAAGTGCGAATCCGGCGAGCGCTCGCATTTTTAGCCCTAAATGGCGGCGAGCGACTCTTCGAAGGCCTTAAGAAACTCGGTCGTATCGTTGTCATCGAAAATCAGCGGCGGCTGAATGCGCAGCACGTTCCCGAAACGCCCGCCTTTGCCGATCAGGACCTTGCGTTTGCGCATCTCCTCGAGCATCCGCGTCGCTTCGTTCGGCGCATAGGCTTTCGTGGTTTGATCGAGCACGAGTTCCACGCCGATCATGAGGCCGTGTCCGCGCACGTCGCCGATCAGCGGGAAGCGTTTTTGCAGATCGCGCAAGCCGGCCAAGAGTTTTTCGCCCTGGCGTTTCGCATTGGCGATCAGGTCGCGCTTTTCGATGACTTCCAGGGTGACGCGAGCGGCCGTCGTCGAGAGCGCGTTACCGCCGAACGTATTGATATGCGGGCCTTTAAAAACATCCGCGAGTTCGGGACGCGTGATCGTGACGGCGATCGGCATTCCGCTCGCCAAACCTTTGGCGGAAGTAATGATATCCGGTACGACGCCGTAGGTTCCGGTGATGCCGAACATCCCGTCGCCCAGGCGTCCCCAGCCCGTTTGCACTTCATCGGCGATAAATAGCGTGCCGAACGGTTCGAGCGTCTCTTTCAAAACTTTGAAGTACTCGTCGGGAGGCGTAATGATGCCGCCGACGCCGGCGATCGTTTCAGCGATCATCGCGGCCGGGTTGCCGTTGGTCTGCGTTTCGATAACGCGTTTGGCGGCCTTCGCGCAGGCGATGCCGCACGAAGGATAGGTCATCCCGAGCGGGCAGCGATAGCAATACGGGCTCGGCACGAATGCCACGTGCGGCGTAAACGGACCGAAATTACGCCAGTTGCTTTGGCCGGCGAGCGCGACGGTGTAGAGCGTGCGGCCGTGATAGGCTTGTTCGAGCGACAGAAAATCCGTGGAATTTTTCGAGAGGCGTGAAATGAGCGCCGCCATCTCGTTGGCTTCCGAGCCGGAATTGGAGAAGAAGGTTTTCGTCATGCCGTCGGGCGCGATATCAGAGATTTTTTCGGCCAGGTCGAGCATCTCGTCGGTTAAGTAGAGCGTCGAGACGTGCATGAGTTTTTTTGCCTGCTCTGCGACCGCTTGCGCGACCTCGGTATCGCCGTAGCCGACCGTGTTGGTCGCGATGCCGGCAAATGCGTCGAGGTATTCGTTGCCTTCGTCATCGCGGACGCGCGTGCCGTGACCGCCGGTGAGCGTCAGCGGCTGCTCGTAATAGGTCTGCTGCGCGGCGAAGATGTGCTTCTTCGCGCGGTCGGCGTTCTTTTTCTTGAGCAACTGCATTAGCGAGCCTCCGTGGTGATGGCGTTAAATTGTTCTTCGGTGATGACCGAGCGGTCCCCGCGCATCAGCAGCCAGTAAGCGAGCAACCCGCCCAACAGGCTGAAGATCCAGCCTCCGCTCCACAAGAAATGGATCGGCGTGACGTAAAACCCAGCGAGCGCGACGCCCCAGCCCACGACGAGCGCGACGACCGCCCGCAGGTTAAAGCCGCCGGCGTAGGCATAAACGCCGCGCGGGCTATAGAGCTGCGCGAGATCGAGGCGGCGCTTGCGCACCAGCCAGTAATCGGCAATCGCGATTCCATCGAAAGCGCCCAGCATGAGTCCGTATGTGCCGAGCCAGAGAAAAACGTATGTCTGGGAAGTTTCCAGCACGCGCCACGGCTGCAGCACCAGACTGAGCAGTCCGGTCAGTACGGCGCCGATTGCGAAGTTGATGTAGCGCGGCCACAGGTTTTCGAACGCCCGCGCGGGCGCCATGACGTTCGCGCCGACATTGATCGTGACCGACGACAGGATCACGATGACGCCCGCGATGACGATCACCGCCAGCGGAAACTTCTCGATCAAGTCGACCGGGTTCCAAACGGCGGTTCCGAAAATCTTCACCGTCGCCGACGTGACCGCGATGCCCAGGAACGAGAAGAGGGCCATCGCGAGCGGCATCGAGAGAATCTGTGCGAGCATTTGTCCGCGCTGCGTGCGCGCGTAGCGCGTGTAATCCGGAATGTTGAGTGCGAGCGTCGCCCAGAAACCGATCACGCCGACGACCGACGGCAGGAACTGGCTCCAAAATTGCCCGCCATGTATTTTTGCGGGCGCCGCCAGCATCGGGCCAAACCCGCCGGCGGCGTGAGCCGCCCATGCAAGCAAAGCGATTGCCGCAATCCCAACCGTAGGCGCGGCAATCTGCGCGAGCCGTCCGATCGCTTGCGCGCCGCGCATTGCGATCGCAACGTTTAGCAGCCAAAACAAGGCGAACGCAAGCCACGTGTGTTCCGGGTAGTCGCCCCAATGTACGCTCAGGCCGCGCCATGCCGGCAGCACGGTGGAAAGAATCGCGTCGAGCGCCTGACCGCCGAACCAGGAGTTTATTCCGAACCAGCCCGCGGCGATGAGCGCTCGCGCCAGCGCCGGAATGTGCGCGCCGCGCGTTCCAAACCATAAGCGCGCAAAGACCGGATACGGTATGCCGTATTTCGTGCCGGCGTGGGCGACGAAGAGGATCGCGGTGAGCACGATGACGCTTCCCAGGAAGATCGCCAGGACCGCTTCCCACCAATTCATGCCGATCGAGATCATGCTGCCGGCCAGCGTGTAGGTGGGAATGCACAGACACATACCGATCCACAGCGAGGCGAATTTCGACCCGGGCCACGAGTGTTCGGCGAGCGTGCACGGCCGCAGGTCTTCATTCCACATGGAATGGTTCTGCTCGGCTTCCCGGTGCGCGGCGTCGGTGAGGACGACGACGTCGCCCACGCGCAGCTGCGTTGCGGTCGCTTTCACCCTAGACCTGGACGAGATCGTCGTACGTTTCGGGACGGCGGTCGCGATAGAACTGCCAGGTGTTGCGCACCTCGGTAATCAGATTGCGATCCATCACACCGATAACGACCTCGTCTTTATCACGGCTGCCGACGGCGACGAAGTTGCCGCGCGGGTCAACCAAGTACGACTGTCCGTAGAATTCGCCCATGTTCCAGGGCGTTTCGACGCCGACGCGGTTAATCGCGCCGACGTAGTAGCCGTTGGCAACGGCGTGCGCGGGCTGCTCGAGCTTCCAAAGATATTCGGAAAGCCCCGCGACGGTGGCCGACGGGTTAAAGATGATCTCGGCGCCATGTAATCCGAGCATGCGCGCGCCTTCGGGAAAGTGGCGATCGTAGCAGATGTAGACGCCGACTTTTGCAAACGCGGTATCGAATACGGGGTAGCCTAGGTTTCCGGGGCGGAAATAATACTTTTCCCAGAATCCGCAGCCGGCCGGACCGGCTTGCACTTGCGGAATATGGTGCTTGCGGTATTTGCCGAGATATTTTCCGTCGGCGTCAATGACCGCGGCCGTGTTGTAGTAGACGCCGGCGAAGTCTTCCTCGTACATCGGAACGACGAGAACGATGCCGAGTTCTTTCGCAAGGTCTTGCATGAGCTTGGTCGTGGGGCCGTCCGGAATCTGCTCGACGGCCTCATACCATTTCGTTGTTTGCTCGGTGCAGAAGTACGGACCGTAAAAGAGCTCTTGCAGGCAAACGATCTGCGCGCCTTTCTTCTTGGCCTCGTGAATCATCTTGACGTGCTTATCGATCGCCTCTTTCATATGTACGGCGACCGGCTGCGCGCCGTCGGTATCGTGGTGGGCCTGGATCAGGCCGATCGTCACTTTCGATTCCAAAGGTTTCTCCGTTCGACTGGGGCGCCATGACACACCATCGCGTTGCGCCTGTAGAGAGCGCCACGTTGCTTCCGGACTGGTTTCGCCCTTCACGGCCATTTCCCAGCAAACTTGGGAACGTGTGGATGAGCACTTCTATCGAACACGGAGGAGACCCAATGTATCGAATCTCAGCACTTGCCTTGGGAGCCGCGCTTGCTCTCTCGGCAGCCTCAACGGGCGGAGCGTCGGCTCAAATGTACGGAACGGGAGCGGTTCCGTCAGGATCGTACCAATCGACCTGTATCAACGCTCGCGTTCGCAACAACACGCTGGTGGCCAACTGCACGAATAACAGCGGCCAGCGCGTGCGGACGAGCATCGCAGTCAATGCCTGCGCAAACGCCGACATCGGCAATATCAACGGCCAGCTCTCTTGCGTTCGCAACGGCAGCATGTACGGCCGCGGCCGCGGACGTTATGGAAGAGGTCGTAGCGGATTGTACCGCCAGAATTATTCGGGTGGACTGCCGGCGGGTTCTTACGCGCAGAGCTGCACGAACGCTCAGCTCAACGGCAGCACCTTGACGGCAACATGCACCGCCGCCAACGGGCAGTCGGTAACGTCGTATCTGGATATCAGCCAGTGCCGCTCGACCGATGACATCGGAAATGTCAACGGCCAACTGCGCTGCGTCTACCGCGGGTACTAGATAGCTACAGGATAGTAACGCGCGCTCTTCTGATGTTTACCGGCGCCTTTGGCGCCGGTAAACGTATCTCCGTCGGCAACCATCTTGCCCCGTGAGAAGACGTAGCGCGGACGGCCTTCGACGGTCATCCCTTCGAAGACGTTGTTGTCCACGTTCATATGATGATTTTTGGCGGAGATGGTCCGCTTTTTCTTCGGATCCCAGACCACGACGTCGGCATCGCTGCCCACCGCGATCGTGCCTTTGCGCGGAAACAGGCCGAAGAATTTCGCCGGATTGGTCGAGCAGAGCGCGACGAATTGATTCGGGCCGAGCACGCCGCTATTGACGCCTACCTGCCAGAGGATCGCAAGGCGGTCTTCAGCCGTCGGTGCGCCGTTGGGGATTTTCGAAAAATCGTTCTTGCCCAGGTCTTTCTGTCCGCACAGGTTGAACGAGCAGTGGTCGGAGCCAAAACTGTGCAGTTCCATATTCTTGAGCTTGCGCAGCAAGACGGCTTGATTCCATTTTTCGCGAATTGGCGGCGATAACACGTATTTCGCGCCCTCAAAATCCGGCCGCTCGTAATCGGTGAAATCGCAGACCAAATATTGCGGGCAGGTTTCGCCGTAGACGGGCAACCCTCGTTTGCGGCCGTCGCTGATCGCGTCGGCGGCCATCGCGCTGCTGACGTGGACGACGTAGAGCGGGGCGCCGGCAATCTCGGCCAAGCGGATGGCGCGATGGGTCGCCTCGCCTTCGCATTCCACGGGGCGGGTGAGCGCATGCCATTTCGGCTCGGTCTTGCCTTCGGCCAAGGCTTGTTTGGTGATCACCTCGATCACGTCGCCGTTCTCGGCGTGCACTTGCACTAAACCGCCGGCGTCGCGGCAGGCTTGGAGCGTCTTGAAGATCGTCTCGTCGTCAACATAGAGCACGTGCTTGTAGGCCATGAACACTTTGAACGAGTTGACGCCGGCAGCGATCATCTTGGGGATTTCGGCCATCGTTTCGTCGCGGCCGTCGGCGATCGTTAAGTGAAAGGCGTAATCGATGACGGCCTTGCCGGCCGCTTTTTCTTTCCACTTGTCGAGCGCGTTCTGCAGCGAGTCGCCCCGCGTGTGCAGCGCAAAGTCCACAACCGTGGTCGTGCCGCCCATCGCGGCGCCGCGCGTGCCGGTTTCGAAATCGTCGGCGGTGACCGTTCCGCCGAAAGGCATGTCGAAATGCGTGTGCGGGTCGATGCCACCCGGAAAAACGAAGGCGTCGCTTGCGTCGACGATCTCGTGCTTGCCCTTGTCGAGGTCTTTGCCGATCGTGACGATCGTCTCACCGTCGATCAAAATGTCAGCGTCGTAGGTATCGGTCGCGGTGACGACGGTACCGCCGTGGATGAGCGTCCCCATTACGTTAACGCTTCAAGGCGCAGGCTGCGCTCTTTCCAGGATTCGGAGGGCAGACCGGTGTCGATTTGTACCATTTCGATGCAGTCTTCGACGGGGCAGACCATCTGGCAGAGGTTGCAGCCGACGCACTCTTGTTCGTCGACGACGACCGTGCTCGAACCATTGTTGATCAGCCGGTCGATGCACTGGTGCGCGGCATCTTCGCACGCGACGTAGCATTTATTACAGTGGATGCATTTATCTTGGTCGATGCGCGCGACGATTTTGTAGTTGAGGTTCAAATTTTCCCAGGTCGTGATGCGGTTGGCCGCGCCGCCGACGAGATCTTGGACGCTCGCAAGCCCGCGCTCGTCGAGGTAATTGTTGAGGCCGTCGATCATGTCTTCGACGATGCGGAAGCCGTGGTGCATCGCCGCTGTGCAGACTTGCACGTTGCTCGCGCCCAGGAGCAAAAACTCGACCGCGTCTTTCCACGTTTCGATGCCGCCGATGCCCGAGATCGGAATCGTCACTTGCGGATCGCGCGCGCATTCATTGACCATGTTCAGCGCGATCGGCTTGACGGCCGGTCCGCAGTATCCGCCGTGACTGCTCTTGCCGTCCACGTGTGGAACGGGATTCCACGTTTCGAGATCGACGCCGATCAAACTGTTGATGGTGTTGATGAGGCTGACCGCGTCGGCGCCGCCTTCCGACGCCGCGCGCGCGCCGAAGCGGATGTCGGTGATGTTCGGAGTCAGCTTCACGATAACCGGAACGCGAGCGACTTCTTTGGTCCACTCGGCAACTTGCGCGATCAGATCGGGGTGCTGACCGACGGCCGATCCCATGCCGCGCTCACTCATGCCGTGCGGGCAGCCGAAGTTGAGCTCGAAACCGTCGATATCTACTTCTTGCACGCGCTTCACGAGTTCGTGCCACGCTTTTTGCTCGCAGACTTCCATGAGCGATGCGATGATCGTGCGATCCGGGAAGGCTTTCTTACATTCGGCGATCTCTTTGAGGTTGACGTCGAGCGGGCGATCGGTGATCAGTTCGATGTTGTTCAAGCCGATGATCTTGTTTTGCTTGTAGTCGAGGGCCGCAAAACGCGAGGTGACGTTCGTAATCGGCGTGCCGAGCGTTTTCCATACCGCGCCGCCCCAGCCGGCTTCGAACGAGCGCATGACTTGGTAGCCGCTGTTCGTCGGCGGCGCCGACGCGAGCCAAAACGGGTTCGGGCTTTTAATTCCGGCGAGGTTACTTTGTAGGTTTGCCATATTCATTACACCGGTACTTTCGCGCTGAGATAGGCGTCGATCGATTGCGCCGCCAGTTTGCCCTGCTGCGCCACCTCGACGACCATGGCTTCGCGCATGCCTTTTTCAAAGATGCAGTCACCCGCGGCCCAGACGCCCGGGCGCGACGTTTGCAGCGAGTCGTCTACTTTCACGACGCCGAAATCGTGCGCGATACCTAAGCGTTCGAACGTTTCGATCAGGCGGCTCTGGCCGATCGCTGAAATCAGTGTATCGACGGGCTCGGTGAACTCGGTTCCGGCGATCGGCGTGACGACCTCACGATCGCCCTGCGTTTCGAGGTTCGTGCGGACGAATTCAACCGCGTTGACATGCAAGTTCTGGCCGATGACGCGCGTGGGCGCGCAGAAGAAGCGGAACTCGATGCCCTCTTCCTTGGCGAAGTCGTACTCGAATTGGTATGCCGTCATTTGTTCGGCGCCGCGGCGGTAATAGCAGATGACGCGCGCTTCTTTCCCGCGCGCGATCGACAGCCGTTTGGCGCAGGTGAGCGCATCTACTGCGGTATTGCCGGCGCCGATAACGGCGACGCGTTCACCAAGATCGGGTATCGGCAGGCCCAGTTTGGCGCGCTCGATGAAGTCGAGCGCATCCCAAACGCCTTCCAATTTTTCGCCTTCGATGCCGAGTTTGGGCACATTGCCCATGCCGCACGCCAAGACGACGGCGTCGAAATCTTTCACTAACTGCTCGAGCGTTATGTCGAATCCGGCGCGCACGCCGGTGCGGACGTCGAGTCCGAGCTTTACGACTTGTTCGGCCTCCCAGAGCGCGGTTTCAACCGAAAGCCGGAACGGCACGATACCGTAGGTGTTCAGGCCGCCGAGCTGATCCTTCGCCTCGAAAATCGTGACGGCGTGGCCGAACCGGCGCAAATCGCGCGCGGTCGAGAGACCGGCTGGTCCCCCGCCGATGATGGCGACGCGCTTGCCGGTATCGGGACCGGGTTCGAAGAGTTGGATATCACGCGCGGCGACGTAGTCGAGCGCGTAGCGCTGCAGATCGCCGATGCGAATCGGTGAATCGCCCGCCTCGTTATAGACGCAGGCGCCTTCGCAGAGCTCTTCAGTCGGACAGACGCGCGCGCAGCTCGCGCCCATCGCGTTGGCTTCCATGATGGTCTTGGCGCTGCCCTTAACGTTGCCGGTCGATATTTTTTGAATGAACGACGCGACGTCGATGTGCGTGGGACATGCGTTCATGCAGGGCGCATCATAGCAATACAAACAGCGGTTCGCTTCGATCGTTACTTCGATCTCGGAAAGCGGTTTGTGGATCGATGCGCCGAGCTGTTCGCTCATTTATGCGTAGGAAACCCGAGATTCACGCCGGCGTTGGAGTCGTGCCAGCGCGACGTGATGACCTTTCCGCGCGTGTAGAAACGGAAACCGTCTTCACCGTAGATATGCAGGTCGCCGAAGAGCGACGCTTTCCATCCGCCGAAACTGTAATACCCGACCGGAACCGGGATGGGCACGTTGATGCCGATCATGCCGACTTCAACCTCGCTTTGGAAACGGCGCGCCGCCGCGCCGCTGCGCGTGAAGATCGACGTTCCGTTGCCGTAAGGATTGTCGCGGAGCATCTGCAGCGCTTCGTCGAGCGAGCCGACGCGCGTGTTCACGAGCACCGGACCGAAAATTTCGTCGGAGTAGATCGACATTTTCGGCGTAACGTTGTCGAAGAGCGTCGGACCGATGAAGAAACCCTTCTCGTAGCCGCTCACGCGGAAATCGCGTCCGTCGACGACCAGCGTCGCGCCGGCGGCTTCGCCCTGCTTGATGTAATCGAGAATGCGATCGCGCGCGGCCGCGTTGACGACCGGTCCCATATCGTTGCCGCGGTCGAAGCCCGGGCCGATTTTGAGTTTGCCGATACGGTCTTTTATGCGGCTCATCAGCGCGTCGGCGGTGTCGCCCACGGTGATCGACGCCGAGATGGCCATGCAGCGTTGTCCCGCAGAGCCGTAGCCGGCGGAAACCAACGCGTCGGCGGCGGAATCGAGATCCGCGTCCGGCATGACGACCATATGATTTTTGGCGCCGCCCAGCGCTTGCACGCGTTTACCGTGCGCAGCGGCTGTCGAATAAATATACTTCGCGATCGGCGTCGAGCCGACGAAGCTGATCGCGTTGACGTCGGGATGCGTCAACAGCGCATCGACCGCGGTCTTGTCGCCGTTGACGACGTTGAAGACGCCGTCGGGCAATCCGGCGCGCTTGAGCAAGTCCGCGATCAACAACGAGGCCGACGGATCGCGCTCGGATGGTTTCAATACGAAGGCGTTGCCGCATGCGATGGAAATCGCGAACATCCACACCGGAACCATCATCGGGAAATTAAACGGCGTGATGCCGGCGCAGACTCCGACGGGCTGACGCATCGAATAGGTGTCGATCGTCGTCGAGACGTTCTCGCTGAACTCGCCCTTGAGCAGATGCGTGAGCGAGCAGGCGAAATCCACAACCTCTAATGCGCGCGCAACTTCTCCCTCGGCGTCGCTGACGATCTTGCCGTGTTCGCTTGCCAAGATCTCGCCGAATTGCGTCGCGTGTTCTTTCATCAGCGTGCGGAAAGCGAAGAAGATCTCGGCGCGTTTTCCGAGCGGCGTGCGGCCCCAGGCGGCTTGCGCAGTCTTGGCGGCTTGCACCGCGAGATCGACGGTTGCTTGGTCGGCAAAGGCGACACGCGCCTGCACCTCTCCCAACGCCGGATCGTACACGTCGCCGAAGCGCGCGGAATCGTCGCCGTAGGGCTTTCCGCCGATGAAATGGGTAATCGTCCGGGTTCTTACGGGAGCTTGCATGCGGGCCATCTTCGCCGCGGAGCCGCTCAAGGGCTCCCGAGGCCGTTAAATCGCGTTTTCCAGCTGTGTGTCGATTGCGACCGCTTGGACGATGCGCGATTGAGCCGTGGTGGTCGTCTCGCGGCCTTGCAGCGCAAGCTTGGTCATGACGCCATGGACGAAGACGGCTTCACCATCCTCACGCTCATCCTGGATTGATTTATCGCCCTGGAAGCCGCGCGCGCCCTGACTTTGAAAACTCAGGCGCAAGCGAACGACTCCGGTGGCGGCGTTTACTTCCTCGACCGTGCTCGTCCAAAACGCATCGGACCCGGGCTGCCGGATTGCATTCGTCCACCTGACGCCGGGCTGCAGAGCTTCGGGCGGGTGCCCGAGCAGCGATGCGTTGTACACGAAGTCCGGTACGCCTGATGCTTTTTGATTGTTCCGATCCACAACTTCACCCGAGGCATCGCTTGAAAATTTGAGCAGCGGTTCCGCTGCGGCGTTATACTGCTGCGTCCAGGAAAGCTGGCCGCCCGATGCGCCTGAGACGTTGACCGTATAGGTCCTCCGGACGGGTTCCGGCTTGGTGCCGGCCGCTTGGGGACTGTTCATCACCGAAGTCCACGTGGTCTGATAGTGAAGCTGCTGGCCGGGGTGCACCTGAGGAGTGAGCAAGGCCGGCAACGCGAGAGCTGCAAGCATAATCATGCGTTCATTATACTCCCGTTTTTCAGGCGTTCATAGTTCTAAGTTGGGCGGGATCGTTGACGTCGTCATACGCGCCCTCGTCATCAATAGGCACGCCCACACGAGAGAGCTCCGGATCGTCACGCAAACTTTGTAATGAGTCTCCGGTGGTAACCTCGAGCCGCGTTCTCGCGCGTGGCGAAAAATACACCGGATGGCCGCCGACGCCGTCACGTTCGGGAAAGCAGACATCGGCCTGTGATTCTTGCGCGCGCTTGGCGATGGTGCTCGCGAGGGTCGTGGTGACCAGCGGTTTGTCGCCGAGAAAAACTAAGAGTGCGTGTTCGGGAGGCGCCGCGCCGTTGGCGATCTCAAACGAATGTGCCATACCGAGCTCCGGCCTTGTGTTTTGGATAATCTTCATTCGCGGGCGCAGGCGAATGTGCGGCGTCACTTCGGGCGAGCTTACGACGATCGTTTCAAAATCGCGGCAGGCATCGAGCACGCGGTCGAGCATCGGAACGCCGCGTACGTCCATCAAGAGTTTCTGCGCGCCCATCCGCGACGAACGTCCCGCCGCTAGGACAACTGCGGTGACTTCCAATGTCCTCTCACCGGGCCGCTGCCGGCCGTCAGTCTTCCGCCTTCACGTCCGTGGCGCAATGCCACGATTTCCGCGGCAATGGCAATCGCCGTCTCTTCGGGCGTACGCGCTCCTATATCGAGCCCGATGGGGGCGTTTAAGCGCGCTAATTGTTCGGGCGCAAGGCCCAACTCACGCAATTGTGACATGCGCCGTTCGTTCGTGCGCCGGCTTCCCATCACGCCGATGTAGCCGGCGTTTGTTTGCAGCGCCGCGCGAATGAGCGGAATATCGAATTTCTCATCGTGCGTCAAAGCGACGATCGCGGTGCGGTCGTCGACGGGCGATTCGCGCAAGAAATCATCAGGCCATGCGGCCACGACGCGATCGGCCTCGGGAAAGCGCTCGGGCGTCGCAAAAGCAGGGCGCGCGTCGCAGAGCGTGACATCGTATCCGAGCAATTTGGCTACGCGCACCATCGCATGGGCGAAATCGATCGCCCCGAAGATGTACATGCGCGGTTTGGGCAGCACGCGGTGAATGAAGACGCGAACGTCACCGTGCGGTTCGCCTTCATCGCCGAGCATGCGAATCTCGGTGGCGTCGCCCGCGATCGAAGCGCGCACTTCGGCGGCGACGACGTCGTCGAGCCGCGAATTTCCAAGTGAGCCGAGTACGGAGTCTTCAAAAAGGAAGAGGCGGTTCGCGCGTCCGGAATCGTCGAGCCGGATCGTTTCGGCCACGAGGTTTTCAGACGTGAGCCGGCGTTGGACGGCCGCGGTTTCGCCCGGATTGAGTGACTCCAGGAGGACGCTCAGCGTTCCGCCGCAGCTCAGCCCCACGGCTTGCGCGTCGGCATCGGAAAGGCCGTATTCCACGAGGCGCGGATGCCCGTCGCGCAACACGGCCGCGGCCTCTTGCGCCAGGGCCGACTCCACGCAGCCGCCGCTAATCGAACCAAGCAGCGTGCCGGCCGACGAGATCGCCATGACCGCTCCGGGGTCGCGCGGCGCCGAACGCAGGACGTTGACGAGCGTCGCCAAAGCGACGCTTTCCCCGGCCTCCTGAAGGCGGCGGATCTGCCCGAGGAGTTCTTGCATGCGCATGGCTTCAACGGGGGCCCGGTGAAGTCCGACCGTCATGCTGTGGCAGCAGTACTTTCAGCCGCGTTCGATAGCGCGGGCGCTGGCATTGCTCCGCGAATACGGAGCGGCGGCGCGCATCGTCTCGGGCGGCACCGACGTGCTGGTCGAGCTGCAGCGCGGCGTGAAGCCGACGCAGACGCTGATCGATATAACGCAGCTGCGCGAGCTGAAATACGTGCGCGACGAAGGCGAGCGGATCGCTATAGGCGGACTCGCGACGCACAACGACGTCCTCGCATCGCCCGAGTGCGCGCAGCGTGCGCTGCCGCTCGTGCAAGCCTGCGTTGAAGTCGGCGCACCGCAGATTCGCACGCGCGCGACGATCGCGGGCAACCTGGTGACCGCTTCGCCGGCGAACGATACGATCGTTCCGCTGATCGCGATGGGCGGCGAAATCGTGTTGCAAAGCGTTGACGGCGAGCGCGTCATCAACATTGCCGAGTTTTTTACCGGCTTCCGCCAGACGGTGATGCGTCCGGACGAGCTCCTGCGCGAAATTCGCGTGCGTCCGCTGGCTGAAAACGAGCGCGGAATTTTTCTGAAGCTCGGCTTACGCCGGGCGCAGGCGATCTCGGTGATCAGCGTGGCGGCGGTTGTTTCGCTCGATGACACGGTCGGTGAGGCGCGCATTGCGCTCGGGTGTTTGGCGCCGACAATCGTGCGCGCCAAAAACGCCGAGGCGGCGGTGGTTGGGAAAGCGTTGAGTCCGGAGACCATTGCATCGGCGGCCGAAGCGGTGCTCGAAGATGTTTCGCCGATTGGCGACGTGCGCGGAAGTGCGGAGTACCGGCGGCTAGCGGTCAGCGCGCTGATGGAACGCAGTTTGCAGCGCATCGCCGCCGGCACATGCGCGGAAGGTTTGCCCGATCGCCACGTTTTGCTCGACACCGGTGAGGCGCCGGCGCTTCCAACGGTGGCCGAATTCACGGGAACCATTGTTTCCACGATCAACGGCAAGCGCACGGAAATGCGCGACGCCGGCCGCAAGACGTTACTCAATGCCTTGCGCGAGAACGCTTCGCTGACCGGATCGAAGGAAGGCTGCGCCGAGGGAGAGTGCGGCGCGTGCACGGTTTGGGTCGACGGGCAGGCGGTGATGTCGTGCTTAGTTCCGGCCGCCCAGGCGCACGGGCACGCGCTGGTGACCATTGAAGGGTTGGCGGCCAGCCACAATGGTAAGCCGCTGCATCCGCTGCAGCAGGCGTACATCGAGCGCGGCGCCGTGCAGTGCGGTTTCTGCATACCCGGTATGTTGATGGCGGGCGCCAAACTTTTGCAAGAGCGTGAGACGCCGACGCTTGCGCAGCATCAAACCGCGATCAGCGGAAACATTTGCCGTTGCACCGGTTACCGCAAAATTCTCGACGCGATGCAGCAAGCCGCGACGCAAATGGGTCACGAGTCCTTCGACCGGGGCGCTCAAGAGCGCCCGCTCAGGATGACACGATAAGTGAACCAAGCGCGCCGCGATAGCGAATTGATTGGGCAAGCCGTGCCGCGGCCGGATGCGTTCGGTAAAGTTACCGGCGCCGCCATGTATCCGGCCGATCTGGTGCGCGCGGAGATGGTGCAGCTCAAAGCGGTTTTCGCAAATCGCGCACACGCGCGGATCGTTTCGGTGGATACGTCGGCGGCGTCGGCTCACCCGGGGGTGCTCGCCGTATTTACGGCGTCCGACGTCCCATACAATCGTTTCGGATTGATCGAAGATGACCAACCGCTGCTCTGCGATGACAAGGTGCGTTTCGTCGGCGACCGCGTTGCCCTGATCGCCGCGGAAACGGTCGAGGCGGCGGAGACCGCTGCCAAGCTCGTGCACGTGGAATACGAGGACTTGCCGATCGTTTCCGATGCGCGCGCTGCAATGGAATCGGACGCGCCGTTAGTGCATGCAGATCGCGAGAATAATATTCTCGGACACGTTCGCATTCGGAAGGGCGACGTGGACGCAGCGTTTGCGTCCGCGGACGTTGTTGTGGAAGAAGAGTTTTCGACATCGTGGCAAGAGCACGCGTATCTTCAGCCGGACGCGGGCATCGCGTATTACGAGGGCGAGAAGCTCGTCGTCGAGACGGCCGGACAATGGCTGCACGAGGACCGGCGCCAGATCGCCAAGATGCTGCAGCTCGCCGAGGACGACGTCGTGATCCGGTACGCGAAGATCGGCGGCGCGTTCGGCGGCCGCGAGGACTTAATCGTGCAGCCGTTGCTGGCGCTGGCGACGTGGAAGCTGAAGCGGCCTACGGCGCTGGTATGGAACCGCGAAGAGTCAATCGTCGGTCATCAAAAGCGGCATCCGTATTTTATTCGCTCCAAGTGGGCTGCGAACAAAGACGGAAAAATTGTCGCGGCGCAAACGGAGTTGCTGGCCGACGGCGGCGCCTATGCAAGCACGAGCGTCGAAGTGCTCAAGGGGGCGACGGTCGGCGCTTCGGGGACCTACGAGATCGAAAACGTCGCGACTGACGGATACGTCGTTTACACAAACAACGTGCCGTGCGGCGCATTCCGCGGTTTCGGTTTACCGCAGGCGCATTTCGCGGCGGAGTCCATGGTCACAAGGCTGGCTTTGGCGCTTGGCATGGACCCGGTTGAGATCCGCCGGCGCAATATGTATCGCGAAGGCAGCTTCACCGCGACGCAAACCGCGCTGCCACAAGGCGTGAGTGCGTTACCGGTACTCGAGCGATGTGTCGCCGAGATGCAGGCGCGTTTTAAGACAAACGGGGCGCGCGCTCAGGATGACAAGCTGCGGCGGGGCGTGGGGCTGGCTTCGGGGATCAAGAACGTGGGCTATTCATTCGGCTTTCCCGATCAGGCGACGGCGACCGTTGAGTTGTACGGCGAGAAAGAGATCGAGCGCGTCGTGCTGCGGATTGGCGCGGCCGAATGCGGACAGGGCGCGCATTTGGTTATGCGCCAGGTTTGCGCGGCGACGCTCAACGTGCCGCTCGATCGCATCGAGCTGATTGCGGAAGATAGTCGTGAGTCGCCCAACGCCGGCAGCGCTTCAGCTTCGCGCATGACGTTCATGGGAGGCCGCGCGGTCAAAGACGCGGCAACGGCGGCGCTCGAGAAATTCCCCGGCAACGATGCAAAGGCCACGGTGCAATTCCGCCCCGCGGAAACCACACCGCTGGAGCCGGAAACCGGCAAAGGCTTTCCGCATTTCAATTACGGCTACGTTTCGCAGGCCGTTGAGGTCGAAGTTGATACGGCGACCGGTTTGGTCCGCGTACTGCGCATCATCAGCGTGCACGACGTCGGCCGCGCCATCAACAAACAGCAAGTTGAAGGACAGATCGAAGGCTGCTTAGCGCAAGCCGTCGGTTATGCGCTGACGGAGAATTTCCAGTGCAAGGACGGGAGAATTCTCACGCCTCACTTTAGCAACTATCTCTTGCCGACGACGCTCGACATGCCGACGGAGGTTTATCCGGTGATCATGGAACTCGCGGATCCGAACGGGCCGTTCGGCGCGCGCGGCGTGGCGGAGATGCCGCTCGTTCCGTTCGCAGCGGCCGTCGCGAACGCAATTCACGCCGCGACCGGTGCGTGGGTAACGCAGCTCCCGTTTACGCCTGAGCGCGTTCTCGCGGCGATTGCGGCGGCGGAGAAGGCCGGCTACGAATTGTCGGTCCCCTAGTGGAAAGCTAAATCGGGTTGCGCGGGGCGAGAATCTGGGTTATTTTGGCAGCTGCGTTCGCGCTGTCATTTCCGGTCGTGCAGTTGTTGCTGGACAGCGGCAACTTCATGGGATTAAATCCCGCGCCGATTGGAGCGGTAGTCGACTATCCGACCGGCATTGTGAAAGCCGTTCAGCCCGGAACTCCGGCGGCTCGCGCGGGTTTGCTGCCGGGAGATCGCATCGATTATGCGCGCGCGGGTTGGACGATGCGCATCTGGATACGTTCGGGGCATTTACGCTCCGGCGTCCCGACGCCGCTTCACATTGTTCGTGCCGGCCGGCCGATGGGCGTCACGCTTCTTGCGCCGCGCCCGCCGCCTATATCCACTGGTTTGTTGGTTCTCGACTTGGCCGAGGTGGTCGCGACGCTGGTCTACATTATTCTGGGATGCGCATTTTATTTTGCTTCGCGAACGAAGCTGTCGTTCGCGTTCATGATATTTTGTTTTGCGATGACCGGCCCGTTTGCGAACACCGCCTGGCTGCATGCCGTTCCGCGTTGGGCGGAGCCGCTGGCTGCATTCGCCGCGACGCTCCTGCCCTTATTTCAGACTTGGGGTTACCTTGTACTGTGTCTGCGGTTTCCAACCGGTGAACCCTTAGGCCGCTGGCGGATTGTAGACCGCGCCGTGCCGGCGATAATAATGCTTTGCTTTGCACTGTACTACGGGCACTTTTACACCGTCGCGTTTATCGATGGTGAAAACGATCTGCCCTACAATCTGTTCGTCTCGTTCGTCTGGTTCACGTATTTTCTGGGAGCGGCTGCCTTTTTGGCTCGTTATTGGGGCGCGCGCGGCGCCGAGACGATTCGCATGCGCTGGGTGGCCGTCGCGCTCGCGGTGTACCTGGGGATACTCGGAATATTCTTTATCGGTCAGGTTTTGCGCACAACCGTGCTCTGGCCATCCTACCTGACGCTTTTCAATCCGGCGCCGTTCGCATTTGCGTACGCGCTTGTGCGAGGCCGCATCATCGACGTCCGCATCTTCGGCGGGCGCGCGATCGTCTACGGTGCGCTCACCGCAATTCCGGTTGCGCTGCTTGCCGTCGTCGATTGGTTTTTCGCGCGGCGATTGCAAGATGCGCGGCTGGCGACACTTTTTGAAGTAGCGGTAGCGGTTGCCTTTAGCTTTTGGCTGCGCGGCCTGCATCGGCGAATCGACCGTTTTGTCGAGCGCGTCTTTTTTGCGAGCCGGCATCGCGCGTTTGAGCGCGTGCGGCATATTTCGCGCGCGCTGCCGTTCACCGAAAGAATCGAAACGATTGAAACGCTGCTCTGCGATGAAATTGCCGGCGCGTTGCAGCTCGCATCCGCGGCATTGTTCCGCGCCGAGAATGGCGCGTTCGTGCTTACCGCGGCTCGCGATTGGGAGGGCGGAGCCGAGCGTCTAGATCCGGACGACCCGCTTGTTCTCTTTGCGCGATCGTCACACGGCGGTGTTCACTTTGATGACGTGCCGCGCACGCGCGTCGCGGTGCCCGCAGGAGACGCCAGGCCCGCATTCGGGTTGCCGGTGACGGTGGGGCGGCGCGTAATCGCCGTCGTGCTGTATGGCAATCACGTCAATGGTGAGCCGATCGATAGCGAAGAAGAAGATTTGCTTAACGCGGCTGCGCATGCCTCGGCGACGGCCTACGAGCATTTGCACGCGCTCGAGCGCGAGCGCGAGATCGCGCAGCTTCGCTCGCAGTTGCAGTTGAGCGCGTCGTCCTAACGGTCACATTGTGATCGACTTAAACGCTTCGCTCGCGATGAAGATCTGTCAAGCGTTCGCGTGCTTCGCGGCCATCATCGGTTCGCAAGGAACTGCATTTGCGCAAACCGCCGCCACGCAGAGTGTGACCGTCCGCGCGCTTGTTTGCCCGCAGCATGGAGCCGAACAGCCGAACCTGCAACTCGTCTGGTCGAGCACCCTAACTGCATCCGCCGAGAAAGCTGTTCCGACCAGAAGCCCCGACGGCTTGTGGACGTTTAATTTACAATTGCCCGCGGGGACATATGTTTTGGACGTCGGGGTGCCATATCGAGATCGGAACACGCCGGGCTGCACGTATCTTACCGCGTTCACGGTTTTGCGAGGCCACGACCGCCATCTTGTCGGCGCGGTGGCAGCGCCGATGATGATTGGCGGTGAGGGCTATAATCGATCGATAGCCGGCGCTCTTCCGTTTGATGGAATGTTCGCGACCATTCAAAACATGGATTATCCCGCCGCGGAAGAGCCTATCAGCGTCGACGGCACAATGTACGACGCTGAGAATCTTGGCGCCGCGCGGTACCTTCTGCGATTCTACTTGACCGAAAATGACATGGAAGGCGACAAGTTCGCGAGTTTCGAGTTTGATTTTCGGCATACGGCGCAACTCACGCATATCGAACGGACTGTTACGCTGGCCGATCTTCGGGAACGGCTCCAGAACCGGACCGGCGGACGCCTGTGGGGCGAGCGGGGGCGCGATGCCTCTTCGACATATCAGATTTTTTCGGGATCGGGTCAGGCCGTGCGAGCGGTGGTAGTAGCTTTAGCCGACATGAAGTCGCGACTACACCTTTCGCCCAGGGCGGCCGATCTCGGCGGCTATATCGTGGACGTGGAGATGCCCGACATCATCAGAACAAACGAAAAGATGCGCTACTACATCGAGTTTAATCCGAAGGTACGGTTCAACGCTAACATGCGCCCGATTCCGGAATCGGGGACTTGCATGCGCGACGGGCGGCCGCATACGGCATACGTTATTGATGAAGATTTAAAGATTCTGAACCGGAACCTCTGCGTGCTGAATCCTTAGACGAGCGGAATAAGGTAGCGGCGCGCCTTGCGGCCGTCTTCGCTCGTATCGGGGAGTCTCGCGCCTCCGCATTTCTCGATGACTCTGGCTGACGCGGCGTTTTCATCCCAGCACGTGATGAGCGCGTCAACTTCGCCGAGTTCGCGCAAGCGTTCGCAAGCGTGAAGTAACATCGCGGTCGCAACGCCCTGACCGCGGAACCTCGGTTGCACGGCGTAGCCCACGTGTCCGCCGATGCGCCAAAGCGTTCCGCGCACGAAGTGCCGCACGTGCACCTCGCCTGCCATTTCATCACCGGCGAACGCCCAGTACGTGTCGGACGGGACCCAGCCGGCGGGCAGGCCGCGGCCTTCAGCGGCGCCTTGCAAGAACTCGATATATGCGGGCAGGTTCGTGCGTGCCAAACCGAAGACGCTATCTTTTGACCACATATCTTGATCGCCGGGACCGAACGCGTTTAAGAAGGTTTTGAACGCGGGCGCGAGCTCGGGTGAGGGGCGGCGAAACTCTAATTGCACGGTTCGTCTACTTTCTAGCAATAAGGGGACAACACTTGGCGCGCACGATATGCATCGTGAAGACGCGCGATCTAGTGGCCCGCTTGCAAGAAGCCGGATGGGTTTATTCGCGCCCCGGTCAGAGGTGTCATAGTGCTGCCGTTCCACGGAAAGAACGAAGACCTATCGCCGGGAATTGCGAAAGGCATCTTGAGAAAGGCGGGACTCCGATGAGCAAGAGCTACGTAGCCATATTTGAGCAATCGGATGACGGCGGCTGGGGCGCATACGTTCCCGACCTTCCGGGGTGCGCAAGCTGGGGTGTTTCCCGCGAAGATGCGGCGCGCAACGTGCGCGACGCGATCGAAACATATCTTGAAGAACTACGCGAAATGAACGAACCTATCCCGGAGCCGGGGTCTTACACAGAAGCTATCTCAGTAGCTTAACACAAATCTCTGGCGATCTCGTTCGCCTTGTTCACCGTAGCTTGGAGATCGAAGTCTAGCAGTTTGCCGTCGCGGACGAGCTCCTTACCGTTAACAATAACGAGATCGGCGCGCTGCGGGCGGCAGAAAACCAGCGAGGCGACCGCATCGTGTACCGCGGCGCCGGAAAGTTCGAGCGAATCGATCGACCAACCGGCGATATCGGCCGCCTTGCCAGGTTCAAGCGATCCGATATCATCGCGGCCCAAGACTTCCGCGCCCCCGCGCGTCGCAAGTTCGAGCGCGTCGCGCGCCGTTAGCGCATCGGGTACTCCCGCCGCTACGCGCTGCAAGAGCATCGCGTGGCGCGCTTCGTCGATTAGATTGGACGAGTCGTTGGAAGCCGAGCCGTCGACGCCGAGCCCGATGCGAGCGCCGGCCGTTCGCAGCGCACCGATTGGCGCGATGCCCGAACCCAAACGCATATTGGAGGTAGCGCAGTAGGCGACGCCGGTGCGCGTCGCACCCAAGCGAACACATTCATCGGCGGAGGCATGCACCATGTGCGCGTGCCATACGTCGTCTCCGACCCAGCCTAGTTTTTCCGCCAGTTCCACCGGACGGCAGCCGAAATGCTCGAGGCAATACTTTTCTTCATCCAGCGTTTCGGCCAGATGCGTGTGCGCATGTACGCCGGCGCTGCGCGCCAGCGCGATGCTCTCACGCATGAGATCCGGTGAAACCGAAAACGGCGAGCAAGGAGCGACCACGATGCGCGTCATCGCTAGCGGCTCCGGATCGTGGTAGGTCTTGATAACGCGCTGCGTATCTTTTAAGATGTAGGCTTCGTCTTCGACGACGCCGTCGGGCGGCAAGCCGCCCTTGGAGCGGCCGAGCGACATGGAGCCGCGCGACGCGTGAAAGCGAAAGCCCATTTCACGCGCGATTTCGATCTGGTCGTCGACGCGGGCGCCGTTGGGCCAAATGTAGGTGTGGTCCATCGAGGTCGTACAGCCCGAGAGTAAAAGCTCGGCGATCGCGATCTGCGTCGAAACGCGGATCGCTTCGGGTGTGAAACGCCCCCACATCGGATAGAGCGTCTGCAGCCAGTCGAAAAGTTTGACGTCTTGCGTGCCCGGCACGCTGCGCGTGAGCGTTTGATAGAAATGATGGTGCGTGTTCACGAGGCCCGGCAGCAATACCATACGCGAACAGTCGATCGTGGCGTCGGCCGGTCGCGGAGGCGAGCCGGCGGCATCGATCGCTTCGATGGCATTGTCGCGCAACAGCAGGCTCGCGCCGTGCAGCTCGTGACGCTCGCGGTCAAAGGTCGCAATCGTGTGCGCGTTCTTTAAAAGAAGCGTGGCCATGGCTAGAAGGCGGGTACGGCTTAAAGGCACGTCTAACCTCGCCGCTCGTGAATTCCGCCGCACTCCTCGATGGCTACGACCGCTCTGCGCTGACTTTGTGCTCCATCGGAAGCCACTCCGCGTTGGAAGTGGCCGCGGGCGCGAGGGCGCAGGGGCTGCGCAATTTGGTCGTCACCGCGAAGGGCCGCGAAAAAACATACGCCGGCTTTTACGCTCGCAAGGACGATCCACCGCGCGGATGCGTTGACGGGACGCTGGAACTCGAAGCATTCGTCGATATCCTGGAATCGAAAGTGCAGGAAGAGTTGCGCGCGCGCAACGTGGTGTTCGTTGCGAACCGTTCGTTCGAAGTCTATCTGCGCGAAAAATATTCGTACGACCAAATCGAGAGCGGCATGCGCGTTCCGATGTTCGGCAATCGCAAGCTGCTTCGCGCCGAAGAGCGCGGCGAAGCGAACAACCAGTACGCGCTTTTGAGGCGCGCGGGGATCCGGCATCCGCTGCAATTCAAAGATTCGGGTCAAATCGACCGGCTCGTCATGGTGAAGGCGCAGCACGCGAAAATCTCTTTCGAGCGCGCGTTCTTTCTGTGTTCGTCACCAAAAGAGTATCGTGAGACGTCGCAGCGCCTGATTCGCGACGGCGTCGTGCGCGAAGAGGGACTGCAGGACGCGGTGATCGAGGAGTACGCGCTCGGGCCAACGGTCAACTTGAACTTTTTTTATTCGCCGGTATTGCACGAGCTAGAACTTTGCGGAACCGATACGCGCCGGCAAACCAATCTGGAAGGCTTTCGCAACGTGCCGCCGTCGGCGCTAGGCGCCCTTGCGGACGTACCGATGCGCTTGGAAGAAGCCGGGCACATCGCCGCCACGCTTACCGAGTCCATGCTCGAGAAGGCATTCGAAATGGGCGCGGCATTTCTGCAGGCGGCGCGCGAACTCAATCCGCCCGGAGTCATCGGGCCGTTTGCGCTGCAATGCGCGATCGTCGCTGGGCCGCCGAAGGAATTCGTCTGCTACGACGTATCGCTGCGCATTCCGGGTTCGCCCGGTACGCGTTACACGCCGTACTCGAGTTACCGCTGGGGGCGCGACGTTTCGGTCGGCGAACGCATCGCCATGGAAATCGTCTTTGCTCGTGACGCACATCGTTTGGAAGAGGTCGTGACGTGAATCCGAATTATCCGCGCGATCTGATCGGCTATGGTCAGGATCCGCCCGACCCGAAGTGGCCGGGCGGCGCGCGCGTTGCCGTGCAGATCGTCATGAATTACGAGGAGGGTTCGGAGTATTCGATTCCCGACGGCGACGAGCATTCGGAGACGTATCTTACCGAAGTCCCCGGCGCGTCGCTCGGGCCGAACCAGCGCGACCTGATCGTCGAGTCGGTCTACGAATACGGCAGCCGCGCGGGATTTTGGCGGCTCATGCGTATTTTCAAAGAACGCGACATTCCGATCACGGTCTTCGGCGCGGCGCTCGCACTCGAACGCAATCCCCAAGCGGCGCGCGCGATTCGCGACGCCGGATACGAGGTGTGTTCGCACGGATTTCGTTGGGTCGGCTTTCAAGATATGAGTGAAGAGCAAGAGCGCGCCGAGATGAAACGCGCGGTCGAATCGCTCGAGCGGACCATCGGGGAGCGCCCGTACGGGTGGTACTGCCGCTACGCGCCGAGCGAAAATACGCGCAGGCTCGTGGTGGAAGAAGGCGGATTTCTCTACGACTCGGATGCTTACAACGACGATTTGCCGTATTGGATGAAGGTCGAAGGGAAAAACCACCTGGTTATTCCATACACGCTCGACGTGAACGACATGAAATTTTCCGTGGCGCCGGGTTTCACGGCGCCCTCGGGTTATTTCGAGTATATGAAGGATACATTTGACGTACTTTATCGCGAAGGAAAGACGCAGCCCAAGATGATGAGCGTTGGTTTGCACACGCGTCTGGCCGGACGTCCCGGCCGTGCCGCGGCGCTCGCGCGGTTCTTAGATTACGTGCTCGATCACAAACGCGTGTGGGTTTGCCGGCGCGTCGACATTGCCCGCCACTGGATTGAAAACCATGCACCCAAATAAGCTTTATGAGTAGCGTCGTTCAGCGACTGGCCGAGTTGGCCGAATTCGGGAAGTATGAATACGGTATCAATCGCGGACTCGCGACGCCGCAGGAGCGCAAAGCTCGCGAGCTGTTCGTGAAGTGGGCGAGCGAGAGCGCTTACCAACTGACGCAGGATCCGATCGGCAATCTTTTCGCGCGGCGCAATGGGAGCGATCCCGCGGCGGCGCCGATCTTGGTCGGTTCGCATCTCGACACTGTTCCTACAGGCGGCGCATATGACGGCGCATACGGCGTCGTCGCTGCACTTTGCGCGCTCGAACAACTCGATAGCGAAGGCGTCGAGACGCGCCATCCGGTCGAGGCCGTGGCCTGGGTGGGAGAAGAAGGCAGCCGTTTTTCGATCGGCTGTTTGGGCAGCGCAGTTTTCGCACGGCTGACTTCGCTTGATGAAGCCTACGCACTGCGCGATGAATCGGGCGTTACGCTTGCCGATGCACTCGCATCACCCGACGGCGGTTTGTTGGATCTGCCGCAGCGCAGCGAACAGCGCGTGGCCGCGTACTTGGAGTTACATGTCGAGCAAGGGCCCGTGCTCGAAGCAGCGGGCGTTCATCTCGGCGTCGTCAGCGCGATCACGGGTCAGATTCGCTACCGCGCCGTCGTCGAGGGCATGAGCGGGCACGCCGGCACCGTGCCGATGGATCGCCGCGCCGATGCGCTTTCCGCCGCGTCGGAAATCGTACTGGCCATGGAAGAGGCTGCGCGTGAAGCGGGCGGCGCGGTCGTAACGGTGGGCCGGCTTGTGGTGGAACCCGGCGGCACGAATGTTATCCCGGCGCGGGTCAGTTTTTCGATCGACAACCGCTCGCCCGACGTTTCGAAGATGGAAGCGATTGAAGCGGCGTTTCATGCAACGGCTGAAAAGGTCACGAAGGAACGCGGCGTGCGTGTGATGCTCGAAAAGCTCGACGTGCACAAGCCCACGCCGATGAATGAGGAATTGCGCGCGGCGCTCCATCGCGTCTGTGAGGCGATGGGACAGCAGGCGCCCGATGTGCCCAGCGGCGCGGGGCACGATGCAATGTGCATCGCTAAAATCGCGCCGGCGGCGATGCTGTTCGTTCCGAGCATCGGCGGACATAGTCATGTGGGACAAGAGCGAACCGCAGATGCGGATTTGGAACTAGGCGTCGCGGCATTGGCCCGCGCGATCGAGGAGGTCGACAAGTGAGGTTTTTCATCTGCGGATCCGCGTTGCGCGGTCAGCCGGATCACGGAAACCTGGGTGAGGCGAAATTCTTGGGAGAAGCGCATACCGCGCCGCGGTACCGCTTACATTCGGTGCGCGACCAGCATCCCGGTATCTACGAAGTGGATAGCGGCGGCATTTCGATAGCGGGCGAGCTCTACGAGTTTACGCCCGAGCAACACGAACATTTACTCGAAAGCGAACCGCCCGATCTCTATGAGGCGCCGATCGAACTCGACGACGGTTCAAAAGTCAGCGCAATGATCTATCCGCGTTCGCTGATCGTGGAACGCGGTTATAAGGATATCTCCCAGTTCGGCGGTTGGAAAGCTTTTAAGGCTTCAGAAAACGGCTAGCTCGGTTGCCCGCGGGCCTCGCCTACGCTCGGCCATGGTTCGCCCTTCGACAAACTCAGGATGACATGGGCGCCGAATGGCGCCCGCTCACCATGACACTTTGGGGCCGGTGGGAAGCGTTCAAAGCGTCAGGGACAGAGGGCCGCTAGCGCGCTGGCGGCGTCGGCCGGCGGTTTGGACCCATTGAACGTGAACTCCAGCGTATACAGCGCCGGCTCTTTGCGAAACGCGATGACCTCCATGTTATGCGCTCCGGTCGCCGGATTCGCGAGTCCGGTCGCGATAAAACGCGGCTGAGCCGCACCGCAGATCGTAACACTGTCCACCGCGGTGGCCGCTCCCTTGGCCGGCGCGAGCGCCGACGTGAGCATAGCCATCAGGTGCGGCGGCTGACAATCGCAAACTTGGCGATTCCCGATAATCTCGCTTTGCGTACCGTCGGCTTCGGTTCTTATGTAATGGGCGTACTCGTCTTTTTCTAACGGTACTTTTTTCCAAGCCGAATCCAAAGCCGGCGCGGGCGACGCGGATGGTGCCGGCACCGGTGTCGATTGCAGCAGCGCTACGGCTAAAAATATCGCTAGCATTGGTTCTCCATTAAGGCGACGACGTGATATCGTCGAAATTCGCCGTCGCGTCGTTTACGCCGTTCGACGTGACGTGTAAGCGAAGCTCGATGAGCGAGCCGACGTTGAAATCTGAGCGCGAAAACGAATAGGTTTTGGTGACCGGGGCGCCGCCGTTACAAGTGGTTGGGCTCGACCGCACGGTTGGCGGGGTGAACGTATCGAGAATCGTTTCGGTGCCTTGCAAAAGGCCGGTCGGGAAAACGATGCCCACCGTAACCGTCACGGGATCGGTGCCGCCCCATACGCGAAACGAAACGGATTGCGGCACGCCATGATCGATGAATTGCTGCGAAAGATACCCAGCCGAGCCCCCGGGCGTTTCAATGGCCGCAAACGGATTGCCCTGTTGCGACGGGACGCACGAGTCCGACGTTTTGAGCGTAAATGTGGGGAATCCGGGAATTGCTCCGGCCTTGGTAGGCGTTCGGTCCCAACACGTCCAGTCGAAATTGAAGCCGGTGTTGATGATATTGGTTTTATTGCAGGCGGCTCCGCCGCCGCCAATCGGCGCGTAAGCTACGCTGTTCGAACCGCAGCCCGCAAGCGAAGCGATGGCCAGGAACATCATCACGCTTACGTATTTCACGGGAAACGCGTACCGATTCCGAAGAACGATCCTTCGGTCCACCCGTCTACCGGCGTGTTGATCGTGGACTTGAAAAATTCGCCTGCCCATCCTGCCTCTAAGAACAAGCTCGTTGCATTCAGCCAGAACGTCGCGCCTGCGCGGTATTTGATAACACTGTACCCAAAGGGAACGGTCTCTCCGGAGAACGGTCCAAGGAAGGGCGATACGGGATACGTGTACTTACCGGTCACCGCGGGATAATACCAAGCGCTTGCAAACAATGAGAGCTGCTTATCGAGGTTCGGTACCTTGCTAATGCCGAAGCCGATGCCACGGATGGTGGGATAGCCCAAGTAGCTGTAATGCTTGAAGTACATCCCCGTGCCGGCATAGACGTGCGGCAAGATTTTTAGCGCCGCTCGTAGGTCAACGTCGGTGTCGATGCCGTTGAATGCATTCACGTATTCCTGAGCGCGTCCCGTTTGTTGCCCAATCAGGTTGGGGGCAACTGCGGTGATACAACCGGGATCCGCTCCCGGGCAAACGCCGGTTGTGTATTGCCCTTGCGCATTCACGGTGGTGCAGCCCGTTGGAGCCGGATCGCATAGCACTGCGTGCTGGAAGGCATCGTGCGGAAAGCGGTAGCGTTTGAAATCGATCTGCACCAAGAACGTGTCCGGCGTTCCCATGAAGTATGAGGCCTGAATTCCAAACGACTGGTTTGCAACCGTGTGCGCCGGAGCCGCTTCGTTGGAGATCGCCGGTGCGTTCATGTAATCGATCGAGGCCATGATGCGCGCCGGTTTTCTTGCGGCGATCGTGCGCGGCGCGGGCGTGGGCGTTGGAGCGGGCGGGGGCGCGGCTTGCGGTCCGGGTGTTCGCGCGGCTGAAGGCGTGGGCTTAGGCGCTGGCGCCGCGGCAGGTGGCGCGGTAGCGAGAACGGGGGTAGGCGGGCGCGGCGTCGGCGGCAGCAGCGCAGCGAGTTCGGTGTAACGGACGACGACGACGTGCTGATCGGCAACCCACTGCACGTATCCGCCGAGGCCCTCGGAGATCACGCGGATGGGCACGAGGATCTCGCCTTCATACAGCATCGGCGCGACATCGAGCGGATGTACCTTATCGTTGACGATAACGCGCGGAACGCCCAGCGTGAGAACGACGCGCGCGCCCGCCTTGGTGATGTCGATCGTTTTGCTCGACGCATCGTAGGTCACTTGTGCGCCGCCCATCTGCGCGAGCATCGCGCGCAGCGGAACGAGGATGGCGCTGCCGCGCACGAGCGCGGCCAGCACGCGGTCGCGACTGAGCACGTCGTTGGTGTGCACGGTGTGATCGTTGAAGAGAATGGGGACCTGTCCAAACGGCACGTTAGCGGACGGCTCCGCTCCCGCCGGGGCGGGCGGCGGCGCCGAATAGGTTCGAGGAGGCGGTGCGTATGGACGCGGGGCGGTCGAATAGATACGGGGCGGCGTTGCCGGTGGGCCCGGCAACGGCGTCGCGGCGGCAGGTGGCGTGACCGCCGCGATGACGCCCGGAGCCGAGCGTTTTGCGCCGTGCAGGTTTGCGCCCTGGAGTCGGGCGCCGGTGACGTTGGTTCCGAGAAGGCTCGTATTTTGAAGATCGGCTTGCCGGAGATCGGCGCCGGTCAGCGCCGCGTTGTGGAGATTCGCGCCGTGCAGGTTGGCGGTTTGCAGATCGGCGTTCTGCAGATTGGCGCCGAAAAGATTGGCGCGGGTGAGATTGGCTCCGTATAGGTTTGCGCCCGAGAGCACGGCGTTCTGCAAGTCGGCGCCCTGCAAATTCGCTTGCTGCAGGTTAGCGTTTTGGAAATTTGCGCCTTCGGAGTCAAGATGCTGCAAGTTGGTGTTCTGCAAGATCGCGCCGGTAAGCGTGGCCCCGCCCAGGTGCGCGCCGAGCAGGTTGGCTCCCCGCAGATTCGCGCCGGCTAAATTTGCGCCGCGTAAGTTCGCGCCTTGCAAGTCGGCGTTTTGCAGATTTGCGTTATGCAAGTCCGCATTCTGAAAATTTTTGCCTTGCATGTTTGCGCCGACCAGATTCGCGGCGGTTTGCGCGAACGCCGGAGCATAAACAAGCGCGGCCAGCAATGCAATGGCCGCGAACAGACGACGCCTCATGCGGCGCGCCCTATCTGGGTGGGCGCGGATGCGCCGGTGGACTGCTCGGCGCCGGGGTTGGCACAGTGTGCGGTGACGGTGCGGGTGCCGGCATCGGGCTGAGGTTATAAAGGTTAGCGCTCTGCATCTTCGCGCCTTGCAAATTGGCGCCCTGAAGGTCGGCGCCTTGAAGATCGGCATGCTGAAGAATAGCGTTGAGCAAACTCGCCCCGCGTAAGTTTGCATTTTGAAGATTGGCGTTTGCAAGATTGGCGCCTTGCAAGTTGGCCGTTTGAAGAATGGCGGTTTGGAGGTTGGCGCCCTGAAGGTTGGTTTGGTACATGTTGGCGCCGGTGAGGTCGGTTCCGTAGAGCGTCGCGCCGCTAAAATTGGCGCCTTGCAGCTTGGCGCCTTGCATCCGTGCGTTTTGCAGATTGGCGTCTTGGAAGATCGCGTGCTGCAGACTGGCGCCGTTCAAACCGGCACCGTAAAGGTTTGCTTTCTGTAAATTCGCGCCTTGCAGATTCACCAGCCCGAGATCGGCATTTTGCAGGTTGGCTCCGCGAACGTCGGCGCGCGTCATGTCGGCGCTGTAAAGCGTCGCGCCATAAATGGTAGCGGACTGCAGGTTGGCGCCTTGTAAATGCGCGCCTTGCATGTTGGCGCCTTGCAAGTTCGCGCCTTGAAGTTTTGCTCCGTGCAGGTCCGCGGTCTGCAAATTCGCGCTTTGGAGCTTGCCGGTCTGCAGGGAGGCTCCGCTCAGGTTCGCGCCGGCCAGATCCGCATGCTGCAAGTTGACGTCGTAGAGATGCGCGCCGGCGAGGTTTCCGCCGCGCAGGTGAGCGCCGTACAAATTGGCGCTTCTAAAATTAACGCTCTGCAGTTTAGCGCCGCGAAAGTTGGCGCCGCGAGAATCGGCCGAGGTAAGGTCGGTGCCTCTCAAGTCAGCGCCCATCAGCGTCGCGCCGCGCAGGTTGGCCCCGCGCAGATGTGCGCCGGCGAGATTTGCGCCGCTCATGTGCGCGCCTTGCAAGTTCGCGCCTTCCAAGTCGGCATTTTTCAGATTGGTGGATTGCAGGTTCGCGTTCTGCAAGTTGGCGTTTTGCATGTTGGCGTTTTGCAAATTCGCGCCTTGAAAATTCGAGGCGCGTTGTGCGAGAGCCGGGGCAGCCGCTATTAGGGCCGCAGTGCAAACTGCGCCCAACATAAACCAAGCGCGTGCGCGCGCTGCGTGCCGCTTCAACCAAGCCACCTGGCCAACCGATTGAACCCCCTCTAGGGTAGGTCCTCTTAACTGCCCCTGTAGGTGGTGTAACCGAAGGGCGCCAGCAGAAGCGGAATGTGAAGTTTTCGTTCGCTTTCCGTGATGAGGAAGCGGATCGGAATTTCGTCGAAAAATGTCGCGACGCCGGCTTTTCGAAAATAGGCTCCGGCCGAAAACAGCAAAACGTATGTTGCGGGTTCGAGCTCGCCGCCGAAGATCGGGGCGATGCGTCCGTCACCGTCGGTTTCCCCCGTCGCGAGCAATTCGCGCTCGTCGCCGTCGATGCGAAAGAGCCGAACGGTGACGCCGCGAGCAGGCTCTCCGCGCGACGTATCGAGCACGTGGGTTGAAATCACTTGAGCGACGCTCCCGAGGCTATCCAGCCTGCGATTTGCACGCGTTCGGCTTTCGTCATCCCGGTGACGTTTCCAAGCGGCATCGCTTGGGTGGCCACGGCTTGCTGATAGATGCGCTGCGCATTGCCCGCGATGTGCTGCGGGGTATCGAGCAATACCCCTGCGGGCGCGGCTGCAAAGCCCGGTTGCGTGGGATGGGCCGAATGGCACACCGCGCAGCGTTGCGCGAAGATCGGTTGCACTTGCGCGAACGCGATGGGTTTGGTCGGGCCGGCGCCGCGCGGCATAATCGCCACGGCGATTGCGGCAAGGATAAGAAACGCGGCAATGGGCAGAGCCGGTACGAGTTTTCCTTTGTGCGAGAGTATGAACGCGTAGCGGACGAGCACGCCCGAAAGACTGATGCCGGCCAGAATCAACCAGCCAAACGGGTTGTCATACGTCATCGGGTAGTGGCTGCTGATCATTATGAAGAGTACGGGCAGAGTAAGGTACGTGTTATGGACCGATCGAATCTTGCCGAGTTGTCCGGGCACCGGATCGGGGCTGCGCCCCGCGCGGATCGCATCGACCATTTTCTTTTGTCCGGGAATGATGACGTGCGCAACATTTGCGACCATGATCGTGCCGATGATCGCGCCGACGTGAATGTATGCTGCGCGCGCGCCGAAAACGTGAAACAGTCCCCACGCAGCGAGTACGAGAAAAGCGTACACGGCAACGCCGAGCGCAAGCGGCCAGCGTCCTAAAAGTTTGCAGAGGGCGTCGTACACGAGCCAGCCGGCAAAGATCGCTCCGATGCTGATCGCAATTGCTTGCCATGGCGTAAGGTTCATCACGGAGCGATCGATCAGATAGTTGCTCGCGCCCACCCAATAAATGATCGCGAGCATGCCCATGCCGCTGATCCACGTCCAGTACGCTTCCCACTTGAACCAATGCAAGTTCGGAGAGAGCGGCTGGCCGACGGGTCCGGTCAAATATTTTTGGTTGTGGTAAAATCCGCCGCCGTGCACCGACCAGAGCTCACCGCTCACGCCGTGCGTTCTGTCCGCGAGGTTTTCCGGCGGCGTCAAGTGGTTATCGAGCCACACGAAGTACAGCGACGTTCCAATCCACGAAATGCCCGCGACGAAGTGAAACCAACGGAAGAGCAAGTTCAGCCACTCGAGGATGTACGCGGTCATGTTTCCACCACATCGGAAAGGCGCAGGCGCGCAATCTTCGCTATCTCGCGCAGTGCCGTCGCGATTTCGGTGGTCCGATCGCTGTTCGCTCGCTGCTCGAGGGCAGTGAGGATGGATTCTTTGGTGTTTTCGCGCGCGCAGATGACGAACGGAAAAGCAAAGCGGGCGCGGTAGGCTTGGTTGAGCCGCTCGAAGCGCGCGAGTTCTTCCTTTGAAAGGCGGTCGAGTCCGGCGGAGCTCTGCTCGCCGGCGGAGGCGGCGGTCAGGCGCCCTTCGCGGGCAACGCGGCCTGCAAGGTCGGGGTGCGCGGCGATCAGTTCGATGCGTTTCTCCTCGGGCGCGTGTTCGACGACCGCGACCATAGCGGCGTGAAGTTCATCCACGCTCGCAAACGGCCGCTTCTGCCAAGCCTCTTGCGCGATCCACGGCGAGTTTTCGAATGCGAAACCGACCGCACCGGTAAAATCTTCGCGGCCGGCCCGGTTGAGCTCGGAGACCGTCACGCCATGGCGCTTACCCCCTGCATGCCTGGGCTTCCTGTGCCGCGAAGACCGCAGCGGTGCCGGCGACCGTCTTCGTTTTGGATTTTGGTGCTCAATATAGCCAGTTGATCGCGCGCCGCGTGCGCGAACTCAACGTGTATTGCGAGATCGTTTCTTACGATACGCCGTGGAAAGAACTTGCCGCGCGCAATCCGCAGGCACTCATCTTGAGCGGCGGACCGGAAAGCACGCTCGTGCCCGATGCGCCGCGCATGGATCCGGCGATCGTCCACAGCGGAGTGCCGCTGCTCGGTATTTGTTACGGCATGCAGCTGATCGCAGGCGACGCCGGCGGCGAACTGGTGAAACTCGATCGGGCGGAGTACGGACCGGCGACGGTAACGGTCGAGACAAGCAATCCGCTCTTCGCGGGCGTGGAGCGCGAATCGCGCGCGTGGATGTCGCATGGCGACTCGGTCGTGAAACTTCCGCCGGGGTTTTTGGAGACCGCTTCGACCGAACGCTGCAAGGTTGCGGCGATGGCCGACGACCGGCGCAAAATCTACGGCGTGCAGTTTCATCCGGAGGTAGCGCACACGGAAATCGGGCGGCGCGTGCTCGGCAATTTCGTGCACGGGATAGCCGGGGTCGGTTCGGACTGGCGGATGGATTCGTTCGTCGAGAACGCCATTGCCGACATTCGCGAGCGCGTCGGAGACGATAAGGTGATCTGCGCGCTCTCGGGAGGCGTTGACTCGGCGGTCGCGGCCACGCTGGTTTCGCGCGCCGTCGGCGAGCAGCTGACCTGTATCTTCGTGGACCATGGGCTGCTGCGCAAGAACGAAGCCGCGCTCGTAGTCGAGGCGTTCGTCGAGGTCCTTCATTTAAATGTAGACGCAGTTGACGCGCGCGAGCGGTTTCTGCGGCGGCTGGACGGCATTTCGGACCCCGAGGAGAAGCGCATCCGCATCGGTCACGAGTTCATCGCCGTCTTCGAAGAAGAAGCCGCTAAGATTCCGGGCGTGAAATACCTGGTGCAAGGCACGCTCTATCCCGACGTCATCGAATCGAAGACGCCCGCCAGCAAGGCCGGACACAAAATCAAATCGCACCATAACGTCGGTGGTTTGCCTGAAGAGATGAACCTGGAACTGATCGAGCCGCTGCGCGCGCTCTTCAAAGACGAAGTTCGTGAAGCCGGCAAAGTTTTGGGTCTGCCGGAACGGATCGTCCAGCGTCAGCCGTTCCCTGGGCCAGGTTTAGCCGTGCGCATCATCGGCGACGTCACCGACGAGCGTCTGGATCTCGTGCGCGAAGCCGACGCGATTGTCTGCGAAGAGATCGACGGCGCAGCGCTCGACCCGAAACCGTGGCAATATTTCGCCGTGCTCACGCCGGTAAAAAGCGTCGGCGTGATGGGCGACGGGCGCACGTATTCAAATCTGGTTGCGGTGCGCGCGATCACGAGCGAGGATGGCATGACGGCGGATTGGGCGCGGCTGCCTTATCCATTGATGGAGCGCATCAGCACGCGCATCGTCAACGAAGTTCCGGGCATCAACCGCGTTGCCTACGACATCACCTCCAAACCGCCGAGCACGGTCGAATGGGAATGAAAGTTCTCGTTATTGGGAGCGGTGCGCGGGAAGACGCACTCTCGTGGCGGCTGGCGGCTTCGCCGTCGTGCGAAGCGATTTTTGCAGCGCCCGGAAATGCCGGCACGGAATCGCGCGGCATGAATTGGGAGATCGCGCCGACCAACGGCAAGGCGCTGGGCGCGCGCTGCAAAGCCGAAGGCATCGATTTAGCGGTCATCGGTCCGGAAACGGCAATCGCGTCAGGAGTCGGTGACCGACTGCGCGAGGCGGGCATAGCGACGTTCGGTCCGGATCGTTCCGGCGGGCGTTTGGAGTCGAGCAAAATTTTCGCCAAACGCTTTATGGAACGCCACAACATTCCGACGGCTCGCGCGGTCGTCGTCCATTCGCTTGGCGCCGCGCAAAAAGTGCTCGACGAATGGAACGGCGCGTGCGTGATCAAAGCCGACGGGTTGGCGGCGGGCAAAGGCGTTGTCGTTGCCGCCGATCCAACCGAAGCGCGCCGCGTGCTGGAGGAGTGGTACGGCGGGAACCGCGTGCCCGGCGGCGGTGCGGACATCCTGCTCGAGGAAAAGCTCGAAGGCCGCGAGGTCAGCGTGTTTGCCATCGGTGACGGACGTACGCTGCTTCCGTTTGCTTCGGCATGCGACTATAAACGCGCCGGCGACGGCGATACCGGCCCGAATACGGGAGGCATGGGCGCGTATTCGCCGCCGCATGGGTTTCCCAGCGATCTCGACGAGCAAGTGCGCGCGCGCATCATCGGGCCTGCGATGCGAGGATTACAATCCGACGGCGAGCGGTATGTCGGCGTGTTGTACTGCGGGCTGATGTGGACCGAGAAAGGTCCGTATGTTATCGAGTTCAACGCGCGATTCGGCGATCCGGAGACGCAAGTGCTGATGCCGCGCATCGACGGCGATTTCGCGCAGCTGCTGAAATCGGCGGCAGATGGAAAACTGGATCCGGGTGTCGCGTCGCTCGGCGAGCGAGCTTGCGTCGGTATCGTGCTCGCGAGCGCGGATTATCCGCGCAGCAGCACGCCGCTTACGGACTTGCCGCGCGACATCGCTTTGCCCGAAGACGTGCACGCGTTTTGGGGGACGTCTTCGGCGCAAAACGGTTCGGTGAAATCTGGGGGCGGGCGGGTTCTTACGCTAAGCGCGACCGCCGGCGATCTGGATTCGGCGCGCGCAAAAGCTTATGACGCCGTGCGCGATCTCACGCAGCGCTTCGGATCTTCGACGGGGCTCACGTTCCGGCGGGACATTGCGCTTTTGCAGTAGTGCGTCGGGCCTCGTCCTTCGACGACGCGTTCGCCAGGGCGAACGCTGCTCAGGGTGACAAGCGTGCGAACCCTACTCAGGGATGACAATCGGTGGGCCTTCCGAACTAACGAGGCATGTGCGGCGTCGCGGGAATTTTTGCACCGGGGCACGACGCGGCGCGGCTTGCTTTCTTTGCACTCTACGCGCTGCAGCACCGCGGCCAAGAGTCGGCGGGCATTGCCGCCGCGGACGGCGGCACGCTGCGATCGCACAAAGAGATGGGCCTGCTCGGCGCCATCTTCGATGAAGAGAATCTGCGCGATCTCAACGGTTATATCTCGGTGGGACACACGCGCTACTCCACGACCGGTTCTTCGATCGTCGTCAACGCGCAGCCGCTGCTCGAACAGAGCGTGCTGGGCGATTTCGCGTTCGCGCATAACGGCAATTTAACCAACACCGACGAGCTGCGCGAGACACTTTCGCCCGCCGTGACGCTTCACGCGACGTCGGACTCCGAAGTGATGGCAAAGCTGATCGTCGAGGGCAGCGGATCGATGATGGAGCGGATTACATCGTTGCTGCACAGGGCCCGCGGCGCGTATTCGATCGCGCTGTGTACGAAAGACGAGCTCTACGCGTTCCGCGATCCGTGGGGCGTGCGGCCGCTATGCCTGGGAACTTACGGAGAGGGCGGCTACGTGGTGGCCTCCGAGTCGTGCGCGCTCGCGACCATCGGCGCGAACTACGTGCGCGAGCTCAAACCGGGCGAAATCATCCGCGTCTCCAAAGACGGTTTAGAATCGGTAATGGTGCGGCCGGGTGAGAAGACCGCGCTCTGCATGTTCGAGTACATTTATTTCGCCCGCCCGGATTCAAATTTCAGCGGCGAATCCGTCTACATGGCGCGGTACCGGATGGGGCGCGAACTCGCGCGCGAATATCCGGTTGAAGCCGACGTTGTGATGGCCGTACCTGACTCGGCGATTCCGGGGGCGATCGGGTACGCGGCCGAAGCGCAACTGCCGTACGTCGAGGGACTGATCAAGAACCGGTACATCGGCCGCACGTTCATCAGTCCCGAGCAAGATATGCGCAGCCGCGGCGTGCATTTGAAATTTAATCCGGTCGTCGAGAACCTCAATCAGCAGCGCGTCGTTGTGGTCGACGATTCGATCGTGCGCGGCACGACTACGCCGCGCATCGTGCAGCTGCTGCGCGAAGCAGGCGCATCGGAAGTGCACGTGCGCATCAGTTCGCCGCCGATCATGCATCCATGCTATCTGGGCGTGGATATGGCGACATACGATGAGTTGATCGCCGCCAATCATACGGTGGAAGAGATCCGGCAGCGCATTGGGGCCGATTCGTTAGGGTATCTCAGCCTCGACGGGCTGGTCGCTTCGACGGGTCGCAAACGGGACGAAATGTGTTTGGGCTGCTTGACGGGCACTTATCCGAACGTTCCGGCGTGGCACGCGTCGCGTGCCGCTCCGGTTTAGGGGAAGCGCTTTTCTTTTACGTCCTCGGCGAACGATTGCAGCGCCGCAGTCGCGTCGGTTCCGATGGACGTATAGCGTTTTGCGAAACTCGGTGAATCCGGATACATGCCGAGCACATCGTGCAGTACCAACACTTGCGAATCGCAGTGCGGGCCGGAGCCGATGCCGATCGTAGGGATGGTTAGCATCTCGGTGAGCTCGCGCGCGACTTCGTGATCGATCACTTCCAGCACGATCGCGTACGCGCCGGCAGCTTCGATCGCTTTCGCGTCGGCGACTAACCGTTCGCGATTCTTACGCATCTTGTAGCCGGGCCCTAAGCTTGCGGTTTGCGGCATGACGCCGATGTGTCCGACGACGGGAATGCCGGCGCTGTAAATTGCGCGGATGCGGTCGGCGACGAACGTGCCGCCTTCCATCTTTACCGAACACGCGCCGCCGTCTTTCACCAAACGGATCGCGTTGCGCGTGGCATCTTCGTCGCTGACTTGGTACGAACCGAACGGCATGTCCACCATGATGTGCGCGCGCGACGTGCCGCGCACCACGGCGCTCGCGTGGTGGACCATGTCTTCGATCGTTACGGGCGTCGTTTCGTCGTAGCCGAGCACGACGTTGCCGACGCTGTCGCCGACGAGGATCACATCGATGCCGGCTTTTTCCGCAAACTGCCCGAACGGCGCGTCATAAGCAGTCACGATCGGAAAGATCGTGCGGCCTTTGCGCCGCTTTATCGCGCCGGCGGTGACGCGGCGGACCGTTCCCTTTTCAGGCTCGTACGGACGCGCGTTTTCCAGGACGTTCTTGTGTATCGTGTGCGTAGCCACAGCGGGTGAACCTTCTGTCACGCCGGAGGGGACTCATGCATTTCTCTACTATGACTCGCGCGCTCGCCTCGATTCTCGCCTTCGTCGTGGCAAGCTGCGCGCACATGGTGCCGCCGGCGCCGCTTCCGCCGCAACCGCCGCAGGAAGCGAATCCGATCATCATTATCAATGGGCGCGCGGAACGTTCGGCACCGCGCATCGTGCAGACGGCGTCGCCCAAAAAACGCGCTCCAGTTTCGACGGCGACGCCGGACGTGGTTGCTATTGGCTGGTCACTGCGTGATACACTAGTATGGGATGGAAGAACTGCTGCTCCAAGACAAGCCGTACGTCGAATACCTCGACGGCAGGGCGTACCCGAAAGCCGTGAGCCCAAAAGCGCGACATTCAATAGTGCAGGGCGCGGCGCTCACTATTTTGCGGCGATGCTGTGCGGGGATTGGGATCGCGGGGACCGAGTGGGATTTCCGGCTCGGAGTTGCCGATGGAACCCAGACGACGTTCGTGCCGGACGTTGCGGCCGTAATGTTGGAACGACTGCGCTCCCTTCCCGAGGCGGATCGCGAGCAGCCGCCGTTCGCACCGGATGTCGCGGTGGAGGTTCGCTCGCCGTCGTACCGCCCCGCGTTCGCCGCTGAGAAGATCGAACGCTATTTACGCACCGGGTCGGTGTTGGTGCTAGACGTCGATCCTGTCAAGCGTCTTGTGTTCGCTCATTCAGCCGGCGGCGTTCACACATTCCTTGAAAGCGATCGTTTCGCTCAGGAAGCTGCACCGTGGCTTTCATTTGATATTGCAGAGCTATTTAGTGATATTGATTTACTGATGTCCTGATCGCGCCGCCCAGCGCGTCGCGGCCGCCCGTCCGTCACAAGGCTTCACGAAAAGCGCTATAAGATTGATGACGATGCCTAGCAGATTTCGAAGCGTATTCGTTTTCACTATCCTGCTTCTTGTAACCGCAGGGGCGCTGGATGCTAACACTTACGAGGTTTTAAAACCGCTCGCGCCGCTGTTGATTCATCGTGGCGACCGAGTGATTGCGGTTAATGCGAGCATCGATAAATCGTTTTCAGCGCAGCGCGTATACGTGAGATTAGTGCTACTGGGCACGCCCGCGCCGTTTCATCCCGTGCGAGGCGCGCAATTCATCGGCCCATGGGTTGAGGATTGTCCGGCCTGGTTGGTGCCATCACCCATAGCGCCGGTCACGGCAGACGATCTTACGGCTGCGCGGCAAATCCTTGAGAGTTTCGGCATAAAGAGTCAAGACATCACAACAATGCTAAGCGACCTGCCCGCCGGATACTGCGCGCCGGAATCGCAGGGAGTAGCAGCCGTCGTGGGTCAGATTCTTGTGGCGGTGCAGCCGGCGACAGACGCGCGCTTTGACGAAGTGCTTCAGATCGTAGCGAAAGCTAGAGCGCAATGGACGCATTTTGGCGCGGCCGGCGTTATTGAGTCGCGTGACGCCTGCGATGCCCAGCAGAACGTTCGAGACTTGGCGGTTGCGCAGGCTCAAGACAGCGCGCAAATTCTTTCCCGCGCCTCTGGTCTTGAGGTGCAGTCTCGCCGTTCGCTGGGCATCGCGTTCAGCGATGTGTACTCACCCGAACGCTATCAAGTCGTTTGCGGCGACGATCCCATGCCGGCGCTCTCACCCAAAGCCGGGGATTTTCTGTCGCCAGCGCCGCCGTATCTTCTGAGCGTCTCCGGTCAAGCAGCGTTTACGGCTGGCCCCGGCGCCGGCATACCATCCAATCCGAGCCACGCTTTGGTTCTGCAGACTGCCGGCAAGCTGAACTTTACGCAGGGAATAGTTCCCTACGCTATTCAGGTCCCGCCTGACGAGCCGTTTGTCAGCGCTCAGGGAACCTTTCGCGCGCTTGTGCGCCCCGACGCGTTATTGCTCAGTTTCTCGGTACCGGATATTCCTGCGCGAACGCCGCCCCCGGACTTAATGAATAACATCGTGAACGCTGTGCGAAGTGCGGGTGTGGCGCCGGCCGACATCCGGCGGCACCGCACGTATGTTTCGGTGCGCATTAGACCCGTGGAGCAGGCGCTTGTATCGCGCGTTCAACTTCGCGTAAAGGCGGTCGAATCTGATGTGAAAGATTATCCGACCGGTTACGGATTTACCGCGTTCGTTCAAGATTGCGACGCGTTGAAGTTCGCGGTCGCACGCGAGGCTTTTCTCAGCGGTCTCAAACGAGCGCGCGTGCTGGCCTCGACAGCGAATTTAGGACTCGGGGATATTATCGGTCTCAATGATGCCGGCCAAGATACCGATGCGTTCTGCGGTTATGGAGCGCGAAGCACGACGGACGAGCTGGACGCACGCGCGGCTTTACCTGGGCCGTTGAATTTGTATGGTCCCTATGCTGTCTTTGAAAGCTCAGTGGTTATCGCCTGGCACCTGAAAGGCGGCGTTCCGACTGTGGCGGGCTTCGTCGAGCCACACTTTGCGAGTCTAGACACGACCAATGTGAACCAGGCATTTGAGGCTCCGCGTTTCGGTAACCTGGGCTACGCAAGCGTGGCGCTTAACCCAACGCGGGCTTTTATTACCGTTGCGAATCTGCAAAGGCAAAGCCCATTGCTGCGATCGCTCACCGTAAATGCGGCCGTGCAAACGGATCGGGAAAGCAACGAGCTCTTCGAACTGCGCGAGCCGGCGCCGCAGAAAGTTCTTAGCGCCGTAAGGCGCCTAAAATCCGCCGGCCTTGCGGTACAAAAAGTGGCATTTCACGCCGGCGATTGCGAGAGGCGATCGCTTCAGGCGCTCAAAGAATCGGTGATGAACGGTCTATCGCTAATCCGCAAGCAGCCGATATATGCGCTGATCGATCAGTTACCCGTCTACTATGCGGAGGCCGGCCCAGATTCTTCCGGGTCGGATAATAATTCTATCTGCAGCTTCCCGGGCGTTGACAGTTTCGGCAACGTCGGCGGTTCGTATGAAGGCTACGGCAACTTGGAGTATTCGCTGCAGCAGCAGGTCCTCGTAGTGCCGGGCGCCTCCCCTCGACCGGCGCACTAGCGTGCGCTGCTCGGGGTCCTTCGACAAGCTCAGGATGACACAAAGTGTCACGGTGAAATCGAGTTAATCACTCCGAGAAACAGCAGCGTGCCCGTTTGTTCGTCGCGCAGCGCAAAGACGAATGGGCGATCGACGATGAATTGCTTCGGCGGCATTTGGATCGCGGTGATGCCGATGGTGACCGCCGTTGCGGCAGCCGCAGTAGTGCCTTTTTCATCCACCCGGACGTAGGTTTGGTGGCGGATGTCGGAGATGTCTAATCCGGGCGGCGGCGTGTGCATCGGAGAAAAATCGGCCGCTCCGGTAAACGCGATGCCCATGCCGAGCGATTTCAATACATTCACCAGCGACGCATCGTAGGTCGCCGTAAATTTCGGAAGCATCACTTGCAGTCGCTGCGCGGTCATTGTGGAGGCGATGCGGTCAAAATTCTTGGCGCTGAGGTAGCTCACGGCCATGGAAGTCGTCACGTCTTTGTTGGGCAGAATGATGTAGGCCGCGTAGCCGCCCTTACCATAGGGCATGCGCAGAGCGCTGAAATACGTGCCGTCGAGCTCTTTGAACATGCCGGTTTGCGACATCGTCGGGACGATCGGTTTGGAGCCGTTCGCGTTGGTGAACGGTCGCGGGCGGGTGTCGCTCTTTTTGAACGGCTGTGACCAATCGGCTTGGAAGGCGAGCGCGTTGGTAAGGTAGGCGAAGTCGGATTTCTGCGTTTGAGTGATGAGTTTATCGATCAGTCCCAATGTATGCGCTTTCGTCCAACTATTGATCGCGGCGGCGGCCGCGGGGTTGCCGAATTGCAGCGCTTGCGCTTGCGCGCCGTAGTTTTTCTTTAAAAGATTCACATAAGCGGCTTTGGGCGGAATGTCTTGCCGGAACCACAGCGCGTTGGCAACGCCCACGTGCGCGTCGTGATTTCCCGCGAGCGCGCTCATGAGCGATGCGTTCGCGGGCGCGAAGGAACCGCCCGAGAGGCCAAGTGCGTGGGCGATGGCCGCGCGCGTCGATCCGGCCGCGCCGTCGGCGGCCATGGAAAGCGCCATGCCGATGCTGAGCGGTGAGATAAAAATGTTTTGATTTTTGGCCTGCGGCGCGAGTTTTTGCAGAAGGGCGAATCCGAAAGCGTCGTAATTGGCGGGCTTGGGCGCCGGCGCCGCACCGCTCATCGTGCCGACCGCCAATGCCAATATTAACCATCTCTTCATAGTAAAAAGAACGATTCTAGCAAGCAGGCCGTTACGCCCTTAACGCAAGTGTGCGATACTTAACTTTGAGAGCCGAACCGGCGGAGGGAGAGAACAGATGCGTTTTGCGGCGTTAGGGATGCTGCTTTCTACCATTGTACTAGCGGGTTGTTCTTCGAATTTGCCGCGCGTTCTTAACCCGGGCAGTCCGGCGCAGGCCTTCGAGCTCTCGCCTTCGCCGGTGGATCTCACCAACGATACGCCCGCCTCGACGTTTACGGCGCAAAACGACGTTCCCGGGCTTTCCTATACGCCGAGCGCCGACCCGAGCTGCCAGAACTCCTCGGGCGGGATCTTCGTCGCCGGCGATGGCCAGGCACAGGTCGACGTGGCCGGTGCCCCGCTCATGTTCGCTGTATACGCGGCGGGAACGCCGCCTGCGACATGCACGATCACCGTGCGTTCATCCGGCGGAGATTCGGCGACCGTCGACGTGACCTACCAGGTAATGCTCGTGCAATCGGTTGGCGACAAACCCGAAGCGATCACGATGGCGGTTTCGCCGGGCGTAAACCCAAGCGCAAGCAAGATTACAAAACTGACGCAGCCTATTTCGTTGGCGGCCACCGGCTTTAGCGGAACGATGACGGCAGCGGTGGGCGGCTGTCCGGCAAACGGAAGTGGCCTGCAGGTTAGTCCCAAGCAGATCGCGGGGGGAAGCGGAACGTTTGTCGTCGCGGCGTTCGGGCAAGGCAACTTGTCGTTTTCATGCAACGCGATCATCACCGACAGCGCAAACAACAGCGTCACCGTTCCAATTACGGTTGAAATTGGCGCGCTCAGCAAGTTCACCGTCACTCAATCGGGCAAACTCCAATTCGCGTGCGCGGGAACGAGTCTCCCCAAACACTGTCAGACGATTCAAACGATTATGATGCAGGAAGCCGGCGCAACGAGTTTTGCGATCGCCGACAAACCTGCGCTCATACATACGTGCGCAAATTCGTTCAACGGCCCGCTGAAGATGGTGACCACGCCGACCGGCGCGCCGATGAACGCCGTCCCTGGCCCCACGGCAACCGTCGCATTCGACGGACTGCTGCCGACCGCCACGCTGGGCTGCTCGCGCATCGTCGTGACCGATGGCCGTTCGCCCGAGCAGACCGTCAATGTTCAGGTCGATGGTTCTCTGGCCGGCGCGCCGCCGCCGCCGATTTCGACCGCCTCTGCGCCGTCCTGCAAAGGCAACGATCCGCTCGTTGCGATGCCGGGCGCGCCGCACGGGATGTACGTGTGGAATCCGAACGGGTTTCCGAAGTACCTGACGCCGCTGGCAAACGACGTGATCGGAATCGATCACACGTTGTGCGGAGCGAGTTTGGTGATCTTTTGGGCCGACTTGGAACCGACGAAAGGGAATTTCAACTGGCAGTTCGTTGCCGATGAGGCCAAGCCGTACACCGACAAGGGCTTGACGGTGAACTTGCTTTTTGCGGATTCAACGGAAGGGCCGGTCAATAACGTTACGCCGTCTTGGGTGACCGCTCCGGTAAGTGCGGGCGGCGACGGAGCACCGACTGTTACCTGTGCGGGGCAGCCAACGATTCCAGTATTCTTCAGCCAGATTTTCGAAAATGATTGGGAAACGTTCATTGCCAAAGTGACGCAACAGTACAGCTTCCACAATTCGGCGCTTGCGCCAAGCATCGGCTATCTGCGTTTTGCCACGGCTGGGGGAGCGGAAGCCCTTCCGCCCACGGGTGCTAACGATGGCGGTGCATGCCAGGCGCAGTGGGCCGCGGCCGGCATGACCTATCCCGTGTGGAAGCAGCACGAAATAAACATCGTCAATACGATGGGCGCGCAGTCAACCGACAAACAGCTGATCGTGTCGCTGCCCGGACTCGGAGGTGGACCCAATAAGCCGGGAACGACGACCACCGACGTCTACGATATGTCCAACGCGGTTGCCGCGGTGGCAGCCGCGCAGCACGTCGGCTTTTCGTTTGAAAACCTGGGCGTGAAGCCGGTCTCGCCGCCCGCGCCATGTAATCCACAAGCGAATCTCATCGACTTGCATTGGTGCCAGGCGTATCACACCTACGCTGGAGTGGTTCCGCTCAACATGCAGCCGATCACGGCAAGTAGTAACCACAACACGGCGACGTTCGATATCGCGGATCTCTTGCCGTACGCGCTCGATAACAACATCCAAGTCTTCGAGCTCTATCCCGACGAGTGGATCCAAGCCGACTCACCGGAGTTCAGCGGTTTCCTCGGCCAAGCCGCGCACTATAAGGCCGCGCTCAATAACGCGGCGCTCGTGTTGGGGGTTTCGCCTTAGCGTTGCTCCCCTCGACATGTGCGCCATTGGCGCACTGCTCGGGTCCTTCGACTGCGCGCTTCGCTCAGGCGAAGCGCTCGCTCAGGATGACACCTTTGTGCCGGTTGCCATAACGTTCTTAGAACTCTCGCCGTTGGAAGAGCCGTTGCGCGAAATCTGTTCGGCAAAGGCGACAAAAGCGCGGACCGGCGTTCCGGTTGGGCCTTTGGCCTGCCATCCCGATTCGCTGTCGAGATAAGCGGTGCCGGCGATATCGAGATGCACCCACGGCGTGTCGCCCACGAAGGCTTTCAAGAACGCCGAAGCGGTAAGCGTGCCCGCGGGGCGGCCGCCGGTATTTTTCAGATCGGCGATGTCGCTCTTCATAAGATCGCCGTACTCGTCGTAGAGCGGCATCTGCCAGTACCGCTCGCCAGTCGGTTTGGCGGCGGACAAGAATTCTTGCACAAAACCGTCGTTGTTGCTTACGGCCGCGCTGGCCGTGTGGCCGAGCGCGATGACGCAGGCGCCGGTGAGCGTGGCGGCGTCGACGATGCGCGTCGCGCCGAGTTTATTTGCGTAACAGAGCGCGTCGGCCAGAATCAGGCGGCCTTCGGCGTCGGTGTTGATGACTTCGATCGTCTTGCCGTTCATCGCGGTGAAAATGTCGCCCGGCTTGGTCGCGCGTCCGCCCGGCATGTTTTCCGTTGCCGGCGCAATGCCGACGACGTTGATTTTCGGCTTGAGCGTACCGATGGCACGCATGGCCGCGATCACGCCGGCGGCGCCGGACATGTCGTATTTCATTTCTTCCATGCGCTCCGGGGGTTTGAGCGAAACGCCGCCGCTGTCGAACGTAATGCCTTTGCCGACGAGCGCGAGTAATTCTTTGCTGCCGGGGTTGCCGTTATATTTCAGTACGATGAACTTGGGCGGCTGCGAGCTGCCTTGCGCGACCGAAAGAAATGATCCCATGCCTTCGCTGCGGCAGCGGTCCTCGTCGAGGATGTCAACTTCCAGGCCCGCGTCTTTGGCAGCTTGCTGCGCGGCTTCGGCCAAATGCGTCGGCGTCATATCGTTAGCGGGCGTGATCGCGAGCGTGCGCGCGAAGTTCACCGCGTCACCCAGGACTTCGCCGCGCGAAACGCCGGCTTGCAATGCCTGCTCGTCGTTATCACCGGCGATCAGCGTGAGGGTATCCGCACCGCTGCGCTTATCGGGCGACTTCTGGTAAACCGATGCATCGAAACTTCCGGTGACGGCTCCTTCGATCAGTAACGAAGCAGCGTCGGTTTCAATTCCTTTCACTTGGGGCGGAAGGACCAATGCGATGTCGCGCACGTTGCGGCGGCCCAGATAACGCACGGCGGTGCCGGCGAAACGCGCGAGCATGTAGGGTTCGAACCGCTTTGCGTCGCCCAGGCCGATCAGCAGCACGCGCTTGAATGATTTGTCGTGCGCGTGCACGAGGCTGACTTCGCCGAATTTTCCGCTGATTTCGCCCTTGAGCACCTCAGCGATCGCGCCTTGCAACTGCGTATCGATCTCTTTGGCCGCGCCTTCCAGCGCCGCGCCGGCAAAAACGGGCACGACGAGAGCGGCGGCGCGCACGGAACCCGGCGCATCATGAACGATACGAACTTGCATGGTCGACCTTTCGATTGGGTGAAGAGGACTTAAAATGCCGATCCGAGTCTTTCCCGCGTGACGCGCGATTCCTACGCCGATGCAGGCGTGGATATCGCCGCGGGCAACGAGGCGGTAGCGCGCTACAAAGACGTTATGGGCGGGTGGCGCCATGCGGGCCAATTGGACCAGATCGGCGGCTTTGGCGGGCTTTTCAGCCTTCCCGGAGATGCGGGCCGCGCGCTTGCGGCCTCGACCGACGGAGTCGGGACGAAGCTCCTGATCGCCGCCGAACTGAAGCGCTACGGCAGCATCGGCGCGGACCTCGTAAACCACTGCGTCAACGATATTCTCGTCGTCAACGCAACGCCGCTGTTCTTTCTTGATTATTTGGCGGTGGGAAAACTCGAACCGGAGATAGCGGCGGAAATCGTACGCGGCTGTTTTGAGGCGTGCAAGAAACATAACTGCGCGCTGCTCGGCGGCGAAACGGCGGAGATGCCCGGACTGTATGCGGAGGGGCATTTCGATCTCGCCGGCACGATTGTCGGTTTGGTCGATCTAGCGGAAGTGCCGAACAAAGAAGACGTTGTGCCCGGTGATGCGATCGTCGGGTTACCTTCAGCCGGCTTGCACACCAACGGTTATACGCTGGCGCGCAAATTGTTGGACGTGCGAGCATTCGGCGACGCATTGCTGGCGGAGCATCCTTCGTATTATGACGACGTGCGCGCGATCCAAAAAGTCGCGCGCGTTCACGCGATGGCGCACATTACCGGGGGCGGGCTGCTCGAGAATATTCCGCGGACGCTTCCCGATACCGTGAAGGCGATCTGCGAGCAGTCGCGTTGGGACGTGCCGGCGATCTTTGGCGAACTGGTCAAACGCGGCGAACTCGGGCACGAAGAGCGCTACCGCACATTCAATATGGGAATCGGCTATACGCTGATCGTTCCGCTTGCGGACGCGGCAAAGGCGGTCGCTGCCGTTCCGGGCGCAACAATCATCGGCTGGATCGAATCGCGCGGCGCAGGCGAACCGCGCGTTGTGATTCATCCAGCGCGCGAATAGCATGCCGGCGCGCGAGCTCGTCAATCTTGTCGTCGACCTTCACAACGCGCCGCTCGATTACGTTCAGGGGCCCTTCGAATGGGATGTGCTGACGCGCGCAGAGCACGCTACTCAAGGTGACAGTGGTTTGTATGCCTGGATCGATTATGAATTCGGCGGGACCTGGAGCTCCGAAGCTTTCGCCGGAAAGAATATCGTCGCCAAGAAGGGCCGCCGGTTTGCGGGCTTTGCAACCTACGATTCGGCGGGACTGAGATTTTCGTGGCTGCGCGGTGCCGGAGCTCAACAGGGCGTCGGTATTTTTGGGCCGTTCGGCGTCTCCGCCGAGTTTCGCGGTTCGGAGTTGGGGCCGGCGCTGTTGCGCGCCGCGCTCGGAGGACTGCGCGGAGCGGGATATCCGCGCGCGCTCATTCCGGCGGTCGGCAGCGAAAAACTGATCGAGTATTACCAAAAACATGTGGGCGCGAAGGTCGTGGAGCGATTCGATCGCGCGCGCTGGCGCGAGAAAAAGTGGCGCACGGTCGTGCTCGCGTCGGGGCAGGGTACGAATTTTCAAGCGGTCATCAATGGCGTCGCGGCGGGTGCGCTTCCTTTAGATATTGCAGCGCTGGTCTCCAATAATCCGAATGCGTTTGCGCTGCAGCGCGCGCGGGGCGCAAATATTCCTGCGATTTCGTTGCCGTGGAAGCGCGGCACGCAGCTGCGTCCGGATTACGACGCGCAACTTTCCGAAGTCGTGCGGCGCGCGCAGCCGGACCTCGTGTTGCTCCTGGGGTGGATGCATCTGCTCGACGACCGTTTCATCGCGGAATTTCCCGAGACGATCAACATCCATCCGGCATTTCTCCCTTTGGCCGAAGGCGCGAACGAAGTGGTCTTTCCCGACGGCAGTTCCACGCCGGCTTTTCGCGGAGCGCGCGCGGTTCGCGATGCGCTTGCGTGGGGCAGCCGGTGGACCGGCGCAACCGCGCATCGCATCACGCTGCATACCGATCGCGGTCCGGTGCTCGTGCGCAAACCGCTCGCGATCAACGCGGGCGAGACGGAGGACGCCGTGTTAGAGCGGCTGCACCCGATCGAGCACCAAGTGATGCGCGAAGCGATTATGCGGTGGGTGTTTGAGCGGTGAAGCGCATATCCAACGAATCGAAGCGCCGGTTACCCGTGGGCCTCGACAAGCTCGCTAACGGTTTATCGTTGCCATCGCTGAGTCGGGATAGCGGTTGCCTGCGGCGGCACCCTGTGGAAAGATTTCTTCGAGTTGTTTGAGATCGTCGGGCGAGAGCGTGACGTCAAGCGCCTTTACGTTCTCTTCCAAATACTTGCGGCGCTTGGTGCCGGGAATCGGGACGATGTCGTCACCTTGCGCCAGCAGCCACGCCAGCGCAATCTGCGAGGGCGTTGCGTTTTTAACTTTGGCGATCTTTTTGACTTCTTCGACAAGCTCGAGATTGCGCGCAAAATTCTCGCCTTGGAAGCGCGGATGATTGCGGCGCGTATCTTCCTCGGGAAGATCTTCAGGTTTTTGAAAATGCCCGCTCAAAAAGCCCCGGCCGAGCGGACTGTACGGCACGAAGCCGATGCCCAGTTCGCGACACGCCGGCAACACTTCGCTTTCCGGATCGCGCGTCCAGAGCGAGTATTCCGTTTGCACAGCAGTGATCGGATGAATCTTGTGCGCGCGGCGTATGGTCGGTGCGGCGGCTTCGGATAATCCGATGTAACGGACCTTGCCTTCGCCGATGAGTTCCGACATGGCGCCGACGGTTTCTTCGATCGGCGTCTCGGCGTCGACGCGGTGCTGATAATAGAGATCGATGTGGTCGACGCGCAGGTGTTTGAGCGATATGTCGCACGCTTCTTTGACGTATTCCGGGCGGCCGTTGACGCCGCGCCAGCTGCCGTCGGGCCCGCGGACGTTGCCGAACTTGGTCGCGAGGAATACTTGGTTGCGCCGGTCGCGAATCGCGCGGCCGACGAGTTCTTCGTTCTTGCCTTGTCCGTAGACGTCGGCGGTGTCCAGAAACGTGACACCGAGTTCGAGCGCGCGGTGAATGGTCGCGATCGATTCGGCGTCGTCACGGCCGGAATAAAAATCGGACATGCCCATGCATCCGAGTCCGAGTGCCGAGACCTGTGGGCCGTTGCGGCCCAGGGTGCGTTGTTTCATTTGCAGTGAGCCAATCTGTTGAGCTTCGCGGCGAGCGCGAAAGCGACCGCGTCTTCGTCGCGATTGAATACCCAGGTGCGTGCGCCACTTTTTTGCGTGCTGATCATCAAGACGTCGCCTTTGGAAACTTGATCGCGCCGCATTTTTAAGCCTTTGGCTTGCGTCGTCATCGTGTGATCGGTGCCGACTCCGGTGCAGCCCAGGTCTTTGAGTTTCACCACCGTATCATCGCGCGTTCCGCCCGCTTCTTGCTCTTCGATGAGCAGACCGGCACCGGTTGACACGAACATGACGACCGAGGAACCGTGGTGCAACGTGCCCAGCGCCGTATTTGCCGAAGCTGCGAGCGGGAGAAGCGCCAGGGCGCAGGCTAACGATATGTAGCGCATGGGTACGTAGTTACCCAATCACGGTCGCGTTGCCCGCTAGAGCGCCGGCAAGAGCGCCCGGCTGAGCAGCACAAATGTAGGCGCGCTTCACGCCGGCACCGACGGCTTCGATGGCCGCCAAAACCTTTGGTTTCATTCCACTGGCGCAATTTTCGGATGCCGCGAACGCTTGCGCTTCAGCGATGGTGAGCGCGTTGATAGCGGAAGACGGATCGGCCGGATCGCGGAGCACACGCGCGACGTTGGTGAGCGTGATATAGGCTTCAGCGCGCAGCGCGCCGGCGATCGCGCCGGCGGCGGTGTCGGCGTTGACGTTGTACGCATGCACCGAGTCTTCGGAAATGGCAACGGGCGCGACGATCGGCAAGAACCCGCCGTCGAGCAACGCCTGAAGCGGCGCCGGATCGATCGCGCTGATTTCACCGACAAAGCCGAGATCTTCACCCGATGGCGAGGTAGCGCGACGCGCGCGAATGAGTCCGCCGTCTTGCCCGCTGATGCCGACGGCCGGAATGCCGCGCTGCAGACACGCGCGCACGAGGCGTTTGTTGGCGGTCGCGCAGAGGACGGCTTCGACGATATCGAGCGCGCCGGTTTCGGTGACTCGCAGACCGTCGACGCGCCGGGACCCTACCCCCCGGCGCGCCAGCGCTTCATCGATCTCCGGTCCGCCGCCGTGCACGAGGATGACGGCATGCCCGGCGGCCCGGAGTTCGGCCAGCTCGGAGAGGAGCGATTCGTCCCCGCCGGCCATGGCGTTTCCGCCATATTTCACGAGAATTTTCAATGGCTAGCTTGCAATTTTATGCACGATATGTATAAATATACAGCATATGTACGTCCTCGCGCCAGCCCCCACCCTCTACGGGCGGCATTTTCTCACGGTCGACGATTTTTCGGCCGAAGAGTTGGGAGCGCTGCTGCGGCTGGCCGCCTATCTGAAGGGCCGGCGGACCGCCGAGCAGTCCTCGGTGCTGCCCGGCAAAACGCTGGCGATGCTCTTCGAAAAACCGAGCCTGCGCACGCGCGTTTCCTTTGAAGTAGCGATGACGCAACTCGGCGGCCACGTGATTTTCGCCGACGGACAAGAATTTTTGATCGGAACGCGCGAGTCGCCTGAAGATGCGGCGCGCGCCCTCTCGCGTTATGCGGATGCGATCGTCATTCGCACGCACGCGCACGAACCGTTGCAACGCTTCGCTGACGCGGCGACGGTGCCGGTCATCAACGGCTTGTCGGCGGCTGCACATCCGTGCCAAGCGCTGGCGGATCTGCTGACGATGCAAGAGCGCTTCGGTTCACTGCAAGGCTTGACGATTGCATTTGTCGGCGATGCGAAAAACAATGTCGCGGCGTCGCTCGCGGAAGCAGCGGTCATGGCCGGCGCAACGGTGCATTTCGGTTCGCCGCCTTCACATCGCCCGTCGGAACATTTTCTGGCCAAGCTCAAAGCGATGGGGAAGGCCAATAGCGGCGACGCCCGCGCGTTCTGCAGTGCGGTTCGTGCGGTTCGCGGCGCGGACGTCATTTACACGGATGTCTGGACTTCGATGGGCGAAGAGGCGTCGACCGAACGCAACCGCGCGGTGCTTTCGCCGTTCCGCGTAACCGACGATCTCTTCACGCATGCGGCGAGTCATGCGATCTTCATGCACTGCCTGCCGGCGCATCGCGGCGAAGAAGTCACCGCCGCGGTTATCGACGGACCGCGCAGCGTGGTCTTCGACCAAGCCGAGAACCGCATGCACGCGCAGAAAGCGTTGCTCGTTGCGCTGATGACGACGTTAAAAGGTTTTCCGGTTTGAAAGAGCGGCGGCAGCGAGCAATCTTGACGTTGGTGGCGACGCGGCCTATTCATTCGCAAGAAGAGTTGGCGGCAATGCTCGATTCGCAAGGGTACGAAACGACGCAGGCCACGATTTCGCGCGACATCAAAGAGCTCGGGCTTGCAAAGGTGCCGATAAAAAATGGCAACGGGAACGGCCATCAATTTAAATACGTGCTGCCCAGTCCGCAACTTTCGTTTGCGAGCCGTCTGCATCGCGCCGTCACCGAACTGGTCACGAGCATTCAGAGCAGCGTCAATTTGATCGTGCTGCGCACGCCACCCGGCAGCGCCATGCTGGTGGCGACGGCGATCGACGAAGCGCAATGGCCGGAGATTATCGGCTCGATTGCCGGCGACGATACGATTATGGTGATCGTCCGCGATCCTAAAGAGACACCTATCATCGTGCAACGCTTCATCGATTTGCGGGAGTCTACGTGAACGACAAAACCATCGTCTTGGCATACTCGGGCGGGCTCGATACGTCGGTGCTGCTCAAACGTTTCTTGCTGGAAGGCTATGACGTCATCGCATTGACCGCCGACTTGGGTGAGAGCGACGCGATTGCGGGCGGTGGTGCCGCCGCGGCGCTGCACGCGGTGAAGGCCAAGGCGCTCGCGCTCGGCGCACGCGAAGCGGTGCTGGTCGATGCGAAGGAACGTTTCATCGAAGATTTCGCGCTCAAAGCGCTGCACGCCAATGCTTTATATGAAGGCGTCTATCCATTGTCGGCCGCGCTCTCGCGGCCGCTCATCGCACACCTTTTGGTGGAAACGGCGCACGCGCACGGAGCCTCTGTCGTCGCACACGGGTGCACGGGTAAGGGCAACGATCAGGTGCGGATCGAGTTGGGCGTTCGCGCGCTCGATCCGCAGCTGACGTGTCGTGCACCGCTGCGCGAGCAGCCCCTCTCGCGCCCCGACGCCATTGCTTTTGCCAAAGAGCACGGCGTACCGATTTCGCATACGCAGGACAAACCGTACTCCATCGACGCCAATCTGTGGGGACGTTCGATCGAAGCCGGCGTGCTGGAAGATCCGTGGAACGCGCCGCCGGAAGACGCCTATGCGTGGACGGCGTCGCCTGAAACGCGGCCGGCGCAAGCCGACGAGATCGTCATCGAATTCGAAGACGGCATCCCGCAGTGGGATCGCGCGGACGGCTGGGAAATGGTCGCGCGACTCAACATGCTTTCCGGAAAGCACGGGATCGGCCGGATCGATCTCGTCGAAGATCGTGTGATCGGTTTGAAATCGCGCGAAGTCTATGAGTGTCCGGCTTCGACGGTGTTGATTGCGGCGCACAAAGCGCTCGAGCGCGTGGTACTGACGCGCGATGAACTGCGCTTCAAAGCGCTCTGCGATCAGCGGTATTCCGAGTTGATTTATGACGGGCTATGGATGTCGCCGCTGCGTGATGCGTTCGACGCTTTTAACGCATCCTTCGCAACGCGCATGCGCGGCAAAGTGCGCTTGAGTTTGTATCAGGGAGTCGCAACGGTTACCGGTGTTCAGTCGCCCTACGGGATCTATTCCGAAGCGCTCGCCACCTACGGAAAAGGCGACGCTTTCGATCACAACGCAGCTGAGGGGTTTGTGAAACTTCATGGCTTACCGCTGGAATTGGTCGCACGAGTTACGACGCCTCACCCCGAGTTGGTATGAGCGCCAGCCTCCAATGGGGAGGGCGCTTTCAGGACGCGCCGGATCCGGCGCTGATCGCTTTCGGTTCGTCGCTTGCAGACGGGCTGGTGTCGGAGCCGTTCGAGGTGCAGTGTTCGCGGGCGAACGGGCAGGCAGTGCGCGGGGGCAAGATCCTTGCGCAGGCGCAGGCGGACGAGCTCTTCACCGCGCTCGACCGCGTCGCCCAAGAGATTGAGAGCGGCGAGTTTCCGGCGTTTGCGTGGAATTGCGGCGCCGAAGATATCCATGGCGCGATCGACGCGCGCGTGCGCGAACTCACGCCTGCGGGCGCGCAACTGCACACGGGGCGCAGCCGCAACGATCAAGTCGCCACAACGCTGCTTCTTTATGCCGCCGATCGCGCGGAAAAAGGGAAGGCACTCGTTGCGCGCATTATCGCTCGGCTGCTCGATTACGCTGACGGCGAGCTCAAAGCCGAGACGTTAGTCGCGGGGACGACACATTGGCAGCCGGCACAGCCGGTGCTGCTAGCTTTTTACCTCGGCGCGATTGCCGAAGCGTTCAATCGCGACATGCACCGGTTCGCGGAGATGGCGAACAAGGTGAGGGAAGCCTGTCCGCTGGGCTCGGGCGCGCTGGCGGGCTCGACGCTGCCGCTCGATCGCAAGGTCGCCTGCGCGTCGCTGGGTTTCCGCGAGCCGACCCGGAACGCGCTCGACGCGATCGGCAATCGCGACGGTGCGCTCGATGTCGCGCACGCATTCGTACGCGCGCTCGTCGACGCGGCACGCATGAGCGAGGAACTGGTGATTTGGTTCACGCCGGCGTTCGGCTATGCGCGCTTAGGTGATACGGCGTCGACCGGCTCGAGTCTGATGCCGCAAAAGCGCAATCCGGATCCGTTCGAACTCGTGCGTGCGACGGCGGCCGATCTGTCCGCGCGCTACGCGGGGGCGGTTTCGTCGATCGCGACGCTCGGCTTTTCCTATCATCGCGATCTCCAAGTCACAAAAGCGATCATCATTGCCATTGTCGAGCGCGGTTTGGCAGCGCTCGGTGCGTTCGAGAGCGCGCTTTCGCACGTGACGTTCGAGCGCGAGCGAATGAACGCGCTGGCGGATGCGAACTTCACGATTGCCACCGACGTGGCCGATGCGCTTATCGCAAACGGCGTTGCCGCGCGGGAAGCGCATGCGGCGGTCGGCGCGGCGGTGACGCGCGCCGAAGAAGAAGGACGCGGGCTGGATTCGACGGACTTGGCTCGGATGGCCGACGACGCACACCTTTCCGGACTCGAAGCGCCGCTGACCGCTCAGGCGTCGGTGCGGGCCAAGAGAACCTTTGGCTCGACGCATCCCGATGAAGTCGCGCGCGCGCTCGGATCGTTGCGCCGCGAACTTGAGGCCGCGTCATGACGCGCGTGCATGTGTGGGGCGCGTCCGGATACGGCGCGTCGGAGGCGATCGCTTTTTTGGCGGCGCATCCGCTGGTCGAGCTAGGCCTGCTGGAAAGCGCGAGCCTGGGAGGCGAACCGGCCGGCTTGCATTTTCCGCGGCTGCGCACGCTCGACCGGTCGTTCGATTTTCCGGGCGCAATTCTCAGCGCGATCGAAGCGGACGACGTTGTGATCATGGGCGGAGCGCACGGTTCTGCGAAAGAGTTTGCGCCGAAGTTTTTGGAAGCGGGCGCCCGCGTGATCGATCTTTCCGACGATTTCCGGCTGGCGCCGACGCGCGCGGTTTACGGATTGCCCGAGCGGTACAAGGCGCAGATTGCCGGCGCGCGTTTCGTGGCGAACCCGGGATGTTATCCGACCGCAACATTGTTGGCGGTGTTGCCCTTGGCTCAAGGCGACAACGAGATCGCGCAGATCATCGTCGATGCAAAGAGCGGGATTACGGGCGCGGGGCGCACGCCGTCGGTACGCGCCTTGTACGCGGAGGTTGCCGGAGATGTTCACGCCTATGGTTTGGAAGGGCACCGGCACGAGGCTGAGATCGCGCAAGAACTACGCGCGGCGGGAATCGATGCGCCGCTCGTCTTCACGCCGCACGTCGTTCCGCTCGCGCGCGGGATGCTCGCCGATGCGTACGTCATGATGCGCTCGGCGCCCGATGCAAGCGCTGTGCGGGCCGCGTACGCACGGTTTTACGCGGGCAATTCTTTTGTACGGCTGCTCGATGAGGGCGTGTCGCCCAGCGTCGCGGCGGTTGCGTACACCAACGATGCGGAGATTGCGGTTTCGGTGCACGGCAACGTCGTGCGCTCTATCTGCGCGATCGACAACCTCGGCAAAGGGGCCGCCACACAAGCCGTGATGAACATGAATCTCATGTTGGGATTTCCGGAAGAATGTGGCCTCGACAAGCTCGGCCGCCCTTCGACTGGGGCGCCTTATGGCGCCCGCTCAGGATGACAAGATAATTACCATGACACAAAAAGAGATTACAGCAAACGCGATCGACGATTTGATTCTGCCGCGGTTGGTCGCGTTGAACGGCGGGCTGGGGAATGTGCCCGGCGTGCGGCTGGCCGGCGTGCACGCGGGCGTGAAGAAGCGCAAGCGCGATTTGGCTCTGATCGCGTTTGACGGTCCGCAGGCCTGCGCGTCGGTGGTGACGACCAATGAAATTAAAGCTGCACCGGTTTTGGTAACGCGCGAATCTCTGAAAACGCACGATTCGCAGATGCGCGCGATCGTCTGCAATTCCGGTAACGCCAATGCGTGCACCGGCGCAAAGGGTGAACGCGATGCGCGCGCAACCGCGCGTCAGGCGGCAGCGCTGCTTGGGATTCCGAAACAAAGCGTGGTGGTAGCGTCCACGGGCGTCATCGGCGTGCCGCTGCCCATCGATCGCATTTCCAAGTCGCTGGAGCGCGCCGCAGCCGATCTCGAAGCCGGAAGCGAAGCTGCATGGGATGCGGCCGAGGCCATTATGACGACCGATCGCGTACCGAAATTAGCGGCGTACGCTTTTTACGATGGCGAGAAGCGCTACGTCGTTGGTGGAATCGCGAAAGGCTCGGGGATGATCGCTCCCAATCTGGCGACGATGCTCGCGTTTATCGCGACCGACGCGCCGATGTCGCAGAGCGAGTTGCAGCGTCATTTGGTGGAAGCTGCCGACAGAAGCTTCAATATGATTTCGGTTGACGGCGATATGTCGACCAACGATTCAGCGTACGCATTCGCTCCGATTTCCGAAGCGAACGCACCCAAGCATTTCGGCGCGGCGCTCAACAAACTGTGTGAAGAGCTCGCGCAGGCGATGGTCGCGGACGGCGAAGGCGCGACCAAGACCTTGACCGTGCACGTGACCGGCGCCAAGGATGAAATGCAGGCGCGCACCGTTGCGCGGTCGATTATCAATCGCAATTCGGTGAAGTCGATGATCAACGGCGAGGATCCGAATTGGGGGCGCATCGTCGCCGCCGCCGGCGAAGCGCGTTGCGGCATGGATCCCGAGAAGTGGTCGCTCTATCTCAACGACCTGTTGTGGGTTGACGTGGGCGCCGTCGAAGTGCTTTCCGAGGCCGAGGGACATCGCGAACTCGAGCACAAGAGTATTACCATCCGGCTCGACCTTGGCATCGGTCCCGCCGCCGCCACCGGATGGGCTTGCGATATCTCACGCGACTGGGTGCGCATCAACGCGAGTTATCGTACGTAGTGGATAACCACTTACTCCAGAATTACCGCAGCGCGCCGATTACGATCGTGCGCGGCCAGGGCTGTTATCTTTTCGACGATGCCGGAACGCGATATCTGGACATGATCGGCGGGATTGCGGTCTGCGCGCTTGGACACGCACATCCCGGTATCGCTGAGGCTATCTCGAAACAGGCGCACACGCTGGTGCAGTCCAGCAACCTATTCGGACACGAGCCGGCGCGGTCGCTGGCAAACGAGCTGGCCAAGCGCTCAGGGTTCGACCGCGTGTTTTTCTGTAATTCCGGCGCCGAAGCGAATGAAGCCGCGATCAAGCTCGCGCGCAAGTTCGCCTACCGAAACGGGGATACGAAACGCCGCACTATTCTTTCCTGTAACGGCAGTTTTCACGGACGCACGCTCGGCGCGCTCGCGGCGACGCCCAACGAAAAGTACCAAGAAGGCTTCGATCCGCTGCCCGGCGGCTTCCGCTACACGCCGTTCAACGATATCGAGGCGCTCGGCAAAACCATCGACGAGACGGTCGCGGCGTTCATCGTCGAGCCGGTGCAGGGAGAGAGCGGCGTCATTCCCGCAACGCGTGAATTTTTGCAAGCGGCATGCGATCTTTGCAGGCGACACGGCGCGCTGCTGATTTTTGATGAGATCCAGTGCGGCATGGGGCGCATCGGTCCGCTCTTTGCGTTCCAGCATTTCGGCGTGCGCCCCGACATTATCACGATTGCGAAGGCGCTAGCCAACGGTTTGCCGATTGGCGCGATGCTGCTGACAGAGCGCGTGGCCATGGGGCTTCAGCCCGGCGATCACGGCACCACGTTCGGCGGTTCGCCGGTGCCATGCGCAGCCGGCCTCACGCATTTGCGGATTCGCGACGAGATTGGCTTGCAGCAGAACGTCGAGCGAATGTCAGCGGTGCTGTTCGGTGAATTGCGCGAAGTCGCGGGCCAGTTTTCCGACATTTTCGGCGAGCCGCGCGGCCTCGGATTGCTTGCGGGATTGCCGGTGAAGGATCCGCACGACGCCGCCACGCTGGTGACGCACGCGCGTGAGAATGCCCGCGTGCTTTTGAATAAGGCCGGCAATAACACGATGCGTTTTGCGCCGCCGCTGATCGTTACCGAGGAACAACTGTCGGTCGCAATGAGCGCGCTGAACGCCGCCGCGCGATCGCTTTCGGTTCCGGTCGCCGCAAAATAGCTACACAGCGCGAGAAAGCGGAGCACCTTCGGGCGCTGCACCACGGCGATCGATCGCTGGTGCTCGTGAACGTGTGGGACGTCGCGGGTGCGAAAATTATCGAAGAACTCGGCTTTCCCGCGGCGGCGACTGCGAGCGCCGCGATTTCGGCGTCGCTCGGATATGACGATAACGAAGAGATTGGGCGCGATCTCATGCTTGCAACCGTCGCGCGCATTGCGTGCGGGGTGGACATCCCGGTGACGGCCGATCTCGAGGCGGGGTATGGTCCGGCCGTTGAAGATGCTATTGCGACGGCGCGCGGTGCAATTGAGGCGGGCGCGGTTGGCTTGAACTTCGAGGATTCGGCGCACAAGGATACCTCGGTGCTGTACGATCCGGATTTGCAGGCCGAACGAATTAAAGCGATTCGCCGCACCGGCGACCAGCTCGGAGTCCCGCTCGTTATTAACGCGCGCACCGATGTTTTTTTCCGGACGGAGTTACCGGATGATGAGAAGTTTCGCGAAAGCGTGCGCCGCGCGATGCTGTACGTGGACGCGGGCGCGGACTGCATCTATGTGCTCGGACCGACGGATGAAGAGGTGGTCGCGCGTCTGGTGAAAGCGATTCCGGCGCCGGTCAACATGCTCGCGTTACCCGGAGCGCCCTCGATCGCGCGGATGGCCGAGTTAGGCGTGAGGCGAATCAGCTTCGGTCCGCGCCCGATGCGTCACGCAATGACGGCGTTTCGTGAGGCGGCCCAACGCGTGCGCGATCTCGGCGTGTTTCCTTAGCGCGGGCCTCGCCAAGCTCGGCCGTCCTTCGACCGGGACGCCTTATGGCGTCCGCTCAGGATGACACTTCGAATTAGTCGCCCGATAGCCGCCAGTTAGCCACGTTCCAAAACACGCTGTCGCTCGAACCCGATTCGTCCTGCAGGCGTGAGGTGAACGTGTCGATTTCGCGGCGCTGATAGATGAGGATAATCGGCAGCTCTTGGTAGAGCAGCCGCTGAAGTTGCGTGTAGATCGCTTTTCGTTTGTCGAGATCGAACGTGCTGCGACCGGCGAGGAGCAGCGCGTCGATGCGCGGATCGCAAATACGCGACTTATTGTAGCCGTGCGGGGGGACGTTCGCGCAGGCGAATTGGTCGGTGGTATCCGGATCGTCACCGTTGACGAACGAATAGAGTGCGAGGTTGAATTTTCCGCCATACACCGGGCCGCCGACGCTGACGGGCGCGACGAATTGGGTGATGTTGAAGGCTTTGATTTCGACGCGCGCGCCCACGGCGCGTTCGTATTGCGTCGCCAAATTGCCCATGATCGCATCGCCCGGAGTTGCGGCTTGAATCACCATGAGCAAATCGAGGGGCGCGCCGTTTTTGGTGCGCACGCCATTGGGTCCGACGTGCCACCCGGCCGTTTCCAAGAGCGCGCGCGCGCCGGACGGATCGTAGGGAATATCGGGATAGGCGTTTTTGTCGTACGACCAGATGAAGAGGCCGCGTCCGGCGGTTTCGCTATTGAGTGCGCCGCGAGTGCCTTTGGAGACTAGACTGCGGATGTCAATTGCTTGGGCGAGCGCATGTCGCACGCGCGGGTCGTTTGCTTGCGGCGACTGTGTGTTGAAGATGATCGAGCCGACGGCGCTGACCGGTGTGCTCAGAATGCGGTAACCGCTCAACTTCATGAGCAGCGGATATTGCGCGTAATCTTGGGCGTTGAAATAGCCTTGGACTTCGTGCGTCTGCAACAGATTGAGCGCGGTTTGCGCGTCGGGGATGAAGCGGACGACCAAGTGTTCGATGCGCGGTTTTCCACCGAAATAATACGGGTTGGCGTGCATCTCGACCCGATCCCCGCGCAGCCAGCGATCGACGACGTACGGGCCCGAGCCGATCGGTTTGCTGTTGAAATCAATACGATTGAAGTCGGGATACTTCGCCAGAATATGTTTGGGCAGAATCGGAAAGCCTTGCGGCGCCATCACCAGCGTGAGCACCGGTGAGAACGGCTCCTTCAAATGAAGAACGAGCGTCGTTGCATTGGGCGCCTGCGCGGAGGCGATGCGATCGTAGCCGTAACGCGATTGTACGTTGTTCGCCGGATTGTTGATGGCGTTAATCGACCAAACGCAATCCTCGGCTGTAAGCGATTGACCGTCGCTGAAGCGCACGTGTTTTCGCAGATGGTAGGTGATCGTGCGTCCGTCGGCGCTGATGCCGCCGTTTGTCAGCGACGGTACCTGCGTCGCGACGTCCGGCACGAGAACGCCGTGGTTATCGTATTTCACGAGGAACGAGAAGAGCAGTTCGCCCCATTCGGTCTGCGATTGCCCGTTCTCCAGCGCGGCGTTGAGCGACATCGGTTCGCGCTGCTGTGCGATGACGAGGGTCGATCGGCCGGTCCTGTTTTGTTGCTGGCCGCCTTGGGAGCATGCCGTAAGGGCGAGCAATAGTATAGTTAATGCGGCCCTCGACACGTGGCGCCCGCTCACCATGACACCATTACCACGCCACCATTGGTCATCGAGACACCGTCAATTCGAACGGCAGGTTCGGATCGGCCGATAGCGCGAGCGGATCGACGCGCACCGCGTCGCCTTGATGCGCGGCGGCGGCGGCGATCATGGCGGCATTGTCGGTGCAGTATTTCGGCGGCGGAATAAAAACGGGTACGTTCGTCCGTTTGCCCCAGTCGCGCAGCGCCTGCTGCAGTGCGCTGTTGGCGGCTACGCCGCCGGAAAGCACGACGCTCGTGTAGGGCTTTCGCTCGAAAGCGGCGGCAAGGCGCTGCATAAGCACGTCGACGACCGCGGCTTGAAACGAAGCGGCGATGTCGGCTTTGTTCGCGTTTTTGCCTTCCTCGGATTCGACAAAATAACGCACGGCGGTTTTTATTCCGGAGAAACTCATGTCGAGCGATCCCGGGTCCGCGCGATGACGCGGAAACTTTATCGCTTGCGGATTGCCCTCGCACGCGAGCTTGTCGATTTCCGGTCCGCCGGGAAACGGCAGGCCGAGCAGACGCGCGGATTTATCGAAAGCCTCGCCGGCGGCGTCGTCGGTGGTGCGGCCGATGACGTGCATCTGCGTCGCGCTTTCGACTTCGACGAGCTGCGAATGCCCGCCGGAGACGAGCAGCGTGAGGAAGGGATAGCGCGGTGTATCGCCGTCGCGATCCAAAAATGTCGCGAAGATGTGGCCGTGCAAATGGTTGATGCCGTAGAGCGGTTTGTGCAGCGCGAACGCGAGCGCTTTGGCCGATGCGACGCCGACAACCAGGCTGCCGATCAATCCGGGTCCGCGGGTGACGGCGATGCCGTCGATTGCGTCGAGCGACACGTTCGCGCGTTGCGCGGCGTCTTCGATGGCAGCGGTCAGAAGCGCGACGTGTTGGCGGCTCGCGATCTCGGGGACGATGCCGCCGTATTTGGCATGAAAGGCGTCTTGGTTTGTCGCGACGCTCGAACGCACGCGCACGCCGTCCTCGACCACGGCGGCCGAGGTGTCGTCGCATGAGGTCTCAATCCCTAGGACTATCGGCATGGCCGTCTTCCATTAGGCCCACAGGGGCACGATGCATCTAAGGATGGCAAAGGCACATGCGGGCGGCGGCGAAAAGGTCGATATGACCGTCTCCCGGTCCTACGCCGTTGTTCTTGAACCATCGTCGGCTGGGCCAACAGGGCTGCGGAAGAGCGCAAACCGCGCGCGTTGCCGCAGGCACCGGGTCTGGTCAATGCCGCTATCGGCGTCGTATTTCTTATTTGGCCGGCTATTTAAAAGCAATATAACAAAACGAGGCGCTCGTCCAGGAGCGCCTCGTTGACGGTGCGATAGCCGGTTCGATACCACTCCACATTATCACGCCGATTATCCGGAAGCCAAGCTTCGGGCTGGACCGTGCGAGGATCGAACTCGCGGCAGCGCGGAGTATCGAAACGGCCCAGCAAGTCGCATTCACGACGGCGAGCGACGTTCGCAAAGTATGCGTGGTCTGCGGGCTCGACAAGCTCGGCCGCGGTTCGACTGGGGCGCCTTAGGGCGCCCGCTCATCATGACACCAGGAACCATGACCCCGGGGTAACAGCGCCGTATCTAACCGCATGACCAGGCGGTACGTCCTCGTCTTTCTTTTGGCTGCGGCGTCGCTGGCGACGTGGGTGCCCGATTTGCGGCGTGATTTCGGCCATCCGCTGGGCAATGCGGGCCTGGACATCAATTACAAAGGGGTCGTGACGGCAGCTGGGACGGCTGCGGTCGCCGCCGGCGTGAAACCCGGCGATCACGTCGATCTTGCCGGAAAAACTCTGCTGCAGCGTGATGCCGCGCTCTATCCGGAAACGGCTGACGCCGGCAAGCCGCTTGAGATACCATTCGTTTCGCACGGCGGCCATTACATCGCCCGCATAACAACGATGCCGGAAGTGCCAAACGTGCCGGTGATCGTGCTACGTCAACTCGCCGCGCTTTTGATGCTGATTCTCGGCGCGTTTCTCGTTCTCAAACGACCGAATATTGCAACGTGGGCGTTTTTTATTTTCGCATTAAACGGCGGCGGCCCGGTTAACGATTTCTATCTAATGGGGCCCGTGTGGTGGTTTCCCATCGGAGATCTGTGGTCGGGCCTGCTGACATGGGTGCCGCCCTTCTTTGGCGCCATATTCGCATTGCATCTCTTGCATGAAGGCCCGTTACCGGCATGGCGTCGCAAAATCGAATTGGCGATTTATGCGGTGATGGCGGCCGCGGTCGCATGCGGCTCCCTCGAAATCGTGCTGTGGGTTTACTTCGGCATCGATTGGGGCGAGGGAACCTTCATCTCGACCGGCCTCACGTTGCTGGCGTATTTAAGCATACCGGCGATTCTTGTTGCAACATACGCGGAAAGCAAAATCGCCACGCGCGAACGTCTGCGCTGGGTCATTTGGGCATTTTCGATTACCGCAGTTGCTGCGCTCGTGGATTTTTTTGGATCGCAAGGGAATCTGGGACTCTATAACACGACCTATCTCGAACATTCACTGCTGACGCTGGCGTACACACTTGTGCCTGCAGTGGCGGTGCTGTACACGGTGCTCAAACATCGCGTTATCGACGTCAATGTGGCGATCAGCCGCGCGGTCGTCTATGCGGTGATTTCGACGATTATCGTCGGCATTTTTGCGCTCGTCGATATGTTCTTTTCCAGCGCGCTTTCGGCATCGCGTGCCGGGCTGTTCGCCGATATGGCGCTGGCGTTGGTGCTCGGCTTTTCGTTTAATGCTCTGCATGCGCGCGTCGATCGGGTGATGGACTGGCTGATCTTTCGCGCGCGTCACCGCGCCGAAGAGCACGTGGCGACGGTGGCATCGGCGATTCCCTATGCGCGAACCCCCGAGCACGTCAACCGTTTGCTGATCGACGAACCCGTGCGCGCGTTTGCGTTGGCGGATGGCGTGTTGATGCTGGTGCAGGACGGTGGAACGTTGGAGTTCGTTCACGCCGCGCGCGGACGGCCGGGAGAAGCGCCGACTGAAGACGGCGAGTCACTGATTGCGATCTTACGAGCGCAACGCAAACCGTACCGCCTAACCGAGCGGCACATGGCGCTCGCGGTGCCATTATTTTCGGAGATGGAGCTAGAAGCGATCGCGTTCTACGGCACGCATTCCAATGGTACCGACGTCGACGGGGACGAAGTGATGCTCATCGAGCGAGCCGCGGTGGCCGCGGGCGCAGCATATGCGAAGTTCCACGCGGCGGCGCTGCGCGAGCGCGTGGCCGAACTCGAGGATGAGAACGCGCAGCTCAAGGCGGCGGTCACGGCGTAGAATGATGGCGCAGGTCAAGCAGCAGCATATGGTGCTGCAGATCATTCAGCCGGGCTTGGCGGGTTTGATGGACGGATCGGTTTCGACGCTGGCGCCGATCTTCGCGGCGGCATTTGCCACGCACACGTCGCGCGCGGCGTTTCTGGTGGGCTTAGCAGCGGCGGTCGGCGCCGGCATTTCCATGGCCTTTTCGGAGGGACTCTCCGACGACGGCTCGCTGACCGGGCGCGGCAATCCGGTCATCCGAGGAGCGATCACCGGTGTCATGACGTTTTTCGGCGGCGTGATGCACACGCTGCCGTTTCTCATTCCGAACGTGCATACCGCGCTGACGCTCGCGTATTTCGTTGTCGGGTGCGAGCTGATCGCGATCGCCTACATTCGCTACAAGTTTTTCTCATCGAGTTTTTGGATCTCGGCCGTCGAGGTTATCGTCGGCGGAGCGCTGGTGTTTGCCGCCGGCGTCATTATCGGGAGCTCGTAGCGCTCGCTCAGGATGACATAGTCCGTGGTTCGACCAGCGCGCACCAAGGGCGCGCGGCTCACCATGACACCAATAAAACGGGGGCCCGCGTTAGCGGGCCATCCTTTGGGACGCGGATAACCTACGCGGCATGAAGCGCCTTATCGCAGCCGCCCTTTCCGCTATTTTTCTAGCCCCGATCTTCCTTTCACCCGTCGCGGCGCAGGCCGCGCCCATAAAGGAAACGCGGCTGTCGCCCGCGCCGACAAAGGCGCCTGCCGTTACGCAGCCTGAGGCGAGCACCGCGCAAAAGCTCATGAGCAAATTGCAGTGGCGGATGATCGGTCCGTTTATCGGCGGGCGCGTCGTGGCGGTCGCCGGTGTGCCGAGCGAGCCCAGTCTGTTTTATATGGGCGGCGTGCAAGGCGGCGTGTGGCGCAGCAGCAACTACGGTACGAGCTGGGAGAACATCACCGACGGGCAAACCGCGATGATGAACGGCTACAGCATCGGCGCGATTGCGGTGGCGCCGGCCAATCCGAAGGTTATTTATGCGGGAACCGGCGAGTCGGATCCGCGCGGCGATTTTGCCACCGGCGATGGCATTTACAAAACGACCGACGCCGGCAAGACATGGCATTACGCCGGCCTGCGCGACACGCACACGACGACCGCGATCGCGATCGATCCGCGCGACTCAAACATTGTGTACGCGAGTTCGCTTGGGCACGTGTTTGCGCCCAACGCCGAGCGCGGCGTCTTCAAAACCACCGACGGCGGAGCGACGTGGAGCAAAGTGCTTTACGTCGACGATAATACCGGCTCGGACGGCGTCGTGATGGATGCGCGCAATCCCAACGTGCTCTACGCCTCGATGTGGCAAGCGGAGCGCCGTCCATGGAAATTTACCAGCGGCGGTCCAGGCAGCGGGCTCTATAAAACGACCGACGGCGGCGCGCACTGGAGTAAGATTTCAAGCAATCCCGGTTTTGCGCAGGGCGTGCTCGGCAAAATTGGCGTGAGCGTTTCGGCCAGCGATCCGCGCAGCGTCTATGCGATCGTGCAGGCGCAGTCGGGCGGCGTCTTTCATTCAACGGACGCGGGCGCGACGTGGAAGCGGGTCAATAGCGAGATGAAGCTACGACAGCGCGCCTTCTATTATATGGCGATTTTCGCCGACCCGACCAACGCGAAGGTCGCATACGCGCCGCAAGTGGACGGCGTCTTCAAAACGACCGATAGCGGCAAGACGTGGAAAGCGATCACGCGGCCGGGCGATCATCACATCGTGTGGATCAGTCCGCGCAATCCGAAGATCTTACTCGAAGGTGACGACGGCGGCGCGATGGTCTCGGTTGACGGCGGCAAGACGTGGAGCTCCAAGCAGAATCAGCCGACCGATCAATTCTACAAGGTTGCGATCGACAAGCAGTTTCCATTTCATGTCTACGGCGCGTCGCAAGATCACGGCGCGTTTGAAGGTCCGAGCGGTTCGGCCGAAGGTTTAGGCGCCGGCGGCTGGCACGGCGTGGCGCTGGGCGAGAGCACGTGGGTCGCGCCCGATCCGAACAATCCGATGGTCACCTACGGCAGCGGCTATCAAAGTTCGATGGCGCGCCTCAATCGAGAAACGGGCGAACAGAAGAATGTGAGTCCGTGGCCCAAGTATATGTCGGGCGTCTCGTCGGCGGAGAGCAAGTTCCGCTTCGGCTGGACGCATCCGATCTTTTTCTCGCCATCGAAACCGCACGAGCTGCTGGTCGGCGCGAACGTCGTTTTCAAGAGCGACGATTACGGCGAGCGCTGGCAGCAGATCAGTCCCGATCTCACGCGCAACGATCCGACGACGGAAGGACCGAGTGGTGGACCGGTCGATCTCGACCAGACCGGCGTCGAAACGTTTCCGGATATTTCCGCGCTGGCCGTTTCACCGCTGACGCCCAACGTGATGTGGGCGGGTTCGGCCGATGGTCTGGTGCACGTGACGACCGATGCGGGCGGGAATTGGAAGCTTGTGACGCCGCCGGAGTTGCCGCAGTGGGCGCAGATCAGCACGATCGAGCCGTCGCACGTGTCGGCGGGGACCGCGTATCTCTCGGCGTCGCGGTATCAGTGGGACGATTTCCATCCCTACATTTATAAGACGACCGATTACGGCGCGCATTGGAGCGCGATGACCGGCGGCCTGCCCGACGATCAGTACGTCTTCGCGGTGCGGCAAGATCCGCGCGATCCGCGCGTGATGTTCGCGGGAACGCGCAGCACGATCTACGTGAGTTTGGATGGCGGCGCCGTGTGGCAGCCGCTGACGCTTAATCTGCCGTACGTACAGGTCCGCGACATCGTGATCGACTCGCGCCAGGGCGACGTTGTGGTCGCGACGCACGGCCGCTCGTTTTGGATCTTGGATAACTTAAGCGTGCTCGAGCAGCTCGCCGCGGGTGCAAGCGGTTCGCCGCTGCTCTTCGCGCCCGAGACGGCGTGGCTGACGCATGCGTACGGTTCGGGCGGCGCGCGGGCTGGAAGCGGGCAAGGTCCGACGTACGGAACAAGCGTGTTCTTCAACGTGCCGGAAGATTATGACGGCAAGACGCCGCTGGCGCTGACATTCCTGGATGCGGGCGGCCGGATTGTCCGCAGCTTCAATCTGCACTTGCACAACAAGAAAGAGAAGCCACCATCGGCGCAACAACGTGGCGACGTTAACGACACCGAGATCATCGCTCAGAACCTGCACGAATTGACCGGCGTCGATCCGGGCATGAATCTCTTTGTGTGGGATATGCGCTACGCGCCGGCCACGGAAGCGCGTGGCGTGCAAGCGTTCGGGACCGATGATTTCAGCGATACGGTCGACGGTCCGACGATCGTGCCGGGAAAATACTCCGTGGTGTTGAGTTACGGCGGGAAGAAGTTGCAGCAGCCGTTTCGCTTGATGCTCGATCCGCGATTGCATCCCGGGTCGGGCGAGCTGGCGGCGCGGCTGGCGCTTTCAATGCGGATCCGCAACACCCTCGACGCGTTAGATCGCGCGGTGAACGCTGCTGAAACGGCGCGCGCGAGTTTACCGGCGTCGAAGCGTGCGCAAGTCGATGCGGCGCTGGCTGACATGGTGCAGCTCAACCCGAATCGCTCGAGCGAAAGCGATCTGGCGCATGAAAGTAAGATGCGCGACGCGCTGGCGTTTCTGCTCGGCTCGATCGACTTGGCTTACCAGGCGCCGACGCCGGCGGAGTACGCGACCTACGACGAGTTGCGAGTTGCGGGCACAGGCTGCTACGGAGATGGCGCGCTTGCGGGCGGCGATGCAATAGGATACGATGGCTGTACGGTGATAAACCGTACATAGTGAGGACCGACATGAAAGACGCCAAAGGGCAAGCCGAGCGAGCCGAACGGCTGGATCTTCGAATGCCGGAACACGTGAAGGCCAGAATCCGCAAAGCGGCTGCCTTATCGGGCCGACAAATGAGCGACTTCGTGGTTTCTGCGGCGTTAGCGCAGGCAGAAGCAATTGAGCAGGCGGTCGAACGCTGGACGCTCGATGAGCGAGACAGCCGCTTTGTGATCTCACTGTTGCAACCGCGCGAGAGACCTCGCCTTCGCGCTCTGATGCAGCTCTCCGCCGCGCAAGAAAAGGCCCGCGCTTAAATCGGCCCGCTCCAAAACTTCACGGTTCAGCCGCTCGCCGATCATCACGATCGCGAGCGGTTTTCGTGCGGAGAGCCGGCACTCGACGCGTACCTGAAGCGTTTTGCCCGAAAGCAAGACGAAAACAATACCACCCGGTTGCATGTGTATGTTAGCGATGAAGGCGAGATCGCAGGGTACTATACTCTTTCCGCGCTGTCCCTTGAGTTAACGGGGCTGCCCGAGGAGCTGCAACGCGGCCGCCCGCGACTGCCCGTACCGGCCACGCTTCTAGGCCGCCTGGCGCGCGATCTTCGCTATACGCGCGCGGGCTTAGGCCCGTTCTTACTAAGCGACGCGATGCGCAATGCGCATGACGCAAGCCAAACCGTGGCCTCGGCATTCCTGGTTGTTGATTCAAAGCCCAATGCGGTGGACTGGTATTTATGTCAGGCGGAATTCGAAGCGCTGCCTTCGGATCCGTTGCGGCTCGTTCTGCCCTTTAGCGCAATTGCCGACCTATTGCGGTGACGTGATCATCCATTCGGTGCCGAAACGGTCGACGATGATGCCGAACTTTCCGCCGCCGCCCCATTCGACGTCACTCAGCGGCATGCTGATCTTGCCGCCTTCAGCGAGCGCATCGAAGACGCGTTTGCCTTCGCCTGCGCTGGAGAGCTCCAACGATAGCGCGATGTTGCCGGCGTCGGGATCGACCGTTTTCCCCGGAGGTCCGTCGGAGGCCATGAACGCAAAGTCTTGGCCTTTAAAATCGGCGTGCATGACTTTGTTTTTGTAGTCGGAGGGAACTTCGTGACCTTGCGGCGCGCCTTCGAAGCGAATGATGTTGTATTCGCCGCCGAGGATTTTCTTGTAAAACGCAAGCGCCTCTTCGCAGCTGCCGTAGAAAAAGATGTACGGTTCGAGTTTCATACCAGGCCTTTTGCGCGGCGGAAAACCGTGGCCCTTCCGCGGCCGGCGAGCGGTCCCGCCTAGTGAGCTTCAAACGCGCTATCCAGTGATCTCAGGGCGTGCGCTCGTTGACGCTCCTGTTCCCGAGAAAGGTCGATTTGGTTTATTCGCCTTTTTAGCGTTTTGCGGTCGACCGAGAGCAGCTGGCGAGCTCCCTGAAGGAACTCCAAATCTTGCGCACGGCCTGCGAACAATTTGCTTGCAAGCAAGTCGTGTAGTTCAGGGTACACGACGACGATCGCCTCGGGCGTTTCGGCAAGCAAGATACGCTCGAGCGCGCGCTTTTCCCAACCGCGCGGCAATCTCAACATAGAGGCGCGCATCATGTCAATATACACGCCATTCTCGGCGTCAAATTCGCTATCGGCTCCAAGGCGTTCGTGGGCATAGTAAAACCATTTCTCGAACGGCTCATACGGTAAGGGCATAATATCAACTTCGCGCGACGAGACGACGATATCGATCGGCGGATCTGGACAAAAGGCATGAATCGCTTGCGACCCGACGACGAGAACGCGTCGCGCGTTGACGAGCTCGGCAAATGCAATAATCAGCCGGTCCGCATCGGAGGACTTCAGTGCGAATCTCCATCCGGCGGAAGCTCGCGCCGAAAGTAGGCATCGCGTTCGGCTTGCGAGACGAAGGGACGGAATGTCGCAACGGATCGCATGTAGCGGCCGGCCTCACCGCGATTTGTGAGCATTGCTGCAACTGAGTCCGGACCTTCGTTAATGATCTCGAGCCAGCGCCGGAAATACGGATAGTCGCCGAGCCGTGATTGAGCGCGCGCGATCCAGTCGCGAAACTCCGCGAGGCGCTTGGCGGTCAGCCGCTTCGCGGCCAGCCGGCCTAGGAGGTAGAGACGGTTCGCGATTTCGTCACCACCGTAGGGGGCAGGCACCACCCGAGCAGCCTGCGTTTCAAGGCGTAGCTCCGCATCGACGGCCGCGGCGGCCCGCTGGAAAATGGAAAGATGCGCATCCATTCCACGCTCGATCAGCGACACGTGCGCCTGTGTCAAGCCGGCTGCCTTGGCGGCGGCTGCCTGGCTGAGCCCGCTCGCCCTCCGGGCGGCCCGCAGAGACGCCCCCAGGGCCTCATCTTTCCGAGTTCGAGCCATCACCGTATTATATAATGTGTTATATAGGAGGGCAAGCTTGCTCGCTGGAACTGAGAGTCATGCTGAACCGGCGCGACTTTTTACGAGGCGTGGTCGGCGCGGCCGCGCTCGGCGCGGGCGGAGCGGAACTGCTTGCGGCGGCTCGCCGGCTGCCGTGGGCGGCGCTGGCTCATCGGCTTTCCGGAAGCGTCGTGCTTCCAGGCGATCGCACATACGCGGAGTTTGCGCTTCCGAATAACTTGCGGTACTCCGCACTTCGTCCGGCGGGCATCGCGATGTGCAAGAACGCGCGAGATGTGAGCGCAGCGATTGTGTGGGCACGCGAGAATGGCGTGCCGCTGGTGGCGCGTTCCGGCGGCCATTCCTACGCGGGCTATTCAACGACGAGCGGGTTGATGATCGATCTGCGTGCGATGAACGGCGTATCGTTGGACGAGAGCACCGGCGTCGCGACGGTCGGCGGAGGCGCGCGCAACGGCGACATGTATCAGTTTTTCGGCAATCGGAATCTTGCGATCACGCACGGGCGGTGTCCGAGTGTTGGCGTCGCGGGTCTGGCGCTGGGTGGCGGCATCGGTTTTAACATGCGCGCGCACGGTCTGACGTGCGATCACATGGTTGCAAGCGAGATCGTGCTCGCCGATGGAACGATTCGAACGCTGAGCGGCGACCACGATCTGTTGTGGGCCTGTCGCGGTGCGGGCGGCGGGAACTTTGGCATCAACACGTCGCTTGCGTTTCAGACGTTCGACGTCGGGAAGATCACGGTGTGCGATTTGGTTTGGGAGGAACAGCCCGAACGCGTTCTTGCGGTTTTGGTCGAGGCGCTGGATCGAGCGCCGCGGACGTTCGGTTCGAAGATTTCCGCTAAAGCCCCGACGAGTTCTTCGGGAATACAGATTGAGTTGCTCGGTCAGTTCGCCGGCACCCCGGCCGGGCTGCACGAGTTACTCGCCGATGCGTATGCGATTGCGCAACCCAAGGGTGTGGTGACGATGGACCACTATTGGAAGGCGCAGCGGGTGCTTTCAGAGGCTGGGCTTCCGGCTTATTACCAAGAACGCTCGCGGTTCTTCGATCAGGCGATCGATCATCGCGCGGTCGCGGTGGTTTTTGATTGGCTGCGGAGATACCCGAAGACGGCGAAGTCGGCGGCGTTCAAGGTTTTTCAGACCGGTGGCCGCGTCAACGACTGGAAACCGAGCGATACGGCGTTCGTCCACCGTCAGAGCCGGTGGCTCGCCGCGATTGAACTGTATTGGGAGCGCGATACGCCAAGCGATACGCTGCGGCAAAACCTGGAATGGCAGAGCGCGTTTTACGAAGCGATCGTTCCGATTGCCAAAGGCGGCGCGTACCAAAACTTCATCGATCCGTCGCTCGGCGATTGGAAGTCCGCCTATCACGGCGCCAATCTCGCACGGCTGGAAGCAATCAAGAGGCGCGCGGATCCGAGCGGCGTGTTTACGTTCCGCGAATCGCTTTAGCCACTTCCGCGGCGGCCTCGGCAATGACCTCGGGAGCTCGTTCGATCGCCTTGAGAAGAATACGCGCAGGCATGTCGGGCAGGGCGCGTCGCTGTTCCCATTGTTGGATGGTACGCTGACTTAAGTGGAAACGTTTGGCAAATTCCGCCTGCGACAAATGAAGCTGCTCGCGAATGGCTCGCACATCCGGAATCGAAAGGTCATACACCTTTCCGTTAACGTGCGCATGCAAACGCTTGTACACTCCGGTCAGGCCGAGGGCGCGTTTTTCTTCAGCTGCTTCCGCGTTAACCTGTTCTTGAGATTCCTTCCCGAAACGCGACCAGTCGATATGCGGGTCTTTATTCTTCTTGGATGATTGCATACGTCACCATGTACTCTAAGATGTCGTTAGTGTCGGCCCGAAACGCGCTAATGATGCGCTTACGCGGAGGCCGTTCGGTGTAGACAACGCTGATAATGACTGGTCCCAGCAAACCGGTCGCGATGAAGTGATCCTCTGTGTCTGAATGGGCCTCATCCCAGCGCTCGACGTACCTGCCGGAAATAAAAATTGTCTTAGCGGCGTGAAAGTCGAACCCGCTTCGGGCGAACCGATCTGCGCTTTTGGCTTCGTCCCATTCAAACTGTAGGTCGCGGTATTCGGGCACATCTCACCTGTATTATATCCCCATATAACGTACTACGTCAATAACGTATAGATGGGCGGCTTTCGCGAGGCCACGGTTCATTCACGACGAGCCAAGGCGCGCGCAAGGATCGGCCAACGCGAGGGCTACGAAGTCTCGCGGCGTTGGTGTGACCAGTCCAAGGCTAACGGGTTGACACGTACGCAAAAAGCGTTATTATATACGCAATATGCGTAACTTGAGCACCCTCGATGCGCTCCTACCGGATACTCGCCAGGGCATTCTTGCCGCCACCTTCGGGCAGCCTGAAAAAGCTTGGTACGTATCCGAGCTCGCGCGCCGGTTGGGCGTGCCTCCATCGAGTCTACAGCGCGAGCTGCGGGACCTTTCTTCCGCCGGAATTCTAAGCGCGCGACGCGAGGGGAGGATGGTTTATTACCAGGCCAACCCGGACTGTCCAATCTTTGGCGAGCTTCGTAGGCTCATGCTTAAAACCGTCGGCCTTGTCGACGTGCTCGCTGACGCCTTGCGTCCGCTGGCGTCAAGGATACGGTTTGCCTTTGTCTTCGGCTCGATAGCAAGTGGGGGCGAACAGAACACAAGTGATGTCGATCTCATGGTGGTGGGCACCGTCCCGTCTATGGAGCTTGCGCGACCCTTACGCCAGGCGCGAGAAATCATAGGAAGAGAGATTAACCCCGTTGTCTACAGTCCGACGGAGTTCGAGAAAAAGCGCGCTGAAAATAACCATTTCTTGAAGCACGTGCTGGACAGCCCGTCGTTGCTCGTGTTAGGAAACAAAGGTGAGTTGGACGCAGCCCTTAGGGGAGCTTCGGGTCGAGATCATGGCCGCTGAGAAACGCGAGTTGGACGGACTTCGCTCGATCGTGAAGGAGAAAATTCACGACGCAACCGCTGCGGCCGAGGCTGGCCTTTCAGCCGACACACGCTTCACTCTCGCCTATGATGCGGCCCGGACGTTGGCGCTCATTGTCGTGGCTTCCGCTCAACCCAATACATTTGCGGCCCGGAGGGCGAGCGAATCTGCGAGCTACCACCGCGAACATTCACGCGGAGATGAGTCTTCCGGGAGGTAGACCCTGGACGCAGTGCGGAGCTCGTCGCGCAACTGGCACATTACGCGTTGTGATGGCCGGCCGCGACAGATGCCGCATTCAATAGTCAGCGCGCGAGTTTCTTAAGCAAAAGAAAGGTCGCAACCAAGCAGGCGCCCAAGCCTTCCTCCGTCTTATCTGCCTAGGAGGACACTGCCATGCAAAAGTATTTCGGCATCGTCGCAGTATTGGCGATCGCGCTGAGTCCCTTTTCCGTCCATGCTCAGGAGCACACGAAGTCCGCCTATTTGAATGTCCGGAACCTGTCGGACGATTACGCCCATGTCACGGTAGGCGGGGGCGGTGGCGGGCAGAGGGCATTCCAACTTGCACCCAAGGCGTTTCGAAGCATGGGCAATTCCAATTGCCTTCTCTTCAGCTGCAGCGTGCGCTTCCAATTCATGAAGGGGAATACGGTGTTATGCAACACCAGAGCGACGGGGTGGCACAAGGGGACGGCCGTCGGCCGCTATGACCCCGTGAGCCGTCGCTGCTATATCGAATAGTTGTATTCGGCCCCTCGACGATCAAGGGCACAAAATCAGGACGCGGAAGGGCTTGAAAGTAAAACGAGGCGCTCGTGAGAGCGCCTCGTTGATGGTGTGCTAGCCGGGATTGACACTCCACTCCACACTAGCACACCGCTTCGCCGTCGACAAGCAACTGCGGTTGGAGCGTGCGAGGATCGAACTCGCAGCAGCGAGGAGTGTCAATCCCGACCGTCGACACCATCGAAACGCCCCAACGAGGGGACGTTCACGACGAGCCGTCGATTTGGCAAGGAGCTGCGGGCGTTACGATGATAGGATGACGATGGACGATTGGGACGCGTCCGTCCATACTGCCTGACGCACGATCGGGTTCGTTAGGTATTCGAAGGCCAGTTGCGTTTCTTCCCTTGTGCAGGCGCGCTGAGAGCCGGCTGCGGCTAGCGCTTCATCTACTAACACCATTGCAGCGTCGATTGTAAGGAGCGCGGCGTCGCCGGCGCGCGTAGCGCCGTTAGCGCTCACCGCGCCGTTTGTGGCCGCGCCGTTGGTGACGCTGGTGCTCCCCTCGACATGCGCGGCTCCGCCGCGCTGCTCGGGGTCCTTCGACAGGCTCAGGATGACACCATATTGCAAGCCGGCGCTTAGGGTTTGCAAATGCCAGCCGGTAGTGCGGATCAGGTTGGCGACGGTAAGGATGCGCTTGCGTTCGCCGTGGTGGCGTTCCCAAATGAGATCGGTGAGGGCGTCGGCGGCGTAGCCCGGCTCGAAGCACGCACGCAGTTCGTGCGCGTTGGCGGCGATGGTGAGCGCGGTTTTCAAGTCGTCGAGCGTCCAGGCGCTAACGCCGTGCGTGTGGAGTTCGGATGTCAGTTCGATTTCGTTGGGAAACGCGGGACCGATGAGCGTGCAATACTGCGCGTGGAAGGCGTCGCGGTATTTGGCGGCTTCGAAGGCGTCGGGTTGCGAGACGTCTTGTTTGGCGGTTTTACATTCGATCATCACGCGATAACCGAGCGGGCCGAGTTGCGCGTCGGCGTAACCGTCGGGGGCTTTGAGGCCGCCGACGTGCGTGGTCGCAAAACCGAGGTGCGCGAACGCGTCGCAGACGGCGATCTCGAATGCGGCGGGGTCAGAGCCGGTGGCGGTTTTGGTCAGGCGCTCGATGAGGCCTTGGGTTTGCACGTCGGGCGGTGCGGCCGGCGTGTCGGGCAGCGCGGGCCAATCGTCGAGCGGCTCGTTGATGCGGAAGTTGCGGTGCTCGTCTTGCACGATGGCCGGTTTGCGGTCGCCGCCGCGAGCGCGCGTGATGTATTCGATGAGCGACGTATAGACGTAGCGCTGGTTGAAATCGGTGGGGAGGAGCTTGCGCGCAATGGCCTCGCTGAGGATCTGCTCCGCGCTCCGCGTTTTGCCGTCGTTGAGAATCTCGAGTGCGGCGGAGATGACGTGTCCGTATCGGGGCGCGGCGAGTTCGAGTTCGAGCTCTGCGCTCCCCTCGTCCTTCGACAAACTCAGGATGACATGCTCGGGGTCCTTCGACAGGCTCAGGATGACACTATTAAAGCTTTGGGGGCCTATGCGCGCGCGTTCGAGCGCGAAGACGTCGCCGGCTTTTTCCAAACGCGCGGGCAGCGTTTCGACGGTGACCGAGCCGTCGGCGATTGTGTGGAGCTCTTCCCAGTGCACCGGCAGGCAGACCGGCAAATGCGGCAGGCCGCGCGCGCTGTAGGGCAGGGCGGTGAATGTGCCCGGCGCGTTTTTGGCGACGGCGATGCGTACGAGGCCGTCGCCGTGCGCGTGCGGTTGCGTGACGAAGAGTGTTGGATGATCGCTCGCGATGCGCGCGGCGAGTTGGTGCAGCCATAAGCTCATGGCGTCGAAGGTTGTGTCGGTGACGGGCAGCCAGAGCGCGAGGCTGCCGTGTCCGTCGAGCATCACGATGGCGTCGAAATCGAATTTCGCGAGCACGCGGCGCACGATGTGCGCGGCGTCGTGCAGCGCCTGCGGCGGCGTGTTGCCGGCGGGTTCGAGCAGAATGCGTCCGAAGGCGGGGCGTTCAAAATCGTCGGGGCGCGGCGCCCACGAATAGAATTCCACCGCCCCGAAGTGGTGCGCGGCCCACGCGAGCGCGCGATCGTGCAGCGCGAGATACGTGTGCGTGCCCGACGGCGTGGCGGCTTGCACCGTCGCGACGGCGGGCGGCGGATCGTGCAATCCGACGTGCCATTGCGCGGGCTTTTCAAAACCGTTTGGGAACGAGGCCGACGCGACCGGGATGCTTCCGAGCGAGGCCTCAAGCAGCGGCCCCACGCGCTCATAATGCTGCGCGCAGAGCTCGTCAATGCGAGCTGTTTTCATATCACCCTACCCCCTTGCCGGGAGAATCTCGGCGAAGGGTTTGCTTGGTCCTTCCTTTTGGAGTTAAGCCTTGAAGCCTTGAGGAGCGCCTAGCGGAGCCCGTTGGCAGCGCCCGGGCTGCCTATAAGATTGTTGCAGCCTATGGCGAACCGTTTTCACGATGGCAGCCATCATTCAGAATCCCATCTTGAATTCGCCGTTTTTGGAACCTGCGAAACATTGGAAGTTCGGTGAAGATGGCATTACGGACGAGGTTGTCTTTGCGAGGCGCATAAGCTCCTATTTTGTCCCAATTCCGCCCCCGAAGAAGAAAGTCGCGCAGCTAGCACTCCAAACTGGTTGGACAAGCGAGCGCGAAAAACCGAACGAACTTATAAACCAGATTCGGCAGCGCGTCAACGAATGGCGCCTGGGCCATTACCAAGGCGTAACTCCAGTCACACGAGGCCTTCTCGATTACTGGACAAATGTCGACCGCGAGCGGCCGCTTTTTTTCTGTCAGGTCGAGGCACTCGAAACCGCAATCTATCTTTCAGAGGTAGCTGATCGGTTCGGGCAAGCTTGGATTAACAAAGAACTCCGACGCCTTAACGAGTTGGCTAATCCCAGTTTATTTCGGGTCGCCACGAAAATGGCCACGGGATCCGGCAAGACCGTTGTTATGGCGATGCTTATTGCTTGGCAAGCGCTAAACAAGCTTGCGGAGCCGCAGGATAAGCGTTTTAGCGATGCCTTTCTGATTGTTACTCCGGGCATTACGATTCGTGACCGTTTGCGTGTGTTGCTCCCGAACGACCCTGGAAACTACTTTGTTGAGCGCGATATCGTTCCGCCTGATCAATTGGAGCTGTTGCAACGAGCTCGAATCGTAATCACGAATTATCATTCGTTTGCTTTGCGCGATCGTTCAGATGTCGCAGCATCGTCTCAAACGAAAAAGATACTTGCGGGACCTGCGGGCGATATTCGCGCCTTTCGAGAGACACCTCGACAGATGATTCGCAGAGTGAGCGGCGAGCTGTGCGATAAAAAAAGCATAGTAATCCTGAACGATGAGGCGCATCATTGCTACCGCGAAAATCCTAGGAGCGAAGAAGAACACTTGGGCGTAGACGAAAAGACTGAGGCGGAGCACAACCGAGAAGCCGCCCGCGTCTGGTACTCTGGCCTGGAAGCCTTCGCGAGTGCGTTTGATGTGCGTTCCTGCTACGATCTCTCCGCGACACCATTTTTCTTGAGGGGCTCGGGTTATAAGGAAGGAACTCTATTCCCGTGGGTTGTTTCTGATTTTTCCCTAATCGATGCTATTGAATGCGGTATTGTTAAAATTCCGCGCGTGCCCGTATCTGACAATCAAGTTAGCGGTGAAATGCCGACCTACAGGGACCTTTGGTTGCGGATACGCGACGAGCTGCCGCGCAAGGGTGCGAGACGGTTAAAGGAAGGTACGGAACCTCACTTACCGGCTGAGTTACAGGGTGCACTGATCAGCTTGTATCAGCACTATGAAAAAGCCTATCACAAATGGATAAAAAATGGCGAAGGGACGCCGCCGGTGTTCATTGTTGTCTGCAGTAACACTGCGGTGTCAAAGCTTGTTTACGATTACATCGCGGGATGGGAAAAGGTTCTGCCGGATGAACGCGTTGTTGTCGTACCGGGACAGTTAGCGGTCTTTAATAACGAAGAGGACGGTGCGTGGCGCTCGAAGCCGAACACATTCTTGATCGATTCAACGCAGATTGATTCCGGAGCTGGAATGGACGACACTTTCAAGCGCGCGGCGAGGGCGGAAATTGCGGAATTTAAGGCAGATCTTGAGCGTCGCTTTCCAGGTCGAAGCGTGGAAATCACTGATGAGGCACTCCTCAGGGAAGTCCTGAATACGGTCGGACGGCGCGGCCGCCTCGGTGAGTCCGTGAAATGTGTCGTTTCCGTGTCAATGTTGACGGAGGGCTGGGACGCAAACACCGTCACGCACATCCTGGGTGTGCGGGCGTTCGGAACGCAGCTACTTTGTGAGCAGGTTGTCGGGCGCGGCCTCAGGCGAATTAGCTACGAGCCTGGTGCCGATGGACTTCTTCCGGCTGAGTATGCCGAAGTTTATGGCGTACCTTTTTCATTCATCCCTACCGCCGGGACTAAGGAAGATACGAAGCCACCCAAAGCGATCCACCATGTGCGCGCGCTTCCGGACCGTGCGGCTTTGAATATACAGTTTCCTCACGTCGTAGGTTATCGATACGAGCTTCCGGCGGATCACCTGCGAGCTAAATTTGATGAAGGATCCCGCTTCGTCTTAAGTACCGATATACTGCCAACGCGCACGACGCTTGAAGCAGTTGTAGGCGAAGCAACGGAAACCAATTTGGATGTTTATCGGGGTAGACGAGAGCAAGAAGTAGCTTTCCGAGTCGCGGAAACCGTTTTGAAAACCCGATTTGATGATGCGGTATTACCCGGAAGGCCCTGGTTGTTTCCGCAACTCCTGAGCATCACCAAGCAGTGGCTCAGGGAGTGTTTGACGTGCAAAGATGATACGTTCCCTCAATTATTATTGGCCATTACGTCGTGGCGGCTAGCCGCTGCGGAGAAAATTTATAGATCCATAGTGTCGGGGACGTCGGGTGAAAAACGTTTGCTACCCGTTTTGCGGTCATACCAGCCTATCGGAAGTACTGCTGACGTCGCGTTCGACACGACAAAGGGCGTCTATGCTACGATTAATAGTCCGCTAAACTATGTCGTACTCGATAGCGCCGACTGGGAGGCGAAGGTCGCAGAGGCACTTGAAGACATGAATGAAGTCACTTCATACTGTAAGAATGATGATCGCGTGGGATTCCGGATCCCGTACGTGGATGAAGGTACACCGCGAAATTATGTGCCCGATTTCCTTATTCGGTGGCGGGTTGACGATCGAGAAGTTATGATAATTGCCGAGGTTACCGGCGAAAAAAGGCGGCAGAAAGCAGAAAAGGCATCAACTGCAAAAGATCTGTGGGTTCCTGCCGTCAACAATTTGTGCGAATTTGGACAATGGACCTTTGTAGAGATAACTGCACCTGACGAGGCCAAACAGCTGTTGCGCGCACATATGCAGGAAATCATAAGGCTAGTGAATCGATAGTGGCTACGAAAAGGATCGAAGAAACCAAGCATCAAACTGCCACACGCGTGAATATTCCGACGGCGGAGCTGGAATCGATGGCGGAGACCAGTGGCGCCCAAAGCCTCCTTTACCCACGCGATTCTTCCCTCGATCCTCAACTGGTATGGATAGGTAAGGACGAACAAGATCGCCGGGATTTTACGATTCCGCTTGTGCCGATCTTTATCCAAGAGCAGATAGCGCCTCGCGCGATCATTGAAAATCTTCGCGCCCATAATGGAGTGGCGGACCCGGCATTATTTGACGATTTTGGTGGGCTTGATTTCGACCAGCGAGTTGATTTTTATCAGCACAACCAACGCTGGACGAATCGGATGATTCTGGGTGACTCCCTCCTTGCGATGGCTTCACTTGGTGACAAGGAAGGCCTGAAGGGTAAGGTCCAGATGATTTATCTGGACCCTCCGTACGGAATAAAATTTAGATCGAATTGGCAGGTTTCTACTCGCTCGCGTGACGTTAAGGATGGCGTGCTCACTGATGTGACGCCGCAGCCGGAACAGATTCGTGCCTTCCGGGACACATGGAATCTTGGTATTAATTCTTATTTGGCGTACATGCGCGATAGATTGTTCCTTGCGAGGAGCCTATTGACCGAATCCGGATCGATTTTTGTCCAAATTGGTGACGATAATGTTCACTTGGTCCGATGTCTTTTGGACGAGGTATTTAGAGCAGAGAATTACGTTGCGGAAATCTGCCTTAAGAAGCCGGGTCAGCGTTCATCCAATACGCTTCCTATCCTTACCGATTTCATACTTTGGTATGCAAAAGACAAGGAAGCGGTAAAGTACAGGCAGCTGTATCAGGAGCGCGATCTCCATGGTTCTGGCGGTGACCACTACACCCAAATTGAATTGCAGGATGGCACGGTTCGGCCGCTCACCGATGCAGAAAAGTCTAATCCATCAAATTTGCCTGAGGGCGCTCGGATTTTTCAAACCATAGCGCTGACTTCGGCCGGTGCTCAGTCGGGTGATTCTGCGTACACAGTGGGCGGAAAAACTTATAAGGCTCCGGCACACAAGCATTGGAGCGTATCGGTACCAGCTGGAATGGAGCGGCTGCGCTGGGCTGGGCGACTCGTGGTCGGAGCCAACAATATTCGATTCAAGAATTACTTAATAGATTTCGAATATAGTCCTCGTGACAATCGCTGGGACGACGCGGGCTTGCACGGCGAGAGCACATATGTCGTCCAAACATCCACAAAGGCTGTGCAGAACTGCATCTTAATGTCGACAGATCCTGGAGATCTTGTGCTGGATCCGACCTGCGGAAGCGGCACGACCGCCTTTGTGGCGGAACAGTGGGGCCGCCGATGGATCACAATTGACACAAGTCGCGTTGCGCTAGCGCTGACGCGTACGCGATTGATGTCCGCTCGCTACCCATATTATCTTCTTTCGGACTCTCCAAGCGGTGTGGAAAAAGAACGAGAGTTGTCGGGAATCATCAGTACTGAACCGCTGCCTCCCACAAATTCGGACGTGTCGCGAGGGTTTGTAAACACGCGCGCAAAGCGAGTTACGCGCGAAGGGATCGCGAAAAACCCAGATCTCCGCGAAGGAATGACTAGGGCAGAGGTCGATGCTGCTATTGCCCGTCATGCGGACGCGGAGCTACTTTATGATCAGCCAATAGAAGATAAGCGGGTTGTCCGAGTTGCGGGTCCATTTACGGTCGAGAGCCTATCGCCACATCGACCCCTGACAGTTGCGGACCCCTCGGCTGATCCGGAGCCAGTACCCGCAGCCGATTCACGGCTATTCCTTGATCGAATACTTGATAATTTGCGAAGAGCGGGTGTACAGAATACCGTCAAAAATGAGCGGCTGATCTTCAGTGGTATTGAACCTTGGCCGGGCGTTTACGTGCAGGCAGTTGGTAATTATTCGGAGGCGGGACAGGACAAGCGCGCGGCCATCTGCGTCGGACCCGAATATGGGACAGTGGGTGCTGAGCTTATTCGTGAAGCTGCCAAAGAGGCTTCGAAATTCACTGATGTCGTTATCGTGTGCGGGTTTGCGTTCGAGGCGATGGTTGGCGAAGAGTCGACAAAACTCGGGCGTATCAAAGTCTTGAGGGCGCGGATGAATCCGGATCTCTCTATGGGCGATGACCTGTTGAAAAAAACCGGCGCGGGAAATCTGTTTATGGTTTTCGGCGAGCCGGACATAGCAATAGAAGAAGTTGACGACGTGAATTTGGCGGTTGAAATCCTTGGTTTAGACATATACGATCCAACAACAGGCGCAGTGAAGAGCCATAATACGGACGAAATCGCGTGCTGGTTTATCGACACGAACTACGATGAGGCCAGCTTCTTCGTACGGCATGCCTATTTCGTCGGCGCCGGAGATCCATACGAAAAACTTCGAAAAGCTCTTAGGTCTGAAATAAATGAAGACGCGTGGCAATTGCTCTATCGAACCAAGAGCGCGCCTTTTAAAAAACCTGATACCGGAAAAATTGCGGTAAAGGTCATTAACCACTACGGAGATGAGGTTCTAAAAGTTTATCGATTCGGGCCGTGAAGCGGGAGCGCCTTGCGGGTGCTCCGTAAAAGGTCTGCCTTCGTCATATTGATTATGCCACGGCTGTCTCTGGCTCGAATTCGTGATAATCGCTTTCGGCAAATGCGTTTCCCTCCGCATCGTGGTCTAGCTCAACTGTAATTAGTCGGTCCCCTTCAAATGAGGGAGCCAACTCAAACGTTAGATAATCGAACAGTGAGCGCTCGTGAACGGCGACGATGATTTGTTGACCTGTGCTACGTTTCGAAATCATTCGAAGGAGAGCAGCTAGTTGGACAGTATGTAGTTCATCCATACTTTGCACCGGGTCGTCGAGTATCAAGAGGGGCACTGTTCCCTTTACGGACATGTGGAGTGCCAGAAAAAGTGTCAGAGCAGCCGTATTTAGGTTGCCCGTGCTGAGCATCGCCAACGGGGTTCCCGCTACTGCGCCGTCTCTGCGTACGGTTTCCAGTCTTATCGTTAATTCACCCCAGCTGACGGGCGGAACGACGAATCGCGGGATGAATGGCTCGTCTGGCGCGAGCCGGACGAACATGTCGCGCCAGACTCGATTTAGCGAGTTAGTGAAGACGCGGTGCACTACTACGTTTTTCGCTCGTAGCGCGGCGTTCGCCACCGCGCGGGCGGTAGTGCGATGGTTCTCCGCGGAGGTTAAAAGCGTTTCTAACTCAGTCGCTTTCGTTTCATTACGCTCGAGCACTCTTGTCGCGTCTTGCTTGTCGTTTTGAATTTCTACGAGCCGGGACCATTCTCTGCTTAACAAGTTTCGCAGTGATAGTCGATGATGAAGCGTTTCCTCTCGATCATTGACAAAACTAGTGAGGCGCGAAATCGTTTCCGCGATCATCTCGGCGCTACTCGGAGGTGTTTGGTTGAGCTTTCGTGCTGTGTCTATCAGGGCGCGCCTTAGCGCAGCTCCATGACGGTCGCGTTTGCGCGCTTGAGCTTGGGCGCGGGCAGCCTCTGCCGCAGCTTGTCTCAGCGTTGTGCCTTTATTCGCTGCGCTCCTAAGACGTCGAAGTCCCTCTGACCATCTAACGAGCTCGTCTCGCTTAATGGCTAGAGATTGACGTGAGGCTCCGGGAAGCGCTATTGCTACAAGATGCTGGCGCTCCCGTTCTAAATCGGCTTTTCTGCGTTCCGTCTCAATTCGTTCAGAAGACAGGGTTCGGAAGCGAGCAGCTTTCTCGCTTAGGGTGTTCATTTTAGAGACAATGTGATTTGCGAGTGGCTCCGTCGACACTTCTGAGTAGTCACGGTCGCAGACGGGACACACGTCTGAATGGATGTAGTGTAGGATGGAACTGAGTACTTCGCCCTGTGCGTCATCGTTGCTCTGCAGAACTTCCAGCTGGTTTCGTATCGCCTCGAGACGCTTGGTCGCGCTAAGGAGTGCTAGGTCCACGGCATGTAGGCGTTCCTCACGGGCGGTTTCCTGGGCAAGATCCGTTGTGTGCCGTGCCAACTCTTGATTGATTATCGCTTCGGCGGCAGAAAAGGCGTAAGTGGGCTCAACAACATCCGGATGAGGTATATTTGTTATAGACTCAGCCATCTGTTCGATGATTTCTGCCAGCGCGCGGCCGTCGTTGCTGCGCCACTCGGTTAGGGCGCGCTGGGTTTGAGAAGCACGGCTTTCTATTTCCTGTTTTGCCCTACCGCTCGTACTTGCCGTTATTGATTTCCAGTCGGCCAACATGCTTTTCAGTTGCGAGCGTTCCGCTGCGATGTCATCGAGCTCGCGGTTATCTTCCGATGGATTTAGATATTGTTTAACAGAGGTGGAATTTAGATCGGCAGCCTCAATCTTTAGGCCGGTCAGGTCGTGAATGATATCAAGCAGGCGATACCGTTGTTGATCTTCGGACGATCTGAGAGCGTCTATGCGTTCGGACGTGGCCCGGAGGTCATCTTTAGCATGTTCTAAAGACTGTTCCGTAATCCGGTAGCCTTCGATTTCGGAGCGTACACGGCGAATATCGCCCGCAATGTACAGCCCCTCGATTAAGGCATCAAGGCGATCGACCCCAAGTAGGTCTTTTACAAATTTGCTTAACGCTGATTCGTGCTTGCTGTCGATTGGCACTTCATAACGCTCAAGTAGGCGCGCTAACGTAGCTTGACCAAGATAGCACCGTTCACTAAAAAATTGAGAGTCGGCGCTATTCAATAGAGGTGGGCCGGTGATTTTTTCTGACGTGATCTCCATTGTCAGCGGGGCGAGCTTTCCTCCGTGTTTTAGGGCGATTATCGCGGTTTCTGAGTCTTTGTTAACCAGGTTCTTGACGTAGTCCGGATCAGCTCGCTCGAATTCCGAAACGGCGCCCGTTAACACGAGTTCGATCGCAGAAATCACACTGGTTTTACCGACCGCATTTGCACCGTGGATTAGTACAACTGGCGCTCCGAGCGGAATCGCGACTCTACCGCGCAGGCTTCGAAAATTGGATATTACGATCGAGTCTAAGAATGCAGTCATTCTAGTTTTCTCCTCGAATCGTTCGGACTCGACAAGGACAGGGTTGTGCGTAGTTCATTTTCAACTGCGGGCGGACCAGATTTTGATGCTTTTACCAGGCGAACGACAAATGGGTTTCTCTTTAGTCGTCCTAGTTGCTCTTCGAGCACATCTAATGGTTCCGCAATGGGGGCGCCCTCGCCGTAGGTATCAAGTGGAAGTAGAACGGATAACCAGTCTCTCATTTCGAGGTCATCATTTGGTGTCGCAAGGCGCCCGAGCGCAAGGACGCGGCATACCTTAGACATTGATTCGATGGTTGATGGCTTTGGTTTTGGGCCGATTAGGATCGCGGTCAATGGCCGACGAGAACCTCGTGCATCTAAGGCTCGACCAAGCCCAACGAGCCTATCCCGCAATTTATCCTCTGGCTCTTCAGCGGTGTCCGCAATTACGATTAGGTCCCGAAGGCGGTTTGCGCCCGTTAAAATGGCACCAAAACTAAAATCGAGGTTGGCGATGCTTAGCGTAGTCGGCTGAGAGTTGTAACCAGCGGCCTGAAGGATAGCGGTCGCTTTATCGATTAGCGCATTGCCTGTCATAGGATTCCCTCTCGCCGCAATGTGTCCAGCGCCTCGCCGCAACCGTTACGATGATTGATAATGTCGCGAAGACTAACCAGACGAGGGGCGCGCTTTCCAGTACGCCCATATGTCGTTGTAGGCGTGCGTCTTTTCGCTACCGGTAGCTCCCCACCGTAAAGAATAACAACGTCCGGATCGTCGTCGCGCACATTTCCGTCCATTCGGAGGCGAAGACCAGCATCGACATCACGCACAATGAATAGGCGGCTTGAAGCGTCTTCCGAACGAATGATGACGCTTCCATTTTGTGCGCTGGATGTATCTGGCAGCCGTATGGTCCACATTCCAAGTTTTGCGCCGCAGCCAAGTAGGGCAATCCCAAAGGCAAATTCGCGCATTTTTATGGCGTGCACAAATTGATCCGTTAGGAGTTGCTGCGTTGGCACGGTGCTTATTGAGCTATAGCGAGGCTGGACCAAGTTGTTTATGGTTCCGTCTCGGTATAAACTAAACAAATGAGCGTTTACGCGGGTGACGTGCTCAATAAAATTCAAAAGATCGGCCCCCGACGCGGCTGAAACGATCGTGCGAAGCGCGATTAGGCCGCCGCGTAAAGCCACTCGTTCGGTTTGATCCCATCGGTCTGCGAAGTCTTCCGATAAGATCGCAAGTTTTGCGAAAAGAACGTGGAGTACCAAGGCGACCAGAACGATCTTAGCAAACGCTCCAAGGACCGCACTTTCCTCGACGGCCGCACCATTGCCATCCTTGTAGGCTGTGCTGTACACAATTTGCAGGATCGCCCTATGATCTGACTCAAGTGTAGGGGTAGCGAAAGCACACGCCGGGGCATCAGCAGGCCAGGGCCAGTTCAGTCGACTTGCGGCAGCGGAGAAAACATGTTTGATATTTGCGTCTTGCCCCGATAGGCCAAGCACAAGAGCTTTCTTGGCGGTGGCAATGCTTATCAGACTCTGGAGCATTTGGGCGTTTCGGGCTTCGGCGACCCAGGCGTTTATTTGAGGGTCACGCGCGATTAAGAGCTCCCGGAAAGTGGCCGGATCTTCTCGGGCGCGAACGGCGCAGCCATGTGGTTTGTGAAGATCTACTCTCCGAGCCGCGTCGCGAAAATCCTCACTTTGAACAAGAACTCGTAGCGCATCACCACCGGGGCCAACCAATTCTTCTATTGCCTTCTCGATCAGTCCGTCCCAGTTAGCCGATATCAGTGTTGAACCCGCGCCTTCTAACGCCAGAAGAGCGATGGCCAGGTGCTCGCTGTCGGGCTGCAGGTCCGGGGAGGCATAGGTCTCAGTTATTTGCACGCCGTGCCAAAGAATATAGTCGTCATCGTGGCCAGCGACCGGCACGTTTAGCACCTTCTCATATTGAGACGACAAACGTTCCAATAGCGATTTTATCACTGGCCACGCTTTTGGTGAAATTGCGAAATCGATGGAAGCCCGCTCGACGTCCGAGGGCTTCGCTAGATCGATAATCGCGCCCAGCGCTTGTTCAAAAGGCTCTGAATCTGGCTCTTTGAGTTTTTCCTGTAGGTGACAAATCGCGTTTAGCAACAGTGTTTCATTATTAGGAACGCGCCCTTTTGAAACACCGGACCCGATCCAGTAGGCATAGTTACCGCGGCCCACTTCATCAGCGAAGGGTTTTAAAGTGCTGTCGAATTTTTCCAGCAGTTCGCTGACCGTCATGAGCCTACACCCGCTGCGTTTTCAAGGCAGAGGTCGCCCGCAGCGAGCTCTGAAACGCTCGACAGTTGTTAGGGCGAGCGAATTGGCCGCCGTCGGTAGGGTTCGCTCTTGGGAATCTAATCGTGATGCACCCACACTCTTACTTGGTGCCGCGCTTCTCGGATTCCCTCGATCTGCTGCAAGGCGGCTCGATGCGTATTCGCGCCCGTGGCCCAGGGGCGCGAAATCGGTATATGGGCGGTCTATCGGGAGCAGCCGAGTCCATGTCGCTGATTTGCTGGGTCCTCTGCACCCACGGAATCACGCCCGATTGCAGAAGGGTGTGGCGACGACCTGGGCTTGCCCACAGCACACCGCGGACAGATCGGCCCCTGCACGCGACTCGGCGGCAACCGCGCGGGTGCACGGGTGATTCTCGATTCTTTCGCCGAAAAGAAGACCATGAGGAAAGCTCGGGTTTGGGCCTTTGCTCTTGCCGCTTTTTTAGCATGTTTCGCGCCCGCGTCGGCCCGCGACTTGACTGGTATTTATGTCAAGACCAATTCTAGTCAGATCGAGTTCTTTAACCTCACCGACATAGGCGGTCAGTTGACTGGCTACTACCAAGTCGTTTCGCTGGATTCTGGCTCCGCGGACGGTATTCGGCGCACATCCTTCCGAGTTTCGGGCATCGAGTCGGGCTCGCGCCTTGTCCTGAACCTAAGTGGTCCGGAGAGTTACTCGTGGGTAGCCAACCTAGACGGCGGCGGTTTTGTTTTGGACGAACCGCTCTCGTCTGGGCAAATAAGACAGGTTTCGTTTCATGTTTCGTCCATTTCAGAGATAAATCGGCTAGTCTATTCGCTCACGCGCTATGGCAACGCGGCAAAATACTATTCGAATGTTCGCGCAGAGCTGTCAGATTCGCAAACGCGCCTTTCGAATGACACGAATTACTATCGTCCACGAATACTTGATGACATGCGAAAAGCGAAAGCTGAGCTTTCAAAGGCTTTGGCAGAACAGACGAGAGCAGATCAGGGCCTATCCGCTAAAAAAGCCATCGCGAAACAAAAGCATGCCATTGCCAACCAGGCCCGTCAAGCCGCGCAATCAAGCGACGAACAAGTCAAGGCGGGCGACCTGGAGGTTGAGGCGGGTAGCGCCGACGTCGATGTAGGTAGCGCAGAAGTGACCGTTGGCAGCGCCAATGTAGATGTGCAAAGCGCGAACAACGACCTTATGCGCTCGAGAAGCGATCTACGCCAGATAGACGCGAGAATCGCACAATTGCGGCAGATCATTTCTAGAGATAAAGCCGCCTTGCATATCCGATAGGGGCTAGCGTTAACGTGAAACCTAAAAGCCCGATTCATCTGGCTCGTAGACTGACCCGCTAAAACACGCGGCTTGTGAGGCGTCCAAATGATTAATTTCTTGCTTGGCGCGGGATTTGCTCAAGGATTCAATCTACCCGGTACTGATGCTATCACCGATCATGTTAGGTCACTCACCGAGTATACGGTAGAGGCAGACGAACATCAGATCGCATCTACAAGCGGTGTACTTTGGAAAATTGCAAGCTCGTACTACGATTCACCAAATTTTGAAACCCTGTTGCATGTAGTCGAATGCATGCTGTCAATACGGAAAAGTCGTCTCGGCTTTGCCCTACTGGACTCACGAAAAGTGGCGTACAACGCGTTCATGGACCCGATGCCACGACTGTTCAGCATTCTAACCGACAACGGGCTAGAGTATTTTGGCTCTCAAATGATGGCGCGAGTTGCAGATTTCTTAGACCAAGAAATCGCTAATTCGTCTATTGAGAAGCAACCTGTCATTCGCGACTTTTTCGACGGTGTCTCTGGTGGGAGTGCATTGAGGGTTTCCACCCTAAATTATGATGATTCCATTGAGCGCAGCGTTCCCAACATTTGGGATGGCTTTACTAACGACGACCCTGGAGAAATAGATTATCAGGGCTTTTCGCTGGCGCACCAGTTTGAATTGCTTCACCTTCACGGTAGCATCCGGTTTGCGGCAGCCGAACCGACCACGCCACCCAAGGGGCCGGAACTCCGCCGTTTCAAAAACAATGTCGAGGCGAAACCACATCGGAGCTTGTCAACGCAATTTAATGCGCTGACGCAAGCAGGTGAACTCATTTTTACGGGACCCATGCTTTCTGGGCTTCGAAAAACCGAGAAACTTGTAATAGAGCCGTACGGGCTTTATCATCACAGGTTCGTTAACGGCTTATTAGACTCGCCACGCCTCGTTTGCATCGGATATGGCGGCGGTGATATTTACGTAAATAGCGCCATCACTAGAGCAAGAAAATATCATAAGGAGGGCTTCAAGATCGTCTATGTTACTAAAGTTGAGGACAATGCTAAATGGTCAGATCCCAGAGTGCAACAGTCGCTCCTCCTTCCAGCATCACATAGTATTTCGTATTGGAATGAGTGGGAAGCGTTTGTCGCACGCCTACTGTCCACCGGCAGATGCCTAGAAGAGAATGGGATGCTTCTGATAGCGACTGGCTTTCCGGTTGACGCTCAGTCACGCGAGCGCATTCGTACTTTCTTGCAGTAAAACGTTTTGTACCGTAAAGTGCCGCGCACCTGTGTCGTCTTACAGAAACCCGCTCTATAAGTTAACACCGGGACGGATCCATAACATTACCGCGTTTCTCACAACGTCATTCTTCGATGAGGCCCTGATTAGCCATTAACGTGCAGCAGGCATAGTTGCGGGACCGCTGGCCGCGGAGCGTTGTCGCGGCAACTTCGGGGTCTGCTCGTTCAAGACTCATGCCGCCAGAATGTGCCGAAAGCACATGGGTGCCCATAACTACTTCGGCAGGCACTTTCAACCAGTCGCGATCCATCACCACGAAGTCGGCATACTTGCCCGGCGAGATCGAGCCGATCTCGCGTTCCATGAAATTCGCGCGCGCGGCCCAGATCGTCATCGATTTGAGCGCTTCGTCGCGCGTCATGGCTTGATTGGGATACCATCCGCCCGGCGGTCGGTTTTCTTCATTCTGGCGTGAGATCGCGGCGTGAAAGGTGCGCAGCGGATTGACCGCTTCGACCGGCGCGTCGGTGCCGTTGGCAATGGTGACGCCGGTATCGAGCAGCGAGCGCCACGCGTAGGCGCCGCGCACGCGTTGCGGACCCAGCCGCGCCGCCGCCCAGTCCATGTCGCTGATTTGATGGGTCGTTTGCATCGCGGGCAGCACGCCCAGTTGCGCAAAGCGCGGAATGTCTTGCGGACTTAAGACTTGCGCGTGTTCGATGCGGAAGCGATGGTCGCGCGTGGGCACGGCCGCGAGCGCTGCTTGGTAGGCGTCGAGCGCGATGCGGTTGCCGCGATCGCCGATCGCGTGCACGGCGGTTTGGAAGCCGGCGCGCAGCGCGCGGGTGGCGACATCTTCGATATGGGCTTGCGTGGTGCGCAGCAGTCCGGTGTTGCCGGGATCGTCGCTGTAGGGTTCGAGCAGCGCGGCGCCGCGCGAACCGAGCGCGCCGTCGACATAGAGTTTGACCGCGCGAATCTGGATGCGTCCGTCGTAGGCGCCGACGATCGGTCCGTGCGCGAAGTGCGCGGCGATCAGATCGGCGTTGTCGGCGATCATCACGTGGTTGCGCAGCGTAAATTTATTTTGGTCGGCGACCTTATCGTAGGCTTGGGCGGTTTGGTAGCTCACGCCCGGGTCGCCGATGGCGGTGATGCCCCAGCGGTTACATTCGCCGATGGCGGCGATGGTGGCGCGGCGGATTTGGTCGTCGGTGGGCGGCGGGATGGCCTGTGTTATGAGCGCGCGTGCGTTATCGACGAAGACGCCGGTGGGGTTGCCACTGGCGTCGCGGATGATGCGGCCGCCGGCGGGGTCGGGGGTGTTTTGCGTGACTTGTGCGAGTTCCATGGCTTTGGCGTTGGCGAGGAGTGCGTGGCCGTCGACGCGGTTTAGGGAGACGGGGCGGTTCGGGAGCGCGGCGCTGAGGGCTTCGTGCGTGGGGAAGGCTTGGTTCGGCCAGAGATCTTGATCCCAGCCGTCGCCGATGATCCACGCGTCAGGCGAGGTTTGTGCGAACGCCACGGTTTTTCTTATCACTTCTGCGTAGCTGGTGAGGTGGAAGAGATCGACTTCGTGCAGCGCCAGGCCGAGGCGCAGCAAGTGCATGTGCGAGTCGATCAGCCCGGGGAGCACGGTGGCGTGGGCGAGGTCGAGTGTTTTTGCGCCGCGCTTGGCGTAGGTCTTGGCGGCACGGAGCGAGCCGACGAATGCGAAGCGCCCGTTCCTTACCACAAACGCTTCGGGGTTTACGAAGCGCGGGTCGACCGTGTGTATTGTGCCGTTGGTTACGATGAGATCGGGGCCGCTCGCGCTTAGCGTGGCACCGCGAGCGAGCGCGTTCGCGCCCAGAAAGCCGGCGGCGCAAGTGACGAAGGTGCGGCGGCGCATGGGTGGGGGTTTGCCAGGGATGGCGGCCTTTCATGGTATATGCTATGTATATACATATGCAGAAGACGACGACCGCCGTCACCCGCTGGGGCAATAGCCTCGGGGTGCGGCTTCCTCAAGGGGTTGCCAAAAGCGCGGGACTGCGTGAAGGAAGCCGTGTGGATGTAAGCTTCGAGAACGATGCAGTTGTAATGCGCCGGGCCAAGCCGCGTTATAAGCTCGACGAATTGTTGGACCAAATCACGCCGGAGAATATCCATCCGTTGATCGACTCGGGCGAACCGGTCGGGCGCGAGCGGTTTTGGGAAGACGAATAAGCGCGTACATTCCCGACCGCGGGGATATTGCTTGGATGGAATTTTTGGGGCCAGCCCTAGTGCTGACTCCGAAAAAATATAATGCGCTTGTCGGAGTTGCCCTGGTTTGTCCGGTATCGAGCAAACAAAAAGCCTATCCGTTTGAAGTCTTGTTAGCGCCGTCTATGCAAACAAACGGGGTCGTGCTTGCCGATCAGGTGCGTTGCTTTGCGTGGAGAGAGCGGCGGGCCGAGTTCAGGGAAACCGCGCCGCATGAGGTTCTAGAAGAAGTTCTGTCGCGGCTTTCCGCGTTGCTAGATTTTTAACGCTGCGCCAACGAGTAGTGGCAGATTACGCGGCCGGCCGTGCCGGTGACCTCTTGCCGCTCGAGTTCGAAGCCCAATTTTTCTAAAATCCGCTCGGAAACGACGTGGCCTCTTTCCGCGCTGGCCACGATCCGCGGCAGCTTGAGCTTTGCAAAACCAAGATCAACAAGGGCGCGAGCTGCCTCGGTGGCAAGCCCTCGTCCCCAATATGGCCGCGCAATGTAATACGCCAGTGTCGCCTTCGCGCGATCGCCGGCCAGACCGCAGTAACCGATATAAGTGTTTTCTTCCTTTAGAATCGTAGCCCGGAGACCGAAGTCGCCGTTCGGCTTGCCGAGATAGCGCCTCCGAAATCGTTGCACGGCCTCGTCGTGCGGCAGCACACGGCCGCCCACAAAGCGACGAAACTCCGCGTCCATCTGCATCTGTACGAACGCCGCTTCGTCGGAGGGTTCGTGCTTTCGAAAAAGGAGGCGTTCCGTTTCCAGTAAGATCAATGAACGGCGGCGAGGATTTGCGGGACCAGTTTCGTTTCGAAGGCGCCCCAGACCGGGAATTGTCCGTAGTTGGCGGCGGTGATCATCACAGTCATGTCGAGCTGCGGAAAAACGTACATTAGCTGACCGCCGTTGCCGCCGGCGTTGTACGCTTTGATCGTGCGGCCGCCGACGGTGTAGGTCTCGAGATGCCAGCCGTAGCCGTAATCGCCTCCGCCGTTTTCGACATACGAATGTTTGGCGGAGCTGTCGTAGAGCCAGACCGGATCGATGAGCTGCGCGCCGCGCCATTTGCCGTTGTTGAGTAAGAGCTGGCCGAACTTCAAGAAGTCGCGTGGTAGGAAGTAGTCGCCGCCGGCCATGTAGGCTTCGTTGGTGGGCGGGCCCATCAGCCACATGCCGTAGGCGCCGAACTGCATCGGCACGGCGAAGCGGCGATCGAAGTAAGTGGTGAGCGGCGTCTTGGTTTCTTTCGAAATGATGGCGCCGAGGAGATTGATCTCCGCGCTGCAGTAGAGCGCGCGCGTGCCGGGTGCGAAGAGCATCGGCAGGTCGAGCGTAAACTTGTACCAGTTGGGCTGGGCGGTCTGCGACTGCATGGTGTCTTCGAGGCCGGGCGAGTTGTCGTCGTTATCGTCGCAGGCGTAGCCGGCCGACATCGACATCAGGTTGGAGACGGTGATCGCTTCTTTCTGCGCGTTGTCGTTGGCGAAGGGCGCGTATTGTGTGAGGATTGTCGCGATGCGCGTGTTGGGGGAGAAGGCGAGGCTGTCGGCCATGGCGCGCCCGACCATGAGCGTGGTGACGCTTTTGCCGGCGGAGCGGACGTCGTGCGGTCGCGTGGCGGAGAAGCCGTTGAAGTATTCATCGAGGACGAGTTTTCCGTGGCGCGCGATCAGCAGGCTTTGTATGTAGGGCGCGCGCGGGGCGGGTGTGGTGTTTCTGATCGCGTTCACGATTTGCGCGATCGCGTTTGGGCCGATCGCTGCGGAGGCGAGCGTGGCGGTTGGCCAGCCGTCGTTCATCGCTTGCGGTTGGTGATCGCGGAAGGGGGCAAGGCCGGTAATCATCGGTGCGCGCGTAAAGGCGAATGCACCGGGGAGGCCGGGATCGTTGAGCGTCAGGGTGTTGGTGTCGGGCGAGATCGTGCCGGTGATGGGATCGCTGTTCGGCTTTTCGAGGCGCACGGCGTTACCGTTGATGACCACGGTGCGCGTTCCGACGCGCGCGCCCGCGTTTTGTTCCGGATTTCGGAGGAAGGCTTGCAGTGTGCCGTCGGCGGCGCGCGAGATGTAGAGATACATGTGCTCGATGTCGTGCGGCGTCGTCGCGACGTTATACCACACCATCTTTGGATAAGGGCCGTAGTCGCGTTGCGCGATCCAGGCGCCTTCGGGAGCGAAAATCATGCAAGTGAGTTCGGCGCGTTTACCTGCGCGCCTCGCCGGCTTACCATGGCAACTTTGGGCGCCCGCTCACCATGACATGTCGAATTAGGGGGCCGAGGGCCGCTGCTTAGCGACACCTTTGTGTATGCGCGTGCGGCCGCATTTATATGGCGTCAAGATGACGCCGGTCTCGACGAAAACTAGGAACGCTACTCGCAGCGCTTGGTCGAACGATTCGTGTGCGCGTTTGCTTTTGCGACGGCGGCACCATAATGCACCATGTTCGTCATAACGCAAACCCTTCATGAAACTCTGGATTCGACGCGCTAAACTGTTATGACTACCTTGGCGCGGGCGTGGCCTGTGTCGACGTAGCGCATGGCCTCGGCAGTTTCGCTTAGCGGATAGGTCTTATCGATCGTGGGGGTGATCTTGCCGGCGGCCATCATTTCAGCGAGGGTGACAAGGTCAGTTTGGTTCGCCTTCGCGATAAACGGCACAAACTTTTGCTTACCGAGGCGCGAGAGTGCAAGCGCCGTCATCATGTGCTTCATAAGGCCGAGCAGCGACATGTTGTGCGGCACGCCGGCCATTACCGAAATACCGCTCGGATTCAAAATACGTTTATATGCTGTGGCGCTATGGTTGCCGGCGTGTTCGAAGATGATGTCGTAGGTCTGCGTTTCCTTAGTGAAATCGGCTTGCGTGTAATCGATCACGCGATCGGCGCCGAGCGACCGGACCATGTCCACATTGTGCGTACTGCAGACGGCGGTCACATTTGCGCCGAGTGCTTTGGCGATCTGCACGGCGAATGTGCCGACGCCGCCGGACGCGCCGTTCATTAAGACGCGCTGGCCGGACTGAAGATGGCCGTAGTCACGGAAACCTTGCAGAGCGGTAAAGCCGCAGACCGGGGTGGCTGCGGCTTGTTCAAACGTTATGTTCTCCGGCTTTGCCGCGAGTCGCGCTTGGGTTTGGCAGGCATATTCTGCGAAGCTGCCCTTGCAGACGCCGAAGACCGCGTCGCCGGGTTTGAATTGCGTGACGTTCTTGCCGACAGCTTCAACTTCGCCAGCCATATCGATGCCGGGCCGGATTTTGGGTTTGCGCAAACCGAACATGAGCCGCATCACGGAGGGGCGGCCGCTCATGACGCGCCAGTCGGGAGCATTAATCGAAGCGGCACGGATTTTTACGAGCACCTCATTGTCGGCAGGCGCCGGTTTTTCGACGTCCGCCATTTTTAGGACATCGGCCGTACCGTAGGCGGAATAGACGATCGCCTTCATCTATAGCGGTTACCTGGACAGGCCTGGGGTGTTTCGGGTGGGTGCGAGATGCTCACAAGGCGGCAGCTTTCTGGTCACGAACGGGCGGTATTGTTAGCCCTTATGGATGATGCAAGTAAGTCCGAGATTCTAGAGGCGATCCACCAATTTTTTGGCGCGACCAGTAGCTATTTCGACAAGATCGACCGGCGCCTAGACCGGATCGAGGTACGGTTGGGGAGCCTCGAAACTCGGGTGACGAGCCTTGAGGGCCGTATGCGAGGTTTGGAAATACGGATGGACCGCATGGAGGTGAAGATGGACGCAGGCTTTACCGGCGTCACCGAGCGGCTCCAAAGGTTGGAAGCGGCGTAGGCCGCTAGACGCGCGCGCTTTCAGCGCTCAGGCGCCACAGGATGAGCAGCATTGCCGCGAGGCCGGCGGCGGCCACGAATGGCGACCAAACCACGCCCACGAACAGCGCCAGAATCGAGAAGGCCAGCAATATTGGCCACGCGCTTTCTTTTGTAAACACGCCGAGGACTTCGCCGGCCGTTTCTTTGTGCTGTATGGTTTCTTCGTCGCCGGGCAGCTGTGCGTTTCGTTCTGCGAGAAGCGCGTAGCCAGCTGCGAAACTCAAGCCGAGTGCCATCAAGCCGAGCATCAACGTTCCTATGATCTCGCGCGATGAAAACCAATACACGATCGCGGCGACTGCGCCGAATGTTGCCGAGCTGAGGAACAGGGTGATAAAAGCTTTCATCGTCCCCTCGCTACGCTCGGGGTCCTTCGACAGGCTCAGGATGACACAAGTCCCACGTCGGGCGTTCGGAACGGATGGGCGGAAGTGCTGTGAAGTTAAATTCCGGCGGTGGACATGACGTCGCCCACTCCAAACTGTTTGCTCCGCCCCACGGGTCGTCGGGGAGTTGCTCGTGCGCGGCGCGCGACAGCGTGGTGGCGACGACGTTTATGATGAACAGCATGACGCTGAGCGCCATCAGCAATGCGCCGATCGTCGAGACGAAGTTCAACCATGGGAGATCGCCGGTAGCGGCGTAGGTGTAGACGCGTCGCGGCATGCCTTCGAGTCCCATGAAATGCATCGGCAAAAACACGACGTTGAAGGCGACGAACATCGTCCAAAAATTCCATTTACCGAGCGTCTCGCTCAATTTCACGCCGAACATTTTCGGCCACCAGAAATACACGGCGCCAAGGACTGCGAACAGCGAACCACCGCCGAGCACATAGTGCATATGCGCGACGATGAAGTAACTGTCTTCGGCATGGTAGTCGATCGGCGGCGAGGCGATCATGACGCCGGTAATACCGCCGATGAGGAAATTTAGCAGAAAGCCTATGACGAAGAGCATGGGCGTGGTGAGGCGAATGCGTCCGCCCCACATCGTGCCGATCCAATTCCAGAATTTTACGCCGGTCGGGACGGCGATGAGAAGTGACATCGCCGAGAAGAACGCGTTGGCAACGACGCCGGTGGTGAACATGTGGTGCGCCCAGACGCTCATCGAGAGGCCCGCGATCGCGAATGCGCTCAAGACGAGTCCGACGTAACCGAAGATCGGTTTTCCGGAGAACACCGCGATGATTTCGGAGACGACGCCAAAGTACGGGAGAATCATCACGTAGACTTCCGGGTGTCCGAAGAACCAGAAGAGGTGCTGGTAGAGCACGACGTTTCCGCCTTGCGCCGGATCGAAGAAGTGTCCACCGTAGTGGCGGTCGATCAGCAATTCGAAGAGGACGGCGGCGAGCGCGGGGAACGCCATGAGTATCATCAGCGCAGTCGCGAGCATTTCCCAGGTGAAGATCGGCATGCGCCACATCGTCATGCCCGGGGCGCGGTAGAGCAGGATCGTGGTGATGAAATTGATCGCGACGATGATCGTTGCGATTGCGTTGAGCAGCAAGCCGATGATCCAGAGATCTTCGCCCGCGCCGGTCGAGATTTGAATGCCGGAGAGGGGCGCGAACGCGGTCCAGCCGGCGAAGGCCGCGCCGCCCGCGGCGAAGGCGCCGCTGAAGACCACCAGTCCACTTATAATGAAGAGCCAGACGCCGAGCGCGTTCAAGCGAGGAAACGCCATGTCGGGTGCGCCGATTTGCAACGGGATGAGGTAGTTCGCCAAGCCGAATCCGAACGGCGCGATGACCAGAAAAATCATCGCGGTGCCGTGCAGCGTGAAGAGCTGGTTGAACGCGCTGGGTGAGACGAGGGTTTCGTTCGGCTGCGCGAGCTGCAGCCGTATCACTAATGCGAGCAGTCCGGCGATCACGAAGAATACGCCGGTTGCCGCCATATACAATATGCCGATCTGTTTGTGGTTTGTGGTGGTGAGCCATCTGATCATCGCGCGGACCGCGCCCTTCGACTCGCGCCCTTCGGGCGCTGCTCAGGGTGGTTCGACAGGCTCACCATGACATTCGGGGCGTTCTGCCGCGCCGAAGCGCGTGGTTCGACAGCGGCGCCTAATGGCGCCCGCTCACCATGACTGGAGAGCCATCTCTCATAATCCGCAACCGGGACGACGCGGACCGTAAACGTCATCAGTGCGTGGTCGAGGCCGCAAAATTCCGAGCAATTTCCTGGATAGACGCCGATCTTATTGGGCGTGAGATCGAAGTGATTCGGAAAGCCGGGCAGCGCGTCACGCTTAAAGAGAAAAGCCGGAATCCAAAACGAGTGATCGATATCCGCTGAGTAGAGATTTATCTGCGTCAGTTTATTGGCGGCCAGCACAAGTTCGGGCGGGGATTGCGGCGTGCCGGTGATCGAGACGTTGTGGCCGGGATACGAGAAGGTCCAGGACCAGCGGAATGCTTTGACGTCGACCGTTGCGTAGGGATTGGCGTGCAGCGCGTCGTTGGAGACTTCGCGCACGTACGTGACGTAGAAGAGTCCGATGACAATCAGTAGCGGAATGATGACGCCGATGATTTCCAGCGGCACGTTCTGCTTGAACTGCGGCGGCGTTTTGGATTGGCCGCGGTCGCGCCAGCGAATGAGCGAATAAAAGATGAGCGCATAGACAAAGGCCGCCACCACCATCGCGGCGGCGAAAAATATCACCCAAACGCCGCGAAGGTCCTCAGCTTGCAGCGAGGCCGGCTGGAGAATCGGCATCGCAGCATACTTACCCAGGGCTTGGTAGGATCATCGTGCAGGGGGTAAGATAGGCTCGTGCGAGCGGCGCGACATCTACGGCCGTTGCCCGTCCGAGCTCATCCGGTGGTTCTCGGGACGGTCATTTTCTTGGCGTCGGAGCTGATGTTTTTCTCCGCGCTTTTTGCGACGTATTTCGATTTAAAGGCGTACAACAAAGTTTGGCCGCCGGCCTATGTTCATTTGGACCAGCCGGGCATGGCCATCGGCACGTTCATGCTGTTTGTGGCGAGTGCGGTCATGGTTCCATTTGTGCGCGCGGTGCGGGCGCAGCGAATACGACCCGCGCGGGCGTGGCTGTTGACCAGCATTCTCGCGGGCATCGGATTTATCGCCTTTGAGTGGCATGGATGGGCGCATCAGGGTTTTGGGATTTCGACCGACGCGTACGGTTCGATCTTCATGACCATGACCGGGTTTCATTTTCTGCACGTGGTAGCCGGCCTTATCATGCTTTCCATGCTCTATTTGGGGCTGCGCTCGCCGGCGTTTCTTTCCGACGAGCGTTCGGGAGTGGAAGCGATCTCGTACTACTGGCATTTTGTCTTCGTCGTGTGGATTGGGGTCTACGCGACGTTGTTTTTAGTCCGATGAGCGCGCGGGGACGCGAGCTGCTGGTAGCGGTTGCGATCGGCGCTGCGATGGTGGGCAGCATCGGTTTCATGGCCGCGTTTGCGTTGCATAACGACATTCACTGGCAGGGCGGTTTTCTTGCGCTCGCGTTCGCCGGTTTTATGTTCGCTGCGCTGGGGTGGGCGCGGTGGATTTTGCCGCGCGAGCAAGTGGAAGAAGAGCGCAGTGTTGGTGTCCATGACACTAGAAACGGGGGCCCGCGGAGCGGGCCAATCTTTGAGGCTACCCACGACATCGAGCGCGGGGCGCAACAATTAAATCGCAAGAAGTGGCTTAGTCGCATGGTGCTCGCTGCCGTCGGTCTGTTTGGATTGGCCGCGCTCTTTCCGATCGGTTCGTTAGGACCGGAACCCGACGACACGCTTTTTCATACGAAGTGGCGGCGCGGTTCGCGGTTGCAGCGCTTGGACGGAAGCTTCGTCAAACAGAGCGACCTTAACGTCGGCGCGATGGAGACGGTCTTTCCCGAAGGCAATCTCGACGACGCGCAGTCGGTGGCCATGATCTTGCGCATGCCCGACGGTGTGGGGCGCGATGCGCTCAATGGCTATATCGCGTATTCCAAAGTTTGCACGCATGCCGGTTGTCCGGTGGCGCTGTATCGCGCTGCGGATCACAAATTGGTCTGCCCGTGTCATCAGTCCGTATTCGATGCGGCCAACGACGCGGCGGTGCTGGCCGGGCCGGCCGACCACGCCTTACCGCGGCTGCCGCTGCAGATCGGCGACGACGGGTACGTGCGCGCGGATGGAGATTTTCCCGAGCCGGTCGGGCCGGGGTTTTGGGAGCACGCGTGATCGCGCGGCTGCTCGACTGGAGCGACCAGCGCCTGGGCAGCTCGAGTTTCATTCATAAGGCGCTGCGCAAAGCGTTTCCCGACCATTGGTCGTTCATGCTCGGCGAGATCAACTTCTATTGTTTTCTGGTGTTGATCGCAACCGGGACATTTTTAGCGCTCTGGTACGTGCCGTCAACGAACGAGATCGTTTACAACGGACCGTATGCGCTGTTGCGCGGCGTGAAGATGAGCGAAGCGTTCGAGTCGGTGATGCGGATCAGTTTTCAGGTGAACGCGGGATTATTGATCCGACAGATCCACCACTGGGCGGCCAACGTGTTTTTGGCGGCAATCGTGGTGCACATGTGCCGCATTTTTTTCACCGGCTCGTTTCGCAAGCCGCGCGACATCAATTGGGTCGTGGGCATCATGCTGTTTTTCGCCGCGATGTTCGAAGGATTTAGCGGCTATTCGATTCCCGACGATCTGTTGAGCGGGCTGGGATTGCGCATTGCGGTCTCGATTTTGCAGTCGGTGCCGTTTGTCGGCACATATGCGATGTTCTGGCTGCTGGGCGGCGCGTTCCCCAGCACGCTGATGTTGCAGCGGCTGTTTACGCTGCACGTCTATATCATGCCGATCGTGTTGCTCGGCGGCATCAGCGTGCACATGATGATCTTGTGGCGGCAGAAGCACGCGCAGTTTCCGGGGCCCGGTCATACGGAGCGCAACGTAGTCGGGTCGCCGCTCTTTCCGAACTACACGGTGAAGACGTTGGCGCTGTTGTTCGGCGTGGTCGGCGTGTTGACGATGCTCGGCGCGTTCGTGCAGATCAATCCGGTGTGGATTTGGGGGCCGTACCGTTCCGATCTGGCGATTACGCCGGCGCAGCCGGATTGGTACGTCGGTTGGCTTGAGGGTGCGCTGCGCATCGGGCCGCACTGGGCGATTCATCTGTTCGGGCATATGGTGCCGTCGGTGTTTTGGCCGGGGCTGGTGTTGCCGTTCATCATTATGGTGATCCTGGTGAGCTATCCATTCGTCGAAGCGTTTGTGACCGGCGACCGCGCGGAGCACCATTTGCTCGACCGGCCGCGGGAGAAGCCGGCGCGTACGGCGCTGGGCGTGGCGTTCTTCGTGTTTATGGCGGCGCTGTTTTTGGCGGGCGCGGACGATTTGGAAGCGCGCTATACGAATCTGTCGCTTGACGGGCTCGTGTGGTTCTACCGGTTGTTTTGCATCTTCGGGCCGATGCTGGCGTTTGCTTTGACGTATGCGCTGGCGGGCGGGTTAAGGGCGCGCGGCGGGGTGCATGAAGCGCCGCGCGTGCGCCTGACGCGCAAAGCCGAGGGCGGATTCAGCGAGGACGAGATCTCATGATTGCGCCGCTGCTTTCGATTGCGGTGATTGCGGTGTATGTGTGGGCGGTGGTGCGGTACCGCGAGATCTATCCGTCGCGCGGATTTGAGACGTGGCGCGTGCTTGCGTGCGTGTGTGGCGTTGCGTGTTTTGGGGCGGCGCTTTCGGCGCCGGTCGATGTGCTCGCGGATCGGTCGTTTGCCGCGCATATGGTGCAGCACGTGGTGTTGATGCTGGTCGCGCCGCCGCTTGTGCTGTTGGGAGCGCCGCTGTTGTTAGCGGTCGCGGTACCGCCCCGCGATTCGGCGAGGGTGGTGGCGGGAGTGGCGAGTCATCCGGTGATGCATGCCGTGTTCGCGCCGATTGTAGGGTGGGTGCTGTTCGTCGGCGTGTTGTGGGGCGTGCATTTTTCGCCGCTGTACGAGAGTGCACTTGAGTCGGGGCGGCTTCATATCGTCGAGCACGTGCTGTTTATCACGGCCGCGTTTTTATTTTGGCTGCCCGTGGTGCAAGTGGGGGTCGTGCCGCGGCCGGTTTCTTTTCCGGCGCGGATGTTGTATTTAGTGCTGATGTTTCCGCAAGGTGCGTTTTTGGGGCTCGCGATATACGGATCGCGGCATGTGTTGTACCCGCATTACGCGTCGGTGCTGGGCGGCGGGGCGATGGCGGATCAACAGGATGGCGGCGCGATCATGTGGATTGCCGGCGGTTTCATTATGTTCGCGGCGTTTATGCTGGTGGCGGCATCTTGGGCGCGCAGTGAGCGCCGCGCGTTAGCATGATCGCGTTTGTGTTGGCCGCGGCGTTAAGCGTACCGGCGAAGGCCGGCGATGCGGCGGCGCTCTATCAAACGCGGTGCTCGTCGTGTCACGGCTTGAATATGCAGGGCGGCCCGCAGGGGCCGTCGCTGATTAACGCCGATGCGGCGGACCTCGACTTCATGTTGCAGACCGGTCGTATGCCGGCCGAGCGGACGTGGGAACAAGAGGTTCGCAAGCCACCGAGCTTTACGCACACGCAGATCAGCGAGCTCGTCGCGTATGTCATGAAAAAATCGAGCGGCGATCAGTCGCTACCGGCGATTCATTCGGGTGGAGACTTGGGCTCGGGGCGTATTGTATATGCGGAGAATTGCGCGCAGTGTCACAGCGCGACCGGCAAGGGTAACAATATTGCCTATCGCAATGTCGCGCCGTCGATGATGGATTCAACGCCGCTTGAGGTTGCGGAGGCGGTGCGCAGCGGGCCGGACGTTATGCCGAAATTTGGTCCGCGCGTTATCGATCAGAAACACTTGGACGATCTGCTCGCGTATGTTCGCTGGCTGCAGGCCGGCAAGTATAACGCCGGCGGTTTCTCGCTTTCGAATTGGGGGCCGATTTCGGAGGGGTTTATCGCGTGGGTCGCAGGGATTGCGCTGTTAGTGTTTTTGGCGCGCCGAATTGGGACGACCGACTAAATTATCAGCTTCCGTTACATTCGGATGACGATTGCATAATTGTCGCTGCAGCGCGCGTCTCGAGCGTCTCTTCGTTCCACTGGTAAGTTGTTAGGTTGTTGAAAAGCTGCGCAAATTTGGTAAAGCCGAGCAAGCCGAGATCGACGCTGGCAGGTGTTGCCGCCGGTACAGCCGCGGGCTCTGGCACCTGGTACGCGGAGGTGTTCGCCGGCGGGATGACGATTGGCGTATCTTTGACCGGGTCAATTGGAGCTTTCAACCCGTCACCGTGCCCCATAAGCCGGTTTCCGTTGTAACTGAAATAGGTGCCGCTCAGAATGTTTAAGGCCTGATTCTGGTGATCGATGATCGTGCGCAGCTCGTTTTGCATTTGGGTCAGTTTGCGGTCGTCTTCGGTTTGGGGTGACGCCGGGAAGCGGCGAGTGTCGTTTAGCAGGGCCTGCGCGGTCTCGAGGTTTTGGGCAATTTCGCCGATCATGGGATTGAGGGCGTTCATATCCATGTCGATCACCATGCCAACATTGGCACTGGAGATTTTATCGCGTGCCATTTTCAAAAACAGGGTCTTGGTTTCATCGACGGCGATATTATTCTTGATGAGGGCTTGAACGGCGCGACCAACATTTTGGCGCAACGTCGTGCAAAATGCAGATGACCGCACGTGAGTGATCGTCTTCAGCGGCGGCGGTGCCGGTGAAGGCTGGGCAGCGATAAGTGATGCGAGTACCAAGCCCCACATAGGGCCTAACGAACGCTCCGCAAACAGGTATCGACAGAGATGGTCGTTTTACCGCCCGAGCGCACCGTTCCGTGCAGCGTGTACTCCGTCGCCGAGACTCGATCGAACGTCACCGCAACGCTTGCGTCAGGGTAGACGCTGCGGAAGGCGACGTGGTTCGGGTCGTCGCCGGCCGCGCGCATGACAGTGGTGGTTCCTTGGTCGTCGATGACGACCGCAGTCCAGCCGCGCTTTGCGTCGAACGCGACTAACTCTTCGTCGCCGCCGCCCGCCCAGGAAGTGACCTGCCGCAACGTGTGGCCGCCGCGATCATACGCGTACGTGTTGTGGTAAGCGAAGCGCACTGCTCCCGCGCGGTACGTACAGTTCCACTGACCGACGAGGTAGTGCATCTTCGCGAGCGGTGACGCCGGTGCCGGTGACACCGCAGCAATAACCAGATACGCGAGTAACATAAACATACTCGCCCGGATTATAACACGCTTGCTGAGATCACTTCCAGGGGTTGATAAAAGAAACGCCTGTCGGCGTAAAATGCTCTTCGTCGCGTGTCACAACTATTAGATCATGATGCAGTGCACTGGCCGCTATAATGCTATCGCTCACCGAGATCGTGCGGCCGGCGAGTTCGAGGCGAGCAATCAGTCGTCCCCATCGATCCGCAACGTCTGCGTCGAATGAAATAATACGACCCGAGAAACGTAGCCGGAGCCCCGCCGTGAGCCACGCCTCGAGCTGAGTCCTTTTCTGTTGAGCCACGGGCAGCTTGTCAATACCCTTGCGTATCTGGCCCATGGTCAACGCGCTTAAGAACATGACTTCCTCATCGAGGGCTCCGAGCCACTCGATAAGCCCGCTATTAGGACTCTTTCTCACAATCTCTGAAATGGCGCACGTATCCAGCAAAAAGCCGTTCACAGATCGGTTTCACGCGCAGTATCGTGCCGCCGATGCAGATTGAGTTTGATTCCCACAAGAGGTGATGATCGGAAGAACTCGACTAGCGAACCGCGACGTTCCGTCATCTTGCGAAAACCTTGGTAGCTAATGATCACGACGGCATCCTTGCCGTGACGCGAGACACATTGTGGGCGACCGGCGACGGCCGCGTCGACAACCGAGCTAAAATGGGCTTTCGCATCCTGCAACTGCCACCGGTCCAGTGCGGTCGTGCGCGGTGATTGCTTGTGGCGTGGAGTCATTGGCTCCTCTTCATTCTGGTCAGACTAGTCAGATTATAGCACGCCTCACTCTGAACGGGAAGGTGCCCGCTAGGACGGGTTCGGTCATTAGCAATCGCCGAGCGAATATAAGGCGGCCGTAATATTCGCATGAGGCCGGCGTTTTTGGGTGTCGAGAACGATCAGGCAGAAGAGTTTCATTTTCGCGGACGCGGAGATCTGGGCCGGACCACAACGCGCGCACCGGGCCTTTCGAGATGGCGGCATGCCGCGGGCGCAGCTGCGAAACAGACCGGAGGTTTTTCGCGATACCGGCACGGCGTTCGCGCGCTTGCAAAACAGACGGGAGGGGTGGTTCCCGGTGCCCGTGGTGTTACGACAAGGATTGCGAATACGGCGATCGGGAGCATCGATCATAGGACGTACGAAGGTATTCTCGTGTGACGCGGCTGGTCGGCTTGGAACAAGGCGGCAGGGCTGCTTTCCGGGCAAGCCGTATTTCTGTGCCGAGATCTCGTTCTCGCAGCAGGGGTGGACTATGCGCACGATGGGTCAACATATTCGCGACGTTTTTACGCTTGCGGATAAACCGCAGCTTCTCACCGATCCCGATCCGACACCGGAGCGAGCCGCGAAGATCGCCGAAAGTGCCCGGTTTTTCTTCATCATCTATCTTGTTTTCGCGATTGTTTGGGCGGCGCTAAGTGTTAGGCAGATCATGCGTCATCAGGGCGACGACACGATTCTGGGCTATATCGGCCTCGCGACCGCGGTCGCCTTCGTTTATCTTTCGCGCAGGTACTATCGTAAAGCACAGGGCCGCCAGTGAAATGACCACAGAGCGGAACTACGCAGTTGTGCTTCAGACAAGCAAACCGAATGGAAGTGCCTCAGTCGGACACGGCCGAGGTAAGACAGGTGGCCTTTAGCTTCTCTGCCGCATAGTTGGCGCCTTATTACGACAATTTGACTGTCATGGCCTAATCTACTAAGTTACCATTATGAAGCATTCCAAGATTAGCCAAACCGAAATGAATAAGTTGATTCACGATATCGAAAATGGTGAGGAGATCTTTCTTGTTAAGGCCGGCGTCCGAATCGCACGCGTGGCGCCGATTGGAACGCATCGGCAAAAGCGCGAGCTGGGGTACGATGAAGGCCTCCCATTTCACATCGCTCCGGATTTTGATACTTTCATTCCCTGAAAGTCACACATCGGCGAGCTCCGGCGTACATATTGTGAGGGGAAACGATATATGCTTTTAGCGCTCATTTTAGCCGCCACCGCTGCGGCCGCGCCACCTCCGCCGTCGTTGGCGTCGTTACGGGTGATTGCCAACGTCCGGTCGACGCCGACCTGCTCGGTGATGCGCAGCAGAGTTGGGCCAGCCATCGCTGCGCTGTTGGAAAACGACGCGACGGTGGACCAAGCGCCGCGGAAATTTGACCGCATGTACCGCGACACGTTGCTGAGCGCGGACTGGGGCTGGGGGCAGCCGTCCGTCGAGCATTTCGTCAATCTCGGAAATCTCGAATCGTTGGTTGGGCCTCTGGTTAAGAACCTGAAACAAATCGATGATCTCCTTGCCGATAAGGCTTTTAACGAGCCGCAGCTCGCGGCAGTGAAAGCTCAGCTGGAAGCAGCCGAGGCGCAGCAGAAGGCGGCGCTCAACATCATCAGCGGTTATGACGCCACGACATTGACGTACGACATTATCGTGAATGGCAAAACGCCGCTCGCCGCATCACAGCCGAGTCCGCGTATAGCGAGCCAGTTCGATAGCACGGGTTTTTATGGCGCGGCTCAGCCAACGCAAGGCCCCCGAAGCACGCCTGGACGGATGGATACTTCGCTGGCTTACAATCCGTACTCACCTTTTACGCAAAGCATCCTCGACATGCGGGCACGGGGTTCGGATGCGGAATCTGTCGCCGCATCAACCATCGCGCCGATCGTGGAGTCGTGCCGAGCGCGCTAGCGCGTTAGTGGCTTAAGAGGCCGTTGTTTACGGCGTCTTTTCGCATCGTTTTCGCGTAAGCGGCGGCGGAAGCGCGCTCGGCGGCGGTGGGAGCCGTGCGGGCGAGCTTGTCGATCGCCGGGAGGGCGTGCAGATCACCGATACGCATGAGTTGCAGCATCACGCGATCGCGGACGTCGACGTTTGGATCGCTCAAGCGCGATTCGAGGAAGTTTGCGATGCTCGTATTGTAGGCCATCAGGGCATCGTACGCCGCAATTGCGCCGAGCCGTACGCCTGCGCGTTTATCCAGAGCATATCCGCGGAGCAACTTGTCGGCTGCCAAACCATGCAGCGCGCCGTAGGCCGTTAAGGCCGCGGCAACCACGTCAACGTTATTGGAGCCGATCCCGCGCGCGATTGCCTGGTCATACGCCTGGTTGTCGTGCGTTGCGGAAACGTCGGCTTTCATCGACCAGAACATGGTTTGGAATGCCGCCGCCACGACGGACGTGTTCGGATCGGTTTTTGCAATATGCAGCAACGCTCGGCCTACCGCGGGTGAGCGCACCCCCCAGAGTGCATCGGCGGCGCCGACGCGGATCGCCGGGTCGGGATCTTTGAACATCGCAAGGATCGCTTCGTTCACCCGGTCGGCATACGGAGTGTACGTCATAGAGCGCGTACGCGGGTCGGCCATCGTGACGCTGGACGCGCTACCCACAGCGCCCGCGCACCGGATCCGCGCTTGTGCGTTGTGACCGGTGAGAATAAACGTTTTAATGGCGGTCAGCGCGGCTTCGCCGTTCGGGGAGGACGTCGCCTTGGTAAGGTATGGCGTCGTGACGAACATCGCCGGGACCAAATTGCGGCACGCGTCGACAAGCGCTTGCGTGTTCGAGGACTGTTTGAGGATCGCGGCATTCGCAGACACGTTGGCGGGTGCGGCAGTTGCGGACTGCGCGAGCCCGAGACAGAGCGCAGTAGTGAGGATGGCTCGGAGCGTCATGGCGCCATCTTCAAGAGCCAAGCCGTCAGGGCTTCTAATTGAAGCGGCGCGTTCTTTTCGAGCATGAGAAATTCGGCGGCTTGCAACTGTCCGTCCCCGTGAAACCAGAGCATGATGCAATAGCAGCCTTGAGGTCCGATCTCAACGCGATCGCTCGGAACGATGTCGAACGGGTGACCTTCGGGCCACTCGCACGGCTCGCCGCGAGTATCGCGAAAGACGAGCCAACCTGTTCCATCGTCGTGGGTAGTGGCTTCGTCGAGTTGCGTGAGAACGGGAGAGAGCACGTCGGGTGCGCGTGAAACGACAGCCGCAATGAAGGCGCGCTCGCGTGGTCCGATAGGGGTGAAGTCGGCGGTGTTTAGCTCGTGGAAGCAAGGCATCGGCACAAAGGGCTTTGGCGAATCGCGAGTTATTGGCCTCGCGCGGTGAATGAGCGCTGTGCGTAGAATGCGGGAATGTGCGTGATCGGGCACCGATTTCTGAGCAACGCAAAAAGCGGCTGAAAGGTCTGCGCCGCTATTTTTGGCTGGCGACGGTCATTTCCGTGCTATGGATTGCGGTGGCGTTATGGGCGGTGCTGGCACACGCTGCGTCGACGCGTCAGACTGCGTATTTGCAACTGGGCGCGGCAATTCTCTGGGGGCTGGTGGCGTGGCGCGGCTATGTCGCGGCTCGCCGTTACGAATTGGAGAACGTCGAGTAGCTCGTTCCCCGCGGGCCTCGACGACGCTCGGCCGCCCTTTGACTACGCGTTCGCCAGGGGCGAACGCTACCCAGGATGACATAACTTGTGGGGCCTGCTCACCATGACAGCCGCCGGTTACTGGTAGTCGGTTTGCTTCACGAGTGGCAAATCGCGAACGTGGATTGCGTTGACATCGATCAGACCGCTGCAATGCGGTTCTTGGCTCAAGAACCAAACGCCGTTATTGGGCGCGTGCAAGAGCTGCAACCGCTGACCGGAGCACGGCAGTAGGTAGCGTGACGTCGAGCCGTCTTCGGCAAGGCGCATTATCGTCGGCCAATTTGCGCTTTGCGCCCACACTGCGCCGTCGGGCGCTACGATGGATGTGCCCACGTTTGTCAGGTAGAGGCTCTCCCCGGCCCCGGTTTCAGTGATGTGTCTTAGCACGACGCGCGCGTTTGAAAATGATTGGCGCAGCCAAGCTCCGGAACGGCTTGCGGTAATGGAGAGGACGCTACCGCCGGGGTCGCCGGCCCACGTCATTTCATGTACTGTGCCGGCGCGATCGATATAGCCGTAACGCGAGAGATCCGTTTCCGTAAACCAAATTTCGCGCTCGCCCGAGGAAAGGGACTGAACCGGAGATGCGAGCGGGATCTCTTGAAGGGTGCCCGCCTCCGTTGCGTGCGCGATAAACGGGCGGCGGTCTTCGGTCAACCAGGCGTCGTTGTTGAGACCGGGATACATCAACTCGGGCTTCGCGGTGGTCGCGTCGATTACGATCGCTTTTCCGCCATTAATTCTGTAGCCGGTTATTCGGGCGCTTTCGCTTGTGCGCATGACGCACCAAGCAATGCTCGGCGTTACTGCCGGAGGCGGGTTGCAGACTCCATCTGCGGGGCCGAGTTGCGACCATTCGCCTCCGCGGCGCAGCCACAGGAATTTGGCCGGGATAAATACTTCGTCGCCGAGATTTTCAATGTGGCCTAAATAAGGGTCGGTATCCGGCGGCAATGTTACGCTTTGCCAGACTCCGCCGCTGTAATGTAAGAGCTGCTGCGCGCAGCAAGGTAGCATCCAGTTACCGTCGCTTGAAACCGAAACTCGGGACGCGGGAACAAAATGTGCGTAGGCGTACGAGCGCGTGCCCGGGGCGCCCACGCAGTGCGCATTTAAGCCTTGGGGATCGTCAGGCGCTATGGCGCGGGCTACGCAGTCGCGCGGGGCGTACCAAACAGGGAGATAAGCGTCGCCCGTTTTTCGTAGCCGCAGCACATAGCCCGGGAAAGCGATGGCAAAATCCCCGCTGCGCGACATGGCGAGGTCGGAAATGTCGAACTCGCCTTGGCTCGTCCAAAGTTGCTTTACGTTTCCGCTGAGATCGATATTTACCAATGCGATCTTTTGATAGCCGGTCTGTTCGATGCCGAAGAGTCGCGACTGGAAAGTTCTGAGGGTAAAAATATTATCGGAAAAATCGACGTGCGCGACTTCGGTCCATGCGCGGTCTCGCAGTGCGAACTCGTGGATGCGCAGCGGCTTGAAAAAGAATGGCGCGGCAGATCCGGTCGCGGCGAGCACCATCCCTCGATAGCGTGTTAGATCGTTCGTCGGGGCGCCGAACAGCATGCGTCCTACGGAGCCATTTTCACTGAAGTGCCATAAAGCGCCGCCAAATTCGCCGTGATAGTAGGCAAGAAACCATCCGTCGGGGACGTGCAGCATCTCGCTTGGAGCGGAGCCGTAGCTGCCCATCGTCGCAGTGTCGATGGCCGGCGAGAACGGCAGCTGAGGTTTTGACGGCGGCGCGAATGCGCGTAATTCGTTCCCGACAAAGCGCACATGCCAGACCCGTGTGCCGAAGCGAGCCGCGTTGAGTTGCGCGCCCGACGGCGGCGCAATTTGCACGAAATATTTCGGCGCTGTTAGTGCGAGCAGTACGAAAATCGCATGGGATAGCATCGCTATGTCATCGCCGTTCGGTTCGCCGTCGTGACGCACATGCGGGCCTCGTCCTTCGACTGGGGCGCCTTTATGGCGCCCGCTCAGGATGACATAACCCGACAGTGTGGCCCTAGACGGCCGCTTTGACTTGTGGTAGCATTCACCTAAATCTATAGGTGAACTGCGGAGGTACCGTGCCGGGTCGAAAAGCCGCCAATGTATTGTCGCTCTGCCTTTGGATTCTGGTTTTTTTGGCTGATTGTACGGTGCCGGCTGTTGCGCAGACTATGGAAGCGGGCGCGATTATCGTCACCGTGACCGACATCAACACCGGCAAACCGATCGATAACGCGCAAGTCTTTCTGCTCGGTGGCGATTCACCGCAGAGCTCGCTGACCAACGTGAAGGGCCTCCTGGTATTCGAAAGCCTTCAGCCGGGCTTGTACCGGGTACGCGTCGATGCTTCCGGCTATGAGCAAACGAATACGGCGGTCGAAGTCGGCGAGGCGCAGCGATTGCGAGTCAATGTGGCGTTGGCGCCCGCCACTCAGCTGAAGACGATCGCGTCGGTGGTGTCCAAGGCGTCCGTCGTCAACGTCAGTGTGGAGACCGTGAACGAGGAAAGCGCTCAGCGCAAGGTTTCACAGACGCTTTCGGATGCGCTCAATAAACTGGCCGGCGTGAGCGTCGACAACGATCTGTACGGGTCCGGTTCATCGTTCAACATATCGTTGCGCGGTGCGGACGCATCGCAGACCGGTTATTCTCTGGATGGCGTGCGTCTCACCGGCGCTGCGGCTCAGGCGGTGGGCGGTGCGCAAGATCTGTTCACCGGAGCCTCGGTGAACTTTGCGCCAGGTGCGGGCAACACCGCAGGCACCGTCAATTTCAATACGGTGCAGCCGACGAAACTCTGGAATTATAATTTTTACGGCGCAGTGGGAAATTATTCAAAAACGCTCGGCATTTGGTCTGTAACGGGCGGTTTTGGCAAGTTGTCCGTTGCGCTGGCGCATTCGGGCGGGGGTCAGGTCGACCCGCTCAATGGCAACGTGTTTCAAGATCAGAGCGGAAACGCGTATATGCACCTCGGCGGTTTTTCCCGAGAGGCGAATTTGCTGAAGTTAGCGCTGGCTTTGTCGCCGGTTTCAACATTGAAGTATACGTTGTTGTCGAGCATAACGAATTCTACGACGATCTGCTTGACGGCGACCACGATTTTGCCGTGCGGGTACGGAAACGATAATTTTAATCACCGCGACAGTGCGTTTAGCGTGTTCACCTTCGCGTCGCTGCTCGGGCACGTGCAGTTCAACGCGGATGCCCTTCTCGGCATGGCGCGCTTCAACGGAGCCGATCCCAGCCGGTCCGTGAACGGAATCGTGGTGCCGTTTTCTTCGGTCAGTTCCATTCCGTCGGCAAGTTACGATTTTCGTATGAGTTCTACGGCGCGCCGGCATACACTCACCGGCGGTTTTTTCACCAATTCGCAGGCGAGCTCGACGACGTCGAGCTTCAATGGCACGCAATTGCTGCAATCGGCTTTGACGACGCGTTTCTCAAGCGTTTACGTGAGTAACCGCACAAAAGCCAACGACCGGCTGACTCTCGAGCATTTCATTTCCGAATCATCGGCGACGAACTCCGCGCCGACATTCGAAGTCTATGAGGACTGGACGTGGCAGCCGGCCGTGGCCGACGTTTTTGAGGCGGGCTTCGGCTTCGGTGGTGCGTCAGGTTACGGCGGATTTTCACAGATACTGGGAGATGCGCTCAGCGGCGATTACGATTGCGCGAACGGTTCGGTGTTTGTGCAAGGGCCCACCGATCAGCCCGCGGCGCAATCGTCGATCGCCTATAGTCTCGCATGGCGCCACACGTTGCGTGGAGGGTCGATCAACGTGTCGCTGTACCGTAACCGTGACATTGGCCAGAGCGTGCGCGCGGCCGTGCCGATCGTCGCGGAGCCCGGCTCGCTTTTCCCAACCGGATCGCTATCGGATTATCTTGCGGCCATACAGCAGGTCTGGTCCAAGCCGGCGATTTGCGGCTCGACGCCGTTCAATCCGTCCGGTGTCTATGTCAGCCAAACCGTAAGCGGGCTCGCGCAGGTTACGCAAGGATTTAGCATTACGGGACAAATTCCACTGGGCAAGAATTTAATCGCGTTTCCCACCTACGCGACGACAAACGCGTTTTATTCAGCCCTCGATCCGCGACTCATGACTCCGTCGAGCTACTACGCGATCGGACGGCAAGTCCCGCGCACGCCGCTGCATAAGGCGGGGCTCATCATCGACGGAATTATTCCGCATACTCCGGTGGAGTGGCTCGCGGACGCGGAGTTTACGTCGGCAAACAACCAGCAGAATCTGCCGGCGTACACCGTGTTCAACGCGGGCCTGGTGATGAAAATGCCGCGCGGCTCGCTAAGCCTGCTCGTAGCAAACATCTTTGGAACGCAGGCCGCGCTTTTCTCGACCTACCAGGGAGTAAACCCCATGCCGCTGCAGGGCGGCGGCACCTTTGCGTTTTCAACTATACCGTTGCCGCCGCGCTCGATCACGCTTCAATACCAAATACGCTGGCGCCAGCATTACAAACCTCCGCCGCCTTCGCCCTCGCCGGGCCCGGCGGTTTCGCCGAAGCCCGCGCCGAAACCATTGACATGATTACCGAGCGCGATCCAACGCCGGAAGAGCTGACGAAGCGCGCCAAAAGCGAGCGGTGGAACTGCGTGGCGGCTGCGCTATTTGCGATCACGTACGGAGGGCTTGGCCTGTTGGAGGTCTTCCGGGGGAAGGGGCCACTTCCGTTCAGCGGATATGCGCTGCTTTTCATGGGAGTTTGTTGGGTTGTCATCTGTTTTCGTTCGGTGCGACGTTATAAGGCGATGGCATGACTCAGGCGGCGTACGTGCTCACATCCAGATTGGGGTCAACATCAGGAAGCGACGAAGCGCCTAGCTAGCTGCGCGCGGGCCTCGTCCTTCGACTGGGGCGCCTTATGGCGCCCGCTCAGGATGACAAACCGGGGTAAACCCCAGACATGAATGCTAGTGCCTTCCTCTTAAAGCGCCTCGTCGAGTGGGGCGTCAAACGCATCTACGGTTATCCGGGCGACGGCATTAACGGTCTGATCGGCGCGCTGGAAAAGATGGAAGGCAAACTCGAGTTCGTGCAAGTGCGCCACGAAGAGATGGCGGCGCTCATGGCATGCGCGCACGCGAAGTTTACGGGCGAAGTCGGCGTATGCATGGCGACATCAGGCCCGGGTGCGATTCATCTGCTCAACGGTTTGTACGACGCCAAGGCCGACCACGTGCCGGTGGTGGCGATCGTCGGGCAGGCGGCGACGATGGCGCTCGGCGGATCGTATCAGCAAGAAGTCGATTTGCAAGTGTTGTTTCGCGACGTCAGCGAGTACAGCTATACGATCGCGAGCGCGAGTGCTACGCGACATGTCGTCGATCGCGCGTTTCGCACCGCGATGGGAATGCGTTCGCCCGCGACGATTATCTTTCCAAAAGATTTGCAAGAAGAGAAGTACGAAGAGCCGCCGCGCAAACACAATACGCTGCACAGCGGCGTCGGATATTCGCGTCCGATGGTCGTTCCTCAGACCGCCGACCTACAACGTGCCGCCGATATTTTAAACGAGGCGACGAAAGTTGCGATGCTGATCGGCGCGGGCGCGAAAGGTGCGGCCGACGAAGTGATCGCGATTGCCGACCGGCTGCAGGCGTGCTGCGCAAAAGCGTTGCTCGGCAAGGAAGTGCTGCCGGACGATCTGCCGTGGGTGACGGGAACGATTGGGTTGTTGGGGACGCGGCCCAGTTCGGACATCATGAAAGAGTGCGACGCGTTTCTGATGGTCGGCACGAGTTTTCCGTATTCGGAGTTTCTGCCGAAAGACGGATCGGTGCCGGCGGTGCAGATCGAGATCGATCCGCGCAACGCGGGACTGCGCTATCCGGCCAACGTCAATTTAGTGGGCGACGCCGCCGATACGCTGCAGGCGCTGCTTCCGTTTTTGCGGCAGAAAGACGACACGTCGTGGCGCGAGTCAATCGCGCACAATAAGATGGGGTGGATCGCGATCGAGCAAGACCGCGCGCATCAGAGCGCGGATCCGCTCAATCCGCAGTTGGTCTTTACCGAACTGGACGAGCGTCTTCCGAACAACGCAATTCTGACGGGCGATGCGGGCACGCCGGGAAATTGGATGGCGCGCTACATTAACGTCAAGCGCGGGATGAAGATGTCGCTTTCCGGTGGACTGGCGACGATGGGTTCGGCCGTGCCGTATGCGATCGCGGCGAAGTTTGCGTATCCGGAACGCCTTGTCGTGGCACTCGCCGGTGACGGCGCGATGCAGATGAACGGGCTCAACGAGCTAATTACGGTGCAGCGCTACTGGAAGCAGTGGGCGGATCCGCGATTTATCGTGCTGGTGCTCAACAACCGCGATCTGAGCCAGGTGACGTGGGAATTGCGCGTGATGGGCGGCAGTCCGAAGTTTCCTGCGACGCAAGATTTGCCGGACTTTTCATATGCCGGGTTTGCGGAGTCGCTTGGCTTTAAGGGGCTGCGCGTGGATTCGCCGGAACGCGTCGGTATCGCGTGGGACGCTGCGCTCAATTCGGATCGTCCGGTAGTCTTCGAAGCAGTGGTTTCCAGCGACGTTGCGACGTTGCCGCCCCACATTACGATGGAAGAGGCCAAGCATTTTTTGCAAGCTGCGCGTAAAGGCGATCCGTCGGAGAAGGGCATGATAGTGCAATCTATCAAGCAAATGATCGCGGGCGTTATTCCACATAAGGAGTAGCTAGGCGGCTCGGCCGTCCTTCGACTGGGGCGCCTGATGGCGCCCGCTCAGGATGACAGCGGAGGCAACGCCGCTTATCGTGACATCGTGTGTGCCGTTCAGCATGACATCATTGGGGTAGTGCCAGCCCGTAATAATCGCGTTCAAGTTGTTGCGCAGGCCGGTTGTCGCGACCATCACCATGTGTCCGACGAAAAATAGCGCGAGCTCGAGAGCAAAGCCGAGATGCCACATCGTAACGGAGTTACGTCCGCCGAAAAATTGCAGCAGCGGGCGGAATATCGGAAGATGCGGCCAGAGCGCCATGCCGGTGGCGGCCATCATGGGCCCCATCGTGAGCAGCACAACCGTGTACGCGAGCTTTTGCAGCGGGTTGTAATCGGCGTAGACCGGCGCCGTTTTGCGCAGGCGCACGTAGTAGGCGATCATCGGGATGATTCCGCGCGCGTCGTTAGGGCCGAAGAGCAGCTTCGCGAGACTCCCGGTAAACAGCGCGCCGGCGAAGTACACTAGTCCGGTGGCGATCATCGTGAGGCCGAAATATTCGTGCCATTTAATGCCGCCCGGCAACCAGTGCTGGTGAAAATATATCTGCGCGCCGGTTACGAGCAAACCCGCGAAGGCTAAGGAAAAAACGGCGTGGGTTATTCGCGTGACCAGCGAGTGACGATAGGTTGGCCTGGGACGGCGGCGTTTCATGACGCTAGCTTATGTTCGGATACTGAAAGAAGGCCGAGAAAATATTGCGCTCAGGGTCAAACTAAGGTACTTTTAATTCATGCGAACATTCTACGCCGCTGCTCTCTCGCTTGTAGTGCTGGGCGGCCTGCCGCTCGCCGTGCAGGCGCAGACCGCTCCGTGTGTCTCCTGCGCTGTTGCGCGCCGGGACGCGGCGATTTCAGCGGCGACCAATCGCGCGATCGTTCAACAGCAATTGCAATCGGATTTGCAGACGCGATTGGGCGCACAGCAGACGACGCTGCAGAACCAGCAAACCCTCAGCACCCTTCAGGTGCAGTCATCGCTCAGTCAAAACGACTGGGCCATGCGCCAGATACTGCTTCAAGAGCAGATCAACATATTGCGCCTTGAGGCATCGCAGCGCGCGGCTAAAACCAAGAGCAAGAAGCCGCACACGCACAACACGCCGTAGCCTGCGGCTCCCTGAGTCTTAATTATTTAGTTGACAGCAGCGGTCGCTTGGCGTATGCTCTTAAGGAATTAGTTTGTAGCCGCTTCCAGGAGAGGACCGCCATGAAACTCGTCGTCCCGACCGTTCCCTCGACCTTTCCGGCGCCCGCGCCGACGCTGCCCCCGCCCGGGACCAAACCGGCCATTTTTATGGGCTGGGGCCCGCGAGTTCACGCCTGATGCGGCGCTTTTTCGCGGCTTTCGCGGGAGTGGCGGGTCTGCTGGTCTCGCTGTCGCCGGCCGCGGCGCCCGCTGCGGGACTGACCAATCGCGAGATTCTGATGCACTGCTCGGGATGCGACATGGCCGGGATGGATTTGCACGGCCAAAACCTTTCGGGAATTCGCTTTGAGGGCACGAATTTGCGCGGCGCCAACATGCAGGGCGCGAATCTGCGCGACGCGATCTTCGAAGGCACCAACCTCGACAACACCGACTTGCGTCGTGCCGACCTGCGCAACGCGCGATTCGAAGGCACGAGTCTGCGGGGCACGCATTTCGATGGCGCGCAACTCGACGGCGCCGTGTTCGAAGGCGTCGATCTTTCCGACGGCGTGCTCAACGGACTTTCCGACGGAGCGGCCCGTTCGATGCTCAACCGCTGTGAAGGCTGCAATCTTTCCAACGTGTCGCTGGCCGGTCATGACTTGCACGGCGTGCGTTTGGAAGGCGCGAACATGCGCAGCATTGACTTGCACGGCGCAAATTTGGACGGCGCGCAGTTAGAAGGCGTCAATTTGGACGGCGCGCAGTTGCAGGGGACGAATTTTAGCAATGCGGAGTTGCTGGGCTCCAATTTCAGGAACGGCGACGCGCGAAACGCTAGTTTTCAAAATGCGGTCGTGTGCTCGGACGACACGACAACGATCAACGATCACGGAGCGCGCTCAGTTATCGTCGGCAAGACCGACTGTGTGGGTCTGGCCGGGACGAATTTGCAGGGCGCGAATTTCCGCGGAGCGCGGCACTGTATCTGGCTCGGAAACGGAACGGTGCCGCGCTGTAAGCCCGCGACCGCGCAAATGCTGCAAGAGTATGGGCATGCCAATCTTAGCGGGGCGGTAGGGCTTTAGGGCGTAAGAAACACCTATGTTTCACGCGGCAGTGCCGGCGTTGCTGACCGTCTTCCAAGATAGCCCGTTATCGCCTAAGCGGCAGGCGCAGATCCAGGACGTCGTGACACGGCTGGCGCGATTTCATCCGACGAAGGTGCTCGTCGAGGCGGATATGGTGAATCCGGTATACGCGGATCGCTATCGCCAATATCTCGCCGGTACGTATGCCCATCCTCAGCGTGATTCAGCCGGGAGATCGGGTCGTCGTCATGATGGGGCAAGGGCATGAGTATTTGCTTCGGGAGTTCGTGCGTTTGAATCCGAACCTGATCTACGTCGACCCCTTAGGATATTTGAAGTAGCGTGAAGCCGTCGATAAGTATTCCGGCCGCGTTGTTCTGCGTGCTTGCGACGATCGCGCCAGTTGTGGGCGCGGTTAGTCCGCCCGTGAACGTAAGAATCGATGCGTCGGAAGCACAGGCGACGCTTGCCATTCTCGGAAAGCTGCGGGCCGGCTCGCCCGTGACGCCGGGCGATTGGAGCGCGCTCTTTGCGACTCGGGGTTACCAGCGCCTCAAAGAGAGAGAGGCCGCGTTCAAGCGTCCATTTACGGACGATCAGTTTAAGGCGTTCGTGACGAACCCGCAACTGATCGCGCAATCGCAGATCCTGGCCGACACCTTGCAGCGCTGGCTCTCGGCCGACCTTTCGCAGATCGCGCAACGTTCGTTTGCGTATCTTCCGGACGGCGCGACGATCCATGCGACCGTCTACCCGCTGATAAAGCCCAAGCCCAACAGTTTCGTCTATCAGCTCGACACGGACCCGGCAGTCATGCTCTATCTGAACCCAAACGTGACGAAAGATCAATTTGCCAATACCGTCTCGCACGAGCTCTTTCACGTCGGCGATGCGCAAAATTGCCCGCCGCCCGCGGTAGCGGAGAAAGAGAAGGTGCTGGATGCACGGCAAAAAGCGATGCTCGAGTGGTTGAGCGCGTTCGGGGAGGGTTCGGCGGTATTGGCGGCAGCCGGCGGGCCGGGTGTTCATCCCCATTGGTCCGATCCGCAAGCGGACAGAGACGTGTGGGACAAGGCCATGGCCGGTTTCCCGACTGATTTTCAAAGCCTCGAGCAGTTCTTTTCCAATATCGCCGACGGGAAGCTGACCGGTGACGCGATCGCGACGAAGGGCTACACGTTTTTCGGCGACGTCCAAGGGCCGTGGTACACCGTCGGCTACAAAATGAATATCACAATCGAACGGATTCTTGGACGTTCCATTCTCATACAGGCGCTCTGCGATAAACGTATTTACTTGGCAACCTACAACGCCGCCGCGTTAACTTCCAACCGGCAGGGAAATCCGGCATTGCCCTTATGGCCAGACAACCTTCGAGACTTCCTTAACATATAAACCAAGAAGAGAATGTGGCGCAACGGCGTAGTTATGCCGTATGGAACCATTGGATCTAAGCAAAGCGCCGCCGCGGAGCCCGAAGCTGGCGTTGGATGGGCTCACGATGTTACCGCGTACGATCGACAAGGTGCGGGCAACGTTGCCGGGCGGTAATCCGGGCGTCTATCGGATCGAGGGCTTCAGTAAACGCATGCTCGATATGATTGGCGTGACCGAAGAGCAGCTGCGCGAGGCGGTCGCGAACGCGAAGAGCGATGACGACGTCGCGAAGTGGCTGCGCGAACACGCGGACACGAGCAAGTATGAAGAGTTCTCGCAGTACATTTCGAAGCGCTCGATCGACGACGTAGCGGATAAGGCTGCGTTCATGGAGCGCTATCCGATTCTCAAGAGCCGGCCGGACATCTATTATCTTGCCGACATGCTTGAGGCGGACGACGCGGAGATGTTCAAGTAGCTTCTTCGGCGTCGATCGCGGCTTCTGCCACATATTTCCAGAGCGCGGCTTGCACGCTGACGACTAAGTAACCCCAATCTTCGATGTAACCGCTGCGCGCTTGGGAGACCGCATCGTCGAGAAAGCGCTGATCGTTCAGCGCGAGAATGTCTTGCAGTGAGTCGTAGATGTCGGCTAGGTCGTCCGAGAGATTGCGGATTTCCGCGGGCCCGGGACGGGGCGGTATGACGAGCACTTGCTCCGACATGAGGTAGCGCATATCAAACTGCTGCTCAAGTTTTGCGCGGTCGGCGCGTTTTGCTTCGGTGACCATGGCCGGGTCCTCGTTATTGGCCGGGGTTTCGGGCAGATCCAATGCTGTGAGCTGCAATTCAAGCAACGAGCTGTGCAAGTCTGCGCACGTTTCGACGAGATCGGAGCCGCCGCTGTTATCGAGCAGGTCGATGTAGTCTTTGGCCGCAGCAAGAAACGCTTGCCAGGCCGGGTCGTTGCTATCGATCATTCTGTTGCGAGGTCTGTATCGCGGCGTTCGGGCGTGACGAAATAGCCGATTGCGGTAAGGATCGCGACCGCGGCAAACATGATAACGGCAACGACCGCCATCGCTTTGGCGTAATCGGGATGACCCGATGGCAACCGAAAATTGTTTGCCGCAAATACCGTTTCCATTTGCAACGCGCCCGCTGAAATCAAATTGCCCATTTGATAGGTGAAGCCGGGGAACGTGCCGCGCGCGATGCCGGGCGATATTTCATTGAGGTGCGCCGGGATAACGCCCCAGGCGCCTTGCACCATGACCTGGATGAAGAAGCCGCCAACCGCGAGCAATAGGATGGTTTGACTGAACGCCCACAACGGAATGAGCGCAGCGCCGAGAATTGCGCAGAGTATGATCATCGGGCGGCGGCCGAAACGCTGGGATAAGCCGCCGAAGAAAATACCGCCGACGATGGCGCCGACGTTTGCGATGGCGGTGAGCGTCCCGACAAGCGCCGGGCTGAAGTTATGCTGGAGCGTCAGGAAGGTTGGATATAAATCTTGAGTGCCATGCGACATGAAGTTGAGGGCGGTCATCAAGAGTATTGCGTAAAAAAAGAGCGGCCACCGCTGTTTCAGAGCGATGAGCAGCGGATCGGCCGTTCGCGCAACGGCGTTTTGTTTTTGGGCGAGCCAGGTTTGCGATTCGGGGACGTGGGCGCGGATGTAAAATATGAGCAGCGCGGGCAGGACGCCGAGAACGAACATGCCGCGCCAGCCGATGTGTACGTAAAGCACGGCCAGCACGACCGCTGCAAGTAAATAGCCGAGCGCGTAGCCTTCTTGCAGTATGCCCGAGAAGAGTCCGCGTTTTTGCGCGGGAAGCGATTCCATTGCGAGCGCAGCGCCGATGCCCCACTCGCCGCCCATCGCAACGCCGAAAAGCGCGCGGATGATGAGAAAGACCGTGAGGTTCGGAGCGAAGGCGGTGGCGAGCTCGAGCGTTGAGTACAAGCCGACGTCGATCATCAGCGGAATGCGCCGGCCGAAGCGGTCGGCGATCCAGCCGAAAACCAGCGCGCCGAGCGGGCGCAGCATCAGTGTGAGCGTCACGCCGAACGCCACCATCGGCACCGCTACGCGGAAATCGTGCGCGATGTGCGGCACCGTTACGATGACAAGGAAAAAGTCGAATGCATCGAGCGTCCATCCCAGGAAGCTCGCGCTAAATGTTTTCTTCTGCTGTTTGGTCAGGTCGCGGAATGCGTTAGTCACCGCTATCGCGCCTGCTCACCATGACACACGGCTTAGGGCGTGCTGGTTGCGGACGGTTCCGCCGTTTTGAGGATCGTCGCGGGCGGGGAGCCTGTGCTCGAGGGCGCCGCGCTTGCGCCTGCGATATCTGTTGCGTAGAGCACCAGCACGTACGTGTTATTTTTCGCGACGGTGAATTTCGGCGGAGTGAAACCAAAGATCAACGTGTTCTTTTGCAGCGAAGATTTGTCGAGCGAAATCACCGGCGCATAGGCTTTCGTTTTGCCTTGCATGCGTTGTAAGAAGAGTTGCAAGGCGAATCCGCGGCCTGGGATTTGATCTTTCGGCAGGGTGAATGAGGCGATCGCCAGTCCGTTGAGTGGGAAGTCGGCCGAAGTGCTGATCGCGACGGTCATCAGTGCGGTGACTTTGGTGACGTCTTTGGGGACGTGCGCCATGACGGGCGATTCTTTCGGTAATGCTTCAGCGGTGAGAGTAATCGTTGGTGCGGTGCTTGCCGGCGACGGGGTTGCGCTTGGGTTGAGCGTCGGCGCGGGGGAAGGGGTCGCGGTCGGCGGCGGCGTTTTTTTCTTGCCCGGTTTTGGTGTGGGTGTTGGCGGCGGTACGTTAAAGCGGATCTGGCACGAAAAATCCGGCTGCGTTTCCGGACACGCGAACCCATTTGCCGCTTCGGCGAGCGGGTAGGTCGCGGGGCCAGGAGTCGGTGTTGCCGAGGTGCTTTTCGCGGTGGTGGACGCAGTAGCGTTGCTCGCGGGCGTTGCGCCTCCGCCGGGTGGTAACATCGCGCCGGATTGACCCGAGCTGAAGTTGCCTGAGCACGCCGCTATTGCTAGCAGCATCAGCGCAGCTAGTGCGCCCCTCGATGCGTGCGCCATGCGGCGCACTACTCGGGGTCCTTCGACAGGCTCAGGATGACATTCGCAAATTCGGATACCGGAATCGTGCGTTTCTCTTCCATCTGACGTTCGTTCACGTTCACGGTGCCGTCGGCAGCTTCTTGCTTTCCGACTACTAAGATGTAGGGAACCTTCTGCGTCTTCCAGTGGCGGATCTTGTAGCCGAGTTTTTCGTTGGACTCGTCGACTTCAATGCGCAGCCCGCGTTCGCGCAGTTGTTTGGCGACCGCGTGCGCATATTCGAGCTGGTGCTCGGAGATCGGCGTGATGACCGCTTGCACCGGCGCGAGCCAGACGGGGAAGTTTCCACCGTAGTGCTCGATGAGCAAGCCGAAGAAGCGTTCCATCGAACCGGCCAGCGCGCGGTGAATCATGACGGGGGTGTGATCTTGTCCGTCGGAGCCGCGGTATTTCAATTCGAAGCGCTGCGGCAACAGGAAGTCGACCTGCACCGTGCCCAGCTGCCATTTGCGGCCGATCGCATCGCGCACGTTGATATCCAGTTTCGGGCCGTAGAAGGCGCCGCCGCCTTCATCTATACCATAGGGAACGTTGCGGCTTTCGAGCGCCTTCCGAATCGCGCTTTCGGCGATCGGGTCGGTCTCGGACTGCAAGTGTTTCTCCCGTGTCGAGAGATAGAACTCGAGTTCGAAGCCGAAGGCCTTCATGAGGCGCATCGCCTCGCTCAGGGCGCGATCGAATTCTTCTTGCACTTGTTCGGGCGTACAGAAGAGGTGCGCGTCGTCTACCGTAAAGCCGCGCACGCGCGTGAGGCCGTGCAGCACGCCGCTGCGCTCGAAACGGTAGGTCGTGCCGAATTCGGAGTAGCGCAGCGGCAGCTCGCGATAGCTGCGTTGGCGATCTTTATAAATGAGGATGTGGCCGGGGCAGTTCATCGGCTTTAAGCGGAAGCGCTGCTCCTCGACTTCCAGCGGCCCGAACATATTCTCGGCAAAGTTTTCGAGGTGGCCGGAGATTTCGTAGAGGCGTTCGTTCACGACGTGCGGCGTGATGACCGGCAAGTAGCCGCGCTCCAATAAACCTTCTCGAATAAACTGCTCGACGATACCGCGGACGATGGCGCCTTTGGGATGCCAGAAAATCAGTCCGCCGCCGGCTTCTTCGTGAATGGAGAAGAGGTCGAGCTCTTGTCCGAGCTTGCGGTGATCGCGTTTCTGCGCTTCTTCGAGTTGTTTTAGGTACGCGTCGAGATCGACTTGCGTTTTCCAAGCCGTGCCGTAGATGCGCTGCAGCATCGGGTTGTGCTCGTCGCCCCGCCAGTATGCGCCGGCGACGCTCATCAATTTGACCGCGCCGATATCGCCGGTGTGGTCGACGTGGCCGCCGCGGCACAGATCGGTAAACTCGCCGATCGTGTAGAGCGTGATCGGTTCGCCTTCGGGGATTTCGCTTGCGATCTCGGTTTTGTATGGGTTGCCCTTGAAGCGCGCGAGCGCTTCTTCGCGCTTCACTTCGCGGCCGGTCATTTCATAATTTGCCGCGACAATCTCGTGCATGCGTTTTTCGATGCGTTCGAGATCTTCGGGCGTGAACGGTTGGGAGCGGTCGAAGTCGTAGTAAAAACCGTTTTCGATGGCGGGGCCGATAGTGGGCTTGGCGTCGGGGAAGAGGTCCTGCACGGCATAGGCTAAGACATGCGCCGCCGTGTGGCGCAGTTCGGGCAGACCGGCCTGTTGTTTCTCAGCCATGGAACGTCTCGTGCTTTTGGCGGAAGGGTGCGCTCGACCCTGGACGGGTCATTGTGGGGGCGCCAGCTTGAAAACCCAAGCAATTAGGTTTATACTGTTCACTTAGTGCCAACAGTTGTCGGTGTCAACGGGTACTTCGTTCGAGTTTTTACGCAAGACCACGGTAACCCGCATGTACATGTGTTCCACAGTGGCTCTCTCATGAAGATCTGGTTGCGGCCGATCGTGGCGTATGCCTCACATCGGGGGCGTAAACCACGGAGCGCTGAGACGCAAGCCGCGATGGAAATTGTCCGTGCACATTTGCCGGCGTGCTGGCAAGAATGGAAGCGTATTAATGGATAAACTGTTCGAACCCGCTCTCAAGCGGGTCACATACGCGCCCAAACGGGATGTCATCACGCTTAATCTGGCGAGTGACAGAGTCGTCCAGATTCCGCGTCACGCCATCAAGGAGCTTCGTAATCTTAGTGAGCGCCAGTTGCGCGCGCTTCGCCCCGATAACGCTGGGGTGACGCTGTCCCAGCGCGAGCTGGACATCGACATCTACATCCCCGGGTTGCTTGCCAACATCTTCGGGATAAGGCCTGGTGTAATGCTCGGCAAAGCGGGAGGCTCAAAGACATCGGTAGCTAAGCGGCGAGCTTCCCAGGTGAATGGCCGTCGCGGCGGCCGACCGCGCCTGAAAAGGGTTAGCTAGTGGATACCGCCTACAAGCGCCTTCTGACGCAGGTGCTCCCCCGCCCAATACGATCGCAAAAGGAACATGAGCTTTATCTTGGGCGCATCGAGAAATTGATGGAGAAGACCCAAAGATCTGCGGCGGAGAGCCAATTCCTTGAGTTGCTCTCTATCCTTGTGGAGCGTTACGAGGAAGAGCACTACCCCATTCAAGCGCCTGAGCTTCGGGTCGCACTGCGCGAGCTCATGACCTCTAATGGCGTATCGCAATCCGAAATCGCCCGATTGTTGGGGTCTAGCCGCAAGAACCAAATAAGGAAACTTTCGCAACGTTTCGGGGTCTCGCCGGAGCTGTTTCTCTAGGATACCGCGACTTGTAGCGTGCGCAGCGCGCGGTTTTCTTCGCGCAACGCTTGCGCCTCGAGGTGATCGTAGGTCATCGCCGCGTTGTTGACGAGCGGCACCAGGGCGCGCTGCTCGTCGGCGTCGAGATCGGCGCCGTCCTCGTGAGCGCCGTAGAGGACGAAGCCGGCAAGTTCTCTACGAAACACGAGTGGGATTGCCAGCACGGGCGTGTCATGCCGATCGGCCGGGGCCGCAACAGCCGGCACGTCGTTCACGCGCACGCATCCGAGTTCGGCGCTAATAAATGCGACCAACGGATCGGAAGTGGTCATCGTGGTGGCCGGCTGCTCTTTCCAGCCGCTGCAGATCTCGAGCGCGAATCCGTTTTCGCGCCGCAGATACAGCGCGGCGCCTGTGAGCTCGAGGACTTCCATGGGGAGCTTCGTTAGATAAGCGGCAATCGCGGCAGGCTCCTCGACGTGCACTACAGCTTTCGATACTTTTTCAAGGCGCATCTCGGCTATGTGCCGCTTTCGAAAGATCACGCGGTCGACGCCGGCGTCGATGCGTTTGCGCATTCCGTGAAAGAAGAAGCCGAGAACCAGCGCGACGACGATGTCGACCGGCAGACTGAAGCGCGATTCCATCGTTCGCGAGAGGAACAGGTCGATGAGCGCGAAGATGGCGACGATGACCGTTGTCATTAATCCGTACGCGACCGTGCGGCTGATTACGAAGTTTATGTCTACGACCCGCTCGCGCAGGATCGCGTAGGCCACGGTGAGCGGAAAAATCACCTGCGCGGCGTCGACGGCGGTGTGCACCCAGTATGGCTCGTATGCAGGCCACAAGAGCTTGTCCGTTACGTCGATGATGATCCAGAAAATAAACCCGGCTGCGATCCAATGCAGCCGCTGACGCAAGCGAATCGCCACATGCGCGTAGGCGTAAAAGAGTCCGGCGAGGGCAATGGCTGCCGCAAGGAGATCTCCGGCGACGTTGAACGTTGGCCAACCGCTTCCGGCCAAGTCGGGATAGAGTATCGCCGGCACGGCCTCGATGACGCCGATCGCTCCGGTGATTGCGATCGCACATCGCGCCCAGAAGCTTAACGGGCGGCCGGCTAGACTGAACGCGAAGAGCACCAGCCCCATCTTCGGTAGCGTAGCGCCGAGCAATGACTGAACATCTCCGACGAAGACACTCCAATTCCAGTCCGTTACAATCCGCGAGTAGAAAACGGAAGTCGGTGGAATTCCGCCCGCGGCCAGCGAGAATAAAAAGAATCCCCACGTAATCGCGCTGGGCCGCAGAAGAACCAAGGATATGCCGACCAGCAGCGGCACGAGAAACGCGAGCTGGCGAATGATGATGTATCCCGGCGCAGTATTTTCAGGCACCGAGCGAAGCGTGAGCGATTCGAATTTTCCCGCGCGCTGGATTCGAAAGGTGACGTCCACACCGGGAGCCGACACGTATCCGCCGGCGAGTGCGGCTCGCTTTAAGGGCGCTAATCCCGAGATATCGATGCGCATGCCCGGCCGAATGCCGGACCGTTGGGCGGGGAATCCGGGTGAGACACTCTCAACGATCTTGCCGTCCGTTATGAGTCCGATGTCGCCGTTCGGATGACCCGCCACTCTTACCAGATCCGGAAGAGAGCAGACGCAGAAAAATAAGGACAATGCCGCCACAATAAGGGCGCGAACAGCCGGCCGCGAGGTTTTCATAAGGTCCTCCGGTTTTTCATGTTAGCGACATGGGGGTGATTTCCGTTCGGGCGGGTATATCGCTCGCGATGACAGATGTAGCCAAGACTATTTCCATTGGTGGGGAGCTCACGGTCAACCGGATGGGGTTCGGCGGAATGCGGCTCTGCGGGCCGGGCATTTGGGGCTGGCCCGAGGACCGCGAAAATGCGCTGCGGGTGTTGCGGCGCGCGGTCGAGCTGGGCGTGAATTTCATCGATACGGCCGACGCGTACGGACCCGAGGTTAATGAAGAGCAAATCGCGCAGGCGCTCTATCCGTATCCGGACGGTTTGGTGATCGCGACCAAAGGCGGTTTGACGCGTGGCGGTCCCGGCAAATGGGAGCGCGACGGGCGCCCCGAGCGCTTGAAGAAGTGCTGCGAAGCGAGCTTACGGCGGTTAAAGTTGGACCGCATCGACGTGTATCAGCTGCACGCGCCCGACGAAAAATATCCGCTCGAGGATATGATCGGTGCGCTGGTCGAGCTGCGCGATGAGGGGAAGATTCGCTTCATCGGCGTTTCGAATTTCTCGCTCGAGCAGCTGCAAGCGGCGCGCGAGATGACGCAGATCGTGTCGCTTCAAAATCCGTACAACTACGCCGAACGCCGCGACAACGACGACGTGCTGGACTATTGCGAGCGCGAAGGGCTGGCGTTTCTGCCGTACTTTCCTTTGAATGCGGGAGACGATATGCCGCACCCGGAGTTGGATGCCGTGGCGAAAAAGCACCACGCGACGGTCTTTCAGATTGCATTGGCTTGGCTGCTGCACCGCTCGAAAGCCACGCTTCCGATTCCGGGAACGCAGTCGATCGCGCACTTGGAAGAGAACGTGGCCGCGGCGCGCATCGAGTTCGACGAAGACGATCTTACTCGCCTAGGGTTGCGGTAAAGCGCACGCTTGGGTCGCTGCGGCGTAACAATGGCTTAACACTGGTGCGTGTGGGCACAGCCGAGGCTCAGAACTAATGGGGTGCTCCCTTCGTTTCGGTGTGTAGGAGGAGCGCCCAATGAAAAATTTACACGTTGCAGCTCTTGCAACATTGTTTGGAATCAGTGCGGCGTCCGGAATTGCCCTCACACAGGCGCAACACCCGGGCAACAACAGCGGGCTCTTGGCTGCGACGGCGTCGATAGCGTCGGCCGATCAAGACGACCGCGGTAACGGCCGCGGCAACCGCAACAACAACAACAACGGGAACTGGCAGAACGGCCAATGCAATAACGGGAACGTTAACGGCACGCGCCGTGGCAATGGCGATGCCGACGACAATAATCAAGGCAATCAGGGTAACCAGGGCAACCGCGGAGCCGGACACGGCAAAAAGCGCGGTTGGCAGAATTCCAACAATCCGCACAATTGCGGAACGAACGGGAACAACTGCAGCAACGGTCAGTACAACAACAACGGCCAATATAGCGGCCAGTACGGACAGTATGGGCAGCAGAACGGCCAGTACAACTGCGGTGCGAACGGCGGCGGATACGGCCAGCAAGGCAACACAACGCTGCGCGGAACGATCACGTCGGTCAACGGCAACCAGATCACGCTGATGGCGGGCTTCGGCAACGTCGTCACGATCAACGATCAGCCGGCGCTAAATAACCAGCAAACCGGCCGCGTAGTTGTAGGACGCTACGTCACCGCATACGGCTACTACCAAAACGGGATCTTTTACGCGACGTCCCTGCAATAGGAGCACCGCGTAAGTAAAGCCAAACGCCTCTCTCCGGAGGGGCGTTTTTCTTTTCCATATTTTTTGTGTAGGCTGCGGATCTGAGGTTTCGGACATTGTTCAACGCGGGGGACATTGGTCGATAGCCTAAAAGTAGGCCTGACATGGTGAAATCGCTTTGGCGGGCAGCGCTTATCGTATTGCTGCTGGCTTGTGTTCCGCTCTATGTGCTGCAGTATAGTCTGGTTCCGAAAACCGGCGATTTTGGCGTTGGCCTCGATGCTTTTTCGGCAAACGCGCCGTCCGTGACGCTGCATGTGCTGTCGGTTGAGCCAAACTCACCGGCGTCGCGCGCCGGCCTGCGCCCGGGCGATCTCATACCGCTGGCACACGCCGATCGTGCCACCCGGGTAGCGCTCACGTGGACGCTGCCCGGCGACCAAGCCCGAGTCGAATATGTGCGCGGTGGGCACGTGTACCACGCGCATCTCATCGCATTGCCGAATCCGCCCTACCCGTTTGCCGCTCCCGATGCAATCCGCAGCGCCGTCGTCTTTTGCGTCTTCACGTTTGCGTTGCTGGTCACGCTGCGTGCGTGGCATTCAGAACACGGGCCGCTCATTGCCACGATCTTAACCATGCTTATCGTCAATCCGGCAACCGATGCACTTCCGTCGATTGCCCGCGAGGGGATCGTTTTGTGGGTTTGGTGGGCGCTCCACATTGTGGCGGGCGCGGCTGGACTGTTTGGGGTTTTCCTTGCAGTGGTGCTGGCCGGACGACTGATCGATTGGCGCGACAGATCTTTTCGGTTTGTTACAGTTTTGTTTGCGATCGAAGGCGCGGCCTTCGTCGTTTTCGAGGCGCTTCAGCCGGCTTGGCAGCTCAACGGACGCATGGAATCGCTCGGCGACGTGCTCTCCAGCTGGGACGCTTCGGTGTCGTACCTTATTGCGGCGCTATGTTTGATTCTGGCTTACCGCGCCGCGCACGGAGATAGCCGCCAGCGGCTGCGCTGGATTTTTTGGGGTTTCCTTCCTTTTTTGGTCTCGGTCTCGGTGCTGAACTTGCCTCCGCTGATCGCCGCGCTTTCAGTGCATCCGGGCGTCGCGCTCGTCGTCAATACCTTGTTGCGATTGATGGAGCTTTCGTTGCCGGTTTCGCTGTTCTATGGCGTTCTGCTACGGCGCGCAGTTGATGTTGGGTTTGTGTTCAACCGAGTTGCCGTCTATGGAATTTTATCGATCGTACTGTTTTCGATTTTCGTGCTGCTCGAATATGCGGCCAGCCGTCTCTTCTTGGATACGGGCAGATTCGGGTCGCTCGCGATTCAACTCTCCATCGCGCTGTTGATTGGGTTTTCTGCGCGATATTCGCACAGTGTCGTGGACCGATTTGTCGATCGCATCTTGTTTGCGCAACGGCACGAGTGCGAATCAGCCTTGCGGCGGTTTGCGCGCGAGGCCGAAGCCTACACGTCGACAAACGGACTGTTAGATCGCGCGTTAGAGAAGATCAGCGAAAACAGTGAGGCTCGCGGCGTAGCGATCTATTTGGTCAACGACGGGCACGCCGGCGTCGTACGGTCGACCGGCGAACATTTTCCGCAGCGAGTCGAGCTCGATGATGAGTTGCTGGTCTCTCTGCGTCGCTGGGGCGAACCGGTCGATACGCGCGATGTAAAAACGGCCTTTCCCGACGGCATGGTCTTCCCGATTAGCGCTCGCGGCAGGCTGCTCGGAGCCCTGCTCTGCGAGACGAAGCGCGATTTTTCGGCTTTTGCGCCTGACGAACGTGATTCGCTGCTCGAAGTCAGCCGCGGGGTGGCGCTGGCATTGGATTCATTGGAGCACGATGATGGCCAGAGCGGAGTACTGGATGCCATTGGTGACCTGGCGCGGCGCATCGACGCCCTGATCAGTACGCTGCCAAAAAAACTTGGCGCAGACTAGAATTGGTCGGGCGCCACGAGCGCCTCGTAGAAGTCGCCACGTTTGTAACCGGGAATCGTGTGAGCCGCGATATCTTCAACGAACGTTCCGGCGACAGTGTCGGGCTTGCGGCGGGCGTAATCCGTTAGCGCGGTTAGGAACGCGGCGTTAAAGCCCTTACGCGGAAGGGCTGCGAGAACTTGGGTGACCTGAGTTTTGTCGAGATTCTGAAGAAAGGCGCCGCCCACGTCGGTCAGCACGCCGGCGCTTAGCAGAAAGACCTCGGGCTCCTTGAAGCGGGCGACGGAAAAGATGCTGTGCAAGGCGACAGCGTCCCAACCGATTTGCGCATCGGTGGGCGAGTGCCCGGCAGCGATGAGCACCTGTTTGGTGCGGTCGGCGCCGTCGATTTCGAAGCGCTGGTGGGGCGTGGCGAATTCCTTCGACAAACCGATGTCATGCAGCATGGCCGCGATATATACGATTTCGGGATCATGCTTTACGCTGCGCGCTTGCGAGATGAGCTCCGCGAACACGTACGAGCGCGCCGAATGGCGGAAGATCTCCGGTGCTTCGACGTCTTGTGCTTGAATCGCGGCCTGCTGTGCGGCATACGAGTCGGGAATTTTCACGCTCGCGATCGTGGCAGGCAGCGACAAGCCGGCGGCGCGCGCGGGCAGCGCAGCCGCCGCGATCATCGACGCCGTGGAGACGTAGCAGAAGTCAGAGCGTTTCATTTCCGGTTTTTCGAAGCTGGTGCCACGCGGGCCTCGACTCGCTTCGCTCGCTCGGCCGTCCTTCGACGACGCCCTCGCTCGAAGAGCGAGAGGCTGCTCAGGATGACAATAGCGCCATAGCGAACGCGCCGAGCATGGCGCTGCTTCCGCTCATGCGACGCAAGGTTGCCCGTCCCGATGCTGCGGCTGCCGTGCCGGGCGACCGGCGGGTGCGGATCGCCAAGTTCGGGATGTACCTGGCCGGGTTTATGGCGGTGGTCAATATCAGCGTCGTCTATCTCGCGCTGCCTTCCATCGAACATGCCATTCGGGCCGACATCGACGAACAAGAGTGGATCCTCAGCATCTATCCTTTAATGGAAGGCGGATTCACGCTTGCCGCCGGAACGCTCGGCGATCTGTATGGGCGCAAGCGGGTCGTGACGCTGATGACCTGGCTGTTCACGCTGGCCACTATTGCGTGCGCGCTGTCGCCGACGCCGCTGGCCCTCATTGTGGCGCGGGGATTTCAGGGGCTCGGCGGCGCGGCGCTGCTTTCGCTGCCGGTTGCGATTTTGGTGCAGATGCTGCCCGACCCGGCCGACAATGAAGACGCGATCAAAAATTTCGCGATGGTGGCGGGGCTGGGCGCGGTGGCGGGGCCGGCGATCGGCGGCGTGCTGGTGCATTGGCTCGGATGGCCGTCGATCTTTTATCTCTCGGTACTGATGTCGGCGGGCGTGTTGTTGTCGCTGCCGTCGACGGAAGAGAGTAAACGCGATCCGTCGCTGCGGCTTGACGGCATCGGTCAGGTTCTGAGCATCGCTTCGTTTCTGGCGGTCAGTTTCGGATTGATTGAAGGAAACGATTTGGGTTGGACATCGCCGGTTATTTTAGGGGCCTTCGTTCTATCGGTGGTGTTGATTGCGGCTTTTCTCTACGCGGAGTCACGCGTGGCGCAGCCGATGGTGCATCTGCGCTACTTTAAAGTGCCGCGGTTTAATGTGGCGCTGCTGACGATCGGCGGCATCAATTTCGCGTGGTATGGCGTGATGTTGCTCTGCACGCTGTTTTTGCAAAATGCGCTGCATCAGTCAGCAATGGCGTCGGGGTTTTATTTGATGCCCAGCAATATCGCGTTCTTTTTGGCCAATCAGTATAGTTCGCGGGTCGAGAAGCGCACCGGGGCGCTGGGGATTTTGTTGCTCGCGTTCGCCGTTAGTATCATCGGAATGGCGTGGTTGGGCGTGCTCGGTATTTCTGCAGCGGCGTGGGAAGTATCGGCGGGGCTCTTTATCGCCGGCATCGGTTGGGGCTTTGCGTTCACGCCTGCGGCGTCGATGGGCATGGCGGCTGCTTCCAGTAGCGACGAAGGCTTTGCATCGGGGGCGGAGGCGTTAGCGCGATCGCTGTTCGGCGTGTTTGGCATTGCGGTACTCGGCTCGCTGTTGGCGGCGGGCATTAGCGGCGGATCTTTTGTGAGCGGGTTGCATCTTGCGCTTTATGTTTGCATCGGGTTAACCGTGGTTATCGGGATTGCGGTTTTTGTGCTGTTGCGCGCGGGCCTCGTCCTTCGACAAACTCAGGATGACATAGTCGGCCGCCCTTCGACCGGGGCGCCTGGCGGCGCCCGCTCAGGATGACAGCGAATGGCGTCCGCTCAGGATGACAAAAAATGCCGTTAAACATTGATTTCGGGAAGACGGCATCCGATTACGGTCGTTTTCGGGCCGGCTTTCCAGACGAGTTTTTCGATCGCGTTTTCGCCGCGGGAATTGTACGGCTCGGCGATAAGCTTCTGGATATCGGAACCGGGACCGGGACGTTAGCCCGTGGGTTTTCTCGGCGTGGTTGTGTGGTGACGGCGTTGGATCGTTCGCGGCCGCTACTCGACGAGGCTGTAAGACTCGCGCGTGAAGGACGCATTAATCAGATACAATTCGTTGAGGCTACTGCCGAGCGAACCGGTTTGCCGGATGGTTCGTTTGACGTATTGACGGCGGGGCAGTGTTGGCACTGGTTCGCTCGTGCCGTCGCAGCAAAAGAAGCGCGGCGCGTCTTGCGTGCCAGCGGACGTATTATTCTCGCGCACTTTGACTGGATAGCGTTGCCTGGCAATGTGGTTGCAGCGACCGAATCGCTGATCGAACAGCATAATCCGCAGTGGAAGCTTGGCGGCGGCTCTGGCCTCCATCCACGCTCATTGGCGGATTTGGCGATAGCTGGATTTACCGATATCGAGACCCATTCGTTCGATCAAGCCATATCGTACACTCATGAGGCGTGGCGCGGCCGCGTGCGCGCGAACGGTGGCGTTGGAGGGAGCTTGCCGCCGGAGGCCGTGTCGAAATTCGACATTGCCCTCGCGGATTTACTTCGGTCGGATTTTCCGGAAGATCCACTCTTCGTACCGCATCGAATTTGGTGGGTAACCGCTGTTGCGCCCCCGCGCTAGCTCGCGGCCCGCGGGCCTCAACTCGCTTCGCTCGCTCGGCCGCGGTTCGACAACGCGTTCGCCCTTTAGGGCGAAGGCTGCTCACCATGACACTTTTTTCACCATGGCAACTGTGTCACAATTGGCGCGGCGGCTCGCTCGACAATAGTGGTGCTAATGCACGTAGGTAGGCCTTTTGCGCTCGGTGCTCTGCTCTTTACAACCGCAGCCTCCGCGCAAGGCGGCTCACCTCTGGACGTAAGCATGCAGCTTACGCCCGCTACTATTTTACTGGGCGAGCCGGCATGGGTTGATGTTACCGTCGTCAATCGCTCTGCCGGGCCGTTGCTAGTCGATATGGGGAACTCGTGCTTCGGCGCGAAGGAGCTCATCGTCCAACTTCCCCAGGCCGAACCTCAGATCCACGATCGACTGCACTGCGGTTCGGGCGTCGCTGGCTCGTGCTTGGTGGAGTTCGCGGTTCCGATTGGCGCGGGCGGAACGTTTAGGCGCCGCTATGTTCTGAGCGGAGATTTCCGCATCACGCATGCGGGGAACTACACCGTTCTCTTGCAGAAAAATTTCTCGTACGGACCGGACCATGGGGAACTTACCCCAGGCGCGCCGCCGCATTTTCCGCATCTGACAGAGCATCAAATTGTGCAGACGCAGCTGACGTTAAATGTATTGCCGCCCAATCATAAAAAATTATTGCAGATCGAAGAGGCGGAAGCCGCGCAGTTGGAGGCACCGCTACCAAACTTGCCGTTCCCGCCGAATGCCGGTATTGACCTCGTTCGACAGATTTCCGATGAAAATCGCAAGCTGCAGCAAGACGCCTCGGCGGCAAAATACGTGCTGGCCAACGGCTTGGTTGAAGCACCTACCTATGGAATGGAGCCGATTTTTTCGACCTGGCTCGCTCAAAACAACACGAGTGCCGCGGACTGGGCGTTGAGGGCGCTCTCACGTCTCAACACGCCGGCGTCACGAAAGATATTGGCGCACCAAGCCGCCTCATCCGATAAACCACAAGAAAATACGATCTTTCAGATTCATCGGTGGGAAGCGATAGACGCTTTGGGCAATATGGGCGACGCGTCGTATGTGCCGCTGTTGGAAAAACTGACACGCGACCCTTATCACGATGTGCAGCGTACCGCTGTGCGGGCGCTCGGCCTGCTGGGCGGCGAGAAAGAACTGCCGTTTCTGAATACGATTGCGCTCAGCGCTCAGACGATGACCGACCGTCAAGATGCCGTTATGGCGATGGGCGACACCGGTTCTCTGCGTGCGGTTCCGTTTCTGATCAAACTGTACACGCTTCCCGGTTCGGATGAGTCCACTTCGGAGTACGCACTGTGGACGTTGACGCACCATCATGTTCAACCACCGTACACCCGAATGCTGACGCCGCAGGAGGGCCAGCGCGCTTGGCAAGACTGGTGGACCCAGAATCAGCACACCGCGCGCGTGTACGGTCCATACGATTGTGGCGATCTGAAAGAGCCCTCGACAACACTTTGGGTGACAAGGGGTGAAATATGATTTCTCGCGCGCTATCTCTTTTGGTATTTCCCTTACTTGTTGTGGGCGGCGCACTTGTTGTAAGCGCCGCGCCCGCGGGCGCGCAGGCCAATGCCGCGGACTCACTGTTGTTTGCGCAACGCTTGATGGGGCTGGGCGCTGGCGATCTTACCGTTGACGCGCTGCCGCCGAACTGGTCATCACCCGTTCCGCTGCCCGACGGCGTGCCGGTATTGGGCTCGGTCGGCCGCTCCGGATCATTTGTCACGATCTATTATCGCCCCGCCGATGCGCGGCAAACTTTCGCGGCATACTCCGCCAAGCTGACGGCCGCGGGGTTTATGGATTTTTCGCATCCGGCTTTGCCGCGAACGATCAGCGGATTTTATCCCTCGACGAATTCGACGCAGCCGTTTGCGAATTTTTGTCGCGACGGACAGAGCGTCGTAGTCCGCAGCGATTCACAAAATAATGACGATCTGCGTGTAACGATTACCCCGAAGACAACGCAGTGCCCGCAGACGATGGCAACGCCGCATCCTCCGCCGGTCTCTCCTTTGCCGCCACTGGTCGCGCCGTCAGGGACGACGATCCAACCGACGGGCGGCAGCAACGCGCTGACCGTCGGGACCAACGGTGGGACCGAAAGCACGTCGACGACCGCGTTAATTCAAGGAAACATTTCGGTTCCCGCGCTGCTCAATGCGATCGTTGCGGAACTCAGGGCTGCTGGCTGGAGTACGACGGCCCGACTCTCCGGCGGCAGCTCGGCAGTCGCTTCTCTGCGATTCGAAAGCGGTGGCCAGATCTGGCAAGGGTGGCTTTCGATTCTGGCGGGTATTAAGCCGCAGACATACACCGCACACATCGATGCCGTGAATACCGGATTGCCGAGCTATACGAGTACGGTGGCGGGCGCAATGGGCGCGACGCAGACCGCGACAAGTTACCCGTGGGTTCCTATCAAGGTGACCAAAGCGACAGCGCCCCGCTTATCGCAGCTCCTGCAGCAAGTCGTAACAATAAACGGATTTCATCCGGCGCAGGTCTTTCCCGGGCGCATTCCGCCGGGGTTCAGCGTCAGAATTCCGCTGCCGCAGGCCACGCCGGTGGGATCGACGGTTACGGAGTATCAGCCCGGACCCAAAGGTCAAGTGCAATACAACGTTTACTATCAGTTGAGCCGGTCGCAGCTCCAGACGTACGCTTCGCGACTGCAGGCGCTAGGATGGAAGCTGCAGCCCGCCCCGCGTCCGAACATCACCGGTTTTCAGTTCACGTACGTGCCGGTAGTGCAGAATTTCTGCAACGATCGGCTTCCGCCGGTTACGGTTTCAGGGACGGGGGGATCGGGGGACGTCGTGGTCGGCGTGCAGCGTCTTCGCAACGGATTTTCCTGCGATACAATGCAAGGGCTGCTGGCGGGACAGAGTTTTCCGAACCCGCTTCCGACGTTGGACGCGCCGCCCGGAACGATGATGCTGTTGGCCAACGCCGGCGTGCGCGCCGGCAACAGCGGGGCAATGATCGTTACTTCGGGGGCAATCGGACCGCTACTCGATGATTTCACCGCGAAATTTACGAAAGCCGGTTGGGCGGTTGCGGCAGCAACTACGGCGGCGGATATCGGCTCGCGCAGTTATACCTACGTCGACAACGCAGCAAACGGTCAAAAATGGCAGGCCGTCCTTACGCTATACCGTTCGTTTGCGGATGCGGGGACGTATTATGCCTTCGTCGATCTTACGAAATTGCCGCTGGCGAAGTAAGGCAATGTAAATTTCCGACAGAAAGCGCGGTTGCGTCCTTTTCCTAACGAGCGGGCAGGCAAGCGTGTACAAAATATGTGCGCGTGTTTTCTGGGTAAGGGAGTCGCCAATATGAATGCAACTATTCAGCAAGCCGTTCAACAACATGTGGGAAGCGCCGACCACGCCGAGATTCAGAGCAACTTACGAGCCGCTATCGAAAATGCGGCCACGAACGGCGACCCCGGACTAGCGGCGCAGTTCGCCGGACTGCTCTCCAAGCAAGGGTCGAATCCAGCCGGCCTCAAGGCGGAGGTCATTTCGCTCATCACCGACGATCCGGGCATCTTACAACACTTCGATCCGTCGTTTGCCAACGCCGTGCTGAGTAAACTCTAAGCGGGAATTAGGTGCCCTTCTCGGCGCCGATGTAGCGGATCCATTTGAAGATCAGCGCCGGTGTCGTCGCTAAACTGTTCGGACTGCCGTAGACCAGATAGAACTCGTTTTTGGCCGCCAAAAAGTGAAATGCGGCGCTGATGTTGCCCGCGCTAACGAAAGCGAATTGCGGCGGCTCGAAGGCGTCGGGTAAATTGCGGCCGATGATGCGTCGAGCACCGATATCGAATGAAGCGGTCCGGCTGAATTGCCAATCGAGACTCGCGCGTTCGAGCCATTGCTTAGCAGTCGGCTCGGTGGGCGAGGTGTAGAAATTCTCGTCGTCCTCAAGCGCTAAATTCAAGTGCTTGATGACCGGCAGAACCGTGCTGTAGTTCCATGACGTGAGATGACCGTGATAGTAGGGACCCGCTTGGTAGACAATCGATGTCGGCGTTGCGGTCGAGCCGCGGTAAATTAGCGCGCCACCGTTGCTGTTGAACGGCAAGAACTCGCCGTTGAAAATCTCGATGTCATTCAAACCACTGAAGAGGTGGATAGACAGTTGATCCTTGAGATCGAAATTCACTTGCTCAAATGCGCCCAGTTGCGCGGGGTTGCCGCTGTGATCGTGCATGTGGGCGTAGAATTCGCTGACGCGAATGTCCTGAAGCGTCGCCGTCTTCGAGAAAATAAATGTTTTATTGGCGAAGAGTTGATAGCCTGATACGTCGGGCTGATTCAAGAAGCCGCCGGCCGGATTGAATTGCGGGCCGATTTTCTGGAACGTCACGCCGATGGTCGTGGTTTTGTCGACGTAGCCGCCGCCGTATTCCCAATATTGCGCGAAACCCTGGTCGGTAACGGCGGTGCCGCTGTCGTTACCGGCATTCAGATAAACGAAATCGTGCGTATGCTGGTTGAGATAGCCCGTATAGAGCGTGGTGACGTTATCGCGGAAGCCCGGAACGTTGACGCTGACGCGCTGCAATGAAAGACCGATGATCTGCTTGGTGTCGTCGATGCCCCAGTTCAGGACTTCGGCGCTGTCGGTGCGGCTGAAGCCGACCGCATCAAACGTGCCGAACGAGAACTTTCCGGCGGTGCCTTCGTAGGCGTAGCCTTGGCGGAAGGTCGGAATGGCGGGCGTGTACAGCGTGGTCGGACAGTTGGTGCAGCTGAACGTGTTGTTGAAATTCTGTGCGGCCTGCGTGAAGAAGGGGCGCACTTCGCTCAAGAAACGGTGGAACGCGGTCGGCGAGATGCTTTGCTGATCGGTTTCAACGTTGGAGTAGTCGGGGTGAAACGCGCCCAGCAGCGAGGACGTCGCCGTGACGGGAATCGCCAGGTCGGCGCCGATGCGCGAGGTGTTTCCGCCAAATCGCGTGGGCGCCATTTCACCGAGGCCGTAAATTTGTAGGCGCGGTTGCGGACGCACGACCTTCGCTTGCGCGGTGACGTTGAGTCCGGTTAGCGTGCCGGCGTAGGCGGAATCGGCCGAATTGCGTTGCCCCTCGGCGTGTTCCCACACTTGGTCGCCATTGTCGGCGACGGTGAGGCGCTCGAATTGCGCGCCCCAACTTTTCGAACCGCCGCTGCGCATGATGTTCCACGGAATGTGCATTGTCACGGTGTAGCCGGAAGGCGTGCGGCGCGCCGCCGCGATCCACGTTGGTTCGTACGCGCTGTTCTCGCTCGAGCTTTGATAGCGCGCGCCGAGTGCGTTGGCGACGAAGCGATAGCGGAAGCCGCTGTTGCCCTGCGGCCATAACGTAACGGCGACGCGGTCGTCGCTCGAAACGCCCGGGCCGTTGGTTTGTTGCGATGCGGTCAGCGTGCCGTGCTGCGTGACGGAAAACGCGACATCGAGGCCACTGGGGTCTTGTGCGACGTATGCGTCGGTCGGTTCGCCCGGCCGCTGGTACGTAAAGTCGAAGAGCACCGCAAGCTTCACGGCTTTGCTCCAGGAGTCGTCGATCGTACCGTTCATGCTGGGCATGGCCGGCAGCACCGGGACCGCGGTGGTTAGGGTATCGGCCGAGGCGCGCGCTTGCGCGGCGGCGGCGACAAGCACGGCGAGAGTTAGAGCGGCAATAGTACGTTTCATAAACTAATTCTTTAAGAGGTTACCTGAAGCCGGGAAGGATGTCAACTATATCTATAGTTACTGTGCGACGCCGTTTGGAATACGGCTTTGGGGCCCGTTTTGTTGCACGCGAACCGCATCAAAGTGGCGAGCCATGATTCCATTCCCGTGGTCGCCCACTTAACAGGTATTCTAATGGAACGCTGGTTCCCGATTGAGACGCCGAGGCTGTTGCTGCGCGAGATTCGGGCCGAGGACGAGGACGACGTACATGAGTACGCAAGCGATCCGTGCGTCTCTCGTTTCGATTTGTGGGGTCCAAATACGCGGGAGAAAACGCACGAGGTCATCACTCGCTGGCTGAAAATCCATGAAGAGTGGCCGCGCGACGAAAGCCACCTCGCTGTCGAACTCCGCAGCGAACAGAAACGCATCGGAAGCGTGAGCCTCTACGTGAAAGATCGCAAGAACGCTTCCGCGTACATCGGCTACGTCTTCAACCGGCGCTACTGGAATCGGGGCTACGCGACCGAGGCGGCGGGAGCACTTCTCGACAGCGCGTTCAGGGTTTTGAGATTGCACCGCATTTGGGCGACCTGCGATACGCGCAACATTGCCTCAGCGCGCGTCATGGAGAAACTCGGCATGCGCAGGGAGGCTCACTTCATCGAAGACGTATTTCAAAAGGGCGAGTGGCGCGATTCTTACCTGTATGCGATACTGGCCGACGAATGGTTTAGGCTGAAATCTGGTGGCTGAGCCCGTCGTCTTCGCTCCGTCATTTTCGTCTCGGATTGGTCACGACAATCGTTTGAGGAGCGCTGTAACGGTGTGAAACGCGCCGCATGGGCATTCGCATTACTTCTTTCCACCGAATCTGGTGCGTCTGCTTTGCAGTTCATCGCCCCGCCTAAACCGCCGATGATCGTATTCCAGGTACCTTTGAATGGCGCGCTTGTCGTTGCGCTGGCGGACGGCGAGAGCGCGTCGCCGTTTGGGCACGTCCTCATTCGTTATGCGATCGAAGGCGACCCCATAGCGAGCCGCTTCATGCAGCCGCCGGGTGCACTTGGCAGCCACCGAAAAGATGTGACGGACGAGCAGATTGAAGATGCCGTTGCGCAGCTTGAGAACGGCGGTGTCAGCGCGCGGAGCATCTCGGCGCAGCGGTACCGCCCGTGGGATGCGGTTGGAACGCCGCGCGCCATCGTTGGGCTCGTGACGGTATCATTCGGGAATGCGACTGCGGCCCAAATCGAGCAGGTCTACGCTGCGATGAGCAGGCGGCGCAGCGGCGACAGCTACGCCGGGACGTGGCAGATACCGTCCGCTTGCGACAAGCTCGTGTCAGGCTCTAAAAATGTTGCGGCCGAAAACGCCGGGGAGCAGGCTCGCGCCGTCGCTTCAACCTTGGGCTTGCGGCTATCCGACGGACCGGTGCGGCGACTTTTTCGATCCGTTGATCCCAATACCGGTGTGCGTTGGGCGACGGACATACGGGCCGGCACCTGTTCTTTCCCGGCGCCTCCAACCAATACGTACGATATTCCTATGCCATCGAGTCTTAATTCGGCGCACGTTGCATCGCTCTCGATCTCCGAATACGGCGCCATTGCGTCAGCGCTTCGGAGCGAAGCGGTGCCGAAGCCAATGGCCAAAGTGGTCGACTTCTACGGCGCCGGTGATTACGCCGGGAACAGCGTTGTTTCGATCGATCCGGCACGCCGGTCGCCGATTGTCGTAACGCAAGCGCACCCTGCCGTAATGCTTGAACGTGCCGACGCGTGGCTCGTTACGCTCGTGTCCGTTGGAAGATATCCGGGCATTTCAGGAGTCCTTCGAGCCAGTGGTATTCCTGATGGAGACATAACCGAGCGAGCCGATCCGCAATCTACGGCCCAAATTGTCCAGGTGCGTTTCCCTTCGATGACGTCTACCGAACTTTCAAAGCGCGTGGCGAATCTGCGGTCGCGGTCCGAACGCGAACAAGCCGGCCTTGCAGCGGTGCACACATTTGCGTTCCTGACCTCGTGCAACCAGGTCGAGAAATTCGCCTTACAACAGGCAGCGTTGCAAGCACGGGCAGACGCAGGTTCCGCCGCTGCAGCCGCGGGAATGCGCTTGTCCCGGCCGGTTGCCATAATTACCGAGTTGACGCGCGGATCGATACGATGTGGTCCCGTTCCGAACGATGTTCGATCTATGGGATTTGCGCTCGCGTTGAACGCGAGCATGTCGGACGACGCGCCCGGGCAAGTCGGTGCATTCCTGCCCCGAGTCACGGTGATGTATGAGATACGCTAACGGCGCGCTTCCCGCAATGCTCGCCCTTACTGCCTGCGCGCTCAGTGCACACGCTCAGTCGCCACCATTGTATACACCGCGCGTCAGGATCCCGATTGCAGCGCGCGTGCTCGATGTCGTACCGACTCCTATGGTGCGCTCGCAGCCAAGCGATCATTCGGACGTGCGGTTCTCGAGCGGCCGCGTTTTCGAAGCCGATGGGACGGCGACCGCGGCAGAAGTGGCCGATCTAACGTATTTTCACGTTGGGTTCGGCGCTCGCGATGTTCAGGGCGGGTCGCCCCGACCGATCACTGAAGATGACGCAAAACCAATCGTCGACGCTCTTGTCGCGCAAAACATTGCTCGTTCCGGCATCCGGCTAACCACACGCGAGGAGGCGTTTCAGCCGCCTTGGCAAAGCGCGCGGCCCGGATGGATCGATATCGCGTTCACCGTCGAGCATCAGAATGGCGCGCAATTGCGTCGGCTTGGTGAAATCATCGAGAAAGCGTCGGGCTATCCCACGTACCACGCCTTCAGTGATGCCATTCCGGCCGCAAAGAACTGCGAGCACACCTTAGCGACTGCTCGATCAACGGCGTTTGCGAACGCGAAAAAATTTGCATCGGAGCAAGCGTCGGAACTGCATAGACGGCTCGGAAAGCTCCTGGCCGTGCGCGAGCTCGCGGTAAACGTGACGCAGGGCCAATGCGACCTCGACGGACCACACGGTTCGCCGCAGCTTGTCGCTCGCAACGGAGAGCCACCTTATCCAGGGATGGTTGTTATGACAGCGCAGCTGCGTTTGTCTTACGTAACGTATTAGTTCGGAACGCGAAGAGAGCTAAGTGTTATCCGTAAACCGCAGGACCGTAAGCGACCATACGGAACGCTGCAAGTTCATGTGTTTTGACTCGGTTCGGTAGAATAGCGCGATGCGAACGTACAATGTCGTAGGGCTTATCCTCAGCTGCGCGATGTTAGCCGCGTGCAGCGGAGAGGGGCCCGTCTTCGGGCCAATTCTTCCTCATAATGCCTCGCTGTCGTGGACCGCTTTGTGGGTTCAGGGCGCCCAACAACAGCCGCCGATCACGTTTCAATTTGTTGGACAAAACGCGACGTTGACCGCCACTGGGCAGTCTGGCGGTCCACAGCCCCCTTACACGTTCGCTTCGGGGAGTTGCGTATCGATCTCGGGCGAAACTACGAATGGCAACGTTGAAAGTGCAACGGTCACCGCGGCGGCAAGCGGTGTTTGCAACATCACAGTAAGTGGTGCCGGTCAGATACAAGCCAACGTCCCATAGTGGAGGGAACAGGATGACAGCTGTCGCTGGCGTCCGCTCACCACGGCATCACAAGGCGCGGGTACAGTCCATCGTGTCCTGCGTTGGGAGGGCAGGCCAATTGCGATCGAGCGCATTGTAGAACGCCGCGTGGCGCAGATGCAATTTCGCGGGACCATCAAAAGCAATTGCATACTCCGCGCCGCCGGCGCGGCCGAATCCGATGCGCACAAAAGTCACCTGATATAGAACGAGATATTGGATCGCGTAGATAAAATCGGCCGAATTATTCGGCTGCTTTATGTCGGTGAAATGCCCGGTGCCCGCAGATCCGAATGTGTATTGTCCGTCGGTGCAGATCCACGTTCCCACAAGCGGCATGCGGAGCGGATCGTTCGGGCTCGGAATAATCGCGCCACTAGGATCGCGCCAGTTGCTGGCGCCAACCCATTTCCACGTAACCGCGTGTTCGCGTTCATAGTCGCGAACTTCCGAGATCCGATTCGACCAGAATCGCCCGCTCGCGTCGACGCCCGTAACCGGGCCGCCGCGTAGACATGGAAGCGATTCCAACATGCGATCGTGCGCTACTTTGTGCATCCATGCGGGTATCTGCGGATCGATATTTGTATCGATTTGGGAATCGGCCAAGAAACTCGGACATGGGCCCATCCTGAGAACTTGAGGGGCGTACGAAGGCACGGAACCTTCGATGAAATAGCTGAGCACGTGACCGGTAGCAGCGTCGAGACTAAGGTTCGCATTGCCGTCGTACGGCGCTAAGTTGTTTGCTTCGTCGTTACCTTTGTAAGAAAGCAGCACGTTAAAAATCATTCGCTGCGGCGACACTTGCGGCAACGGGTTCACACCGTGAAATTCGGAGTCGACGATGCTCTGCCACTGCACCAACGCGCTAGAGGTGAGGTTCGGGTGGCCGATCATGGCGAGGCCCGGGCCGTGACGGAATACGGATTCGGTCATGAAGATATCGCGCGGCGCCGTGTCGTTTGCGGGCAGCGCCGCGACGTTTTGCGCGACGTACGGCGCCGTCGGCGATGCTCCCATCAGCAGCACAGCCGCGACAACGGACGCCATGTACGAGGTCACGCCGGTACTTTCGGCGCGGGTAGGTGTGCGGGCCTCGACAAGCTCGGCCGCCCTTCGACTGCGCGTTTCGCCAATGGCGAAACGCTCGCTCAGGATGACAAAATGTCGGCTCAGGATGACACTAAGCTAAGGCGGGCTACCAAGGGTTACAACGGGGGCGTTCGCGCGGTGGACAAGATCGGCGAGATGCGCGCTCGTGACGCCGTCGTGGTTGCCGTGCATCGCCTTTGCCGCTGATGATGCGATGCGACGTAGTTCGACGCGCGCGAGCGCGACCGCGTCGGCGGGTGTGCCTTTGGGCGGCTTGTTTGCGATCTCGGCGACTTTGTCTACAAATGCTGTTTGCAGATTGCGGCGCACGAGCGGAATGTCGCGCAGCGAGAGATCGTTGTAGAGCGCAGAGTGCAGCCAGTTGAAAAGATCGTCGATGGACATCGTCGGTTTGGTTGCCAGCGCCGGATTTTCGTCGATGCGCGCAAGCACGACCGGGTTGAAGAGATAGTCGATCGTTTGTGCTTGCGCGGCGTTAACGCGTTCGGTAAACGTGTAATCATGGCGCACCGGCGGGTTATAGGCCCACGCCGGAAGATTTCCGTAGCCTTCCCAGCCGGTGTAGCCGTAGCCGGCCCATTCCGCATAAGGTAGACGTTGCAGCATGGAGGGCGGCATGTTCAGTGTGTTTGCGCCGAACAGATATTTCGCAAGCATGTTAAACGCTTGGAGCTGCTTGACGCGATCGACCGGAACGACGGGCGGAGAAGAGCGCGGATCGCCCGCGTGCGCGCGCGAGAGATATTGGCCGCCCAGATAATGCGCGGGCATCTGCGCGCATTTGAAATAGCCGTTGACGGGAGAACGGAGCGCGTCGGTTTCTTGCTGATACGACTGCCCCGGCTGCGGCCAAAGGCGCGCGATCTGCGCAACTCGGGCGCGATCTAAGTTCATCGTCATTTGGCACCAGCGCAGCTCGTCGTTGGTTAAGAGTCCGGTGTCAACGCGCGGATCGGCCGAGTGCCCGTTTTGCCAGCTTTCCGCGTCTTCATCGGAAGCATAACGCGTCCACGGGTTGCTCCATGCGCTCGCCCAGCGCCGCAACGTCGGGGCTTCGTCGGCGGGGGTCCGCGTGCCGGGAATAGTTGCGTAACCGTATTTGATCGCGAAGTAATCGTACGGGCCGAGCGTGGTTTGATAGAACTCGCCTTGCGGGACGCCGCGCGGCCAAAGATTGAGCGGCGCGTATTCCATCACCGACGACGTGACGCCGTGCGTGCGCGTAAATTGCTCGCTCTGCAGCTGCGCCGCAGTGTAGGCTTCGTGCCCGATGAAGTTGTGCTGCATGCCCTGGTTGTGGCCCATCTCGTGCACGAGCGCGGCGAAGATGGAATCGTGGACGAATTTGGCGGGAACGGGATCGGTGGTGCGTCCGTAGCGCACCGGGTCGACGGTATATTTCCAGGTGGAATACGGGCCCGAACCTTCACCCGCCGAGACGATCACGCCGGTGCGAATCTCTTCGCCGGTACGCGGGTTGAAGAGCGTCTGCGAGTCGGCGCCAAATGCGGGGCGAGCTTCGTTGAGCCAGCGAATGACGTTGTAGCGGAAGTCGTCGGGATCGAAGTTGGGATCGCTGGGCTGCGGCACAACTTTCACGGCGTCGAGAATGCCGATGCGCGCGTAGGCTTTATTCCATTCCAAACATGCGTCGGTGATCGCTTGACGGTACTGCGGCGGGACCGAGTCGCTCATCGTCATCACCATCGGATGGCGCGCAACCGACGGCCGGTTAGGATCGGCGGGATCGAAATTCCAGCGCACGAGATAGCGCATCAGCCGTTCGTCGCGGCGATCGTTACTGAAGTCGAGGTAGATGTCGTCGTAGATGCCGACGCGATCGTCGGCTAAGCGCGGACGGTAATTGTCGACGGGCACTTGCACGAAGTTGTATACAACCGCGATGCGCAGGCGGCGTGCATCGGGCGCCGTGTCGATGACGTGCTTGGCGTCGGTCGACCACGTTTGCGCGACGGTGATGACGTCGTTTTCGGGAAACGCTTTTACCTGATCAACGTAGGAGAGCGACGGATCCAGGCGATATGCGTTTTGGGGCGGGAGGTTTCCGTTGATGATGTTTTTCAGATCGAGTTCGTCGTTGAGGAGCGAAGAGACATCGAAAACGATGTTGCCGGTGGCCGGATCCTCGGCGGCGATGGCGCCGATGCCCGCGACCGAGTCGGGGAAATTCGACAGATTCGCGATTTGCGCGGACGGCGTGCCGGGCGCCTGCGCGTACCAGTTGGGCCACAACATGATGACTTGATCGCCGCGCCGCTCGAAGCGGACGAGTTCGGTTGGGAGGTAGTCGTTGTCGCCCCACCAGACCGGGCTTTGTCCGAGGCCGTTGCCCGGGGCGATCGTTTCCAGGAAATCTTTATCGAGCTGGCTCGGCGCGATCTCGAGATAGGTCTTGTTGCCTTTTTGCCAGATCGTGAAAAGCCCGCGCTTGGCGTGCGCTCCGGCGGTAAAGGTGGCGTAACCGCTGGGTTGCGCGCTCGACTGTGCGCGTGCCGTCGCACCGCTGAACATAAGGGCGGCAATGAAAAGAGCGGCCGCGGCGATAGGCGCTTTCAATTAAGGCAGGGAGCCTTCGTCGGCGTCGAGTTCGTTCTTAAAATCGAGGCTGCCGACGTGTTTGTCGGCGAAGAATTTGCCGTTGACCGTGAGCGTTTGTCCGTTCGTCAGTTTCGGATGGCCGTAGCTATAGACATGGATGCACGACGTTCCGTCGCACAGATCGAAGGTCGTGTAGTCATTTCCGCGCTTCGATGTTTTCTCGGCCAGCTTCGCAATCGTGCCGGAGACGCTGAGGTGCTGGCTGTCAAATGAGCCCGGATTGGCTAGGACCGCGGCGATCTGCGCGGGCCCGATGGCGGCGGCGGTCGGCGCGGGTGCGGGCGGCGTCGGCGACGGTACCGGCGGTGCAAGCAACGCAAGCGTCAGTGCTATTCCTACAAACATTTTCTCTCCTATTGCGGGCCTCGTCTCGCTCCGCTCGCTCGGCCGTGGTTCGACCGGGGCGCCTATGGCGCCCGCTCACCATGACGAAGCGCGCCCTCCTTCGACGGCGCGTTCGCCAGGGGCGAACGCTACTCAGGATGACAATAGGAAAATGGGGTATACTGGCTCCGATGCGGATGCTGGTCACACCTGAGCCTCGGGGTCATTTCGTACAGTTCTGCGGAGCCGACGACCGCTATCTGATCGCCAACGTCGGCCGCTTTCTGTTTGAAGGTCTGCAGTCGGGCGAGGGGCTGGTCGTTATCGCGACCGCCGAACGGCGCGACGCTTTCGTCCGCGAGGTCGCCCGCTTGGGCGGCGATCCGGAGGCGGCGATGGCCGACGGCCGCTTTCAATTATATGACCGCGACAAGACGCTCGATCAGATCTGCGTTGCGGGGCAGCCGAACAAGGCGCGCTTTGAAACCGTCGTCGGTGGCGTGCTCGAGAACGTGCCGGCGGAGCGGATTCGCGCCTACGGCGAGATGGTCGGAAAATTGTGGAGTGAAAACCGCCGCGCCGAAGCGATTTTGCTCGAACAAATGTGGAACGAGCTTCAGACCAAGATGTCGTTCTCGCTGTTCTGCAGTTATGCGATCGACGTGTTCGGCGAAGACTTCGAACTGACGCATATCGATCCGGTGCTTTGCACGCACACGCATCTGTTTCCGGGCGGGTTGGATCGCGCGCTCGGCAAGGCGCTCAATTCGGCGATGGACGAGGTGCTTGGCGAACGCGTCGACAGCTTGCGTTCGCTGATGAAAGCGAATTACCGGCCGGCGTGGGGCGTCGTGCCGCGGCCCGAGAGCATGATTCTGTGGCTGCGCAATAACTTGCCCGACCTGGCCGACGCGATCATCGGGCGGGCGCGGGAGCATTACGACACGATCTCAAAAGAACCGGCGTGGGATCCGGCGTGAAGTCTGCGACGTTCACGGTCGTCCTGGTGACGGACGACCCGCTCTACGGCGCCCGCTTAAGAAGGGCGTTTATTCGTGCTGGGCGCGGCGTCTGCTTATTCCTCGCCGGCACCGGTGCGACGAGTTTGCCGGCCGTGCAGGCGCGTGCGTTTCCGCAGCCGCACGTTGTGCTGGTCGATCTTGATGCAAGCGGGAGTCACGCGGAAGGGGCGCTTCGCTGGCTGCGCAAGGACCGCCAATTATCGACCGTGCCGATCGTGATGCTGGGCGCCGAAGATCAAAGCGATCTCATCGCCGCAGGCTATCGTGCGGGCGCCAACGCGTGTCTGCGCAAGCCGCTGGCGGAAGACGCAATGAACGAAATCGCACGCAGTGTGGGCGACTACGCCTACTTGTTGCAAATCCGGCCCGACGCGCAGCTGATCCAAGCCTAGCTCCCGAGCTCGCGCCACTCCTTTTCATCCATCAGGCGGCGCACTCCGCGCGGGTAATTATCGCCCTTGTTCTTAGCGGTGAAATCTTGCTCGAGCACGGCAAGGTATTCGAAATTTTCATACACTGAGGCGCTATTGGTGGCCACGCGGCGCATCGCCACCACCGGTTTGAGGCAATCCCACATGTGCCGGACGTAACCGCTGGTAATATCGAGGAACTGCTGTCCGTCGATCATCCCATATTTAATGTAGGAGCCGGTTTGTTCGAGCATATCGGCGACGAGTAACTCCTTGTGCGCGCGGCGATCCGGATCGAGAGTCATCAGTTCGGCCCGGTAGGCGGCGTCTTTCAGGCGCTCGGGGAGTTCGGTGTGGATGAACCGGTTCGCGCCCTGGATATCTTCGCCGCGCCACGCCTCCGTGAGATGCAATAGTCCGGTCAGCTGATTGGCGCCGCGAATGTGGCGCAGCTGGACGAGCGCCGCGAGCGCCGTGATCGCGATGACGATGAACGTGGCGATGGCGGCATATGCGCTGAGGTATTCGGCGCTCATTTTATTTTCAGCCACATCGGTGAGATGATGTGTCGTTTCCTGATCGCAAGCGTGCCCACGACGACCGCGGCAGCGAGGCAGACGACAAGCGCGACGACGCCGGCTTCTGGACCGAAGCTGCCGCCGGTCAGCCAGGTTGGGCCGCGCATGTTCGCATGAAAGACGGTGGCGGTGAATTGGCCGCCGGAGACTTGCGTGCCGAAGATCGGGCCTTCAAAAAGATTCCAGCCCCAATGTATGCCGATCGCAAACCAGAGCGACCGCGTGAGGACGTAAGCGAACGCAAGCAAGACGCCGGCTTCGAGCGCGATCGCGAGGCTGGAGAAGAACGTGGCGTGCGGATTGGCGATATGGATGGCGCCGAAGAGCACGGCGGAAAGTGCGAGCGCGATCCACGTTCCGGTGACTTTCTCTATTAAACGGAAGAGCACTCCGCGGAAGAGCAGCTCTTCGACGAGTGCGCCGATCAGGAAGAACGCCAGTCCCGGAAGGAGTGGGTTCCACGATTGGAAGCTGCCGGAGTAGCAATGCGTCAGCGCAAGCACGGCGATGACGATCGAGAAGAGAATCGCGCCGATGAGGAGGCCGCCGAACAAGCCGCTCAAGGCGCCGGTCGATGGAAAGCCGACGTCGGCGGCCGTTTGGTGCGCGCAGTAGTATTCGACAACGAGCGTGGCGGCGAGCAGTATTGCAAACACCATCGCTTGCGAGAGGATAACGGAGTGCATGCGCAGCGCGATCGGCGTCATGGCAAAGGCAACCACGCCGAAGAGCACGACGATCAGGACGAGCCGGGTCAGCGGGAACGCGAGGAAGTTTCTCATTGCACAAACGTAACCGTTCGGGGTATTTCTCGTGCGGGCCTCGACTCGCTTCGCTCGCTCGCCGTGCCCTTCGACAGGCTCAGGATGACAGCCGTGAGGGCCGTGGAACTCCTAGGCTGGTGCGGTGGCTATGGGTGAGCCTGTGTCTTGCGGTGCTCCCTACGACGGGCGCGCGCGTTGCCAATGCTGCGGAGGGCGCGCCGCGCTTAACTAACGACGTCGTTCCGATTTCCTACGACCTCTCCGTAAGGCTCCCAGTAAGAACTATGCAGGTCGACGGGGATGAAACGATCCGCGTCCGGGTCGTTACTCAGGTCGATCACATCGTACTCAATTGGCTCGGCGTCAGCGTTTCAAACGTAACGATCGATGGGCAGCCCGCGGCCGTGGAAGATCACGTAAAGCTGCTCCAGCAAATATGGCTGCGTCCGGCCGAGCCGGTTCAGAGCGGCACGCACGATGTGCATTTGAGTTTTGTCAGCCGAATCGATAACGGCGTAAATTCAGCGGGGCTCTGGAACGACGAGGCCATGCAAGGGAAAGTCGTTCCCTTTCTCGTGACGATGTTCGAGCCGTCGACCGCCCGCACGATGTTCCCATGCTTCGATGAACCGGGCTTTCGCGCCGCATTCACGCTGCATGTCACGGCGCCGGCGGAGTGGACCGTTGTTTCAAATATGCCCGCCACGGCACGAACGCAACTCGATCCGTCGAGGGCGCGCACGGATTTTGCGCCGACACCTCCGATGCCGACCTATTTGCTGACGCTCGATGCCGGCGTCATGACGTCCGTTTCGGGCGAAAGTGATGGAGTACCGATACATGTGTACGCCGCGCCGGGAACGGAGGGATTGAACACGATCCTTTCCCGCGCGGAGCGGATCATGCATTACTATAACTCTTATCTCGGCGTCCGTTTTCCGTTACCGAAACTTGACGTCATCGCCGCACCGGGATGGTTCCACAGCGCGCTCGAGCAGTGGGGCGCGATGACATTCTATAACGGCCAAGATATCGTCGTGGGCCCTAACGCAGATCCGGCCGTGGGTACGCGCGAAGCATTCGACGAGCTCGCGCACGAGATGGGGCATCAGTGGTTCGGCGATCTGGTCGGAATGCGGTGGTGGCGCGATACCTTTGTCGCCGAAGGCGTGACGCAATGGTTTGCCTACGGCGCCGATCGCGCGCTCGAGCCATCGCTGCCGTGGTACCGGGATCAAGACGGCGGCATCGACACGGTCATGTCTTACGGGGTTCGCGCGAGTTCGATTCCGGTGATTTCGAATATCGCCACCGATTTTGACAAGGACGATTGGGTGCCGTTTGGGCTTGCAACGTATGACAAGGGCGCCGCTGTTCTGGAAATGTGGCGTTCCCATGTGGGCGACGCCGCATTTCGCACGGCGCTCGCGCGCTATCTGCAGCGTCATGCCGGAACGGCCGTTTCGTTCGAAGATTTTTGGAACGCCTTCGACGATCCAGCGGCGGAGAAATTCGCCGACGCGTGGCTGAAGCGTCCCGGATTTCCTGTGGTCACCGTTTGGGTGCGATGCAAGGGCGTACGCCAGAGGGTGATCGTAACGCAGGCGCCGTTTCTCGACGGTTTGGGTTCGCCGCGCGGATACCGCTCGCAGATCTGGCCGCTGCCGATCACGGTGAGCGCCGGAAATGCTTTGCCGCAAACGTATATGGTGGAGTCGCGCGCCGCTCAGTTTCCGGCCGGCAGCTGCGGCGACGAGGTGGCGATCAATCAGGGGTACCGTCCATATTACCGCATGCTGTATGAGAATGCGGCGCGTGCACAGCGGACGCTCAATGGTGCGAGCGAACGCGACCGTTCAAATGCCATTCGCGATGCCGTCGCGCTGAATGTAGCCGGGATTGCGCCCGCGGACTATTTCTTGCGTCTTTCATCGCTTATTCGACCGACAGACGAGCCGCTGATGCTTCGGCAAGCCGCGTTCTTGTATGCATCGATGTTCGCCGCGCTGCCGCCCGGCCGGGAGCGCGACGCCGTCGCAGAGATTGCGCGGCGAACGCTGGCGCCGATGATTCAGGTCGTGCCGAACGCGGCGCCCAACGCGCAACCGCAACCGTTTACGGCGGCGCTCAGCGTACTTTCGGCGGTTGGCTATCCGGAGTTTGCCGCAGCCGCGCAACAGCGACTTGATGCCTTGACGAAATCAAAGACGGGCGGCTTCATGCCGATGCTGTGGGCATCCATAGCGGCAGCCGGCGCCGATGATGCACACGTTTCGGCAATGGAAGCGCTACTAAAGAAGAATCCGCCCCAGCGGGTTCGCTTCGGATATGTCTTGGATAACGAACCGTTTGCCTATCTCACCCATGTCGGGTCGCCGGGATTAGCGCGGAGGGTCTTCACGGACTACGTTTCAGATCCGGACATGTTCTTTTCACTGGCGAGGCGTCATCCCGATATCGCGTGGCCGTTCCTTCAGGCGCACACACGCGAATTGCTGTCGCGCATCGTCCCGAGTCAGCAGGCGTGGTTTCTCACCAGCGAGGTGTCGCAGACGTTTTGGTTTCTTCCGCGAGCTCAGCTTCGGGCGTATTTCGAGCGCGAGCTGGGACCATATAGCGGGCATTCTATCCACACCGCGATGGTAGAGATTGCGACGAATCAGCAGGCGGCGGCCAAAATTGCGTCCGGGGTGCGGCGTTATGAGAGCGGACTTAGGTTGTGATCGCGGGGCTGGCGGCCGCCGTATTGGCAGTACTATTCGTGCAGGTCCCAACTCCGAGTGCCGCTGACTTAGAGGCTGCGCAGTTGGACGCGCGGCCGTGGCGCGTTAGTTTTCACGGTGAAAAGTTGGTGATTTCCAGCGATCAGATGCTGCAACCGCGCTTACCGTTCAGGCCGGCTCGTGACAGTTGGACCGCGCAGCATTTTGCAGTTCCGAATGAAACGCTGCACGTTCCCGGCTATTGGTTTGCATCTTATAATGCGGGCGAATTCGGTGGAGATCTTTGGGTGTATAACGAGGACGGCTCGGTGGGCCACCGCCTGTTGAATCAGCCAACCTATGGCCTTTTGCGATACGCGGATGAGGTTTTGGCGCAGAGCGTGAATTCACCATTGTATTCGCTGCCGTGGCGAATCCACAGATTCGTGTTGCGCGGCGGCAGCTGGCAAGAGGCCGGCCATATAGACTTTCCGCTCAATGTTGCCGGGCTTACCGATCTACGTGGACATTTTTTCGGCATCGCGACCTCGCCTATCAACTTGTCGCTCGTGTCGCTCACGCTTTCGGGTGAGATTAAACACCTGTGGATGCTAGACGGCACTTTGTCGTTGCGCAACATAGCGATGTCGCCGGGTGGCGATCTGGCGATCGGGGCGCGCGGATACGTCATTCGGCTGCACCGTGAAAATGGGGGTTATGCCGCCACCTGGTACGCGCCACGAGATTGCGTAAGGTATGCGGATACCGAAGACGGACCGGCGTATGCGCGCTGCGTTGGAATGGCCGGCACGCCGCCGTACGAGCACCATTACCGCGCTCCTCCGCTACGGTACGCAACCTCCGGCGACGGCAATTGGATTCTGCCATGCTGCATCGGGGAGGCGTTGCATTTCATCAACGGCCGATGGACGGCTACGAGGGATTTGCCGCCGGTTAAGAATCCGTATTACGAATCCATCGACCAGTCCGGTAACAACTTGTTCGTGTATGAAGCGCACGGACTGTGGGTCCGACACTTAGGCGCGTGGTCGAAAGCCGGCGCTGAACGGGACTGTGGACCCGTCCCGACAGTGGCGCAAACGGTTGCCTGGTGTTTTACGAGTTCCCTTACGAACGCGAATGTGACCGGGTATAGAGCGAATGGTTCATCTTTCCACGTTGCAGTTGGGCCGGCCGACTCGCTTGGTGCAGGCGTTGCCGACGACGCCTGGTTTTCGGTTGGGGACAAGCCCGTGTTGGGACATATACCGGCGACGGGCGCAGTTCAGCTACTTCCGGTTCAGTCGCCAATCGCATCGCTTTCGCGAAGTTCGGCTGCAATATGGTTTAGGGAAAAAGATCGCTTGCACTACGGCTATGTTGACGTGCACGATGACGTTGTACATGAGTTTGATTTATTTGCAGATGCGCCGATTGTTGATATCCGCGGTGCCTTGCACGGTGCGTGGATCGAATACTCATTTCTTAATAGAGGGCTGTTCGTCCGGCACGTTGCCGAAACACCGTACGGGCTGGAAAACGACTTTATTCGCGACATTCGTTCTTTCGTGGTAGCGCCCGACGGATCGGTTTGGGCTCAAAACAACAGCGCGTTCACTATCGAGCGTTTAAGCGAAAGCGGCGAGGCTACTCTCTACCGTATCCCCTGCTTAGATCCCGGCCTCACGTTGCTTCATGCGCCGGACAACGGGGTGTGGTTCGTCAGCAATTTGGCGCATTGCACCGGGCTAATCGACGGCACCGGAATTCACGTGCGCTCGTTGCCGCTTGTGGATTACGTCGACTACAAGTGAAAGCCGGTCTCTTACGTCTCCAGCAATTGCAAGCGCTGCTCGAAAGCGGCGAAGCGCAGATCTACGGAATCAAAGCGCCTATTTATCGAGTGCTCGAGCCTATCAAACCGCTGCTCGCCATGACATCGGGCGGGACGCCATGAACGAAGCGAAATGAAGGCGTTTTTCTTTGGGACGTTGCTGGCTGCGCTTTGTGTGGCGGGTGCAGACGCAGAAGATATGGCGCAGACAGCAGTCATACTTGCGCAACGAATTGCCGATACCGGTTATGGAGCTACGATAACGGTGGGCTCCCTGCCGGCAGGGTGGCCGACGACTGTGCCAATGCCTCGAATGGCAACTCTGCTCGGAACCGTTTCGAATCCAAGCAACGGCTACACGACGCTCTATTATGAGGTGCCGGACTTCCGAGCAACCTACGAAACATACGTTGGTGCTTTGCGGCAGGACGGCTTTATCGAGCTACGCGCTCAGGCGCCGCCTCGCGGCTTCGCACCGCCTGAATCGGCGGACATTCCGGCGTCGAGCGAATATTGCAGAGGCGGCTACTCGGTAACCGTGCTGGGAGCAGAGCGAACGCCCGGCGATTTCCGCATAGCGGTTACTCCACCACAACCAAACATGACGCAAACGTGCGGCCCGGCGCGCCCCGCGCCGCCGCAACGGGTTAGCCCTCTGCCGTTATTCGCCCCGCCTCCCGGTACGCAATTTGAACCGCTGGGAAATAGCTTTTCCGCGGAGCTGTTTCCGCGAGTTGCGGAAATGGCGAACAGCGCCACCATCATAACGAACGTGTTATCACTCAGCGACACATTTGAGTCGCTGCGGTCGCAGCTGCTGTCGGCCGGATGGCAAGTCGGTAACCCCGTTTACCAGGGCAACGCCGCCTCGGCGGAGCTGACCTTCGGCTCAGGAGCGGACGCTTGGCATGGATTGCTCGCGCTGTTTCCGGGCACAAAGCCGCGCTCGCTGTTTGCGCAAATAAGCGCTGGGGGCGGTTTATTAAGTCCGTCGCAGGCCGCATCGGTGCAGACATTTCAAATGCCGCACGTCGCCGAACCATTGAAAAAATCGCAACAAGCCAATTTGATTCGGCTGATGGACCGCCTATTTTCCGAATACGCTGCGGGAATGCCGCAGACCGTGTATGTAGGCCGCGCGCCGCCGGGCGTCAGCAAAACCGTTCCGCTTCCGGATCGCCCGCCGATTGGCAGCGTGGCGGTTAAGCCCGTGGACCAACCGGCGGTAATAAATCCTGGAGATACGCTCTATTATACGTTGACCGAAAGGGAATTGCGGGCGTATTATGCGCGCCTAAAGACGCGTGGGTGGTGGCCGCTCGTCATGCCTGAGAGCAAGAGCAGCGGTTTCTACGGGCCCCAAGAGGGCGGGATTGTCTCGTTTTGCAAGACAGGATCTCCCGCCATTACGGTTCAGCCGCGACCGGACGCAAGTCCGAACGACGTCAATATCAACGTTTCGGATCGTTGCGTATTAGGACAAGAGCGGGTGGCGACGGCGCAATTCGAAGAGCGATTCGGTCCCATGCCCCCGATCGTTCCGCCGCATGGCGTAACGATGGCTGCGGGCGAACCCGGCGTTCCCGGCGGAGTGAGCGGCGCTGAGTTTCACGGCGCGAGTTCGCTCGCGCAGTTGCTCGATTCTTTCAGCGATCAATTCAGGGCGGCCGGATGGAAGACCGGCGCCACGTCAGTGGGCGCGCAGATCGGGTCGCGGACTTTTACGATAAGCAGGGGCGGCCGTCGATGGCAAGCGGTAGTAACCGTTTACGCTTCCGCGGCGGAGCCGCATACTTATTATAGCTTCATCGATTTGACGCAGGTGCGGTGACAAAAATGATTAGCGCGGTGGTCCTGGCACTTGCGACGATTTCGACCATATCGGCAACGTCGGGCGACATTCGCGCCACGCTGTCGTTTACAATGCGGCCGTCGGGGTTTTCGGGCGAAGCCGATTACGGACCCGTCGTTCGCGACGGCAAGTTAACGATCACAAAAGACGGCAGGATCGTAGCTGTTATCCCGCTCGATAGGCTGGGGATACGCGATGCGCCGACGGTTTTCGAGATCGATCCGCGGCAAGCGTGCGGTATGGTCGCGCCGTTATCGTTCGTGGGATCGGGCGCGCGCAGGTACTTAGTGATCGAGAGTGTTTGGGTCGGGAAAGGCTGTCGCGGAGTCGTGCATATAGTCGACCTCGGCTCTATGCAAGTCGTGCCCGAGATATCGATAGATCATGCCTATTCCCATCGACTCGAAGTGCCGGCTCCAGAACGATTTTTTCAGAAAGCATCGCTGCGTGTTACTGAGGTTAGTCATGTGAGCGTTCGGGTGCCGCCAGGAATGGAATCGCAACCGTGGGTGCTGACCATCGTAAGAGGCAAGCTTGGGAACGGGTCGGGCTTTGCCGGATTCGCCGAGGATTTGCCGGCGACCAATGCTCCGGCTCAAGGCGAGGTGGTTCAAATCGGTTCGCTTGATTCCGCGGCATCGCAACCCGTTATTCGTTTTTCACCCGCTCATGAAAAAACATGGCGCGCTCAGAAGGCGCCGATGTCGCTTCGTTCGGAGCGAAGTATTCTTTACAACGGATACATTTCGTATTCGCTGAAACTGGCCCGGCAAGGGAAATTTGATGATGCCCTGGCGGCGTACAAAAAGGCACTAGCGAATCTCGACGACCGCGATCTCTACACGCGGGAGAGCGCCGACATACCGAGGTTAGAGAAAATCATTCGCGAGGTGCGAAGCGGGGATATTTCGCTGGCGCGTGCGAAGAAGTTGTGGTTTGGTCCGTAGCACGGCGCCGAGTTGTCACCGCAAATTAGAAGCCGGTGGCAAGGCCTTCCGGGCGGCGGCGATCCGTGCCGCCTAAACGGACGCCGGTTTTTGGATCTATGACGATTGCTTGCGCGGAGCCCCACGACGAAACTTCTTTCAGCGCGTAACCCATCGCTTGTAGTTGCTGCATGGTCTGCACCGAAAATGCGCCGGGCTCATATTCCACGACGTCCGGCAACCACTGCATGTGCACGCGCGGAGCGTTGACGGCATCTTGTACGTTCATGCCGTAGTCGATGACGTTTTGCAGCGTCGACAGAACGATCGTAATGATGCGGCCGCCGCCGGGGCTGCCGGTCACCATGAAAAGTTTTCCGTTGCGCGTGACGATCGTGGGCGTCATCGAAGAGAGCGGGCGCTTTCCGCCGCGAATATCGTTACGCGTGCCCTGCACGAGCCCGAACATATTTGGCACGCCGGGCTTGCTCGTAAAGTCATCCATCTCGTCGTTGAGGAAAAAGCCGGTGTTGCCCGCGATGACGCCGGCGCCGAACGAATCGTTGATCGTGTAGGTGACGGCGACGGCGTTTCCGGCGCTGTCGACAATCGAGAAGCTCGTGGTTTGCGCGTTTTCATGCGCAATAGGCCCGAGCCCGGGATCCACTTGGCTCGAGGGCGTGGCGCGATTGGTTGAAATCGACGCGCGCAGCTTGGCCCCGTAGCGCGCGTTGAGGAGTTGAGCGACGGGATTCTGTACGAAAGACGGATCGCCGAGGTAGGTGTTGCGATCGGCATACGCGCGCCGTTCGGCTTCGACGGTGTAATGTGCGCTTTGAATCGAGTTCCAACCCCAGCGCGCGAAGTCGTAGGGTGAAATGACGTTGAGAATTTCGCACAGCGTCACGCCGCCTGAGCTGGGCGGCGGGGCCGAGATGAGATCGTAGCCGCGGTACGAGCAATGCACCGGCGTCAGCTCGTTGGTATAGTACGACGCGAAGTCTTTCATCGAAAGAATGCCGTGATGTGCGCTGCTGGCCGCGACGATGGCTTGCGCGATGGGCCCGCGATAGAACGCGTTGGGTCCGTCGCGCGCGATCAGTGTGAGGGTTGCGGCGAGATCGCGCTGTTTTCGAACGTCACCGGCTTTTATGGTGTCGCCGGGCATGCTTTTATAGACGCGGGCGTCGTCGGGTCCGATGAGATAGCCGTCTTTGGCGAGTTTGATGGCCGGCGACATAAGTGCGGCGCGCGAGCGCGTTCCGAATTCGGTCCGGGCGCGCTCTAAGCCCATCACCGTTCCAGGGACGCCGACCGCGAGATAGCCTTTGGTGCTCAGGTTCGGAATGACGTTGCCATGTTTATCTAGGTACAGCGAAGGCGTTGCGCGGAACGGCGCGCGTTCGCGAAAATCGATGAAGCGTTCGCGTCCGTCGTGCATGCGCACGAGCATGAAACCGCCACCGCCGATGTTTCCGCAGCACGGATCGACGACGGCGAGCGCGTAGCCAACTGCGACCGCTGCGTCTACCGCATTTCCACCGTGGCGTAAGACGTCGACACCAACTTGCGTCGCATAATGCTGTTCGGTAACGACCATCGCTCTGGGCTCTCGAGCGGGGGCGGCATGCCAATTGGTCACGGTAGCGAGCAGGAGCGGAAGAAGCATGAAAATCTAGTTTTCAGGCAGCCAAAGTTTGGCCTTCCGTGTATAATGAAGGCGTGCGTGGGGTGATGGCGGTGTTGTTGCTGTCAGCGGCGATTATGACGGCCGCAAGGGCCGACGATATTCCTAATCCGGTTGCCATTCAACACCAGTTTATGGGGACGGAACAAACGTACAGCGTTGACTGCTGGAGCAGCTACGGCGTTCACGGCACTTGGGTGTCGGTAACCGATTCGACGCTCACGACACAGGAAGCGCTGATCTATCACCCATTTCCTGGACCTCCTTCGGCGCGACCCCCGACGATTTCGGTTCTCTACTGTTATGGATCCGATGGAAAACCGGGCACCATTTCAGGGGCACCGGCCGGGGAAGTGCTTCCGACCGGTTCTCGCGTCGTCGTGAATAAAACGGCAATGATTATGCTTTCGAACGTGGTGAACGGAAAACCGCGCGGGATGGGCCTTTCGGTAATGCTTGATGACGATACGCGGATCGATTCGCGAGCGTCGGGAATTGTTGTGCGCGCGCTCCATTCCATCATGGTTTATCCGGCCGGGTCCACGTTGACCGTCGGAGGCGGCGAGGTGGTTGGTTACATACGGCCCGGCACGGTGCTCCGGCCAAAGCCGGCAGTCAGCGGATGCACTGTATCATATATAGACGCCAACAACCAACCGGTGAAGACCGTCCATTATTTGAAGAATTGCACCGAGATGCCGTTGGCGTTTACGCCATAGCATCTGGCAATTCAACCGCTTCGCTTGAATGAAAGGCCGCCCGGGTAAGCAGTCATTTTCTCTGAAATGAGGTTTGATTATGGACCAAGACCAGAAGGGGCGCGGGCCGTCCGCGGACGACGATCTCGACGATGCGATCGGAGCGGCAGACGACACGGGAATGGTCGCGCAGCAGCAAGAGATTAATGCAGAAGAAGCGATGGTTCCCGAGTATGACGACGAGGAGCCGGAAGGGGGGCGAAACTAACTCGCTTGCGTGTAGTTTCAATTGAGACTATAATCGTGTCAAATGAGTAGCACGGCGAATACCCTGACCCTGCTCGGACAGCGGGCACCCAAAGGGAAGTCCGCGGAGAGCGCGGCGCGGGAATTGGTGCGCAAAGGGTTGCCCGCCCGGGTTATCGACCGGCTGGCGGTGGCCTTTGGCGCTTCGGCCGAGGAAATTCTGACATTGATCGGGCTCTCGCGTGCGACCGGTTACCGGCAAAAAGCGCGCGGCGCGGCCGGCCTGCGGGCTGTTCATTCCGATCGGGCCTTTCGTTTGGCGCGCGTGATGACGCTGGCCCGCAGCGTACTCGAGGACGATCAAAACGCTCGCGAATGGTTTCGCGATCCGAACAGGGCGCTGCAGGGCGAGCGACCGATAGATCTGCTGGACACCGAAACAGGCACCGAGCAAGTCGTGCGGGTGCTCAACCAGCTGGAACGCGGCGTCTATACGTGATCGCTTGGCGGATTACTAAACGCCGATATAGCTCGCGCGAGGTCGTGCTAAGCGGCAGCGGGGCGGAAGAAATTGGGGGCCGGTGGAATGAAGCCGGCCTTACGCTTGTCTACGCATCTGAAAACGCGTCGCTTGCGCTGCTTGAAACGCTCGTGCAAGCGTCGCAACAACGCCTGCCCAAGAGTTTGGTCATCGTTCAGATTACGATTCCGGAAGCGCTGACGGTAAAAGCTATCAGCATCGGGGATTTGCCTGCGTCATGGAAAGCGATCGGGAACGCGCGGTGCGTTGAGATCGGCTCAAAGTGGATACGCTCGCGCGAAACCCCGGTGCTGCGAGTTCCGTCGGCGGTCAATCCGCTTGAAACGAACTTACTGCTCAATCCCGGGCATCCCGCAACCGCAAAATGCCGCGTAGGGAAGCCGATTTCATTGGAGTTTGATGCGCGGCTGCTTTCATTTCTGCGCGCCATATAGGAACGCTACCCTACAACTGTGTCCTAGGTATTTCCCGCCGATTGGCCGGAAGTTGCCACGCGGGCCTCGGCTCGCTCCGCTCGCTCGGCCGTGGTTCGACTGGGGCGCCTGACGGCGCCCCGCTCAGCATGACAACTCTATTGCCTTATCTTTACGACGCCCTGAGTGTAAATGTAGAAGCCATAGCGCGGATCGTAGTTCACCGCAGGCAAGGGCGTTCCGGCGCCGCCGGCTGCGATGAGTTCGTTTGCAATTGCGCGGAAGATCGGAACGCATCGCTGCAAGCCGTTCGACGCAAACACATCATCGAAAGCAAGCTCCAGATACCAACCCCGCGCGGTTTGATGGGGTATGAGCGCGCCCCAATCATAGGTTGCCGGTTTTTGCGGCTTCACATTGGCTGCAAGATAGCTGCGAACGTCGTCGACAACGGCGCTTGCAAGCGGCCTGTCTGCAGACGTGCACGTTGAAGAGATCGCAAAAGGGTTTGATGGTGGGAGTTTAGGGAGCGGCTTGGGCTTACCGAAATCCAACGCAAATTGCGGCGCGATATATGCATACAATCCAACACGCGGTTGGAAAAGCATCGGGACCGGCTGCTCGGGTCCGAGCTGCACGGGTTCGTAGAGATGAAGGGCGGCAAGTTCCGCCGCGGTGCCGGCATGAATGTCGGCGCAAGTAAGTAGGCCGATAACGCCGGCGCGCCCGTGCGGCGCGAGTTCGAGCGCATACGATGTTCCGACCCGAACGTATTTCACGACCATGTCGGGTACGACCGGCGGCACAGCGGTGGCCGGATACAAGCCGTTCGATTTCCGCTTCTCGAGATCGGAGATGAAAGTGCTCAGTCCCGAAAAATCTTTTTGCATTTGCTGCGCGACTTCAGCGGTGCACGCCGGATTCGAGGCCTGAATTTCAAACGGCGCGACGGGCGGCGTTTTTGGAAAAAGCGACGTTTTGATGCCGAAGGAGACGCTGGTTTGCTGAGAGATTGCGGTAGTTTCAGCACCATGGTTACCGGCTCCGAGTCGTCCGATCCGCGACGAGTACAGCAGCGCAAAGCTGCGCGGCGCGAGCGGTTGCGCGATGGTTGGAAAACTTCCCCCTCCGACCGTCGGTAAGGCCACGGCATTTACCGGCGACGCAAAGTTGCCCGAGAATTGATTGGTGAGATTCGTTCCGACAAGCGAGAAGCTGCCGACCGGCGTCGAGACCGAGAGGCCGGCGGCGACCGTCGTGTAGGCCGGCAAGTTGCTTGGGTTATTGTTCGAGACGTGCTGAATATCGAGCAATGCTTCCCAGGCCGCGCGCGGCGGTTTGTAATCGGCGACGAAACCCCAGCGCGAAAACGGAACGTTGGGGAGCTGTTGTCCCGCGCGGTAGATCGAAGACGGGTTAGCGATTCGCGGGTCGTTCGTAGCGCCGAGCGTGGCGCGTTCGAACGCAATATATGGCGCGAATTGGATTCCGTGACCGTTTGCAATCTCGACGCCAATCGTGCCACCTTCGTAAGTGCGGTCGAGTCCGCTGACGTTCGTGCGCAGATAGAGATCGTTGGGGAAGACCAGCGCGGAGGCCGGACCGCAGCCAGCAGGCGTCTGCGCGAATGCCGCGATCTGGGCAAGATAACCGCTGGGAAATTGTCCGGCAAACGACGCTCCGTTGACGATCGTTTGCGCGAGCGCGCCGTGCTGCACTTCACGGTATGCGCTAACGAAGGTGCGTCCGTTGCGCAGGCGGTGCTCCCAGGAGAGATTGGCGGAGCTTGTGTCTTGCGGTCCTTGCGCATCACCGGGACCTCCGCCGATAACCGTCTGTGCGCTACAGTTATACACGAGAGATTGCGGGTCGCTGAAAAATTGCTGAGCGTAAAAATTCGCACCTTGCGACCCGGTCGAGTAGGTGCCTCGAAAGGTGTCGGCTGCGTTGGCATGCCAGGTGATACCGAGGTCGGCCGCAATGTTTGCCGGCGCACCGGACGAGCGCTGCGACCCGAAGCCTAGCGCGATCGTGGTGCGCGAATCCGCATGGTAAGAATCTCCGACACGCAGGTTCATGAAGGCTGACGTACTTGCAGCGGAAATGCCGGCTGGAAAAAGTGGATTCGTTTGAGCGGTCAAGTCGTGAAAAGCAATTTGCTGTGCGAAGAGCGTGAGGTCGTGGCGCTCGCCGGCCGGCGCTTCGGCAAAGAAATTGAAACCGGATACGCGTGACTGGCTGCTCGACGCGCTTGGGGAAACCACGCCGTTGAGCATACGATGGGAGAAGTCGGTACCAAAATAGCTCGTGCCGTTGAATCCGCTGAGTTGGAAATTCACGGCGCCGAAATGATTGGCATAGGCGAGCACAGCCTGGGAACTGCGGCTCGACGAACCGTTGCCCGGGCCGAAACCGCATGGTAGCGGTCCGGAAATTCGAGCACAATACGCATCGCTGGTGCTGTTGTTGGTGAAAAACGTCGCCGTTAAGGAGTGGCCGAGCGAAAACGGCAAGCGCACTTTTAGCAGGTCGCCGTTGGAATAGCTCTGGGCGGAGTGCGCGTACGTTAAGCCGCTGGCGTCGGGAAAGACGAGGCCGTTGAACGGCGCGTTTACGCCGCGTGAAGCGTGAGCGTAGACGAGGCCCATTACGCCCGCAGAACCTCTTTCTGCGAATCGCAACGACGAGCTGTCAAAGCTCGCGTATGCGAGTTTCAGATCGCTTTCGAAAGCGAGCGTCGGAACCAGACTGTACAATCCAATGTTGCCGCCGAGACTGCCGTTGGCCGGCGACCCGGATACAGAAGCTCCGCCGAACAAGTCGGCGTTGACTCCGCTCAGTCCATTAGAGCCCGCGACGGGGACTCCATCGACGCTCACGCCTGTTTGCGTGGCGTCACGCCCGTCGATCGAGAGTCCGGCATCGGATGGTAAGACGTCGGACAGATCGCCCAGAGCATCTCCAAGCGACGTGTGCAGTAACGCTTGAGGGCTCGACGCATCGAGGTCGGTCGGTGAGAGGCGCGACGACGAGGTGACGGTGACGCTGCCAATTGTTTTGAGCGAATTTCCCGCAAGCCGTACGGTAGCAAACGTTACGCGGACCGGATCGATCGCGAAGGGTGCGGAAACCGCGGGTTTGTAGTTGCGCTTAATGACTTGCACGCGGCATTCGCCCGCGGGGATGGCGTCAAAGCGGGCGATGCCGTGTTCGTCGGAGTATCCGGTGACACTAGCGCAATCATAGAAAACCACGCGCGCAAGCGGGATGGGTTTTGCGGTTGAGGCGTCGAGCACGGTGATATCCACGCTTCCGGCCGTATCGGCGCGAGCGGGCACTGCGAACGCCGTCGCCATTGCGAGGCTTAACACTATCGCGCTTGCGCGCGAAGACTTAGCGCGTAGCTTCAATGACGTGGCGTATTTCAGCGGGAGTGAGCGCACCGGTCATGTCGACGAGCTGAATCCGTGTTCCGCCGACGTTCCAGGCGTTACAAGGGATGGACTTCATACCGGGCGGCAATGGACCGCCACGATATCGTTCGGGGTGGTTGAGCAGACCCGCTCGCGCCCGCACCGAACGGAGAACCCAACAGAACGCTACCTTGCGGCTCGGCGTTCCCGCCGACTCGAACATCGCTAACCCGATGGGGTTTGCTGACGAAACGTAACGCAGCGTTACGCCCTGTCGTAATGCTCCGACCGGCGCTTTCACGACCGCGATCAGCTGGTATCCTGCGGGCAAGCCGCGCGGCTCGACAAAGTGAAACGCCGTTATGGCGCGGGCTTGTTCGATCGTCGCAGTTTGGCCGGGGACGGGCGCTTGATTTTTGTGCGACGACGGAAAATAGGTCATCGTCAGAAACGTGTGCGCTGCGCGAGCGAGTGCGTTCTTGACTGGAGGCAGGAAGAGCAGCGCAATCAAGGCTGCTGCGGCGGCTCCAATCGCCAGCCACTTCACACCGGCCGGCCGGCGCAGGTTCGAACGCTCGGCGCGCCGCGCAATTGCGACGTGATCCGCGAGTGGGATATCTATTGACTCCATCGTCGACGCCGCGGCCCTCGAAAGTAGATTTTCGATACGCTCGCTGTTAGTCATGACAGATGCTCCCTTCGGCGATCGAATCGGATTCCAGAAAGCGCCGCAGTGTTCGGCGCGCGGCAAAAAGGCGCACGCGAACCGCCGCGTGAGTCGTGCCGAGGATCGTGGCAATTTCGTTATCGGGGAAGCCGTAGTAATAATGGAAGATGACCGGCAGTCGTTGGCTGAGCGGGAGCCGCTCGAGCGCGCGGCTTAAATCGAGGCTTTCCTCAGTTGGATTGACGGCGGCGTCGGTCACCGTTGCACCGTCGTGACGGCGGCGCGTGCGGGCAATTTCGTACGCTTTGCGAACGGCAATCCGGTAAAACCAGCGCTTAAAGGCGCGATCATCGCGCAGGTCGGGCAGGGCAACATGCAGTTGCGCACACGCCTCTTGGGCAGCGTCTTCGGCGTCGGACTCGTTGCGTAAGACCGAGTATGCAATGCGATACGCGTCGGGCCAACAGGTCTCGACGAGCTCGGCAACAGACTTCACAGGTATATGACGCACCCAGGGCTGGAAATGTTAGCCCCTCCGTTAGCAGGATGAGCGAGTTGGGTCCGTTGCGCCTTCTCCAAAGCGCTCGACTGGATATGGAGCCGATTACTGCGATGCACGCGATCGAGGCGTGGCCGCATCTGAATGATGCGAGGATGTGGGCCTTTTTCCCGAAGCTGCGCCCGAAATCGCTCAAGGAGCTCCGCGCCATGTACGGGCGCTGGGAGAATCCCTTGCATGCCGAGGGCGAAGTCAGGGAGAACTGGGCTTGCCGCGATCGCAGCGGTGGGCAGCTGGTCGGCACCATGCAGGCTACGACGTTTCCGGAGCCGGCCGTTTCTTACATCGCATATGGCATCTTCGCCGCCTATCAGCGGCAAGGATATGCGCGCGAGGCGATCTCGGCCGTTTTGCAACATCTGCGCGAGGATCTACATATACGCCGGATTCTTGCGGAGATGGCCGTCGGGAATGAGAGCTCATTTAAACTTGTGGAATCGCTCGGCTTTAAGCGAGTGAGAAAGCAAAACATTGCAAACACGGAGCTCGGATTAGATGGCGACGAGTATGTTTATGAGCTTGTCATTTGACGCGCTTAGAGATTGTGCAGGATGCCCGAAAAACATCGTGCGACAAGCAGCCGAGCCGTTGCACGCATCTAAATCACAGGTAGGATTCGCCCCGCTTTAACAGCATAAATAGCTCCCATGTTCGGCGAGTCGCGCGGAAAAGAAAACGCGGTTGTCCAGCTCACGGGCAGCCTGGACATCTCTCGGCGAAGTGACGTGGCCGCTTCACTTCCCGCACCGGGCAGCGTACATCGCGTGGTGATCGACTGCTCTCAAGCCGATTTTGTCGATTCGACGATCATGAGCGTGCTGATGCGCTACCGCCGCTCGTTCGTCGACGCCGGCGGCGACCCGTTCGAAATCGTTATCATTGTGTCGCCCAATCTACGGCGAATTTTCGACATTGCGGGGCTCAGCAGTTTAGTGACGATTGTTTCGGCGCCGCGCCTGCCTCCGAATGTAGAGAGCGATGATAGCTTGACCTCGAGCCAGGCGATCGACACGCACAGCCTCGACCCAAATTAACGCCGCCGGAGAGGCAACATAGTATTTGCATCATTTGGGTGGAATAGCCGCTGCTTAGGAGGGTAGGCAAATACTTACAGCAATTATTTTTGCGGCGAGCGTCATCGGCGCAGCGAGCCCGGTCTCTTGCACGCGCGCTGCGTCCGTTACATCTATGAGCACTCCGGATTTTCCGGCGTCTGCCGTGCAAACGGCAAGTGGACCCGCTCGGACCGAGATTATGGTCTCGTTGGATGCCAACGGACGCGTGACCGGCGAACGAGTGATCCATTCGAGTGGGGTGCGAGCGCTCGATGAATCGGCACTAAAAGCGGCCGCCGAATCCCAATATTCGCCGCGCATAACGGACTGCAAGCCGGTCGCAGGGCGCTATCTTTTTAAGGTAACGTTCAGCAGCTAAGCACAATCCGAGCGGCTGAAAGCGTTATCATGGTTCTTAGTGCGACTCTGCTTGCGGCCATGGCCGATCTAGGAGCGTATTTTCCCGGAAGCGATTGACATTCGTATCATATAACCGTATAGTTATATAACCGTATGGTTAATAATACAGGCGGACTCGACGCGGTGTTCTCGGCTCTGGCCGACCCGACAAGGCGACGCATCGTAGAGCGGCTGGCTCGGGGACCGATGACGGTCGGCGAGTTGGGGGCCGGGTTTTCGATATCGCAGCCCGGCATTTCTAAGCACGTTCGTGTGCTCGAAGAGTGCGGGATCCTTAGACGCGACGTCATTGGGCGCGAACACCGCTGCTCGCTCTCGCCTAAAGTAATCCGGAGCGCCTCGGCGTGGATGGAAAGACAATACGCATTCTGGAACTCAACCCTCGACCGGCTCGGCGACATTCTGGACGAACCTTCCAAAAGAAAGAAGAAGTAATGACACAAACAGGGACGCCGGTCGTACCGGCAGTTATTTTGCGGCGCACGTACAAGGCGTCGCGCGAGCGCGTGTTCGACGCGTGGACCAAGCCGGAGATCGCGGCGCGTTTTTTGGGGCCGGGCGACGTGGCGTCTCGGCAAATCAAGATGGACGTGCGCGAGGGCGGCGCATACAGCATCTTGATGGAACCGCCCGACGGCGAAAAACTCTTGGTGCGCGGAAAATATCGCGAAGTGCGCCGGCCGGAGCGGCTTTCGATGACGTGGAGCTGGGAAGAGGACGATCCCAAAGACGAGGTCGAGTCGTTACTGACGCTCGAGTTCAACGAAGTTGACGGCGGTACGGAAGTCGTGCTGACGCACGAACTCCTCGGGAGCGTGGAGTCGGCCGAACGTCACAAGGAAGGCTGGACGCAGATTCTGGAGCAGCTGGAGCCGGTCGTATAACGCGGCTAGGATTGATCGGCGGGCTCGGGGTGCCCGCCGGCGTTCACTATTACGAACATATTGTGCGAGCGCTGCCCGGCGCGAATCTCTTTCCGATGCTGCTTGCGCATGCGGATTTGGAGACGACGCGCAATTTTGTTGTAGCCGGCGATAAAGACGGGCTAGCGGCATATCTGGGCGGGATGTTTTCGGAGCTCTCACATGCTGGGGCGACGATTGGCGCGATCGCGGCGGTGACGCCGCATCTGTGCTTGGAGCAGCTGCGCGCCGCTTCGCCGATTCCCATCATCGATATGCCTGGTGCGCTGAATGCTGCGCTAAACGCGCGGGTTGCGGCGCGTGAGTTTATTCGGGACGAGTTTCGTTGTTGAGAGTGATCTTTTTGGCTATCTGGACGTGGAGGCGGTGAAGCCGACGGCCGATGAGATCCGCGAGGTAGACGCCATTTACTTGCGGCTCGCGCGGGGTGATGAGGCAACGGTGAGCGACCGCGAGCGCTTGTCGGGCATTGCGCACAGATTGCTGGAGCGCGAGGGTGTGGCGGCGGTCGTGCTGGCCGGCACGGATTTCGTGGCAATGTATGACGCGGAGCCGCCGGATTTTCCGGCCGTCGACGCTGCGTGCGTTCATGTGGACGCGATTGTCAAACGTATGAACGCGTAGCGTTTTAGCTACGATCATGCGGCCCTCGCCGCGCTTCGCTCGCTCGGGCGTGCCTAACGGCGCTCGCCATGACGCTATTGTTTAGTCCGGGCCTCCGGCGGCAAATAATCGGACGTGCCGGCAAGGAACGAAACGAAAAAACCGCCGCTCTCGGCCAAGCTCGCCGCGGAGTTCGTCGGCACGTTCTTTGTCACGCTGGTGCCGACGAGCGTCGATATTTTGTACTACACGGGAAATCACGTCGACTGGGTATCGCGGTGGCTGGCGCGCGGCTTCATTACAATCGCGCTGATCTATGCGTTTTCGGAGGTTTCCGGCGCGCACATCAATCCGGCGGTTTCATTTGCTTTTGCGCTTCGGCGTGCGATGGCGTGGCCGCTGATGCTGATGTACTGGGTGGTGCAGTTCGCCGGGGCGTTCGGCGCCGCGGCGCTGGCCTTCGCGTTGTGGGGCCCAGCAATGGTGTTGGGGGCGAGTCATCCTGGCCCGAAGTTTACGCCGGTCGAGGCGGCGATCGCGGAAATCATCGTTACGTTTCTCTTAATGACGGTGATCATTGGATGCGCCGAGCAAGAGGGCGTCGTCGGAAAGCAGTCGGCGATCGCTGTCGGACTCACCATCGCGACGTGCGGCTTCTTCGCGGGTGCGATTAGCGGCGCGTCGATGAATCCGGCACGCTCGATAGCGCCACAAATCTTGGGCGGAGCGTATAACATTATGTGGATTTATGTGGCGGGTCCGCTTGTGGGCGCCGCGCTTGCAGCCGTGGCAGCGTTATGTATTTTCGGCAAGCCCGATGGAGGGGAACGAAAAGCGGCACACGGTAAGTAGGGTGCTTAAGGGAGGGGCGTCATGATTTTTGTCGTCGCACCGGTGGTGGCGCAGGCGTGCCGTAATCCGTACCAAGATGTGACCGTCGTGCAAGCTGCGCGGCCCGGATAGCCGGACAGCGCACGAGAGCTCGGCCTTGGCGTGGTTACCGCGAAAGTTGTGGTGACGGTATCGCCGACGGGTAGTCTCTTGGGGGCCAAGATCTACCAAAGCACCGGCAATATGGCGCTGGATCAAGCTGCTTTAAGTGCAGCGCGGCAGAGCACGTATTCGCCGAAGGTGGTGAATTGTCAACCGGTCACGGGCGACTACCTGTTTGCAATGACGTTCGATCCGAAGGCCGGTCCGACGCCGCGTTTTATTCCAGGTTACGTGCCGCCGACATCTCCTCCGGCCCTCCCGGTACAAGAGACTTGCGATACCGAGGCAATGACCGCGTCGCAACAGTTCGAAGTGTTGCAGCAACGCCGCGACTATGAACGGGCGTTTCAAGCCGCGAATGACGCCGCCCGCATGCTGATGCAGTGCGCCACGCAGACGAAGAGCCCCGAGCGGATTAGTCTTGCGATGATGGCGGCCTCGACGCTTTCGCGCGCAGCCGACGTGGCCTTCTACGTGGGGCGTTATCGTTGGGCGCGCGACTTTGCGACCAGGGCTAACGCGATCTATTCGGACTTGCTGGCGCCGGCGCTCGAACAAAATTACGGGAGATTTCTGACTCCGAACGCCAAAGGGAACATGCAAGCTAACGACGATCTGTTGAAACGCATTACGGCCCAGCAAAGGTGCGCCGGAGATGTTTCGGCGCCGATAAAACGCTTGGTGTTAGGTGAAATGCCGAACGGTACGACGGTGCCATCCGTCGGCGTCGACGGCAATTACGCCCTGGCGATCGCATTTGGCCCGGGCGGGTATGCGGTGCGGACGTTTTTGCTGGTCAATCACAACGGCTGGAAGATTCGTGCGAGCGAGGGCGGCGCTTTCGATCTTTCCGCGTACCGGCATAACGGTGTTCCAGCGGCGGTGGCGGCAAAGCTCGCGTCGTCGGTGGCTTGCGCCGGATAGCACGGGAGCGGGATGACGAGGATTGCGGTAACCGGAGCTGCAGGCGTAATCGGCCGTGCGCTATGTAAAGACCTCGCCGCCGATCATGAGGTGGTGCCGATCGACTTGCACGACGCGCCGGCGATTGTCGACGTTCGCGATTTGGATGCGCTGACCAAAGCCTTTGCGGGATGTGAAGCCGTCGTGCATTTGGCCGGTTATTCCGATGTGCTTGCGACTTGGGAAGATGTCAGGGACGTCAACATTGCCGGGACCTACAACGCGTTCGAAGCCGCGCGCCGGGCGGGTGTGAAGCACGTGATTTTTGCCAGTTCCAATCACGCGGTTGGCATGCACGAAATGAAAGGCACGCGTGCCTTGTATGCTCCGGGCTCGGGGGTGGTCGTAAGAGCGGACGATCCGCTTCGCCCCGACAGTTTGTACGGTGTTGCAAAAGTTTTCGGTGAGGCGCTCGGCCGTTATTACAGTGAAGCGTTTGGATTGCGCGTCGCGTGCGTGCGAATCGGATCGATTCTTGAGGTTGATTCGCCTACGGATCCGTCGCTTAAAGCGCCATCGTTTCTTCCCCATCTCAAACCCGAAGATGCCCATGCGCGTTATTCGGCGACATGGATGTCGAAACGCGATTTTGCGCGCTTGGTGCGTGCGATTCTTTCGCGCGACGTACCATTTGCGGTCGTCTACGGCGTCGGCGACAATCACACACGCTTTTGGGATCTTGAGCCGGGGCGCGCGATATATGGATTTTGGCCCATGGATGGAGTGCGTTCATAGGACGGAAGCGGGGCGCTTAGGATGACAAACCCCGGCGGTCACGGAAAATACGCTATGAAAGAGGTGCGGGCATGAGTTTAAGAGCCGCTGTTTTTACCCTATCCATCGCTATCTCCACGACGGTTCCGGCGTTCGCGCAAATGCAGCCGCCGAGCCCCGCGCCCGTGGCAACGGTCGATCCTGCGATCACCGCGCGTGCGAAAGAGTGGCTGCACCGGCTTCAGACGGGCGATATCGACCGCACGCAACTCGATGCCAAAATGAACACGCTGCTTACACCCGCTATGTTAAAGCAGTTTTCCGCCGCCTTCGGACCCTGGGGCGATCCGGTCACCTTCAGCTACGTCGGCCAGCAAACCGTATTGGGTGACAACACCGCCTATGTCTTTCACGTCGTGTTTAAGGCGAACGCATGCAGTGAGATTTTCGTCCTCGATAAAGGCGCGAAGATCAGCGGCTTTCGGCTGGCTCCGACGCAATAAGTTTTTCGTGCGCGCGGCTTCTTTAGCGGCGGTCGCACTGTGTTTGGGCGCGGGGGCGCCTGTCGTGCCGGCGGTGCCACCGGGGTTAGGCGCAGCGGTCGCGGCCGCAGCCGGCGGCCAGTTGGCGAGCAAGCAAAGCGCGGCAATCGTGGTTGGGGTGGTTTCCGGCGGCCGGTTGGTCTATGCGCGGGCGTTCGGGAACGCTACGCCCGATTCGACTTTCGCGATCGGCTCGGTGACAAAGATCTTTACCGCCGTCAGCGTGATGCAGTTGGTTTCTCGCGGGAAGCTCTCGCTGAGCGATCCGATCTCGAAGTATCTTCCAAACCTAACGGCCTTCGGCGCAGTCACCGTGCGACAGTTGCTCAATCATACGAGCGGCATTCCGAATTATCTGGACGACGCCTTGGCGCGGTTTGAAAATGTCACGAAAACGACGCCGCAAGCCATCCTTGCAAGCGTCGCGGCGCGGCGGCTCGATTTCACGCCGGGCACCGATTGGAATTACAGCAACACCGGCTATGTGGCGCTCGGCCAGATTGTTGAGCGCGTGACCGGGCTCTCGCTCGCGGAATACGAAAAGCGTAATATTTTCGAGCCGCTCGGGATGCAGCGCACGACGAGCGGTCCGGTTGCGAAAAATGCGCCCGCGGCGCCTTTCAACGGCGATCCTGGCGATTGGAGTTGGTATTACGCCGACGGCGACATCTTTTCGACGATCGGAGATTTAGCGCGTTTCGATATCGCGCTTATGCAAGGCAAAGTGCTGCCGCACCCGTTTTTTGAGGCGATGCAACAAACCGTTCCTTACGCAACGCTCACGGTGGGATTGCGTGACGCGGAAGGGCTGTTCGTTGTCGAGGGCCAGCAAGTCCACATTGCCGGACACCACGGCGGACTGGCGGGTTACCGCGCGGACAACGAGATGGTGCCGGCTAAGGATTTTGCGGTCATCGTATTGGGGAACGGTGCGTACGACACGAGACCGATGGTTCACGCGGCGCTGAAGACCTATATTCCGGGGTATTCGCCCGAACGTAATCTGGCAGCGCAACTACAGTACGATCCCGCACCGGACGTAACGAGACGCGCAGCTGCGCTGCTCGCCGGTGCAGCGGTGGGGCATTGGGATCGCTCGCAGTTTGAGCCGCTGGTAAGCATTCAGCTGCCGGCGGACGAGACCATGATGAAACAGCTCGCGCCGTTGGGGCGCTTCGAGCGCTTGCAGTTCCTATCGAAGGCCTATCTTCAATCCGGCGTCTATTATGTTTACAGCGCGGTGTTTGCGCATCGCACGATCGCGCTGCATGTCGTTCTCGATCGGGAAGGAAAATTCGTCGGGTTTTCTATGTGATGCGCGGGCCTCGGCTTGCTCGGCCGTGGTTCGACCGGGGCGCCCAATGGCGCCCGCTCACCATGACAAAGGTTGCCGGTCACCATGACAAACTTTAGCGCGCGCCGAATTTGCCGGGCGTGGATCTGACGCGTTCGGAGTTCTTGCAAGCCACCGGGGCTGCGATTGCCGCCGCCGGTTTGCCGGCGGCGAGCGGCGGGCGAACATTGCTGGTGCCGTTTTCGTCGGCACCGTATCCGCATGGAAGCCGTTTGCAAGGGCATGTGTACCAGGGGCGGTTGTACGACGCGGCGACGCATTACATGAACTCCAATACCGGAATTTTTATTCCCGATGGATGGCAGGTGCGTAACGGTGCGGTGGATTTTATCGTGCATTTCTACGGGTGGAATCACGATATCGCGGCAACGTTTTCCACCTACCGTTTGCGGGAGCAACTCGTGGCGAGTAAGCGCAATGCCATTCTCGTTGTGCCGGAAGGGCCGACGAATGCGCCCGATTCGGGATTCGGAAAACTGGAACTGGATAAAGGTGGTTTTCGCCGCTTCATGACGGATGTGGCGGCGAAGCTGAAGGAGTTGCGATTTTCGAGCACCGATAACATTGGCCGGGTCGTGCTGACGGCGCATAGCGGAGGCTACGGCGGCGCGGGCGGCGCGCTGACGCGCGGCGACATGAACGATTCCGTTAGCGATGTTCTCTTATTCGACGCGGCGTACGGGTACTTCGATGCGTTCGCGGATTGGGCGCGAGTGCCGCAGCATCATCTGCTGAGCCTTTTTACGGGCGACACGAGCACGGGAAATGCGGCGCTCATGGGAAAACTGCAGGCGCCTACACCAAATCTTTACGTGCGGCTGGCCGACTCAATGACGCTCGAGCAACTCCAAACGCGCGCGCCGACTTTCGTGCTGACCAGCGTCGCGCACGATGACTTGCTGCAGAAATATTCCTGGTACTCGTTATTCTTGCAAACGACGGCGCTGGACGCGATCGCATAACGTTTTACCATGCGGTATTCGGATGGCGATTCAATCAAATGGGTGAGTCCGCGAATGGCGTGGGCCGAAGGCAACCGGTTTCAACTGCTCGAGCAAAAATAGGCGCTCCGTCACAGGGCATCGCCCACAAGCGCTGTAGGTGGGAATATGGGGAAAATGCGGCGCGGCATATTGGCCGGAGGCGCGGCTCTGGCCGCTGTTTTCCTTTTGGCGGCGACAAGCGGCGCCGGACCTTATGATGTCCCGTCCCCGCTGCCCGGCGCAGCGCCCGGAACGGTCATATGGTCGCGGCCATTTACCGGCGGCGCGCTCTTAAGAACCGCCGCGACAAATACGCTGGTGTTGTATCATACGGTGTCCGCGAGCGGGCGCGACGTTGCGGTGTCGGGGACGATTTCCATTCCGAAGGGATCGCCGCCGGCGGGAGGGTGGCCCGTGATCAGCTGGGCGCACGGCACGACGGGAAATGCGCCGCAGTGCGCGCCTTCCAACTTCGCGCGGCCAAACGGCGAACAACGCTTTTTAGAGCGCTGGGTCTCCGACGGATTCGCGGTCGTGCAAACCGATTACGAAGGCGAAGGGACACCGGGCGTGCATCCGTATTTCGCCGGCGCATCGGGAGCGCACGACGTGATCGACATCGTGCGCGCGGCGCTGCATCTCAATCCGGCATTGAGCGATCGCTGGATCGCGATGGGGCATTCCGAAGGCGGAAGTGTCGCGCTTTTTGTTGCGGCGACCGCGAACTCGTGGGCGCCCGAGTTACATCTGTTGGGCGCGGTCGCCTATGCGCCGGCTTCGGATATTCCGGACTTTCTCGGTGAGATGTCGGTGAGCAAATATCCGTCGGCGACGCTTCCGCTGCTTGCGATGATGGTTGAGGGAATTGCGTCGCAGGACCCGCGAGTTGACCTAAAAACGGTGCTTTCCGCCAAGGGCATGGCGCTGTTGCCGTCGTTGCAAATGCAGTGCGCCGGCTCGCTGATGGGCTCGGCGCCGTGGAGCATTCCGCCGGCTGATATGTTTGCGCCGAATGTGGTATCGAGTGTGTTGATGCAAGATTTTGTCGCCAACGAACCGTCGCGCGTGAATGTGCGGGTTCCGGTATTAATAGAGCAAGGGGTGAATGACGCGATGGTTTCGTACGACGCGTCAGCGTCGCTGCGGGCTACGCTGTGCGGCAACGGCGCGCACCCCGAACTTCACGCCGTGGCCGGGGGCACGCACGATTCTGCGATGGATCTGAGCTACGCCCACACGAGTTCGTGGATAGCGGACCGGTTGTCGGGCAAGCCCGCCGCGGGGAATTGTCCCTAGGGGCCCAGGCCGAGGACTTGCGCGGCGGCGCGCAATGCGGATTTGTGCTTGGCGTCGCGCGCGAGCCATTCTTGCGGATAGAGTTCTAGAATTTGCGCTTTGTTGGCGATGGCGTATTGCAAGAGATTGGAAATATCAATCTGGTAGCCTTGCGTATAGCCCGGCGTGGTTGCGACAATGGGTTGAAACTCGAACGGTACTTTTCCGGCGTGCCGCTTGAACGCTTGGCACCAGTAGATGTTCACATTCTTGGCTTGCGGATCGCACGGCGCGGGTTTCGCATTAGGCGCGGCCACGTGGCCGATACCCAGATTTTCCGTGCCGAATGCGATGCCGCGCGGCGCAGCTGCGGCGCTGACGGCGTTGGCGTAGGCGTAAATGCCCGGCGAATCCTCGATGCCGTTCAGCGCAACCATTAATTGTTTATGGCTTCCCTGGCGCGCGAGTGCGTCAACGACGTTCAGGCTGTGTTTGAGCCATTTGGCGTACGTCCAGTTGATCGTCTTCACGAATGCGTTGTAACAAGGGCGCGGGTTCTTCGCTTCCATGTGTCCCGGGTAAGCTTCGACGCCGGCGCCGATGCCGAAGCGCATATACCCAACCGATGAATCGCCGCCGAATTTTTTGACCGCGGCGGCGATGAATGCGGCCCAGTCGTTCTCGAATTTCGGATCGAGCCAGTTCGGATAGGGAACCTGGCTGGGACACTGCACTTTGGCGACACGATCTTGCGAGAAGACCCATGCCGGCGTGGCATTATCGGTTTTTCCGACTTCGGATGCGTCGGCGAAGAGCAAGTTGTAGCGCAAGTGCGCGCGGAGGTACGGCGCGGCTTGCGTGGCGATGCTGCTCCAATCGAACGAGCCTCTCGACGGCTCGGCTGCGCTCCACAAAACGACGAGGCTCACGCCGCAGAGCGTCGGATCTTTTCCGATGACGCTCGCCTCGAGTTGTTTTTCGAACTTTCCACCCTGCACTTTGTAGGGATTCCACACGTACATGCCGTGCGGTGCGCCGGGAACAGCAACGTGCGGATCTCGGGCGGTGCAGCTGACCGCGGGGCCCCGCACGGCCGTAACCGCCGCGGCGCGCGGCGCCTTGCGCGCGCGATTCGGACGCGCCGCGACCACGCCGCATAGTAACGCGACGATGGTTAACGCAGACATGAGAATAACAAAGCGTTTCATAAAACCTCCGCTTAGCCGTGGTTCAACATCAATTTAAATAACGCTTGAATGACGGATCGGAACGAACCGGATCCAAGCGCGGATCGTTCGTGTACAGACCGCCGTGCGACGCCTCTGTTTGCACCAAGGCGAGCGCTTCGGAGCGCTGGCCGAGCGCCAGCAGCGCCACGACGAGGTTCGGCGGCATCCGCTCGTCGACGTGGGGGTAATTGTGCGTAAGCGCTATGCGCAACTCTTGCCGCGCGACGTTGAGTTTTCCGGTGGAAGCATATGCGTGCGCAAGAAGAGCCGCGGCGTCGCCGTTGCAAGGGCGACCGCAGAGCGTTCCGTACTGCCGGTAGGCAAGAATCGCTTGCGGGATCTCGTTTCGGGCTTCACGCGCGAGACCGAGGACGATTTGCGCGTCGGCGCGTTTCGGCGAAAGATCGATCGTCCTTTGGGCGTAGGTCAATGCTTCGGAATAGTTGCGCGACAAATATGCCGCGGTGGCTAAGGCATTTAGCGTGGACACGGAGGTGGGATCGAGTTGCGAAGCGCGTTTCAGCTGCGCGTACGCAGCGGCGTAGCGCGCCCGCTGCATCAGGATTTGGCCGTACCATTGACGCGGCGGAGCATAGGTTGGATCTAACTCGATGGCTTTGCGGTATTCGGCGGCGGCGGCCGCTCGTGCGGCGGGGCGGTCTTCGGCTTGCCCTAGCGCGGCGTGCGCTTCGGCGGAGCCGGGATTGAGCGCCAATGCGCGCACAGCGAATTTACGGGCCAGGGCATACAGCGTTTCGGAACTGCGCGGACCGTAACGGTAGCTCGCCTGAATGGAGTAGGCTTCGGAGAGACCGGAATAGCCGCGCGCGTCTTGAGGATCAGATTGCGTAACGGCCGTAAAATATTGAATGCTTTTCGCGATGGCAGGCCCGGTGCGCTGGCGCCAATAGTAGACCCCGACGGCGTACAATTGCGAACCCGAAGCCGAGAGTTTGGGAGCATACGTGCGGCGCGCCGCGACATATGACGATCCGATCGTGATGGCGAGAATCACCATGACGGCTATGCCGAAGCCGTACGGTGCAACTCTGTGCGCGTGTCTGGGCGGCGGCGGGCTCTCGACCGAAAAACGGTAGCCGCGTCGCGCGACGGTCTGGATTTTCGCTTGGGGGTAGTGCTTGCCGAAGAGCTTCCGAAGCACGTAAACGTTTTGGGTGAGGCTGCCTTCGCCGACCGCGGCATCGCCCCACACGCGATCGAGCAGTTCGTTTTTTGAGATCACGCTGCCGTTACTTTCAATGAAGACCAGCAGTGTCTGCACCACTCGGGGGCCGAGCGGCAAGGGATCGCCGTTCAGCGTGAGCGCCAACCGGCGTTCGTCGAGACAAAAAGGTCCGAAATTGTGCACTTTTGAGAACTCTCTGAAGACAGCGCCGCGACATTCATTTATTAGTTTAAGGGATGACGATGGTCCTGGTTCTTGCGTTCGTTACGGCGAGCTACTCGATTCCGGCGCCTTTGGCCAAGGCGCCCCCGCCGCTCGACGCATCGATACCAGCCGCGTCATGGTCGCCGGGCGCCATTCCCGCCGCCGGCGGGTTCCAGGATTTGACGACGCGCGCGCCCGCTCCGCACCGTACGAACGTCTGGATGATGTACGATGCGAAAAATCTCTACGTCGCCTTTCATGCAGAACAGCAAGGCACGCCGATTGTGGCGACGCAGTCGACAAACGACGTCGGTTTTGGGACGGACGATTTTGTCGGCGTCGGCATCGATACGAGCGGCAACGGTTCGCAGGCCTATTTCTTCGAAACGACGCCCAAAGGCGTTCGTTACGAACAGGCAAGCGAGAACGCGCGCTACCGGCCGCAATGGCAAGCGGCGGCCGCCGCGACGGCCGACGGGTGGAACGCCGTGTTGATTATTCCGCTCAACGTCATGCGATTGCGCGGCGGCGGCTCGCAAACGTGGCGTGTGAACTTTATTCGCAACGTTGCGGCGCCGGCTGAGCATTACACGTGGGCGTATGACGGCGTCATGTCGGATGGACCGATTGGAAATGCGTGGCCGAATGTGCCGGACGCGCGGTTTTGGCCATATTGGACCGGCATCGCGGCCGGAAACGCCGGCGGAGCTCGGCCGAAGCCACACTTAGAAGTGTACGGACTCGAGAGCATCGGACGGGATCGCAACGTGTTTCAGCAAGCCGACGGCGAATTCTTACGACAGGGCGTGCGCCTTGCCGGCGCCGATCTCACGTATCCGATTACGAATACCATCAATTTTGTTGGGACGCTCAGTCCGGATTTTTCGAATGTCGAGATCGACCAGCAAACCATCGCGCCGCAAGAGTTCCGGCGGTTTCTGCAAGAGTACCGACCGTTTTTCGCCCAAGGCGCGAATTTTATCACAACCAACACCGACAACGGGACGTCCGGGCAGCTGTTCTATTCGCCCAGCGTCGGGCCGTTCGATCGTGGAGAGAAGATCGAGGGAACGTTCGGAAAGCAGTCGTTCGGCATTATGAATTTCCGCGGCTTCGATCAGACCACCGGCAACACGTTCAACGATTCGGCCTTTGGTTATCAGCATGCGCTCGGCGATAGGACCTTTACATACTGGGCAGACGGCGTGCTGGCGCGGCACAGTACCGGCGGCAACGACACGAGTTACGAATTCGGAACGAAAGGCCGCAATTTGCGTTCCGGCCTCGTGTGGGCGACCAACTTTGCCACCGAACTCAATCCGCTGCTTCCCAATGGCTCGGGGCACAATTCGGACGGGTTTATCGACGTGCATAAACCAAACTACGAAGTGTTTCTTGCCTATCACGATATCTCGCCGAACTACAATCCGGTAGACGGAATCATTCCAAACTCCGACTTGCGCGGTTTCGTGGAGGCTCTCAATTTCAGCGGTTCGGTCCACGGCGTGAAGAACTACTTCTTGGGCGCGAACTTCGACCGCTTTGTGGACCGCTCAGGCGCGGTGCATCAAGCCGACGTCAACCTTACGGTGAACGCCGCGTTCAGGAACGGCATATCTCTCAACGGTGCCGGCGTAAATATTTCGGAACTGCGGAGCTATTCGCTGGCCGATCCCGCCGCATTACATACGACGTGTAACGACAGCCTTTTGCCGCGATCGTACTTCAGCGGCTATCCAAGCTATTTCTGCGGCAGGACCGATACGTTTAATCTTGCGCAGATTCCGATCGGGTATCGCGATGGGACCCCGACGCCAATCGACGTGTCGCTGAATTTCGGGCAGTTCGGATTTGGTCAGCTTGGCGCGGGAGATAACGGACCGGATTATCTCCATTTGTACACGCTCTCGACGTCGCGTCCTATCGGCCGGATCTTTTCAGCCGGCTTGGAGTTGGACGGCAGTTTCATGCGCGCGCGTTCGAACGGCATGTTTGATTCGCAGTGGTTGCGGCGCGTTTCAATAGGCGCGCTACTTGGACCGAACACAAATCTCACGATATCGCTGCGTTCCATTAGCGGCCGCGGGGGTTTTTCACCGCCAGGCCTGAACCTCGCCGCGGCGTTTCACCAGCGCTTGCGCAACGGGGACGAGTATTTCATCAACCTCGGTACGCCGGCGGCGCCGAGCACATTAAACCGGGTCATCTTTAAATATCTTTTCCGGTTCGGCGGTGACGCAGGCACGTAGGCCGTCTAGGATGGCCGCTTACAACCTCGAAGGATCACTTATGCTGCCCCGGGTGGCGCTTGTTTCCTTGCTGTTACCGTTGCTCGCGGTCTTGTTTCTCGCCGCCAAAGCGCCGGCTGCGCAACCTGATAGTCAAGACCAAACAGGTTCGCTGATCGTCACCGTTACCGATGCGGCCACGGGTAAACCCGTCGACAATGCCGACGTCTATTTGCTCGGCGGCGAATCCCCGGCGGCGTCGCTGACCGACGGAAGCGGTCTCGCCGTTTTTGCCGGGTTGGCCCCGGCCTACTACCGCGTGCGCGTGGAAGCGGACGGGTATGCTTCGACACGGACTGCTGATCTCGACTTAAGTCCCGGACAAAAAATCGCGGTTATCGTGAGACTCGCGCCAAATGCTTCGGCGCTGAAAACGATCGCCTCGGTCGTTGCGCGCGCGTCGGACGTCTTTGTCGTCGATGTCACCAGCGAAAGCGCCCAGCGAATGGTATCGCAAAATCTAGCCGATGCGCTCGATAAGCTGGCCGGCGTAGCTGTTTCCAACGAACTCTATGGCCCTAATTCCGCATTCAGCATCGCGTTGCGGGGCGCAGATGCCAGCCAAACGGGTTACAAAATCAATGGCGTTCAGGTGACCGGAAACGCCGCGCAGACCGCCGGCGTGCTGCAAGACCTGTTCACGGGAGCATCAATAAGCTTCGCACCAAGCGCGCTGGGACCGGCCGGGACAGTTAATTTCTTCACGTTGCAGCCGTCGCGACTTTGGAGTTACAGCTTTTCGGGAAGCCTAGGGAATTACGGGCTCACAACCGGCTCTTGGAACCTCTCCGGCGGCGCCGGCAAAATGATGCTGGCGCTGCAGCACAGCGCGTCTGGCGCTGATTCGCCGTTGGAGGGGCTCTTTTATGAGGACCAAACCGGCAACGCATACCAGCATACCGGCGGCTACGTTCGCAACAGCAATCTTTTTGCCGTTTCCACGCCGATTTCGCCGGTTTCCACGATCCGCTACACAATGACGCAGGGCCTCGCTAACTCGACGTACATTTGCGCGAGCGCTACGGCCCTGCTGCCGTGCAGCAATGGCCCCGACAGCACATCGACCACATCGACGACCAGCCAAAGCTTCAATTTCGGGTCGCTTCTTGGGCACTGGATCTACAATCTGAACGCTAACTATTCAGTGAACCGCAACCAGCAAGCCGAGCCAAATCGCGCGGTAAACGGTTTACTCACCCCGTTGTTTTCAAGCGGCGTAAATAACTCGTTCAACCTGTCCAGCTCCCTGTACAGGTTGGTCCGGCGGCACACAATATCTGCGTCTCTATCCGGGAGTGCCGACAACGCCAGATATATTTCCACGTACAACGCCAACCAGAGTGTCCAGAATGCCGTTGCTTATCGTACTTTCTCGGCTGAGTTAAGCGATGCCGTGAAAGCCAACGACAAGCTCGGCTTGCAATACTCGCTCTCACATTCCAGCGGAACCGGCACCGGCAGTACGATCGAGGCCTTCACCTCGGTGAGCTGGCGACCAGAACCAGCCAACACCTTCAACGTCGGATTTGGCATCGGTAGCTCCAATCCGGGCCCCCCCATCGCGCGCGCCATCGGCGATCCGCTCAGCGCGCAATACGATTGCTTCAACGGATCGGTTTTTGTCTTGGGACCCAACGATCAGCCCACGCACCAGACGTCGCTGAATTACAATCTGGGGTGGAATCATGTCATGAAACAAAACTCGTTCACGCTGCAGGCTTTCCGGACGGATTTGGGCGGACAGGCAATCCAGGCCGCCGTTCCGATTGCCGGCGAGCCGCCGGACACTTTCCCAAACGATTCTTTAGCGCAATATCTGGCCGGGTTGCAGAACGTATGGGCGCAACCCACAGTTTGCGGCTCGGCGCCTTTCGATCCCTCACGTGTCTACGTGACGCAATTGGTTTCCGGCGAGTCTGCGATAACCCAAGGTTTCACGTTATCTGGAAGGATCGCGCTTGGTAAGACGGCTCTGCTTTTGCCGTCGTACGCGATCACAAACTCATATTACTCGACGCTCGACCCGCGACTGCTTCTTCCGGGCAGCTATTACGGCCTCGGAGTTCAGGTGCCGCGCGTTCCCGTGGCCAGGGCAGGGCTGATCGTCCAATCGGCTCAATCGCATTCACGAGTTGGCTGGAACTTCAATGCGCAATATACTTCAGCGAATAATCAGGCGAATCAGCCGGCGTACACGATCTATAATGCGAGCTTGGTGTTTCAGGCCGTGCGAGGAACTCTCGTCTTCTTTGCAGGCAATATTTTTGGAACACATGCGGGTCTCTTTACCACATACCAAGGCATAGATCCGTTGCCGACGCAGGGCGGCGGCAGCTTCGCGCTAGCAACAACGCCATTACAGCCGCGATCCTTTTCCATTCAGTACCTGATCCGTGGCCAGCAGCACATCAAACCGCTTCCTGCATCGCCTGATCCCGGTCGTGCGTCACCTTCGCCCAAACCGTGATTTTCACCACATTGTATTGTTTCAGGTAAAAATGGTGGGCGGTATTGGGATTGAACCAATGACCCCTTCCGTGTCAGGGAAGTGCTCTCCCACTGAGCTAACCGCCCACGTTTCCGCTATCAGAAAACGAGCCCTCGTTCTTTCTGGGAGTCGTCTTATTTCCATCCTTTGATGCACAGGGCGGGTATGCGCGACCGGAGAAACCCGATGCGAGCCTTCCGACGGAGGTTATTCTGCTTATGAAGCGCGGCGCATGTTTGGCTTTCATCGGTTGTCTGGCTCTATCGCCGGCCGGTATCGCAACGGCGCAACAGAACGCGCAGCCGGCAACGGCGGCGACGCCGTGCGGAGCCAAGGCCGACGCGGTCGATCAGGCGTCGATCTACGCGCAGCCGCGCGACTACTCCGTTCTATCGGGACACACAGACGTATCTTTTCCAAACCTCATGTTCTTCTTGGGACTCAACGGCGTGCGCTGCAGCCAGCTGCTGGGCGACGTGCCGACGTACGTTCCGATCTGTGCCGCGGAGCCGGGCCAGAATAGTTTGAGCGCGCGCTTGAGCGCGCTGCGCGGCGTAAAAACGCCCGATGCGATCGCGAACGAAATTCGCCAAACCTACCGCGACATTCGCGCGCAAGTGTACCGTTTGCGCATGTGCGATTTTCTGCTCTCCGTGTATGCGTGGAATACACGGCAGAAGGCCCATCAAGCGTCATTCGATTATTCATGGCGCACGGCGTGTAATTCGTTTGCGTACGAGGCCGATCAGGGCGTCAAGCTGACCGACGCCGTCAACAAACTGGTGCAGCAGACGGTGACGGCAAGCGGATCGCCGGGCGATCTTTCGGCGTCACTCACGCAGTTTGCCTACACCAACTACGATTTGTACGACGATCTTTCCGGACGGCTGGCGTCGTGCGCGAACATCGTAAGCGGCCTCACCTATCCGCCGAACACGAACCGGTTTTTCTGCCGCTACGGCGGGTTTATCGGCGCGCTCGCGAGCGCGAGTTCGGTGGCCTTCGGCAAACACTGGGGGACGAACACGTCGACGCAAGGCCAAGTCGCGGCTATCGGCACGCTCTTTGCGGCGACGTCGGCCTTGTGTCAGAATTCGCAACCGAGCGGCCCGAAAGGGTGAACGCTCACGAAAAACGGATCAGATTTGCAACGAACCTTATTATCGGCCTGCTCCTGATGCTGGTGATGCAGTTGCCGGCCGTGCAACAGAATTCGCTCGTCGTGCATCTGCGCGATGCCGTTATCAATTGGCAGATGGCGCGTTTGGCGGCGGCACGGCCTCCGTCGCCGCTGATCTTAATTGACATCGACCGGCAAGCGGCGCAGGCGTGGCATGCCCAGGAGATTACGCCGCGCGATAAACTAGCGCGGCTCATCGCGTACGCCGTGACGAACCGGCCGAAAGCCATCGTCGTCGATATCGATCTGCGCGAACGCTCACCTGGCGCCGGAGATTCGCAGCTGGTGCGATTCGTTGGCTCCTATAATCGCGGCGTTGGATGCGCGCCGGAGTGCGCGCCACTGATTTTCGCGCGTCCGGTGCGCAGGCTCGACAGCGTTTTCGTGAGCGGCCGCGCCGGCGTAAACGCATCGCAAGCGCTGCCGACGATTGTGGATGCGGCGATTGCGGCGACGCCGGAAAATCCATGGAATCCGCACGGCAACGTTCGGTTTGGAACCGTGGAAACCGATTCAACCGATGCGACCACGCGCAGCTGGCGGCTGTGGGAGACGACATGCCGCGGTCCCGGTCCGGGAACGGCGATTCCATCGGCGCCGCTGCTCGCACTCGCCGGAAACGATACCGCGGCGCTGCAACAAGTGCGCGCGGCGATCGCGCCGCTCGCGCGCGCGTGCACTTCCACGCCGGGAACGACGGATGCGCCGATTCCCTCGAGAGCCGTCGATCTGCGCAATCCGTTTAACGCGCGAACGGTGCACATTGCATTGACCGAAGAGCCGTTCGAACGCCGTTTCTTCATGCGCATCGGATGGCACCGGAATGGCGAAGCGGCGGACGTTCCCGAAGTCGGCGCCGAGTCGATCGCGGCCGGGCGCGCGGAAAGCGCGCGCAGTTTATTCGCGGACAAAATCGTGTTTATCGGCAGCACCTTCGGCAGCGATTACCACTTTACGCCGCTGGGCCGCGTGCCCGGCGTCGTGGTGCAAATGAACGAATTGAACTCGCTGCTGGCCGGCGACTGGCTGCGCGAGCCTTCGCCTGCGATGCATTACACGATCGAGATTGCGCTTGTTGTATTGTTGTCGGCGTTGCTTGCGGTGCTTGCAACGGGTTGGGCGCTGGCTCTGACCGCCGCGCTTATTGCGCTCGCTGCGGTCACCTTGGGACTGGCGGCGTTTAATTTGGGTATTTTCGTTGATTCTATCGTTCCTTTCGCCGGTATTTTCTTGCACGAGTTCGCGCATCGCGCGTACCATGGAGTGAAGGAGAGCTTGTAATGCGATTTGCAACTGCCGTTCTGCTGTTGGCCGCCGGGTTTGTGAGCGCGGCTCGCGCCGCGACGCCGTCAATCGGCTGGGTTGTTGACATCAACGGCCCGCCCTCGGCATATGCCGTTAACGGCGTTCCCGGCGTGGGCGCCGCGCATGCACTTGAGAACGGCGATCGTGTCAGTATTCTCAGGGCTACGGACAAGGGCCGGAAACTCACGATCACGCTGTACATCGCGGGAAAAAACGTCGTGGTTGACGCCGCGCGTTCACCGTATTGCGTTGGCGCGACGGACGGCCGCTGCGGCTCGCGCTCCGCGGCGGATAGCGGAGGATTTCCGGCGGTCGTGCGCAGCATTCTGAACTCCGTCTCGTCGGTGCTGCGTACCGCGCAAGAGCACTACTACAGCGCCGAGACCGAATCGAACATTTCGATGGGCGCGGGAAAGCCGGCGCTTGCGATTCTGGAAAACGTCGAACAGCTCACGCCTGTCACCGACGGGACGCTTTCGATTCCGTGGCTTAACGGCTCGGCGCCCTTCAAGGCGACGTTGGAGAACGCGCAGGGTGCAGCCATTGCAGCGGCCGCGCAGGTAAAAACCGATCCGGTGACCGGCGCGAGCGAAGCGCGGTTCGTGAATTTGCGTCTGGAACCGGGCAGCTACCGCGTGCGCGTTGCCGATGCAACCGGAGCTGCGACCGCTCCGCTGACCTTTCGCGTGATTCCCATCTCGCAGCTTCCGAAGCTGACGCCGCAGGAGATGCAGGCGCTTGGCGATCCACTTATTCCCGTGCACATGCGCGCGCTTTGGCGGGCCACGTTGCTCAAGGGCCAGGGCGATCAGTGGAGGCTCGCGGCATACCAAGAGCTGGCGCCACTTCCCGACGACACGCAGCAAGTGCCGCAGCTGCGTTACCTGCTGACGGAGGGCTGACATGACGCCACGCACAGTCGTTTTTACGCTCGCCCTGGCGCTTTGCTGCGGCGCTCGTGTTTTGGCGGAACCCGTGCCGCGCGCGGAATTCGTCGCGCCTTATCAAAGCGCGGAGCGCGCGCTTTCCCGCGGCGATGCAACCTCGGCGCAGCGAATCGCAAGCGCCGCGATCAAACGCGCGCACGCTTTGGGCGATCGCTACGACGAGGCGCGCTTCTACGTACTGCTCGCGCGAAGCTCCGACGTGGCGCAGCGTCCGCTGGTCGCCATTGCCAACGCGAGGCAAGCGATTGCGCTCGCGGCGGCCGCGCAAGCGCCGCATCTTCAAAGTCAGGCTTTGCATCTGCTCTATACGGACGAAGCGATGCAGCATATTCCGAGCGAATTTGCCGACATCAATCGCGCGGTCATGCTCGACAAAGCGAACGGGGACTTGCGCGCGCAAGCCGAGGATTTTGAAATATACGCGCGCTTGGCCGTGCGCGTGCGATCGTATTCCGATGCGCTCAATCTTTTCGCGCAGGCGATTGTGTTGCGCAAACGCGCGGGCGACTGGCAAACGGAGCAGGCCGATCTGGAAGAAGCGGGGATCGTTGCCGAGGAACACGCGCACTACGAGGACGCGCAACTCATGTTTGAAGCCGCTCTCAAAATCGACGCGGCGCATCACGCCCGCGCAGCCGGTGCACGCGCCCTGCGGAGTTTGGGCGACGTGAGCGAAGATCTTAACGACTTGCATGGCGCGGTGCAATTCTATCGCGCTGCGCTGGGCATCGACCGGAAGCTTCCGCCAAGCGAACAACAGGACGCAGTTATCGTCGACCTGCACAATCTGGGCACCGCCCAAGATTTTCTGAATCAGCGTACGGCGGCGCTCGCCTCGTTTACGGAGGCGGCGGCTTTAGCTAAGCGCTCGCACGACGAGCGACTAGGTGCAACCATCTATTCCTCGCTCGGAAATCTTCAGGACGACATGGGTCAATTTGAGAGCGCCATAGCGTCGTATGGAAAAGCGATAACATATTTTCGGAAGGTGCACGATCAAACCACCCTCGCGATAGCGCTCGAAAACCTTGCGGTCGCCCAATACCATGTCCACGCCTACCGGCAGTCATTGCAATCGAGCGCCGAAAGTCTTGCGCTGCACCAAAAATATCAAATGCCGACGTGGAAGACGTACAATATCATGGCGGCATCAAACGTGCAGATACACGACGTTAACGGCGCGGTGAAAGCCTACGACGGCGCCCTGAACGATATCGAACAAGTGCGCAGCGAACTTTCGGACCCGGCTTCGCGCAGGTCGTTTTTCAGCAGCACGCTGCCGGTCTACGACAATTACATCGCGTACCTCGGCGCCCTTGACCGCGCATTCCCAGGCGCCGGGTGGGACCGCAAGGCATTTCGCGTCTTCGAGCGGCGTCAAGGGCGAACGACGCTCGAGCAGATCTCGCAGAGCGGGACGAATGCCTTTTCCGGAGTGCCGCAAGCGGTTCTCGATGAGGAAACACAACTGGCAAAACGCGTGAGCGACGCGCAATCCGCGCTGGCCGCGATTTCGGCAGGGAATGCGGACACCAAGAGCGCCGAATCGGCGTGGGAAAACGCGCAGGCGGAGCAAAGCCGGTTCGACGACGAGCTGCGCACGAATTATCCAGCGTACTATGCGCTGAAGCATCCGCAGCCGGTGGAGATCGGCGCGCTGCAAGCGCTGCTCGCGCCCAACGAAGCGATCGCGGTCTTCGCAGCGCTGGCGGACGCGACCGATCTTTGGGTCGTCACGCGGGATTCTTTTCGCTTAGTGCATCTGGCGTTGCCTAAAAGAGCGCTCGATGCAAAAGTTGCCGCGATGCTCAGCGGGCCGCTGCAAATCGAGCGCGACGTCGATGAAGGCAAGAGTTTGCAGTACGCCTACGACGCCGCGACTACGAATCTACCGCAGTTTGCGGCGGCGTCTGCGGATCTCTATCAGGCGCTCTTTCCGCCGGAGGCCACCGCGATGCTGCGCGGCGCCGCGACGGTCTTCATCGTTCCTTCGGGTTCGCTGTACCATGTGCCGTTTGAAGCGCTGGTCACTGCGAATTCGCCCCAGCGCTATTTCATAGAAGATCACGCGGTGTCGTATTTGTCATCAACATCGGAACTGAACGCATTGCGTAGCGGATTGGAAAAGCGCCGTCTCGAAGAGCGCGCGCCGCTGCTGGCGTTTGCTAATCCCGCGTTTTCTTCGGCAGCGCCGCACGATGCGCAAAGCGCGGCGGTCGTTTCCCATTTAACGTCGCGAGGCGCAAACGGCGGCTTTCCTGCGCTTCAAGGAGCGGAAGAGGAAGCGAATGCCGTGGCGTCCGAACTCGGCGCGGGCTCCAGCGCGGTCTACACCGGCGAAGCAGCGACGAAAGACACGCTGGTGCATTTGGATTTAACAAAGTATCGCTACGTACTCTTTGCGACGCATGCCGTGTTGCCGGGAACGATCGGCGAAGTCGATCAGCCGGCTCTGGTGCTGGCGCATCCGGCGGAGAACGGCTACCTGACCATGTCCGACGTGTATGGACTCTCGTTAAGGAGCGATCTCGTTGTGCTTTCCGCATGCCAAAGCGGCGGCGGCGCCGTTGACGCAAGCGACGGCGTTCAAGGATTGACGAAGGCGTTTATGTACGCCGGCACGCCGGATGTGGCCGTAACGGATTGGACCGTGTATGACGAGGTGCAAAAAACGTTTATACCGTCGTTCTTTCACGCGTTAAGCGGTGCGGCGCCGGTGTCGCCGGCAAGTGCGCTCCAAAACGCAAAAATTCAGATGATTCACGGATCCGATTCCGCGCTTGCGCATCCGTTCTTTTGGGCCGGAACGGTACTTTTCGGAGACGGCGCCTTCCACACATAAAACGAGCCCCGGAGATATCCGAGGCCCGTTTGTTTCGATCTTCACCCCGCGAGCGAGGTGGAGAGTCTGTCTATTGGATGCTGGTAGCTACGAAAGTGCTGCCGCTCCAGTTGCCGTTTACGGTGACCGTGCGTCCCGGAATCAGCGAGCCGCTGATCGCGCCGCGCGATGCCGCATTCGAGATGTCAACGGTAACAAGACTCAAGCCCTGCGCGATTTGCATCGAGCTTCCGTTCACGGAAACGATCAGTCCGCGCACCGATGCGCCCGCATAGGGTCCGCCGTAGTTGCGGTAGTTGCCGCCGGTCGGCATGAACACGTTGTTGCTTCCGAAGCTTCCGCGCAGCGTAATCTGCTGCCCGACGCTCAGGTTGCGGCCAGCGGTGTTCACCGTGACTTGCTGTCCGTTGGAAAGCGTCACGAGCGCCGTGCCGCCATTGATGCTGGCGACCGTTCCGGTAATGAACGAGCCATTCATGTGCGATTTGCACCAGCCGCGCTGATTGCCGGCCGGATTTACGCAGCTCTGCGCCGTTATGCTGTTTCCGTGGTTCTTCGGAGCTTTGACTTTCTTATCTTTATCTTTGTCTTTGCCTTTGTCATTGTCATTGTCGTTGTCGCGAACCGACACGACATGAGCCTTGCCCTTGGGCTTGTCTTGGCCGTGGCCCTTGTCGCCGCGATCGGCGAGCGCGAACGTGCCCGATCCGAAGATCAGGGCGACGGCGAAGGTCGTCGCGAGCGCCCGGTTGATAACTTTGGTCATGTGTTGTCTCCTAGCTGTAGCTTTCAATGAGTCCTCAGAACCAACGTTTCCAAGGCCCGGCTCGGTTCACGAGCGGACGCTCGGCTGGTTATCGTCGGCGTTAGGCCGCTTGCTTCTTGCGTTTCCTTAAGGTCTGTTGCAAGGCACGCATCGTTCGTTTGGAGTCGCTTTCGCCGGAACGTTCCTGTAATAAAGCAAGCACAAACGACTCTTCGGATTCCAAGCCTTCACGGTTGCGCGGAGCGCGAACCGGCGCAAGCCGCCCCTGCTCCAGAAACGCATCGACGATCGCCGGATGCACGTAGCACTTGCGGCAAATTGCGGGAGTGTTTCCGAGCCGTTTCGCGACATCTTTTATGATCGAGGCCACGCGTTGTTTTCGATCGCTCTGCGTTTCTTCGGCAATATCTTGCGCAAGCAAGTTGGCGCAGGTTACGGTGCCGACCCACGTCCGGAAATCTTTCGCGCTGAACTCTTCGCCCGATATTTTCCGAATATATTCGTTCACGTCATTGGAATCGATCGCGCGTGTCGTTCCATCCTCTTCGAGATATTCAAACAACTGCTGGCCGGGCAAGTCCTGACACTGCCGGATAATCTTTGCCAAACGCCGATCGCGCAGATCGAGGGCGTGCCGCACGCCACTCTTTCCGCGAAACGAAAAACGCACTTTCGCGCCTTCGATTTTCGCATGTTTGTTCCGCAACGTCGTCAGCCCGAACGAGTTATTTTCCTTCGCATACTCGTCGTTCCCAACGCGGATTGCCGTCGTTTCCAAGAGCTGGACGATGGTCGCCAGCACTTTTTCGCGGGGAAGTCCGGGCAGCGCGAGATCGGCTTCGATCTGCTTGCGGATTTTCGGCAAATTTTGCGCGAACGCAATCATGCGCTCGTATTTATTTTCATCGCGCGTCTCGCGCCAGCGCTTATGGTACCTGTATTGCTTACGTCCGCGTGCGTCACGTGCAGTCGCCTGAATGTGGCCGTTGGCGATCGGACAGATCCACACATTTGTGTAAGCCGGCGGAACGGCTAGCGCCTTTATGCGCGTCAGTTCTTTTTCGTCGTCGATCTTCGATCCGTCCGGCGCATAATACACGAAGTGCGCGCCATGCTTTTCTCGGCGAATGCCGGGCATTTCATCGCTCACGTACCGTAAGTGCGCTGCCTTCGCGCTTTCCACCGGGTTCATGCGGCTTCCCCATCGTACAACAAGAGATCGCCTCGGCGGCGAACGCCGGCGGTTGGCGGATGCTTCTGCAGCGCGCCGTTGGGCATGAGGTGCTGCACGTCAACTTCATGCAATAAGACCGCGGCATCGGCGATAAGCCGGCGATGACAGCGCCACCATAGCGTTTCCGAGCACAAGACCGCGACGCGCCGGTTCGGCAACGAGTTCACGAGGTTCGAAAGCGCGGAGCGGAAACGATCCGTTTCCATATAATCTGCGTAGCCGCGGAAGGCGGCGTTCCGTAATGCGGTATGCTGCGAACCGGGCCGCGGCGTTCGAAAGCCGCCGAGATCGCGTTCCCAAACATACTCCGCGTGCGCTTCATCGGGCACCCAGAGCGCCATGCGATCGCCCCACACCCACGGATGCGCGCGGCTCTTCGGCACCGTTCGCACGTCGACGACGCGGTCGATGCGCGCGCGTTCAATGAGGGCCGCGAGGGCGGCTTGCGCGAGCGTTCCGTGGCCGAGGGTCAGCAGGTCCATCCTGTGCCCTATACCCGCAAGCGCTCGCTAGACAGCGGCGGCGCGACTAGGATACGATATGCCGGTTCCATAAACGCATGGGCGCGTAGCTCAGTGGGAGAGCATCCGCTTCACACGCGGGGGGTCGTTGGTTCAATCCCAACCGTGCCCACCATTATCCGGCGATGGCGCTGTAGCTCAGTTGGTTAGAGCGTCGCCCTGTCACGGCGAAGGTCGTGGGTTCGAGCCCCATCAGCGTCGCCAGAGTCAAAATGCCCCGATGAAATGTCGGGGCATTTCTTCAATACGACTTGACAATACATAAGTATACGCTTATGATTTTGGAATGACCGACCCGGCCGGTGTTCTGATGCACGCGCTCTCGGATCCCACGCGCCGCGCGATTTTCGAGCAGATCGTACGAAAGCGGGAGATGACGGTTGTAGCGCTCACGCAATATGCCGGAGTCTCTCAGCCGGCCGTTTCTCAGCATTTGAAGGCGTTGCAGGAAGCGCGTCTTGTGGCCGGCCGGCGATATGGGCGCAATACGTTTTACCGTGCAGAGCCGCAAGGATTGGCACCCCTTGCGACGTGGCTGCGCCAATACGAAGCACTGTGGGCGCAAAAATTCGATCGTTTAGAAAATTACCTGCAGCAGATGCAGAGAAAAGAGAAAAATCGTGGCCGCAAACGATAAGACCGCCGAACCCATTCTCACGCTTACACGCGTTTTTAATGCGCCTCCAGAGGTTGTCTTCAAGGCGTGGTACGAGCCTGATCAGTTTAAACAGTGGTTCGCGCCGGACGGCTTTTCGATTCCGCATTGCGAGATCGACCCGCGTCCTGGCGGGATACTTGTGTTTTCCATGCAGTCGCCGCAATGGCTGGAAGGCCGCGAGATTTGGTCAAGAGGCGTTTTTCGTGAAGTGGACGTGCCACGCCGCACGGTTTCGGCCATACATTTTTCCGACGAGAAAGGAAACCGCCTAAAACCCTCCGCGTATGGGCTGAGCGAGGATTTTCCGGAAGAAATGGTGATGACGGTCATCTTCGAACCGGAAGATAGCGGAAAGAAAACCAAGCTAACGGTCACGCAATCGGTCCCGCTCTCGGTCGCAGAGCGTAACGGCGCACTGATCGGCTGGGGACAGACGCTCGACCATTTGGAAGCACACCTCAAGAAAAGCACGCCGGAGGCCTATTAATGCAGAACATCGTTCCTTTCTTATGGTTTGACGGCGACGCGGAAGAAGCTGCAAGCTTTTACGTCTCGGTTTTTAAAAACTCACGCATTACCGATGTCAGCCGGTACGGAGAAGCCGGACCGGGGCCGGCGGGAAGCGCGATGGTCGTGGAGTTCGAGCTCGACGGGCAAGAGTTTATGGCGCTTAATGGCGGCCCGACCGAAAGCGGTTCACCGGGTCCGGCGCCCGGGTCGATCGCTTTGTACGTGAACTGCGAAACGCAAGCCGAGGTCGACCGTCTTTGGGAGAAACTCTCCGAGGGCGGAAAGAAAGTGCAATGTGGCTGGCTGACCGACAAGTACGGATTCTCTTGGAATATCGTCCCGGCCGGGTTGAGCGATTACATCGGCGGCCCGGACCCGCAAGGCGCGCAGCGCGCAATGAAGGCGATGCTGCAAATGCAGAAGCTCGATATCGACGCTTTGAAGCGCGCCTATGAGGGAGAACTATCCGCGAAAGCGTGATGCTGCCGAAAGTCGACGTTCGAACCCGCAGTGGATGGCGCGCATGGCTGCGAAAACACCACGCATCGAGCGAAGGCGCGTGGCTCGTATACCACAAGCAACACAGCGGCGTGAAGTCGATCGAGTACGATGATTCGGTTCGCGAAGCGCTCTGTTTTGGATGGGTCGATAGCCTCATCAAGAGTTTGGACGCCGACACGTATGCGCGCAAATTCACGCCGCGCAGGCGCGGCAGCAAATGGTCAGACAGCAACCGGCAAAGATGGAAAGAGCTCGCCGCTGCGGGCTCGCTGAGCGCGGCCGGCTTGGCCGCTGCGCCGACAAGTCATCGGTCTGCACCGCCTGACATTCCGCAGCGCGTGCCCGCGTATATCGCTAACGCGATCAAATCGAACGCGAAGGCGTGGCGCGAATTTCAGGCGCTGCCGAAGAAGCGGCGGCGCGACTTTGTGGCGTGGATTTCGATGGCCAAACGCCCGGAGACCCGGGCGAAGCGGATCGCCGAGTCGCTGCGGTTGCTGGTCGCGCGAAAGCCACTCGGCTTAAAGTAGCGCTGTCACAAAACGGGGCGCGCGTTTGTTACAAGCCGTATGGGAGCACCGAAAAACCGCCGAATGCTGGGCGCAGCTCTCGCGCTATCGCTGATCTTCCATCTGGTCCTGGCGCCGTTCGTCCGGCCGCCTGCCGACGCGGTTCCGTATCACGTGATACCGGTCATCACGCACATTTGGATCCGCCCGAAGCCTGAACCGCCCAAACCCCCGCAACGTCTGCGCACTCCAATTTCACATCAACACATTCAAATCGTTAGCCTGCCGGTTGCGCGACCCCATGATTCGCGTAATCTTCATGGCCACGTGGCTATCACGCCGTCGCTTCCTACCGGCGAGCCAAATGCGCCGGGCAACCCCGGAACAAACGGATCCGGCGGCGTGATCAGTCAACCGGTGGTGCCGACGCAGGAGCCGGGTCCGGCGTGCAGTGATCCGAACGTCGAAGCCAAGACGATAAATGCGGTCTCGCCGGAACGTACGGCAAGCGACTTTGATGCGAATGCAAATGCGACCGCAATGATTAAGGTCGATCTCGACGCAAGCGGCACCGTCACCGGCGTCTCGGTGTACGCATCGACGGGTTCGATGGAATTGGACCGCGCGGCGCTCGATGCGGCTCGCGCAAGCACCTACTCGCCGGAAATACGCGGGTGCCAACCGGTGCCCGGCTCGTATCTCTTTAAAGTCGAGTTCAGCAGCTAATAAACGCGGACGCCGTTCTGAACGGCAGAATGCGGCGCGAGGAGAATCGTCTCGCCGTTTGCGTCGGGCACTCCAAGCACGAGAACCTCACTAAGAAAACCCGCTATGCGTTTCGGCGGAAAGTTCACCACCGCGACGATTTGCTTGCCGATCAATTCCTCGAACTTGTAGCGTGCGGTCAACTGCGCGCTCGAGCGCTTCGACCCGAGTTCCCCGCCAAAATCTATTGTAAGTTTGTATGCCGGCTTACGCGCTTCCGGAAACGGCTCCGCCGTAACGATGGTACCTGTTCGGATATCGAGCGCGGCGAAAGCCTCCAGTGCCAAAGTGTCCAAAGTCGACTCTCCTTTCAGGCGCGAGTCACGCAAATCAAGGCTTATCTACGCACTCACAATGGTCATCGTTCTTTCATAACGTAACGATCGCAGAGCAGTGTGCCAGCTGTACGGCACAAAGGAACGAGAAAGAAAAGAAAAACGCCGAAATGTTTATTTTCCGGCGTTTAAATTTGCCGAGACCGTGAATCGAACACGGGACACCGCACTTTTCAGGCGCGTGCTCTACCAACTGAGCTATCTCGGCACGGCGACCGACCTCGATTCAACGCGCGCCCCGCGCCCCCTGTCTCGCTAGTGCTCCGCAACGATCGGAATTGTGTTCGCGTCGCACCTGCCGGGACCAACGTTGCTGAAGCAAATCTCGTGGGCATAGGGTCCGAGGGCTCCGACGTCGGGGACGAAGAGCCACATGCGCCCGCTCGATGACGAAAGCGTAGTGCCGGCCGTTCCGGCCATGCTCGCTCTGCCTGTTGTCGTCCACGGGCCGCCTACATTCGGTGCGGTTCCTACACGCCAGCTCGTCTCGTTCATGCGGCTGATAAAAAGGCTCTGAATCCGGGTTCGGTATTCGACCAGTGTCGGCGGGCGCGCAGCAAGCAAGGACGCAGCGGTCGGAGCGGCCGTTGGCGCGACCGTGGCGCGAGCAACGGGTCTCGCCGTGGCGCGGAGTTTGGGAGCGGCAGTTTTCCTCGGCACGTTCGGCACAACCGTAAGCCGAACGGGCGTGCCCTGCGGCTGCGGAACATACACGATCCGCGGCGTCGGCGGCGGAGCGGGAGTTGCTATGGCGGCGGCAACGTGAGGTGCTCGTTTTGCGTTGTCTGCGGCGGCGCGCTTCGGTTGCGGCGTTTTCCTTGCGATCGCGTGAACGGCGGGCGCAGCGGAGTGCTTCATGACGTACAACCCCAAGGCGATCGCGATTGTGGCCGCGACGATGGCGATCGCGGCGATCGCCGGATAACCCTTGCGAGCCGTGGACGCAACACCGGCTGCAGGCGCAACGGGCGTGACCGGAAGTTCGAGCAGCCGCTGCATCAGCGCGACCAGCTCGTTGAGGCGAGACTCCATCGGCGGCGACATCGCATCGAGCCAGTGCACGCGCGTGATGTAATAGCGCAAGTCGCCGCTCGGAACAACGTTTTCGATCCGGAAAGGAACAATGATTTTGCCTGAGTCCGAGGCGATTTCGAGCTCGCGCAAGACATGCTCGGATCGGTTGGCGTTGCCGGAAAAAATCAGCAGCACGATGCGGGCCGCGGTGATCGCGTCGACGAGCTGTCGACCGTAGGGGATTCCTGCGATCGGGTCGCGCGGGGCAATCCAACAGCGAATTCCCGCGCTTTCTAACTTCGCGCAGGCCGCATTCGCGATGGTCTTGTCCTCCGAAGAGTAACAGACGAAAACATCGTGGGCCATGAAGCTCGGGAAGTGTTACGCGCGCGGGCGCCGGGCTCCCGCCCGGGAGGCCATGCTATCATGGTGGCGATGAAACCGGCTTTCGACGCTGTGCCGCTGGTCATAGGCGTTGTCGGACACCGCGACGTTCCGCGAGAAGATGAGGGAGCGCTACGCGAGCAGTTCGCATCGGCGCTTGCCAGACTGCAGCGGGAGCACCCGTTTACGCCGTTGCTGGTTTTGACGGCACTCGCCGCCGGCGCAGACATATTGGCCGCCGAAGAAGCGGTGGAGCGCGGCGTCGCTGTGATGGCGTACCTTCCGTTTGCGGTCGAGCGTTACGAACAAGATTTTTCGCCTCCCGAACGCGGCCGCTTTACCAAGATACTCCAAAAATGTTGGAAGGTGAGTGTCGCAGGCAGCATGGGAAATGCCGAAGATGGCTATGTAGCCGCCGCATCATACATCGCTTACCACAGTCAGATCCTGATCGCTTTTTGGGACGGTAAACCGGGACAGGGCCCCGGTGGAACCTCGCACGCGGTCGCCATGCGAACGATGGGCATCTCGAATGTGCAGCGCAGCGCCATCGTGCCCTACGTGCCGGATATCGGCCCCGTCTATCACATTGTGACGCCGCGCGAAGGACAGCCCCGTCCGGCCGACGCGTTCACGGTGCGGGAAATTCACCCGCGCCGCTTTAGTTCGGACCGCCGCGGCGAACGGGACTTTCGCGCAGCGATCGGCCGCCTCGACACGTACAATCGCGATATTCAACGCGCCGCGCAATCGCACATCGAGGGACTCGCGGACTTGATGAAAATCACCGATGAGGCGGCGAACCGGCTGCAGCACGAGAGCGTCTTGTTCATGCGATTCATCTATGCATTTGGATTTATCGCCGGCGCCGCGCAAATCGTCGAGCTCGGCCCGGCTGGAGTTGCTATCAAGGCCGGTCTGTTATTTGTTGCTTTCGCATTTTTTGCGTTCGCGCGAAAGAACGACTATGAGAACCGCTATCAGGATTATCGCGCGCTCGCCGAAGGTCTGCGTGTTCAGCAAGCGTGGCGCTGCGCGGGCCTGCGCGATCGCGTGGTGGACGCATCATATCTGCGGATGCAGCAGAGCGAACTGCAATGGATCAGACTCGCGCTGCGAGCTGCGTCTCTCATTTTCGGCGTTCGGCAAGTCGAAGCCGAATCGCCGCACCATCCCCAATGTCTGGAGTGGATTCGCGGCCAGTGGCGCTACTATTATGCCGCAGCGCGACGCGAAGCGAAGCGCGAGCGGCTCTACAAAGGCGTCACGGTCGCGGCGACCGGCTTGGGAATCGCGCTATCGGGGGCGGCCGGAGCCGCATTGATGGTTGCCGGCGGACTTGCGTTTGGGCCGCTCTCCTGGCGCGGTGTCCCGATCCCGTGGGTCGCGGCTCACAACGAGCTTGTCGCGTATTTGGCCACGGTGCCGATGGCGCTTGCCGGTTTGATGGCATTGTTAATCCGCGCGTTCTCGGAACATGAAGCATACGGCGAAAACGCGCGCCGCTACCAGCGGATGTTCGTCGTTTTTGATTTTGCATTGCGCCGGCTGCACAAGATTCGCAACCGCGGCTATGCCGGCGATGCGGCCGCCGTGATCGGCGAGCTGGGACACGAAGCGCTGACCGAACATGCGGATTGGCTCATTTTGCATCGCGAGCGCCCGCTCAGCGTCGTCCACGGTTAGGAGCGCGCCCAAAAAAAACGCCCCGCGTAAGCGGGGCGTTTCTTAGGACAGATTCCTTCGGCTAGGTACCGGGTTGGCGGCGAGCCGAGACGAGTTGCACTTGCACTCGCGATCCCGCGCTCACGACCATGTTGGATTTGTTGTTTTTGGCGGCCAAATATCCGCCGGCCGCGCCGACCAGTCCGCCGCCGCTGGCGCCGTGGAATATCCACTTGCCAAGGATGTTGCCGACGACCATGCCGCCGACCGCTCCCGCGACTTCCTTCAGCGTATTATTCTTGGTGACGGCGTTCCAGCCGGTTACGACGCCGACGATCTGATAGGTCGTGCCGTTCGAGAGCCGCAGCCGGTTGAGAGTGATGCGAAGCTGGGCCGGACGGCCTTGTCCCGCACTGACGACTTTCGAAACGGTGCCGTACATCGTGGCATTATAGATGTTGGCTCCTGGGGCGCTGACATTGGAGATGGTCACCGCCTGGCCGACGTAGGCGTGGCCGGTGTCGATCGTCTCGTTTATCGTGCCGCTAAGATTGGTTCCCGGCGAGAGCGCCAGGGCCACTCCGCTTGCGAAGACCGCCAACACCAGGGCGGCCACGGGTGATATGATGCGCATGTACAGTACCTCTTTCTAACCTCAGAACGTATTCCAGACCACATTGTTCCCATTTATGCTCGGTTGCTCGCTTGTCCCCGAGAGCGGCGAGAAATCGCCGAGCAGGTGGTCTCTTGGTTTTTACGCGGGGACTCGTGAGCCCTCAGAAGTGGTCGGATCGATTCGGCCCATCACTTGATGGATCGCGTTCGCGGGGAAGCCGCCGCGCTCGGCATGCTCGCGAATCTCTTTTTCGCTGGGGGCAATGTAGATACAAAAGATCTTGTTGCCCGTGACGTAGCTCTCCACCCATTGAATGGAAGGACCCATGTCGCGCAAGACGCTGCAGCTCTTTGCTGAGATCTGCTGCAGCTCGTCGCCGGAAAGCTTTCCGGCGTTGGGGATTTCCCGTTCGATAACGAATTTGGGCATACGGATCTCCTGTCGTTAGCTAAGCGTGTTTTTCCAAAACCGCACTGCGCGCTCCCAAGATGTGTGTGCGGCCGCGGCATCATAGTGGCCCAGCCCCGCGCTTCCCACCGGATTCGGATTTGCAAAAGCGTGCTTAGCGTCATACCAAAAAAGTTCGTAGGGGACCTTTCCCTCTTTGAACCGGTCCTCGAGTTTCTCGACGCCGCCCGGCGCAAAGAAATCGTCATGTTTGGCAAAGTGGCATTGAATAGGGATTTCGATCGTTGCCGGATCGCCCGCTTCCGCGGGCGGAAAGCCGTAGAAAATAACAGCCGCGTCGGCTTCCTTTGCGTGCATGGCGGCGACCAAGGCGAGCGCTCCGCCCATGCAGTACCCTGTCACGCCGACTTTCGTGCCGGCTTCCTTTAAATATGTGATCGCGCCGCGGACGTCTTGGGCGGCCGCATCGGAGAAATCCAACCCTTGCATTAAGTGGTTTGCTTCGTCGCCGGTTGCGGCGGTGCGCCCGCGGAAAAGATCGGGCAGAAGCACGCGGTAGCCGAGCTGCGCATAACGGTCGGCGATTGCCATCATGTCTGCCGTAACGCCCCACCACTCCTCGATCAACACGATTCCGGGCGCGTTCGCTTTTTCTGGGGCAGCGTAGTACGCTGGCGTGGTCTTGCCGTCCGGACGCGAGTACTCGATCCGTTCGCCCATGCGATCCTCCTTTTAGATCGTAACGCCTTCCTCGGAGTCTTGCCGGTCGAGGTTGGCTTTCTTTTCGTCGAGCAGCCAGCGGTTTGCGTCGCCGATGCGCTGCGAAGTCGTGCGCGTGAGGAGCCATTCCCCTATCGCTTCGTCCGTGCCGTGCGCGCCGATCGCTTCGTCGAACTGGTCGGGGGTTATTCCCCAGCGTTCCATGACCCCTTTGTCCATCGGGCAGGGATAGATGTAATCAAAAATCGTGCCGGCTGCGGCAGCCCGGGCCTTATCGAAGAGGCGGGCCAGCCAGAGTGCGTCGCCGATTGCTTCACGCCCGCGCCGTGGAAAAGTCTTGCCGTCGCGAAAATCAGTAGCCATGTACGCTGTAACCTGAGTCGGCCGCGGCGGGATGCAATCGGGCAGCCGCCTGCGAACTGCAGATTCTTGGCCGTAAGATTTCAGGAAGAGCCCCGCTGGCACGCCGCGCTGGCGGTCGTCGCTATTCTGCTGCTCTACGTCACATTGCCGCCGCGCATCATCGTCGGACCGCTTTGGCTTTTGCCGCTGCTCGTGCTGGGCATCCTCGTTCCGCTGCTGATCCTTTCGCCGCACCGTCACCGTGAAGCGGAATGGCAGCGCGCAGCCTCGATCGCGCACATCGCCATTCTCAGCGTCTTTAACGTCGCGACGATCGTGCTGTTTTTGTATCAAGAACTTTCCGTGCATCATCGCAAAGTCTTCACGGGCGAAGAACTGCTGCTGGCTGCCGTGCAGATTTGGCTGACGAATATCCTGGTCTACGCGCTGTGGTTTTGGGAGATTGACGGGGGCGGCCCGTCGGCCCGCTGCGCATTGAACTTCGTGCAGAATCCGCAGCTGGGCGATTTCATGTTTTCGCAAAGCCTGCTTTCGCCGGAGCTGCGCGCGAAGTCCAACTGGCGTCCGCGCTTCTTGGATTACCTGTTCTTGGCGTTTACCAACGCCACCGCGTTTAGCCCGACCGATACGTTTCCACTGACGGCACTTGGAAAGACGCTGATGATGGCTGAAGCGCTGACGTCGCTGGTGACCATCGCTATCGTCGCCGGGCGCGCGGTCAATCTCTTGGGCGGCTAGCTCGAGAAGCCGATGTGGTGCAGCGCGTTATACACGTGCTGGTATGCGTCGGGGTGAATGGCGATGTCGCCGCGGAACGGGTAGTCCAACTCGGCGATGAGCACGAAGATAAGCGTGATGACCGCCGTCAGCGCGGCGACCATGATGTGCTGTGCGGCCGGCTTTTCCACCTTGAAATAAAACGAGAAGAAAATCGTGACGGCCCCGGCGACGAGCATTGTGGACCACAGGACGTTCGGTATGCCCGTAGCGTTATCGCGGATCCGCTGCCGGCGCGCATCCAGGAACTGCGATGCGTACGAGATGGCTTCCGACTGTACGAGCGACGTCTGTTCGTTTGGGGGCCTGAACTGTGTGATCACATACTGAATGCGGTAAGCTGCTTGAGAGGCCCGCCAACTCTCGCTGCCGCGCGCCAACAGCGGCCACTCATCGTGGAGCAGCAGCACGATATAGCTGTTGACGTCATTTTGAATCTGACCGCGCGCAGGCTGGGGCAGCGCGTCCGCCAGATGGTAGAGATCGGAAAGCGCGCTGGCTTCGACCTGCGTGTTCTGGCCGGCCGCGTCATATTGTTGCCAGACGCCGGCCACCATGAACGACATCATCACCGCGAGCACCGTCCCGAGCATTTGCAGGATCGCCGACGCAACGTCGTTATGCGTGATGAGATCGTTGCGGGTCAATCGGTTTCGTGTCCAGTATAGCGCGACGCCGGTAACCGAACACGTCAGGATCACCGTCAGGGGCATCAGGATCCACGCCGGCAAGGCGTAGACCCAGGTCATCATCAGTAACCGCCTTCTAAATGATGCAAGGAGTTCCAAGCGTGTTGGAATGCCGCAGGCGAAACGGCGACGTCACCGCGGAACGGATAGTCGAACTCTGCGATCAACAGCATCACGACAACGATAACGGACGCGAGCGCTGCAACCATGATATGCTGCTCGAGCGGATTCTCCACGCGAAAGTAATAGGAAAAAATTAGCACCATGCACGCTATAAAGATGAGCACTCCCCAAAGGAGTAACGGAATACCTTCGTCGTTGGCGTGGAGGCGCTGGCGCCGGTCATCCAGGAACGCGTTGGCGGCATCGAGCGCGTGCGACTGCAGCATGATCTCTTCCGAGGATCCGGGCTTCAAAGACGTGATAACGCCAAGGACGTTATAGGCGGCGTTGTAGGCGGCTTGGCTATGACCCCCGTTACGCATCAGCGGCCACTCTTGCTCGATGACGAGCTGAATATACTTATCCGTGCCTTCTTGGATCTTCGCGCGGTCCGCGGGTGGGAACGCGCCGGCCAGATGGTGGAGGTCGGCGACCGCGCTCGCCTCTTGCTGAACGACGTTGGACGCCATCACATACTGCGTCCACACGTTGATGAACATGAAAGAAAGGCCGACGGCCAACACGGTGCCGATGATTCCGAAGATCGCGCCGGCCACGTCGTTATGGGGGATGAGCTGCTTGCGTTTGATCGCGGTACGAAAGGCATGCAAACCGGCCATCGCTACGATGCTGGAGACGATCACTGCAAGCGGGGCCAATACCCAGATGGGCAACGCATATACCCACGTCACGCCGCCCTCGTTCTCCGTTGCAACCTCACACTCCGTCGCCGTATTGTAGGACGGGACCGGAGGTGGGAAGAACCGTGGCCGACGCCCAACCGCGAGCGGGTGTGATGTAATGGTAGCCTGTGACCTTCCCAAGGTCGACGCGCGGGTTCGATTCCCGCCACCCGCTGTTTGGCGGCGACGTAGCCAAGTGGTAAGGCAGAGCTCTGCAAAAGCTCCATTCGGCAGTTCGAATCTGCCCGTCGCCTAATCTTTCATGATCGTCATATTCGGCGCGGGCGCCATTGGCGGGTTCATTGCCGGAGCGCTGGCCCGTTCAGGAGCGGAGGTCGGAGTAGTCGCGCGCGGCGATCACCTAGCCGCAATCCGAAAAAATGGGCTACAGGTTGAAAGCGTCCTCGGAGACTTTGAGGCGCGGTTTCCGGCCGCTGCCGATTTGCGCGAATTCGAAAATCCACAATACGTCCTGCTGACGTTCAAGGCTCACCAGTGGCCCGGCGTGCTGCCGCAATTAGGAAACGCCGTGAAGTCCGGTGCGACATTCGTAACGCTCCAGAATGGTTTGCCGTTTTGGTATTCGCGCGAACGTACGCTGGAAAGCGTTGACCCGGGCGGACGCATCGGCGCAGCGATTCCTTACGAACAGGTCATCGGGGGCGTCGTGCACACGTCCGGGATGATTCCGGCTGCGGGTCGCGTGAAGCAAACCGGCAACATGCTCTATCCGATGGGGGAGCTGGATGGTTCGGAGACATCACGGATCTTGCAGCTTGCGAAGTTTTTTGAAGATGCCGGATTGCACGCGACGGTTGAGTCTGATATTCGCCGTCTGGTTTGGCGCAAATTGCTCGGAAACTTGGCGCTGAATCCGGTGAGCGCGCTGACCGGCGCGACCGTGCGCGCGATGCTGGACGATCCGCCGGCGCGCGCGGTGCTGCGCGCCATTATCGACGAGGGGCTCGCCGTGGCGCGGGCTGACGGCGTCGAAATCGCGATCACCGCCGAGGCGCGTCTCCAAATGGCGACGCATATCGCCGATGTGAAGACGTCAACGCTCCAGGATCTCGAGGCGGGCAAGCCGCTCGAGCTCGAGCCTATCTGCGGCGCAACGATCGAAATCGCGCGGCAATACGGCGTTCCGGTTCCTCACATCGAAACGGTGTACGCGCTGACGCAACTCCGGGCATCGCCGCGATCGTCCGCATGATTGATTGTAGAGCTGCATCAAGTGATGCGTATGCTTTTGCCGCAGCGTTACGTCGGGCTATGTCCGTGGAGATGGGACAGGATTACGACATCGTTTCGCCTGGTTGGCGCGAACGTTTCGCCTCGTACTTTGAAAAGCGACAGAATGAAGGCGATGCGCAACTTTTCCTAGCTTTAAACGGAGGCGACGCCATCGGCATGGTGATTGTGTCGCTCGATCGAGGATACAGATTAGCCACTTTCGGGACGCGGGTTGCCCAAATCAACGGGACGTATGTCCTCCCGCAATATCGGCGTCGCGGAATTGCGCGGCGCCTGATGGAACTAGCACTGGAATGGGCACGGGTGCATAAGTGTTCGAAAGCGCGCCTAAGGACGAGCGACGCGGGAAGGGTGCTATACGAAAGCATAGGCTTCACGCCGACAACCGAAATGCAGATGCAACTCTGAATCTCGAGGAACTCGCCGGTGTCGGAAAATCCTCAGCCGGCCGCTTTGCCGAGCTCGGCATTCACACGCCGCTCGATCTGCTCAACGATTTTCCGTTTCGATACGACGATCTGCGTGAAGTGACCCCGGCCGCGCAGTTGGCGCGCGCTCAAGACGACACCGTCGAAGAAAACGCTGCCGGCACGATCATTTGGGTGCGGGAAAGGCGCGCGCGGCGGTTGGCGATTGTCGAGGCGGAGCTCGCCGACGAGTCCGGGACGTTCGTGGCAAAATGGTTTGGGCGCAGCTATCTGATGGGCGCGCTGCGCCAGGGCATGCGTTTGTTCGTGCGCGGACGAACGCAGCGTTCCCTGACGGGCCCCGTTATGAACGTCGCGATCCACAAGGTTCTGACCGATGGGGAAACGTATCGCGGCGAGCTCGTACCCGTCTATCCGGCCGGGAAAGATTTAACGTCGCGCAAGATCCGCCAAGTCGTCACGCGCAATTTGCCGAAGCTGCTCGCACTCGCTTCCGACGATCCGTTACCCAAAGCGATTTTGCGCGCGCGCCGGTTTCCGGAGCTGCGGGAAGCTTACCGCAGTATGCACGCCCCGGCCTCTCCCGAAGAGGCACATAAAGCGCGCGAGCGCTTTATTTTTACCGAATTTCTCGCGCTCGCGCTGGCGGCGCAGATGAAACGGCAAACCCGTTCGGCCGAACGCAACGCGCAGGCTCTGCGCATATCGCCCGAACTGCTCGACGAACTCCAGCGCGAGTTGCCGTTTCCGCTCACGGCGGCGCAGCGGCGCGTCATCGGTGAGATTTGGGAAGACATGGGACGCGATTCTGCGATGAACCGCATGCTGCAGGGCGACGTCGGAAGCGGCAAGACGCTCGTCGCGGCGGCGGCGATTCTTCTGGCCGCTCGTAACGGCGTTCAGTCCGCGTTGATGGCTCCCACCGAGATTTTGGCAGCGCAGCATGCCGCGAAGTTGTCTCCGCTCCTGATGCCGTTCGGAATCGCCGTCGAAGCCGTCTTTGGCAGTCAAGGTGCAAAAGCGCGCGCGTCGGCGGTTGCGCGGCTGGGTTCCGGCGAAGCGGCGGTGGCCGTTGGGACCCATGCGTTACTGACCGAGGGCGTCGACTTCGCGCGGCTGGGACTCGCGATCATCGACGAGCAGCACCGGTTCGGCGTCGAGCAACGGGCCCGCTTACGATCTAAAGGAAGCGCGCCGCATACGCTGCACATGACCGCGACGCCGATTCCCCGCACGCTCGCGCAGTCGATCTACGCCGACTTGGACGTTTCGGTTATCGACGAGCTGCCGCCCGGCCGGTCCCCCATCGAAACCTACGTCTTGCGACAAAGCCGCCTGGACCGTGCCTACGAATTCGTGCGCAAGAACGTCGCGCTCGGAAGGCAGGCCTACATCGTCGCGCCGGTGATCGACGAATCTGAACTCGACCTGACCAGCGTGGTCGCCGAATCCGAGCGGCTACAGAAGACCGTCTTTCCTGATCTGCGGCTTGGACTGCTGCACGGTCGCATGGCACCGCGCGAAAAAGAAGACGCCATGCAGCGGTTTGCGCGCAACGAAGTGCAGGTGCTGGTGGCGACGACCGTGGTCGAAGTCGGAGTCGACGTCCCAAATGCGAGCGTTATGGTGGTACTCGACGCACAGCGCTACGGGCTCTCGCAGCTTCATCAGTTGCGTGGGCGCGTCGGCCGCGGCGCGGCCCAGTCCTATTGCTTGCTCATCGCGGCCGACGAAGCCGAGGAGCTGGAACGTCTGCAGATTCTGGCCGGCTCCAACGACGGATTCGCGATCGCCGAAGAAGATCTGCGGCTGCGGGGTCCGGGCGAGTTCGCGGGGACGGCGCAATCGGGACTGGCCAGCTTCCGGGTCGCCGATTTGGTACGGGATATCGCGGTCTACCGCGACGCGAAAGCGGCGGCCGAAAGCATCGCCGCCGAGGATCCCGAGCTGCGCGCGCCCGCTCACGCGGGATTGCGCTCGCTGGTCGAGGGCGAACCGAGCGCTAGGGCCATGCTGCTCAGTTCTTGAACCCGGCCGCCATGAAAAGCTTCCGTATCCGGTCCACGGCTATCGTTTGCGCCGCCATCGCGCTTGCTTGTTTTGCGCCGGCCCGCGCCGGTTCGCTAACGGTGACCCGCGCGACGCTTCCCAACGGCCTGAAGGTCGTTGTCGTGAGCGACAAGCTTGCTCCCGTGGTCACGACGATGCTGAATTATCGCGTCGGATCGAACGATCAGACGATCGCCGGACAGGCTCACGCGCTGGAACACATGATGTTTCGTGGAAGCCAAACGCTCTCTTCGTCGCAGTTCATGGACACGGTCGACATCACTGGCGGAGCCTTCAACGCCGATACGCAAAGTGCGATCACGCAGTACTTCTTTACCGTACCTGCCCAATATCTCGATATCGCGCTTCGTCTAGAACGGTCGCGTGTCATGGGCGCGCTCCTATCGCAGCAGCAGTGGAATGATGAGCGGAAAGCGATTACGCAAGAAGTCACTTCCGACAACAGCAACGCCTTCTACCGTCTCCAGATCAAGATGCAGGATACGCTGCTTGCGGGAACGCCATACGCGAACAACGGACTCGGCACCGTGTACGACTTCGCTCACACGATCAACGCTCCGCAGATTCAAGATCTTTACCACAAGTGGTATCATCCCAACAATGCAATTTACGTCATCGTAGGAGACGTCGACGGCCCGTCAACGATTGCGCGCGTCAAACAGCTCTTCGGCGACTGGCCGGCTGCCAAACTGCCGCCGCGTCAGCCGGTCAAATCCCAGCCGCTCAAAACGCACCTCTATCATGATTTTTCCGATCAACCATTCACGGCTGTCCTTTTGGGATACCGTCTGCCGGGCTTTACCAGCAAAGATTTTGCCGCAGCGAATATTCTCTCCGACGTGCTGAGCAGTCAGCGCGGCGACCTGTTCGGACTGGCTGCTTCCGGCAAAGCGCTCGGCGCCGGATTCGCGCTGCAGCCGCCGTTTGCCAATCTCTCGGTCGGCCTGGCCTACATTGTCGTACCGGTCACGAGCAAGCCCGAAGATGCCGACAAACTGCTTCGCAGCGTTATCGAAAATTACCGGAAATGGGGCGTGCCGGAGGATTTGGTTCGTGCCTCGATCCAGCGCGAAATTGCGCAGCTCGAGTACAACGCGACTTCTATCGAGGGTTTAGCAACCGAGTGGAGCGACGCCGTCGCCCTGCAGGGGTTGAATTCGCCGCAAGATACGATTGCGGCGTATAAACGCGTGACCGTCGCCGACGTCAACCGTCTGTTGCGCGCTGACTTCGGAGCCGATAAAGTGGTGGCGGCGTACGCCGTTCCAAAGAATCTCGGGAAAGTCAGCGGCGGCGGCGGAGCATTGGCCAAGGAGAATAACTCGATTCCGCCGAGCAAGCATGAACCGCTTCCCGTATGGGCGCGCAGTATCTTGGCGCATTTAAGCGTTCCGCCTCAAACGCTCAATCCGGTGCAGAGCGTTTTACCGAACGGCCTGCGTATTATCGTGCAGCCTGACCACTCAACGCACACGGTCAGCGTTACGGGTGAGATACAAAACGACGAACAGGTGCAGGCTCCTCCGAGCAAAGAAGGCGTCGGATCTCTGGTAGACGATCTGTTCAACTACGGTACGAGTTCGGTGGACCGCCTGGCCTACCAACAAGCGCTCGATGCGATCGCAGCCAACGAATCCGGCGGAACGTCCTTCAGTATCCAAGCCTTGAGCGCGAACTTCGAGCGTGCCACGCAGTTACTGGCCGACAACGAACTGCATCCAAGGTTCGTCCCCCAATATTTTGCGATCGTCAAGAGCCAAGAGATTGGCGGATTAACGGGCGAAGCGACTTCGCCCGATCACTTGGCGGCGGTCGCCACGGCCAAAGCATTGTATCCGCTCAACGATCCGGCGCAACGATTCGCGTCGGTCGCGTCGATGACCGGCGTGACGCTCGATGACGTTAAACAGTATTACGCCAGCGCTTTCCGCCCCGATCTAACGACGATCGTCGTCGTGGGCGACGTTACGCCCGCGAGTGCGCGGCAAGTGATCGCGAAATACTTTGGTGGATGGAACGCGAGCGGTCCCAAACCGCAGACCGAGCCGCCGCCGGTTCCTCCGAATAAGCCGAGCGCCGCTAATGTTCCGGCAACCGGTCGCGTCCAATCCACGGTAGAGTTAACGGAGACGACTGCAGTAAAACGCACGGGGGCGGACTGGCCCGCGCTTCAGGTCGCCAACACGATTTTGAGCGGCGGCTTCTACTCGTCACTCCTTTACCACGATTTGCGCGAAGTGCGCGGCTACGTCTACTTCGTATCGAGTTCGCTCAGCACGGGCAAGACGCGATCGACCTTTGGCATCAGCTACGGATCCGATCCCGACAAGATCGTGCCCGCGCAGCAGCTCGCTGTGGCGGATCTGCGCCGGATGCAGACGCAGCCTGTCGCCGCGGACCGTTTGCTGCGCGCCAAAGCGCAGCTCATGGGCGACATCCCGATCGCGCTGGGAAGCTACGACGGCGTGGGCGCTATCTTGCACCGGTATTCGTCGTTCGGCTTACCGTTGAATCAGAACCTCATCGACGCGCACCGTGAACTGGGAGTCACTCCCGCGCAGATTTCCGCAGCCATGCGCAAATGGATACGGCCGGGAGATTTCGTGCGCATCGTTACCGGCCCCAGCCCGAAATAAGCACGTCGTCTAAACTTTCGGTGTTCCCAAAGCCCGTTACGGCTTTGGGATTTGATATCGATCACACGCTGGGCATCGACAACAAGTTGGAACGTGTTGCGTTCCTGCGGCTCCTCGACGCAATCTGCGCGGAGGGCGGAACCTGTTTGGGCACCTTGGCGCAAGAAAGCACGCGTATCGACGGACTGCTCGAACGTCAGCGTTCCGGGTCATTCTCGATTGACCAAGCGGTGGAACGATTCGCCGCGGAACGCGGCGCACAGATGCCGTCCGCATACGTCGATCGTTACAAGCAGATAGCGCTGGAAAGCGTGCCCGAATTTTTCGTCCCCGCGCCGGACGCACGCCTGGTGCTCGGCGAGCTGCAGCGGCGCGGAATTGCGTGCGCGATTTTGAGCAACGGCTGGTCACCGCTGCAACAAGCGAAAGCGCGCCGGCTCGATTTTGCGGGTCCGGTACTCGTGAGCGATGCAATCGGCGCTCAGAAGCCGCAACCGCAGGCCTTTGCCGCTCTGGCGAGTGCGCTAAAAACCGATCCGGGCAACATCGCCTATGTCGGAGACAATCCGCGCGGCGACATCGCCGCCGCGATGAGCGCCGGAATGGGCGGAATCTGGCTCGATGCCGAGGACGTGCTGTACGCACCCGAACTCCCCGAACCCAGCGCAGTTATCCACAGGCTCGCGGAACTGCTAACACTGCTGTAGAAGACGCGAGCGTGCCGAAAATCACCGGCGGAAACTTGGGCAGCCGTAAACTCGGCTCGCCCAAAGGCGTCAGCGTCAGGCCGACGCCGGGCCGCGTAAAAGAATCGCTCTTTTCGATCTTGCAGACGCGGATCGAAGGTTCGCGATTTCTCGACTTATTTGCCGGAACCGGCGCTATTGGGTTCGAAGCCGCGTCGCGCGGCGCCGCATCGGTAGTGTGCGTGGAAGGCCACCGTGAAACCGCTGAGACAATTGAGGAAGCCGCGCGCGAAATGGGAGTCGAGGACGTCGTGACGGTCGTCGGCGCACCGGTCGACCGCGCGCTGTACCGGCTCGATCCCGCCTTCGATTTGGTCTACGCCGATCCGCCGTACGCCGGCGAGATTCCGATGCAGATGTTCAAGCTGCTGCTCGAACGCAACTTGCTTGCGCCCGAGGCGTTCGTCATTTACGAGCACAGCGCGCGCATGATCCTTCCCGAGATACCGGGGTACCGCAGCGTCCGGGAGGAAGTGTACGGCGATGTCGCCCTGGCTTTCTTCACGCCGGTAGCATGAACGACGGGCGCGCGGTGCGAGCCGTTTATCCGGGGTCGTTCGATCCGCCGACCAACGGACACCTCGACGTCATCGAGCGCGCGGCCGGATGCTTTGGAGAATTGATCGTCGCGGTCGTGGTCAACCCGCAAAAGCGGGAACCCATGTTCACGCTCGAAGAGCGCGAAGAGATGATTCGGGACTGCGTTAAGAACTTGCCCAACGTGCGTGTCGAGCACTTTCGCGGACTGCTGGCCGATTACGTCCGCGAGCAGCACGCCGCCGTCATCATCAAGGGACTGCGGGTTGTTTCCGACTTCGAAAGCGAAATGTCGACCGCGCTCATGAATCGTGCGCTTTCCGATGTGGACACGATGTTCCTGATGTCGGATCAACGCTACTCGTTCGTCAGCTCCAGTATCGTAAAAGAAGTTTTTTTTCTCGGCGGCGACGTTGCCGCGCTCGTGCCGGATCCGGTGATGCGGCTCATGGCGGCCAAACGCGCAACCTTGCGCACAACATAACGGAGGAAATCAATGTCGGTCTATCGCGTCTTGGATAAACTGGAAACGTTCGTGCACGACGGAACGTGGCTGCCGGCCGGCTATCGCATCCTCAGCGAAGAACGGCTGATGGAATTCGTCGAAAAGATCCGTTCGTCGCTGCCTGAAGAGATGGGGCGCGCGAAGATCATTGCGAAAGATCAAGATCGCATGCTGCGCGCCGCGCAAGAAAAGGCGCAAACGATCGTGACCGAAGCCGCGAGCAAGCACGAAGAGCTGCTTGACGAGCACGAGATCGTCCAGCGCGCCCGCACAACAGCTGACGTCATTCTCAAAGAAGCGGAAGAACGCGCGCGTAAGGTGCGCGAAGGCGCCGATCAGTACGCGTTGCAGACGCTGGGATCGCTCGAAAACCGGCTGGCCGGCGCGCTCGGTTCGATCCGCAAAGGGCGCGAGGCGCTTGCGCCGCGCGCGCAAGCCGAGCCCGCGCAACCGATGGCCGATGCTGCGGCCAAAAGCAAGCGCGCCGCGTTTGACGCGCAGGCCGCCGACGAAACCACTCAGCTCGAATCTGTAGAAGTCGTTCAATAGCGTCTTCATGCGGGTGAAGCTCGCGGGCAACCGGGTTGCGATCTACGCCGTGCTGGCCGTGCTCGCGCTCGTCTGCGCCTTTGCGCCGACGCCCTACTCGCTGATTCTTCCGGGGCGCGCGCTCGATTTGGGCGACGTGGTGTCATTGGCGGGCCTCACGCCGCAGGCGCATCTGTATTTGACCGACGTCCGGTTTGCGACGCGCGTAACGCCCCTCGAACTGTTGAGCGCCTTTACGCCGGGAGTGCGCGTGATACGCACCGACGACGTGCTGCCCCGCGGCTTCTCTCCGGCGCAATACGACGACATTGAGCGCGACGCAATGAGCGAGAGTCAAACGATCGCGGCGGCGGTCGCCGAGCGCGCCGCCGGATACCATGTGCCGGCACCCAGAAGCCGGGTGTTGATTCTGTCTTTTTCGGCGCGGTCGGATGCGGCGCGCGTTCTGCGGCCGCTCGACGTCGTTGTGTCGATAAATGGAACGCCGGTCGCAACCGGAGCGCGGCTCGCGGAAGTGATGCGCGGGATCAAAGCTGGGGCGGTCGTCACCGTCGTGGTTGTGCGCCGCGGCTCGCGCCGGACGGCGCGGGTGAAGACGGGGCTTTACGGCGGCCGCACCGTGCTGGGCACCTACTTAACGACGGTCGTCGACGCGCCGCGTCTGCCGGTTGCGGTCCGCTATAATTTGCCGCATGTCGCCGGAAGTTCGGGCGGCCTGATGTTTGCGCTCGAAATCTATCGATCGCTCAAACGCGATCCGCTGCCGGCAGCGCTGCGCATTGCGGGAACCGGGACGATTGCGTACGACGGAACCGTCGGCCCGATTGAAGGCGCGGCGCAAAAAATCGCCGCAGCGCGTGCCGCCGACGCGACGCTCTTCCTCGTCCCGGCGGAGAACTATGCCGAAGTCAAAGATACGCCGGGGATCCACGTCGTGCCGGTGGCGTCGTTCGGCCAGGCTCTCAAAGCGGTTGCGTCCGCGACGATTCCGCAATAAAATGATACCGGTGCCCAGGAGGGCCACTGCATGAATCCCTTCGCGATTGTCGCGCTCTTCGCGGTCACGGCTTTCCCGATGCCCGTGCCGCACGCCGCCGTCCCGATTGCCGCGAGCCGGCCCGTAGCCGCCACTCAAATGCACACCCAGAGACCGAACTATTATCATCCGTTCTTCAGGCCACAGCCGCAAGAAACGTCGATGTGCCGGTTACGCGCCTTTTTCGGATCGGATGTCACGAGACCGCTGGAAACGGTGTACTTCGCGCGTCCCGGATCGCCGTGTGCCGGCGCCCAGTTTTACGGCTTCGTTTTTGTTAACCGCTAGCGCCTAAACCGGCGGCGCCTGGACGTTCTGGGCGAACGCTTCAAGCTTTGCGCGATCGATCGCCTTCACGCGCCCGCGATCCAGTTCGACCGCACCCGCGTTCTTAAGCCGCAGCAGAGCGCGCGCGGCCATGTCGCGTACCGTGCCAGCCGCCGCTGCGATCTGAGCTTGAGAAAGGTTTTCGACGCCGGGTAGTCCGCGCGTCATGCCGACCGAAGCTCGTGCGTAGCCGAGTAAGAATTTGGCGACGCGCTGCAGCACATGTGCGAACGCCAAATCGGCAATCGTATCGATCGAACGGCGGCGCGCCTGCGACGCTTCTGAAAGAAATCCGAGCGCCAGTTCGGCATCGTTTCGGCAGGCGTGCAAGACGGCTTCGCTAGCGATGGTGAAAATCGTGGCGTCGGTCAGCGCCTCGGTGCGCGTGGTTGCTCCGCCCTGGTCGAACGTGCCGCTGTCGTTGAGGGTGTCGTGCGTCAGCCGCTCGCCGAGGGTATGCGTCTTTCCGTCGGGGGAGAGCAAAGTCAGGATGACCTTGCCGGATTTCACAATGCCCAAGTACGGCCAGACTTCACCTTCGTCGAAAATTGTCTCGCCGGCGCGGTACGTTCGCTCGGTCATTTGGCGCGCCAAGTCGCGCAGCGTTGCCGCTTTTGCGCTTCCGAAAGGCGCGACATGCTGCAGCAGAGCTTCGGGTTCGGCGTTTTCGTCAATGCGCTCGACGCGAATCGTCCAGCGGTTCGATCCGAGGTTGCGCGCGTCCCACGAAAACTTTCCCGGGCGCAGTTGCGCAAGCTCGTTGCGCAACGCGCGCGGGTCGGTTTCCTCGTTCAGCTCGAGGATGGCGTTGAGGGCGAGCTTGTCGAACGCCTCGAGAATCTGTTCGGTGCGCGTTGCGGGCTGCAAAGCGCGGGCGTCCATTGTAATCGTGGCGGGCCTGTTCATTGGCATCGGGCCTACAGGTTTGGGGGGTTTACGGCGGTCGCCTGCAAGGGCGGCGCTTCCCTACCGTTGTAGGCTGGCACGGTGACTGAAGATGATGTCGTTATTCTGGCCGGAGCGAGGACGCCGTTCGGCAACTTCGGCGGCGCCTTAGCCGAGCTCACCGCAACGGATCTCGCGGTAGCGGCCGCGGAAGGCGCGATCGCGCGCAGCGGCGTGCCGAAGGATCGCATCGACGACGTTGTGTTCGGCAACGTCATGCAGACGAGCGCGGACGCAATTTACCTGGCGCGCCACGCCGCGTTGCGTGCGGGCGTTCCGATTGGTGTGCCGGCGCTCACCCTCAACCGGTTGTGCGGCAGCGGGTTGCAGGCGATTCTCACCGCGGCGAACTCTCTGAGGCTCGGGCAGAGCACTTATGCGCTCGCCGGGGGCACCGAATCGATGAGCCAGGCGCCGCATGTCGTGCGCGGCGCGCGCAAAGGTTTTCCGCTGGGCGCGGGCACGAAGTTTGAAGACACGTTATGGGAGGCGCTCACCGATTCGTACAACGGGTTGCCGATGGCGATAACCGCCGAAAATCTCGCCGAGCGTTACGCCATCGCCCGTGAGGCGTGCGATGAATTCGCGCTGCGTTCGCAAGAGCGCGCGCTCGCCGCGCAGAGCGACGGCTATTTTGGAGAAGAGATCGTTGCGGTGCAAACGCGAGACGCCAAAGGGCAGCCGCTCTCCGTAGAAAAGGACGAAGGCCCTCGCGCCGGACTTTCGATGGGAAAACTCGCGAAGCTGCCGCCGAGATTCCGCAAAGACGGCGTCGTTACGCCGGGAAACGCGAGCGGCATTACCGACGGAGCCGCCGCGGTCGTGCTCACGACCGTGCGGCAGGCTAAAGCTGACGGTCTATCCTGGATGGGCAGGCTCGCCGGATCGGGTGTGGTCGGCGTCGATCCGGACATCATGGGAATCGGACCGGCCGTCGCCATTCCCAGAGCGTTAGCCGACGCGGGCGTCAAGCGCGATGACATCTCCGCGATCGAAATCAACGAAGCGTTCGCGCCGCAAGTGTTGGCTTGTTTGAAAGAGATGGGCTACGATCCGCAGTTTACCAACGCGCGTCTCAATCCGCACGGCGGCGCAATCTCGCTCGGACATCCGCTCGGCGCCTCCGGAGCGCGGCTGGCATATACGGCGCTGCATCACTTGCGTCTTCATGGCGGCGGTTATGCGGTGGCTTCGGCATGCATCGGCGGCGGTCAAGGCATCGCAGCGGTCTTCACTTCGGAATGAATCGCTTGCGGCGCTTCGCAAACGTGCGGCTGATTTTCGATGTCCTAGCCATCGCGCTGGTTGCATTTATCGCCTATCGCCTGCTGGTGGTGCCGCGGTCCTTGTCCGAGAGCGCCGCTTATCCGGCGCCCGCGGTGCATTTTCAGGCGCTATCGGGTGCGCCGTTTGCATTGGAAAAGCTGCGCGGCCACGTTGTCTTTTTGGAGTTCTATGCGTCGTGGTGCGCGCCGTGCCGCATCTCGCTGCCGCTGGTCGAGTCGTTCGCGCGAACGCACCCGCAAGTGCGTGTCATTCCGGTGGACGTCGGGGAGCCGCGCGAGCTGGCTGCGGCCTTTGCCCGGCAAAACTCGCTGGCAGATGTCGTCATCGATCCGCCGGCTCTATCGCGCGGGTTCTTTCAGCTCGAGGGATTTCCAACGATGGTCGTGATCGATACGCGCGGCCGGATTCGCGCGACGTGGGAAGGGCTCAATCCGGCAATTCAGTTGAACATGGCACACGCGGCCAAGACGTTAGCGCTGCTTTAAGGCCAGTTGCCGTCAATCTCGGCCATCAGCGTTTGACCGGGCATCGCAGTGAAGCCGGGCAGTTTGTAATGCAGCACGTTGTCGAACGGCTTGGCATAGACCGGACCGATCGGCTGTTGGGCAAACCCAATCGTTAGATCGTAATTCAGTGTTTCGTCGAGTACGAACGGAAACCATATGTCAATCGTCGTGCCGGGTGCGAACGTCACCGGTTTCGAACTGTCAATTGTCAGATCGAAATAGAGAACGGAAGTTGCCAAGAAACGAAGCGTCGTCGGATACGGAATGATCTCAGCTTGCGTTGGCGCACGCGCGTAAATAGGCCGGAACACGGTGCCGCCTTCAGCATTATTGGCGCTATAGCTTACGCTTATGTCATAGCCCGCGATATAGCTCGGAATTTGCCAAAGCGCTCCGCCAATCGAAGCGACAGGGGATTCGAAATGGCCGCACCCGCGGTCAACGAACACGACACTCGCGATGCGATGGCCTCGGATCACCACGCCGGAGGCGGCCGCAGGCTTTGCGCGCAAGGCGGAATTATGTAAAAGCGCTGCATTAATCAGGTCTGGAGGCAAACCGTCCGTTTCCAGTATCTGCGGGACCGGGCCGGGATGGGCTACTACAGCGCATTTGGGCGTGAGCGGATACGATGCTGAATCGATCCAGCCGTCCACCTCCTGCCGATCCCCAAAGGCATCCCACCAACGGCCGTACTGGCGAACCAACCCCATCAGGCCGCGGCCCGCGCCGATGTCCCATGAGAGAAGGGCCGCATTGTTTACGGCGACGACGTCTGAAACGCGGATCGCGGCAGGGTCGATTTTTGCGGCTCTGGCAGTGCGCGCGAGCAGCCGTTGGGCCACGAAGCGCAATTCCCGTACGTCGCCGCGCGGGCCGTAGTCGTCTGCGCGCGCAAAACCGGCGGTTGCCGCGACTAGCGCCAGCGCGAGAAGGAGTCCGGCCCTAATTGCCGCCCCAGTCCGGTTTGCGCTTTTCAAGAAACGCACTCGTGCCTTCCTTAAAGTCATTCGTCCCCACGAGCGTGCCAAATTCCACCGCTTCTAACTCGAGCGCATCGGCGATCGACAAGTGCGCGCCGGCGTTAATGGCGCGTTTCGTGCCTTCGACAGCCAGCGGAGCCTTGGCCGCGATGACGTTGGCAATCCGTTTGGCCTCTTCCCGCAATTGAGCTTGTGGCACAACCTTTTGCACGAGTCCGATTCGCAACGCTTCCTGTGCGTCGATCATCTCGCCGGTCAGGCACATGTACATCGCCATGCCTTTTCCAACGAGCCTCGTCGTGCGTTGTGACCCGCCGTACCCCGGCATTAAGCCGAGGCTCACTTCCGGCTGACCAAACTTCGCGTTATCGCTTGCGATGAGAATGTCGCCCGCCATCGCCAGCTCGCAGCCGCCGCCGAGCGCAAAACCGTTCACGGCCATAATGACCGGCTTCTTCATCCGCTCGATTTGTAGCGTGATGGCTTGGCCGGTGCGCGCTTTTGTCGCGCCCTGAAAGGGGCTGCGCAACGCATTGAGCTCGCCGATGTCGGCGCCGGCAGCAAACGCTTTACTGCCCGATCCGGTGATGATGACCGCGCGCACGCTTGCGTCGCCATCCAGGGTTTTGAGCTCGCTCGACAGTTTCGAAAGCACATCCGCGTTGAGCGCGTTGAGAACCTGCGGCCGGTTGAGCGTCAGAATAGCGACCGCGCCGTCGCGTTCGAGCGCGACCAGTTCGGCGGTTGGAGGATTCACGGCCTGAAAATTGTCTAATTGCGTGCCCGGAACCTTGCGGTTATACTGTAGAGATGCGTACTGCATATCACGAGGCGCTCGAATCAACTCGCCTCGACGTCGTCCGGCTCGGCGCTTTAGCGGGCGACGCTATACGCATCGCCGTCGAAGCGTTGGAGAAGCGCGACACGTCCGCGGCGGCGCGGGTCATTGCCGGAGACGACGCCATCGACGATTTGCGCCGGAAGATCGAAGCTTCGTGCATCGAGCTGATTTGGCGTCAGCAGCCGGTCGCGGGCGAACTGCGCGAGATTGCGGCGATGTTGGAAATCGCCACCGACTTGGAGCGGATCGGCGACTACGGGGTTGATATCGGCAAGCACGCTATCAAGCTCGCCGACGTAACGCTGCGCCCAGTGCGTGTGGAGATCGATCGCATCGCCGAACTCGCAATTGCGACGCTTGTTGGCGCGATGAGAGCATATACCGAGCGAGACGCGGAGCTCGCGTCGCGAGTGATCGACGAGGACGACGAAGTCGACCGTCAGTATAAACGCAGCGTGCGTGCGCTGGAGCAAGAGATGCAAGCCGATCCCGAGATGGTTCCGGCGGGGGCGCGCATCTTGTTCGTGCTTGCAGAACTCGAACGCGTCGGCGATCGCGCCAACAATATCGCTTGGCATACAAAGGAAATGATCGGCGACGCTTGACGACGCCTCTTCCGCGCGAACTCTTCGCCGTTACTAAGACCGCAAAATACTTCAATCACGCCGCGGTCGGCGTTCTTCCGCAACCCACACAGCACGCGCTCCAAGAGTTTATCGACGCACATGCGGACGCGGGCGTGCTCGGCGTCTTTCCTTACGAACGGAATATGCCGGCGTATCGCGCGCGCATCGGGGCGTTTATCGGCGCGCACCCGGGCGAGATCGCCATCTTGCGCAACACGGGGGACGGAGCCAATGCACTGAGCGCCGGCTATCCATGGGAAGAAGGCGACGAGCTCGTTTTGCCCGACGACGAGTTTCCGGCCAACGTTCAGCCGTGGCTGCCGCTGCGCAAGCGCGGCGTCACCATCCGCTTCGTCGAAACGAGCAAAAACCGCATGACGCCGGACGTCTTGCGCGCCCACGTCACTCCGCGCACGAAGATCGTCACCGTCTCCTGGGTTTCGTTCCGAGACGGCTACCGCCATGACCTCGCGGCCCTGGCTGAAATCGCCCACGGCGCGGGAGCGCTCTTTTGCGTCGACGCGATTCAAGGATTGGGCGCCTTTCCGCTAGACGTGCAAGCTTGTGGAATTGACGCGCTTTACGCGGGCGGCGCGAAGTGGCTGCTGGCTTTGCAAGGCGTGAGTTTCTTGTATCTACGCGCAGAGCTGCTCGATCGCATCGGAACGGCTTCTCCGGGCTGGCGCTCGACCGCCGACATGTGGAATTTTCTGGACTATGGGCAGCCCTATGTCGGCGACGTCACACGTTTTGAAGGCGGGACGCCCAACTTCATCGGCGCGCTCTCCTTAGCCGAATCGGTGGCCGTTATAGAGAAAGCTGGAACTTCACGCATCTCGGCGCACGTTCTCGGGCTGACGGATCGCTTGGTCGAAAGACTGCACCGCGCGGGCGCGCAGATCGCGAGCGTTCGCAGCGCTACGGAATCTTCGGGCATCGTGAAGTTTTCGTTTCCGGATGGCGATCCGGTCGCACTCGGGAAACATTTGCAAAAGGAAGGCTTCGTGACGACGTATCGCCCGACGGGAATTCGTGTCGCGCCGCATGGTTACAACACCGCTGAAGAGATTGACGCGTTCGCCGATGCGATCGCGGCGTATCGAATGGAGAAGAAGTGATGCTGGCACTGGTTTTTGTTCTCGCGGCGGCGACGGCGCCCGCTACGCCCGCCGACGGCGCTTACGCGTATACGGTCTCCATTGGAGGCGCGTCCGCTGGAAAAACGACGATTCAATTAACGCATACGGCCGCCGGCGTGCAGCTGAGCGAGACCGCTTCGGCCAGTTACGGCGGAGCGGATTTTGCCGGCACCTCGACGCTGAACCTGGACCAAAACCTGGCGCCTGCGGGTTACACTGCCGTGTATAGTCCGCCCGGCCGCACGGTTCACGCGGCGCTATCCTTCAAAGGAAATTCGGCGAACGAAACCGCGGACAACGGCAACATGGCGTTCACGCTTGGAGCGAACACCAAAAACTTTGCCGTGCTCGACGGCACGATGTTTGCCGGATTCTTCATTCTGCCGGCGCAGCTGCGCGCTTGGAACAAGCAATCGTTTACGGCGGTCTCGCCGATGTTCGGCCACGGCGGAGCCATTGCGCTCGACACCGCGCTCAAAGCCGACCGGCCGAAGGACGTGCCGGCTGCCGACGTACCGCTCTCGGTCAGCGATCCCGTTCAGTTTACTCTGTGGTACGATCCGGCGTCGCTGGTTGTCGACGAGCTGGTTGTGCCCCAACAGGATGCAACCTATTCGCGGCTACGTGCGCGTTAAGAGCAACTCCGAATAGGCCTGCGTAAGCAGCGTATCCGTGCTGCACGGCACGGCGCGTCTGCGGCGCGAGTCCAAACGCTGCACGTCAAAACCCCATCCGGCGAAGCGGCGCAGCTCCGCGGCCGGATCGTGGCCCGCCTCTCGTAAGAATCCGGGGCAAAACTCGATCATCAGTATCAGCGGTTGCTTCGTGTCGGCAAAAAGCTTGGTGCCGCCGTTGAGTATCCACGTCTCGGCGCCTTCTGCATCGATTTTCACGAGATCGAACGTCCGCCCCAGCTGGCCCAGAAGCGCGTCGACCGTCGTGACCTCGACGGTGAGCGTTTCACGTTCGGTTTCGCGAAGTTGCGGAATCTGCTGCAGGTCGGCGACGAGCGTTCCTCCGCCCCGGTGCCGCTGCGCGCGGCGAAACTGCGCCGAACCCGGCGTTTCACCAACCGCGCGGCGATCGACGATAACGCGCGAGGCAAAGCCGTTGATTTCGGCGTTGTCCTCGGCGATCTGCGCGAGTTCGGGATCGCATTCGAATGCGTAGACCGAGCCCTGCGGACCGGTCAGCTGCGCGATCAGCAGCGTGAAATACCCCACGTTGGCGCCGATCTCAAGTATGCGCATTCCCCGTTTGACGACGCGCCGAAGCGTCGCTTCCGTCCACTCTTCCCAAACGCCATCGAGAATGATATGCGGCGAAATGCAGATGTCGTTCGCGGCGACGTACATCTTTAATCCGCCGGCGGTGCGCGTTAATACGCGGCCGTCGCCGACATACGTGCCGGGCGTACGTGACATAACCATCGCTTGCACGCTATTTTCAGCCGTTCCTGGCAGGAGCGGCCGCGCGAGCTGCGCACGTACTAGCTATCGGAGGTAGCACATGAAGAAACTTTCGCTTTTCATTGCGGTCCTTTTTGCGTTCAGCCTCGGGCTCTTGAGCTCCAGACTTGCCTTACGCCCTGCAGCTGCGGCGGCGCCGGCAATGCCCTCGGCCGGCTGGACGCTGCACATCGATGCCCTCAAGCATTTCGGACCGGGACATCCGGCGCAGGTGGCTCACCACTGGTGTAAGGCGGTGTCCGGCGGTTTGCTCGAATGCCAGATCTATGACTCGGACGCCGCTAATGCGCGTCTGATCGAAATCGAAACGATTGTTCCGACTGCTGTCTGGAAAACGTTTTCGAAATCCGAACAGGCGCTGTGGCACTATCACCGCGTCGAGATTCCGAAGGTCAGCGCCACGCTGCCGGGGATGTCCGTCGCGCAGCAGAAAAAAGTGGTCGCGTCGATGCTGGAAACGTACGGCAAGCTCTGGCTGCTGTGGAATCCGCTCGATACGCCCAACGGCTGGCCGACCGGAAGACCGTCGGTCATCGTTCTAAAATAAGCGGAAAAGAAGACGGCGCCGTCAGGCGCCGTCTTCTTTGAGTATAGATGGCGCCATCACGGCGTCGGTCATGCCGTGAATGAGACGCTTGTCCGCGGGAGCAACCGTTGCAAGGATGCCGCCCAAGCGCGTCTCGTTGCCGACGATGAAAAAATAAGGGCAGAGCCGCACGCGGCCTTCAAATGTCCGGATTTCGTCGGCGGTGCGGTCGAGATACGTTTGCCGGACCCGCTTTCCTTTGTAAAAACGCTGCAGAATGCGCGGCGTACGCTCGAACTCGCGCACCGCTTCCTGCAGGGTCGCTACCCATTCGTCTTTGGTCAAGTCGTTGGCGACGCGAACGCCGCGCGAACCCCATGCGAGTTCGGAGAAGCCGGAGGGCTTGATGACATAGTCGCGCTCCGATTTCGTCAATTCGGCGAGCTGCATCCAGTCCGAGACCGGTGCACCGTTGGCTTCGAGTCCGGCGATCACCGCCTGCGGCGGAAGCGGGCGCGGATCGATGACCCACGTTTCGGGAAAAAGTTGTTTGAGGTGATCGTAGACGGCGGCGCCCAGTTCGGCCTTCCAGAGCTTCGCCAACTGCGGATGATGGAAGAGCGCGAACGCCAGTTTCTCTTCCAGCTGGGCTTTGGGAGGCGGCGTCATCGTCACGCGGTTGTGGCGCGCAGAATACAGCATGAGCTCTTGTTTAGGAACGTTGAGCAAATCGAAGAGTTCGAAGTTGCGGTAGAGCGCGTCGATCTTTTCTTCGCGGCCATCCGGCAGCCGCACGAACAGCGCTTCCTCGGTGAAATAAATATCTTGGGGGCGGCACATGAACGCTTTTAAATTCGCGACGCGCGTCAGGGCCTGCGCCATCCACGTCATCTCCGGCCGGTAGTCACCGGATTCATCGGAAAGCACGATGGCAACCGCGGGCTGTTCTTTCCCGGTTGCAGCCGCGAGCATGGCGCCGTACGAACGTACGATGCCGTCGGCGCCGCCGATGCTCTCCATGCCGAGTTTGCAATACGCCTCGGACATTGCGCCCAGAAAACCCATGCCGCCCGGAACGCTGTCGAGTTCGCTCGCGATAAAGCCGTCGTCGGTCAGAATCAAGTCGGGGCGAATAATGCCGGGCAAATCTTGCCTGAAACGGTTCTGGCGAGAAAGCCGTACGATATGCTCGGGCTTTCCTTGGTCGAGATATTCGGCGATGAACGCCGGGGCGGTTCCGCGCACGCTGCGGTTGTAGAGCGCGTTGAGCGCGCGGTAAAAGAGGAGAAGGTTCGCGCCGATCGTTTCGATCCGCGCGAGGGCCCGCGGCGACAATGCGAACGGCTCGGGGCTGATGCGCCACGGGATCCGCTCGTCCGCCGTTTCGACCTTGAACAGTCCGGACGGGATCGCGTCATAAAGGAAGTGCGCTTGGTCGCGAGCCGTGAGGTTGGGGGAATACGCCGTACAGGCCATCGTTATCAGCCTCGACAGCCGTCGGGAATCTTGGACATGCCAAACGCTATGTAGAGCCGCCGCATCAGAGAGTTAAATACCCCGATCGTCTATTTCGGTTGCACGGTTGCGTTAGCCCTCGGGCGGAATGGGTCCGCCCTCGCTTTGGGCATGGTTAATCGCTCGGGCAAACCCATTCCGCCCAAGGGCCATGGCCGTCAGCCTACTTAATCGTAATCGCGCCGGGGGTGAGGAGGGCGCTTTCGACCCGCACCAGGCCGCCGTGGTAGACGAGCGTCAGGTGGAGGGTACCTTCCAGGCCGAGCCGCGCGAGCGCGACGTCTTCGATGACGCGCGAAGCGCTCTCGCCCGAGATGAACTGGAGCGTGCTCTGCTGCGAAAAGGAGCCGCGAGACGTGCTGTAATTTTCTGTGACCTGCACGGGCAAATCGTGCCCGGCGGTCGTGGCGGTCTCGGCGGAAACGCAGTAACTGACCGTTAGCGGCAGCCCTTTGACCGGCAACGTTTCACGCGTGCAGCGGCCGCCTTGCGCCCAAGCCGCACCGGTGGCGGAAAGGGCAAGAGCCAGAGCCAGAAACGGGCGTCCGTACGCGTTGGTCATGCGTATAAATCAACGTAGCGGCGTGACTGAAGGTTGCATTGGCGTCCGGGGCGCCCGTTTGACGAAGGGTATAAAATGGAGCCGATGCGCTTCGATATGATCGCGCTTGATTTAGACGGCACGCTTTTGGATTCGCAAGAGCGGGTTTCGCCGCGCAACCGGACCGCTATCGAAAACGCGCTGACCGCCGGCATCCGCATAGTGCTGGTGACGGGGCGCGGCGTAGACATGCCGATTCGCGTGAGCCGCGAGCTGGGCCTAAACCTGCCCGTGATCTGCTGTCACGGCGCATTAACCAAGGACTTCGGGGCGAACCGCACGCTCGGCCATATTCCCGTGCCGTTGCAATACGCCAAACCGATGATCGAGTTCTCCGAGCGCAAAGGTTTGTCGGTGGCGATTTACGCCGAGGAGTTTTTCTACCGGCTTGAAGGTTCGCAGCTGCACATGGACGACATGCGCGGTCCCGCATGGCGTCAGGTCAAGACGTTCGCCGACGTCATGCACACGGCGCCGACGTTCATTCGTTTTCTCGGGCGAGAATCGGTCGCTGCGATGGAAGAAGAGTTTCGCGATCTGCCGCTGCACTTCAAGTATGAGACGTGGCTTGATTTCGTCGAGTGCGCGGTGACCAGCCGCGACGCGACCAAACAGCGCGCGCTGGCGCGGCTGTGCGCGGATTTCCAAGTTCCGCCCGAACGCGTGCTGGCGATCGGCGACTCGCGAAACGACGTACCGATGCTGCGCTGGGCCGGCATAGGCGTCGCGATGGCCAATGCGCTGCCCGAAGTGCGCGAAGCGGTCAAGCACGTCACCGGCAGCAACGAAGAAGACGGCGTCGCTCAAGCCATCGAAAAATTCGCACTCAAGCCAAGCCCGCAGAAAAGATCGCGCATAGCGTGAAGGTTCGCGTGCTGGCGTTCGCGCGCGTGCGCGAACTGCTCGGGCCGCCGCGCGACGTCGAGCTGCCGCCCGGATCGACGGCCGGCGTGCTCTGGGACGCTCTGGCCGAAGCGTGCCAAGGACTGCCGCAGCTCGCGCAGTCGACGCGCATCGCGCGCAATGGGCGCGTCGTGCGGCGCGACGAGGCGCTGCAAGACGGCGACGAAATCGCGCTGCTCCCTCCCGCGGGCGGCGGCTGATGTTCGCGATCGCGCGCGATCCCATCGACGTTGCAGAGATCGCTCGCTCGGTCCGAACCGATGCGTGCGGCGCCGTCATCACGTTCGCCGGTGTCGTCCGGGAGATGTCGGACGACGATCGCCCGGTCACCGGTCTCTCGTATGAAGCGCACGAATCAATGGCGGCCGCCGAGTTCGAAGCGATCGCGCAGGAAGCTCGCGCGCGTTTCGGACCGTGCGAGATCGCCGTCGCGCATCGCATCGGCGACCTTCGGGTCGGAGAAATTTCGGTGGCGGTCGCAGTCGGCGCGCCGCATCGCGGGGCGGCCTTTGATGCGTGCGAATTCACGATCGATGAATTGAAACGCCGCGCGCCGGTTTGGAAAAAAGAGCACTATACGCAAGGCGACAGCGAGTGGCGAGCCAATCCGGACGCAAAACCGCAGTGAAGCTTGAACTGCTGCGAATCAGCGCCGGCGATGCAAACGTTGCGGCGCTGCGCTACGAACCCCGCCGGCCGCGCGGCGTCTGGATCGTCGCCGGTCACGGCTACTCGAGCTCCAAGCAAAACCTTGACTTCCTGTGTTACTTTCTGGCGAGTCACGGCTACGGTGTGATGAGCCTGGATTTCCAAGGGCATAAGCTCGGCGCGAGCGGCGGACGGCTCGAAAGCGTCGACGATCTCGTCGCCGCGATGAGCGGTGTGGCGGGATACGTCCGCGAGTTTCATACCGGCGCACTCTACACGATGGGCCACAGCATGGGAGCGATGACGGCGCTGTTTACGGCGGCGCGCGACAAGAGCATCACCGGAACAGTTGCGATTGCAACCGGCTACGGAAGGCCCTCGGCAATCGAGGCTTTGCGCGAGAAGGGAGTTTCAGATTTTCGCTCCGCATACGTTGACGGTTTGGCGTTGCCGGACTTGGTCAAGGGCGTCGACGAGATGTTCGATCGCGCACTTCCGCAGCTTTCCGGAAAACCCCAACTCTACGTCTGCGCCGATCGCGACGCGATGGTCAGCCGCGCGAGCGTCGAAGAGTTGTTCGGCCGTGCACCCGAACCGAAGACCCTTGTTACGATATCCAGCGATCACACGTACGCAGCCGAGAACGCGCGCGGCGAGGTGCTCGCGTGGCTAAATCAATTGCACCCGCGATAATCCAAGGTTTGCGCAGGTACAGCCGCCACTTGCTGATTCCCGAAGTCGGCGTGGCCGGACAGGAGCGGCTGGCTTCCGCGCGCGTGCTCTGCGTGGGCGCGGGCGGTCTCGGATCGCCGGCGCTGCAGTATCTGGCGGCCGCGGGGGTAGGACGCATCGGCATCGTCGACGACGACGTCGTTGACGAAAGCAATCTCCAGCGTCAGACACTGTTCGCCACCAGCGATATCGGAGCAAAAAAAGCCGCGGTCGCGGCGCAGCGCGTCACGGAATTGAATCCGCTCATTGCCGCTGACGCGATTCCGGTGCGCTTGGATTCGTCGAACGCGCGCGATTTGATCCGTCTCTACGACGTCGTGCTGGATTGCACCGATCGTTTTCAAACACGCTACACCGTGAATGACGCCTGCTGGCTCGAAAACAAACCCGACGTATATGCTTCAATCTTTCGTTTCGACGGACAAGTCAGCGTATTCTGGCGCGGCCACGGGCCGTGCTATCGCTGTTTGTTTTCTGCGGCTCCGCCGGAGGGAAGCGTCCCGACCTGCGCCGAGGGCGGTGTGCTCGGCGTGCTCGCGGGAATTACGGGAGCGTTTCAAGCCAACGAAGCGCTGAAGATCGTCCTCGGAATCGGCGAGCCTCTCTTAGGAAGACTCTTGCTCATCGACGCGCTCGGTGCGCGCACGCGCGAGGTCGGCTTCGAACGCGAGGCCGATTGCACGCTGTGCGGCGAGAACGCGACGATCGCCGACGTTATCGCGGAGCCGGCCGAGAGCGCGGTGAGCGATCTCGAAGAGATTGACGCAGCGCAGCTCGATGCGGCGATGCGCGAATCGGTCCTGCTCGACGTGCGCGAACCGCATGAAGTGGCGTTCGGAGTTTTAGAAGGCGCGCTGCACGTGCCGGCGTCGGATTTGCCCGAACGTTTGCACGAGTTGGACTCGGCGAAATCTTACATCGTTGCCTGCCGCATCGGGCAGAAGTCCGCTTGGGCGGCGCATTTCTTGCGCGATGCTGGTTTCCGCCGCGTGATCCATTTGCGCGACGGCCTGCTAGCGTATGCGGCGCAGCACCCGGACTTCGAGTTTTTCTAAACCCGGAAGCTGCCCTCGCCGACGAAAATCGTTTCACCGCCCACGTCGAAGTGAAGACTTCCGTTGTCGCTCTCGATGCGAACGTGCAGCACGCTGCGGCGGCCGAGTTTCACGCCTTGCTCGCTGACGAACGACGATCGCCCGCGCTCGAGCGCGCCGTACTTCGTGAGATAGGCGAAAAGCGGCCCGGTCGCGCTTCCCGTCGCGGGATCTTCAGCGATGCCGCTCATCGGCGCGAACATGCGCGCGTATGCGCCGTTTTCCGTCAAGGAAAAGGCGAAGACTCCGGAAACGTGTGATTCTATAGCCTGGTCGAAACCGCCGACGGCGTACCAAGCGCGATCGACCGATTCGCGATCCTTGAGCGGTATGAACAGGAATGGATTTCCCGCGCCGGCGATCTGCGGAGGCAGCGTGTCATGCAGATCGCTCTGCGCGAGCCCGAGCGAAGCGGCGGCTTGCGCGCGGTCGAGTTCTTGTTCGAACGAGACCGGAGGCGTGCGCAGCCATGCGAGCAGTTTGCCGTCGTTTCGTTCGAGGCGAACGGCTACGTCGCCGACGCGTTCTCCAAGCACGAAGTTTTCGGTTTCCGCCGGGACCCACTTGAGCACTTCGGCGATCGCGAACGTCGCACCGACGGTGGGGTGACCGGCGAACGGCATCTCGTGCCGCGGCGTAAAAATGCGCAGCTCCGCCGGGCGGCCGGCATCGTTCGTGCGCCGCAAGAAGACGGTCTCGGCGACGTTGAGTTCGTTCGCCAGCGTTTGCATCGTAGCGTCGTCCAGATGCTGCGGAACGACTGCTAGCTGATTTCCTTGGAACGGCCGTTCGGCGAAGACATCGAACAGCAGATATGAAATCTGCGCCATTGAGAGAAGCCTCCTTGTGTGATCCGCAAACCATTTGGGCCGGGGGGCGTTGCGGTCCCGGTCATCGGGCAAGGCACGTGGGATATTCCCGAAAGCGGCCACCGCCGCGCGGAAGCGATCCGCGCGCTGCGTTACGGGATCGAGCTCGGGATGACGCACATCGATACCGCCGAGATGTATGGCGCCGGCGCCGCCGAGGAAATTGTCGGCGAGGCCGTGGAGCGCGTGCCGCGTGAATCGCTGTTCATTACGAGCAAAGTGCTGCCCGAGAACGCCACGTATAAAGGAACGATCGCGGCATGCGAACGTACGCTGCGGCGCCTTCGCACGTCGTACGTCGACCTGTATCTCTTGCACTGGCCCGGGTCGCATCCGATCGCCGAGACGATGCGCGGTCTGGAGGAGCTGGCGGGCAAAGGGATGGCGCGGCACATCGGCGTCAGCAACTTCGACGTGGACGAACTTCGCGAAGCGCAAGCCCAGTTGCATACGGCAAAGATCGCCGCGAATGAAATCTATTACAGCCCGGTGGAGCGGGGACCGGAAGCACGGCTGATTCCGTATTGCCGTTCGCAGCGCATTGCCGTCATCGGCTATACGCCGTTTGGACGTGGACGCGTATTGCGCAAGGGCTCGCGCGGCGAGGCCGTACTGCGAAGTATTGCCGAGAAGCACGGCAAGACGCCCCGGCAGGTCGTGCTCAACTTCTTAACGCGCGATGCGGATCTGTTTGCGATACCGAAGGCGTCGAACGTCGCGCACGTCGAGGAAAACGCCGGCGCCGCGGGTTGGAAATTGGATGGGGAAGATCTGGCGCGGATCGACGCGGAGTTTCCCGTTAGAGAAGGTCCACTTGCCAGCATTTGACGCCGCCGCAATCAAATCTCTGGCGCGCGAAAAGGCAATGAGCCTTGGCGCGAGCGACGTTCGCGTGACTTCGGCCGGCGAAACGCATGGGGTGCAGCAAGCCCTTAGCGAATCGTTCACGCGCGGCGATCTGGCGACGTGGCCATACGACGCAGCATACGCGGCCAAGGCCGCGGACCCATCGCGTATTCTGGAAGGCGCACGCAGCGTGATCTGTATCGCCGTTCCCTACGCCGCGGACGCGGCGGAGCCGCTGCCGCTGCAGGGCCGCGTTTCGAATTACGTCGGCTCCGGTGATTACCACGCGCGCGTTAAACAGCTCTTGCTCGACGTCGCAAGCGGTATCGACGCCGCAGCCGGTTCGAGCGTCACCGCCGTCGCGTGCGATACCAAACCGATCGCGGAGCGCGCATTCGCAGCCCGCGCCGGTTTAGGATGGATCGGAAAGCACACCAACCTGATCTCCCCGGTTTCAGGTTCTTTTGTGTTTCTCGGCGAGATCGTGACAACGCTCGAACTGCCGCCCGATCAGCCGCTGCGAAAGACGTGCGGCTCGTGCACTCGCTGTATCCCGGCGTGTCCGACGGGTGCGCTGCGCGGCGACTATACGATCGACGCCACGCGCTGCATTGCGGATCTCACCCAGCGAACCGACGCAATTCCGCGCGCGATGCGCCCACTGATCGGCACGTGGGTGTGGGGCTGCGATATCTGCCAATTAGTTTGCCCGCCAAATAGTGTCATGATAAGTACTGGTATCGTGGTGAGTGAAGGGCGTCCCCCGAAAGAAACCTCGACGCCCGAACTCGTCGAGTTATTGCAGTTGCGCAGCAGCGCTTTTAAGCGGAAGTATGCGCGCAGCGCAATGGGTTGGCGCGGCGGCGCCGTGTTGCGGCGTAATGCCGCCGTAGCGTTGGGCAACTCGCTCGATCGCGCGGCTGTGCCGCCGCTTGCCGAAGCATTGCGTGACGATCCGCATCCGCTCGTTCGCAGCCACAGCGCGTGGGCGCTTGGACGCATCGGCTCGCCGCAAGCGGTTTCGGCTTTGAAGCAGCATTTACGAATCGAGCGTGACCGCGACGTTCGCGCTGAAATCGATGCGGCGCTGGAACCGTACGCAGCCGGGCGGCGTTAGAACGTGCATGCGCACTCACAGACATTTTATCCGCGCCGTCGCGGCTGCCGCTCTCTTGCTGACGCTCAGCCCGGTCGCACAAGCATCGGCGAATTCGGACCAGGTGCTCGCGCGCCTGATTTCAGCCAACGCCGGCTTACGCAGCTTTACGGCAAACGTCAGCGCCGACGTCCAGATGCATTCGTTCCCGTACTTGAGTGCAAATCTCAGCGGCATCTACTATCACAAAGAGCCGAGCAAGGATAGAGTCGTCTTTACGAGCGGGCTGCCGTTAATTGCCAAGCAGTTCAGCAACGTTTATCCGCACGTTGAGAGTCCCGCGCGCTGGCACGACGTGTACGACATCTCGGTCGAACGCGACGACGGCACGTACACGACGTTCAAACTCGTCCCGCGCTCGCCTGGCCGCATCGATCACATCGACGCCAAGGTCGGCGACAAATCCGGCGAGCTGGCTCAGCTGCGTTGGAACTATTCGGGTGGGGGCTACGCGACCCTCAACCAGACGTATGGCAAGGTCGGCGCGTTTCGCCTGGTGACGCGGGAGACCGGCCATTTCGAAGATCCCAACTACAATGCCGACCTGTCGTCAACGTTCAGTAACTTCAAAGTCAACGTCGCGATCCCGGACTCGGTTTTCAGTAGCTAATTTCGACCGGCCCGGATAGCCCGTCCCGGAAAGCACGGCAAAATGACGTCCATATCATTTTGCCGTTTGGCTGCTTTTTCTCGAGAACAGAGTTTTGAAACGGCCATCCATGGCCGGCTCGAAAAAGCTGACATTTCCGAGCCGGGCTATCCGCTCCAGTCGAAGAGTCTCCTGAAGTCGAGGGTCCCGGAGCGTCACGCTGAATCAGAGGTTGTGGCCCTGACGACCATCGATCTCACTCGCGCGCCATTGGCCGATCAATTCAACCGGCCCATTACGTATTTGCGCATTTCCGTGACGGACAAGTGCAACTTGCGTTGCGTGTACTGCATGCCCGAGCGCGGTTTGGATTGGCTACCCAAAGACGAGATCCTGACCTACGAAGAGATCGCGAAGCTTGTAGAAGCCGCCGCGTCGGCCGGCGTGCGCAGCGTGCGGCTCTCGGGCGGCGAGCCGCTGATCCGCCGCGATCTGCACCGGCTGGTTTCGGCGATTAGCGCCATCGACGGAATCGAGGATATCTCGCTTTCGACCAACGCGCTGCTGCTGGCCGAACAGATCGCGCAGCTGAAAGCCGCCGGGTTAAACCGCGTCAATGTCTCGCTCGATACGCTCCGCGCGGATCTCTTCGAAACAATCGCCCGGCGGCCGGGTTTGGATCGCGTGCTCGCCGGAATCGATGCGGCCATCGAGGCGGGCTTGGAACCCGTGAAGATTAACGTCGTCGTCATGCGCGGACAGAACGACGATGAGATCGCGGAGTTCGCGCAATGGACAAGGCGGCAACCGGTTTTCGTGCGTTTTATCGAAGTGATGCCCGTGCATGAAAACGTCGGCTTGCAGCGCGACGCCTACGTAAGCAGCGATGAGATCCTCGATCGCGTAAAAGCGATCGGCGATCTCCGGCCCTCGATTGGTCCCGGCGGAAACGGTCCGGCGCGCTACTTCGCATTCGATGGAGCGCCGGGAGCGGTTGGCGTGATTAGTCCGCTTTCGCACGACTACTGCGAGCGCTGCAACCGGGTGCGCTTAACGGCGGACGGCCATCTGCGCCTCTGCCTCTTCGGCGATCAAGACGTCGACCTGCGGACGCCACTGCGCGCGGGAAAATCAACCGAAGGCCTTGCGGAGATCTTGCGCTCGGCCATGCTCATCAAGCCCGAGCGTCACCATCTAAGGCTGGGCGAGACGTCCTCGCGGATGCGCGCCTTCTCAGAGATCGGCGGCTAGTTAAGGCAGAAGAGCAGCCGCTTCTCGCACGATGTAGGAGATCGCGCCCCCGTTCCAATTGAATACCGTAAAGTGATTTGCTCCGGGCACAAAGTCGAACTCGGCGTCGCTTCCCAGTTGGGCTAGTTCGCTGCGAAGCAGCGCGACGGGTTCGTTCAAATGAAATTGATCTGCAGTTCCTACGATGATGTGAAGCTTGCCGCGCAACTGTGGAGCAAGTGTGCTCCAATGCGCGCGCAGGAGCCCGGCGATATCGTAGTGCTCTTCCCAATAGCGTGCTACGGCGGGATCGATGACGCCAGTGCGGCGATCGAAGAGCGGCGTGGGTTTTCCGTCTGCTCCGCGGGGGCTGAAGACCGCATCGAAAGATTCGAATTGCCTGCGCTCCCACCCGCGCCCAACGACAAAGTCGCGGAGTGATTGCCGGTCCAGCTCATACTCATGTCCGGCCGCATCCTTGAAAAAGTTTTGTGGCGGCACAGCGGTGATATCGGGACCGACAAAATTATGAAAGTCTACGGGATCGGGCGAAATGGACCATTCGGCGCCAAACAGATCCGGATAGGTCATTTGCAACCACAGCGCGGACCATCCGCCGGATGAGTGGCCGCCGACAAAGCGAGTTTGCGGCGTGTCGATCGCGTGAAAATAGGATTCAGTTAAGGGGATGAATTCCGTGGTGAGCGCCGCGCCCCAGGGGCCGTTATTGGCCGAATCCGCAAACTCTTGATGCCCGCCGTTGAACATTCCGTCGAGAAAGATGACGATGAACTCGCGGTGCAGGCGGCGCATCGGCTCTTGCCACGCCGCCTCGCCCGCATAATCGATTTGGCCGGTTCCATCAAATCCCTGAATCCAATAAAAGACCGGATACCGCTTCTGCGGCTCCTTGTAATAGGAGTCGGGAAGCAGAATGTGCGCGTCTAGGGTGATGGGCCTCCCCCAGAACCGCGTGAGCGTTGGGCTGGGCATCGACGCGCTCAGGTATTGCGGATCGCGCGCGGATGCGGCGCCGAAGCCGGCTAAGAGGAAAAACAGCGTCAAGGCGGCCCGGTGTGCCAAGTGTGAATCTTGGGCTGCCGCCGCGCCAGTCCTCCGCAGCGGATTGAAAAGGCCCGGTCACAGCGTATCGAATCCATGCGTTATCAGCAAAAGGGGGCCCTGAGCATGGAACAGGTCTACCTCGTCACCGGCATGTCGGCCGCGCAAAACCGAGTCGAAGCGCTCGTTCGCGAGCACCAGACCAAGCTCGCGCGGTACGTGCGCCGGATGGTCGGAGATGCCGACGTCGCGCTGGATATCACACAAGACGTGTTCTTCAGCGCGTATCGCACGCTCCAACGTGAGCCCGAACGTCCGTTAACGGCGGGCTGGCTCTACAAGACCGCGACGAATACGGCCATTTCGTTCCTGCGCAGAAAAAAGATCCTGCGCTTCATGTCCCTGGATCGGGAGCACGACGTGCGCTCGCTTCGCATCGACGAACGCAGCGCGGCGTCGATCGATTTGCAAGCGGCTATGCGCCGTCTGCCGGCGGAACAAGCCGCCGCGATCATGTTGACGAGCTACGCCGGGTATTCGTCGCAGGAAGCTGCCGCGATCCTGGGGACCAGCGCGGATGCGATCCGCCAGCGCGTTTGCCGCGCGCTGAGAACGATGCGCGCCGTGATGACGGAGTCTGTTTGAGGGAGAGTTTGCTACACAAGGACATCGAATCTCTGGCGGGCGCGATTGCGCTCGGGGAGGCTACCGACGCGGATCGCCGCGCGTATCGCGAGCACATCGCAAGCTGCGCGCAGTGTTTGAACGAGCTCGGTGGCGAGCACGAGCTTGCGCGCACGAACGCGATCGTGGGCGAAGCTCGCGACGCCGAGGTTTGGGATCCGCAACTCGGCAACGTCCTGCGCAGACGGTCGCGCGGACTCTCACCGGTCGTGCGCTTTGCGGCGGCCTTCGCGATAACGTTCGGAGTGGCGGCGTCAGCGCTTCATTATTTTTCCCTGCCCGCGCGCACGGCGCCGGTTTCGGCCGCGTCTTACGTCCCGGCATCGGGGGCAGTCAAACACGGCACGGTTCCGCCGGCGGCACAGACGCAGCAGCGCCGGCTCACCGTCTATCACAACGTCGTGCAGATGGCGCGCGCGCCGGTCGCGCAGGTCGAAGCTCGATCGCCGGCGGCGCAGCCGTTTGCAAAGACGCCCGAGATTGCCGCGGTTACGGTGTATCCGCAGACTGCGCCGCGCAGCAAAACTCCAGCGAGCGTTCCCGTTTGGCGTGATCCGGTCTGGCGTACCGTCGCCCGGATGACCACAACGTCGCTTAGCGAAACGTCGCCGCAGCGCGTTAGCAGCGCCGAGATGCTGCAGCTGCGGTCGGCCGGCCGTTCTTTAACGAACGAAGCGGCTCCGCTCGGCGGCGAAACGGCGATTAACCCGCAGCCGCCGATGATCGCCTACGCCGAAGGCGCAGAAGGCACGACCGCATTCGAAGTCCTGATCGACGAGCGCGGGATGCCCACGAAGTGCGTCATCACCAAGCCCGCAGGCTACCGCTTTCTGGATGAAGCGGTCTGCAAAGCCGCGATGAAGGCACGTTACTCGCCAAAGACGCTCGACGGGCGCCCCGTTCCAGGCTTGTATCGCGATGCGTTCACGTTTCGCGTGAGCTCCAACGAGAGTGACGGGCTGCCGAAACCTATTCACTAGACCGGGAGAACCGCCGCCCATAGCAAAACGCGTGCCATGCGGTTTCGCTGTGCGCGCGTCGCGCTCGCTCTTGTAACAGCCCTCGCGCTGCCCGGGTGCGCCGGCGGCGGCGCTGCAAAAACACGCACAACCGGCGCGCAGGCCGAGGTGCCCGTGAACGCCGGCCGCGGCCGGTCGATCTACCTCGCGCAGTGCTCGGCATGTCACGGACGCGACGGAACCGGCGGTCAAATCGGCCCTCAGCTGCGCAACGAGCACTTGAAGCGCACGTTTGCGCAAGTGCGTGATATCGTGCTGGATCCCGAACCTCCGATGCCCAAACTCTTTCCGGTCCGCATGAGCGGCGCAGACGTGCGCGACGTTTCAGCCTACGTAGAAACCCTTTGATGCCGGTCGCGATCTATCGCTTTGCGCGCGATCTCCGCTTGGAAGATCACGCGGGGTTGAGCGCGGCGTCGGCGCACGGCGATATCGCACCGGCGCTGATCGTAGATCGCGAACTCGAAGAGCGGCTGCGTTGTTCTCCGCGGCGCGCGGCATTTTTTTGCGGAGCTGTCGCGGCTTTGGACGCCGCGCTGCGCGAGCGCGGGTCGGCTCTCATCGTGCGGCGCGGCGAAGCACCTGCCGAGCTCGTGCGTTTGGCTGGAGAGCTCGAAGCGCCGGCGGTTGTGTGGAGCGCGAGCTACGATCGCGCCGGTATCGCCGCCGACGCGGATCTGCAGGCGGCGGTAGAAGAGCGCGGTGCGCGCGCTATCGCGGTGCATGATGCGCCCGCAATTCCGCCTGAGGAAAGCACGGCCGCCCGTAGTTCGGCCGGCGATGGTTACCGAGCTTTCGCCCCTTACTACGACGTTTGGCGCGACCTCGAGCCCGGCTCCTACGAGGCTCCGTTACTCCTATCGTTCATTCCGGCCGGCTTGCGCAGCGAGGCGCTTCCGGCGCCGGCCGATTTCGGCAGCAGCGATCATGTCCCGGATGGCGGCGCTCCGCGTGCGCGCGAGAAACTCGAAACGTTCTTGCGGGGAACGGCGCTGCAGTACTCCTTTGCGATAAACGTTCCGGCCGACGATCTCACGTCGCACTTGAGCGCGGACCTCACGTTTGGAACGATAGCTGCTCGAACCGTCGTGCGCGAGACGCGGAACCGCATGGACGATCCATTCTTGCTCTCCGAGGAACGCGCATCGCTGCGGCTTTTTATCCGCGCGCTCGCGATGCGCGATTTTTTCCTGCAGCTCTCTTGGTACAATCCGGAAACGAGTGACACAGCCCTGCAAGAGAAGATGCGCGACTTTCCGTTTTTACAATCACATCCGCATTTGGAGGCGTGGTGCCAGGGCCGCACCGGGTTTCCCATCGTGGACGCCGGTATGCGCCAGTTGCGCGCGACGGGCTGGATGCATCCGCGCGTGCGCGCTATCGCCGCGTCGTTTCTGTGTTTTGATCTCGGGGTCGATTGGCGCGCCGGCATGGCCGAGTGGGACCGTTATTTGATTGAAGACGATCCGGCGCTCTCGGTGGGAAACTGGCAGTGGATAGCGGGAGTCGGCGCTGACTTGGCGGCGTATCCGCGGATCTACAATCCATATAAACAGGCGCGGCGCTTCGATCCGGGCGGATCGTACACGCGCAAGTGGATTTCGGAACTGGCGCACGGACCCGCCCGCGGATTGAGCGAGACGCAGCAAGGTTCGGCGCAAATCGAGCTTCCGCTGGGCGGTGCCGAACGCTACCCACGGCCCGTGATCGATCACGACCGCGCCGCGCGCGATTTCCTCGCGCGCTATCAGGAGTTCGTTACGCCGGCAGGCGGTCGTCGATCCAGTCGGTGATGACGGGGACGCGCACGTCATCTCCGTGCCATGCTTTGATGCCGTAAATGACGCTCATCACGACGAAGATCGGAATCATGAGAGCGAGGATGACTCCGGCGCTGAACCCGAGGATCGGGATTCCGGACATGAGCGTGAGGATGCCCCACAGTCCGACCATTCCAACGTTGAAACCCAACGCCTGATACGCGTGCTTGCGCAGCCGGCGCGATTGCTTGCGGTCGAATAACGATATGAGCGCCAGCGGCCACAACGGATAACCCAAGGCGACGAGCGCTCGCAATTCGCCGGGATCCGAAGGCTCCGCGACGGTGGCGCGAGCTTGCGGCGCGGGCTGCTGCTGGGCCGCCCTCCACCATTGCTGCGAGCGCGGCGGAACCTGGCCGGCGACCGATTTGTGCTGCGCGTTGGCCGAGTCGATCTTGGCGGCAAGGCGGCAACTCGGGCACGTGCCGGCTTGATCGCGGCACGTAGCGCAAACGGCCTTGCTGCAGTCCGAGCAGCGTGCGATTGACGGAACGTTAGCGTGAAAATAACAGTCCACTTTTTAGCCCTCAGACGAGTTCTTTCGTTTTCATCTACTCCTCATGGACACTAGAGGTTTCGTCCCGCCGGGGCCGCAAGGCAATCGCAAATGACGCGCCAACGCACGCTCGCGCGCCTAGCATCGGACGCTCGGCCCCATCTTCCCAGCATCGTCACCGCCATCGCTCTGGGCACGATTGGCGGCCTACTGGCATTGGTGCCGGCGCTGGGGCTGAGCCGCCTGCTCAACAACGTCGTCATAGCTCGGCCGCCCAACCTGCACGAGCTCTACATCGTGCTGGCGATCGTCTGGGCTTCGCTGATCGTGGCCGCGCTCACAAATTACGGTTCGAGTTATCTGCTGGCTTCGAGCGGCCAGTCGCTCATCGCGCGCTTGCGCGTGCGCCTATTCTCGCGATTGCTGCACTTGCCGCTTGGCGAATTCGATAAGTGGCGCCCCGGCGAATTGATCTCGCGCTTCAGTACCGACATGCAGATGATGACCGATGCGGTCACCATCTCGCTGCCGCAACTGATTACGACGTCGGTCACGTTTTTGTCGTCGTTCGCGTACATGCTCTATTTGGATTGGCTGCTGACGTGCTCGCTGATCGTCATCGCCCCGCTCGTTTCGCTTGCCGTTTCGCGGTTTCAGCGCCTCATATCGAATGCAACCACGCGGTCCCAGGAGCGCATCGCCGATTTATCCGCGAACTTGACCGAAGTGCTCGGCAGTCAGCGCGTGATCAAAGCCTTCGGCCGGGAGAATTACGAAACGGGCCGTTTTTCGCGCCGGAACGTCGAGTACTTCGAAACCTACATGAAATTGACGCAGTTCATCCAGACGCAGCCGGTCGTGATCTCGGCGTTTATCTCCACCGCGGCTGCGGTCATCATCTGGCTTTCGATCCGGGAGGTCGTGTTGGGCCGGCTGAACGTCGGCAATCTTTTTGCTTATTGGATGCTCCTCGTCAACTTGGTGAACCCGATGAATCGTTTTGCCGCGTTTACCGGAGAGATCAGCAAAGCGGTTGTCGGCTCGGGGCGCGTCTACGAGCTGCTGGATTTGCCGGTCGAGCGTGCCGACAAGCCCGGTGCGCTTGCAATGCCGGAAGTCCGCGGACGGATTCAGTTCGAGAACGTCGATTTCGCCTACGAACCTGGCGCCCCGGTGTTGCAAAACTTCAACGCCACAATTGAGAAGGGTGAAATCATCGCGCTGGTCGGTCCCTCGGGAGCCGGCAAGACGACGATCGTCAATCTCGTGCCGCGTTTTTACGAACCGCAAGCGGGACGAATTACTCTCGATGGCGCCGATCTCGCAAACGTGCGGTTACGCGATCTGCGCGACGCGATCGCTATCGTGCCGCAAGAGGCACAGCTTTTTCGCGGCAGCATTGCCGACAACATCCGTTACGGCCGTTTAGATGCGACCGACGAAGAAGTGCTGGCAGCGGCACGCGAGGCGAACGTCGATGAATTCGCCGGTGGTTTTCCCGACGGTTATGCGACCGAGGTCGGCGAGCGCGGCGCGCGGCTCTCGGGCGGTCAGCGTCAGCGCGTCTCTATCGCTCGCGCCATTCTGCGGGATCCGCGCATCCTTATATTAGATGAAGCGACCAGTGCGCTCGACAGCCATTCGGAGGCGCTCATCGAAAGTGCGCTCGACCAACTGCTCGCCGGCCGGACGACGCTCATCATCGCGCACCGTCTCTCGACGATCCGGCGCGCGAACACCATCCTGTATATCGAAGCAGGCCGCGTGATCGAAATGGGGTCGCACGAATCGCTGTTGGCGCGCGGCGGCGCCTACGCCCGCCTGCACGCCACGCAGTTCGCTTGAAGTTTTCCCGGCCCGGACTTCTCTGGGCTCTCGCGGCGCTGACGATTCATCTCGCGGGGAATGCCCATTATGGTTTTTTCCGCGATGAGCTGTATTTCATCATCTGCGGCCGCCATCCGGCCCTCGGGTACGTCGACCAGCCACCGCTGACGCCGTTGCTGGCGGGGCTTTCGCAATCATTTGGAGTCTCGTTATTTGCGCTGCGCGCCGTTTCGGCCATCTGCGCCGCTATCGCCACTTATACGGCGTGCGTCCTAACCGCGGAGCTCGAGGGCGGCATCTTCGCACAGTGCGTCGCGGGATTGGTGATGATTTTCGCGCCCGAAATGATGGCGTTCGGATTCCGGCTCTCGCCCGATACGATCGAACTCTGGACCTGGCCGCTGATCGCCCTCTGGACGCTCCGCTTAACGCGGGGCGCGGATCCGCGCTGGTGGCTCGCCGTCGGCGCCGTAACGGCAATCGCGGCTTTGGGCAAATACACGGTGGCTTTTTTCATCGTGGCCCTCCTTGCGGGAATGATCTGTACGCCCGCGAGGCGCGCATTGCAGACTCCGTGGTTCGCGGCCGGCGCGTTGCTGGCGGCGATCTTCGTCGCCCCCAACTTCCTGTGGCAAGCGCACAACGGATATCCGATGCTGCAACTGCTGGAAAACGATTACGGAAAATTCGTGCTCGAGAATCCGCCTTTTCCGCTGCAGCAAATCGTGATCATGAGTCCCTTGCTTTCGGTCGTATGGCTCACAGGCGTGGTTTGGCTGCTCTACCGGCGCGGCACGCGGTTTTTGGGAATCGCCTACCTGGCGCTGATCGCGATGATGTGGGCCTTGGACGCAAAGAGTTACTATCCGGGCCCGGTCTATCCGTACGTGATCGCGGCGGGCGCCGTGCCGATCGAACGGTGGACGTCGGCGCACCGTTTTTGGCGCATCGCAGTGGTGAACGCGATCTTGGCCTTCGCGATACCATCGACGCCGTTCGTGTTGCCCGTGCTGCCGCTCAAAACGTTTGTCGCATACCAGGGATCGCTCGGACGGTTTTTCCACCTGCGTTTCCACGTCGATCCCAACGCCGGCAATAACATTCCTATCCAGTACTATGCCGACATGACCGGTTGGCCGGAGCTTGCCGCAGCTGCCGCAAAAGTCTACTCCGGCTTACCGCCCCGCGAGCGAGCGCAAGCCGCGGTCTTTACGAACAATGCGGGTGAAGCCGCCGCGATCGACGTGTACGGCGTGCGCTATGGTTTGCCGCCGGCGATCAGCGGCAACAACAACTACTGGCTATGGGGACCGCGCGGCTTTACGGGAAACGTGCTGATCGACGTGCATGGAAATGCGCGCGACGACCGGCTTCGTTTCGACTCGGTGCGGCTTGCGGCAGTCTTCCGCAATCCGTACGCGATGCCGTACGAAAACAACGTGCCGATCTACATCTGTCGCGGAATTCACACGCCGCTTGGGCAGATCTGGCCGAAACTTCGCAACTACAGTTATGGTTTTGACCGGTTATGAACCATGGAGGGCCGGATGCTCGTACTCACCCGCAAACCTAACCAATCGATCGTGATCGGCGAGGACGTCCGAATCGTCGTGGTGTCGATCGAACGCGACCAGGTCAAGCTCGGTATTGAAGCGCCGCGCGATCTGACCGTGCACCGCGCCGAAGTCAGCGAGAAGATCAAGAAGAAAGGCTAGGCTGCCGGTTCGTAGTCGGGAGGCTGTTCGGGGAAGCTTGGCTCGGGCTGGCCGGGAACCGCAGGCGGGTCCGATGGCCCCCAGTCGGGGGAGGGCTGGGCCGGCGGCGGGAGCTGTTCGGGTTGGTCCGGTGGTGGGATGCTCGGCTGACCAGGCGGCTCCATGGGCGGACGGTACTCTGCAATCATCAGGAGCCTTTATTCCCATCGGCGCGGTGCCCATGATATAATCGCGCGGCTGTCCCCCACAGCACACTTCACCCGGCATGGAGGCCGGGTGCGATGGCCTCATCGCGACCGGCGCCAGGATGGCCGCGGGTCCGAGGTCAGAAAGGTTTCTTTCCCTTGTCCGTTATTTCGATGCGGGCGCTGCTCGAGGCCGGAGTCCACTTCGGCCATCAGACGCGGCGCTGGAATCCCAAGATGAAGCCGTACATCTTTCAAGAGCGTAACGGCATCTACATCATCAATCTCTCCCTCACAGTTCAAAAGCTGCGGCAAACGTACGACGCTGTGAAGCAGATGTCGCGCGATGGAAAAGTCGTGCTTTTCGTCGGTACCAAGAAGCAGGCCCAAGACGTCGTCCGCGAAGAGGCCGAACGTGCCGGCACCTATTACATCAACCAGCGTTGGCTGGGCGGCACGCTGACGAATTTCGCGACGATCCAAAAACGCATCTCGCGCTTGCGCGAGCTCGAAGGCATGAAACAACAGGGTGACTTCGAACGCCTTCCCAAAAAAGAAGTCGCGAAGCTGCAAGACGAGATGTCGAAGCTCGAGCGTTTCCTGGGCGGCATCAAAGATATGCACCGCCTGCCGGACGCGATCTTCATCGTCGATCCGAAGAAAGAGCGCATCGCCGTTCTCGAAGCGCGCAAACTGAAGATTCCGATTATCGCCGTGATCGATACGAACTGCGATCCCGACGAGATAGACTACCCGATTCCGGGCAACGACGACGCGATTCGCGCGGTCAAACTGATGGTCTCGAAGATCGCCGACGCGATCATCGAGGGCAAGACCGAGACCGAGAGCTCGCTCGAAGTCCCCGAAGACGGAGAAGCGAGTGTTGATTACACGGCGTACGAAGAGCCGGTCACGACCCTTGCGGATGCCGAAGCGGGGGCGACAGCTTGAGCGTGGCCTATCAACCGAAAGCAGACGAGATCAAGAAACTGCGCGAGTCCACGGACGCTCCGATGATGGACTGCAAGCGCGCGCTGGAAGAAGCGGCCGGCGACTTTGATAAAGCCCGCGAGGTCCTGCTGGCGCGCGGCGCCGCGCAAGCACAGAAGAAGGCCGAACGGGCCGCGAACGAAGGCTCGATCGCCAGTTATATTCATGCCGGCGGGAAAATCGGCGTTCTGGTTGAGGTGAATACCGAGACCGACTTCGTGGCGCGCAATCCGAAGTTCAGCGAGTTAACTCGCGATATCGCGATGCACGTCGCGGCGATGTCGCCGCTCTACGTCGACCGCGAAAGCGTACCGCCTGAAGTCGTCGAAGGGGTCCGGTCAGAGATGGCCGCCTCGGTTCCGGCGGGCAAACCGGCCGAGATTGCCCAGAAGATTGTCGAGGGCAAGCTGAACAAATGGTTCGAAGAGCACTGCCTGCTCGATCAGCCGTTCGTCAGGGACGACACGATGAGCGTAGGCGATCTGATCAACCGCACGGTCGGCGTACTGGGAGAAAAAATCAAAGTGCGGCGGTTCGTGAAGTACGCGCTCGGGGACCGGTGAGACGGTGAGCGCCGTACAGCCCAGATTTCGCCGCGTCCTGCTCAAGATCTCCGGTGAAGCCTTCGCGGGCAAAGAGACGGGAGTCGACGTTGCCACCACCGACGCGATGGCTAAGCAAATCGCCGACGTGAGTCGCGACGGCGTCTCGGTCGCCATCGTCGTCGGCGGCGGAAACATCTGGCGCGGAAAAATTCACGAAGAAGCCGGCATGGATCGCGCGACCGCAGACTATATGGGCATGCTCGCAACGGTCATCAACGCGCTCGCGCTGCAAGACTCGCTCGAACGCATGGGCACTCCCTCACGCGTCCAGACTGCCATTTCGATGCATCAGATCGCCGAGCCGTATATCCGCCGCCGCGCGATCCGTCACTTGGAAAAAGGACGCGTCGTCATTTTTGCCGGCGGAACCGGCAATCCGTATTTCACGACCGACACGACCGCGGCGCTGCGCGCGGTCGAGGTCAACGCCGAGGCGCTGCTCAAAGCCACACGCGTTGACGGCGTCTACAGCGCGGATCCGAAAAAAGATCCGACCGCGACGCGGTTCGATCGACTGCCATACCTCGAGGTGCTGCAACGCGGCCTGGAAGTCATGGACAACACGGCGCTGACGTTGTGCATGGACAATAATCTTCCGATCATCGTTTTCGATATGGCCGTGCCCGGCAATATCCGCCGCGTCATTCTGGGTGAGTCGATCGGCACCGTCGTGGGCAAGCCCGGGCCGACGCTGGCCGGAACGGTACGTGCCTAATGGCGGACAGCTTTAAGGAAGCCGAAGGCAAGATGACCAAGTGCGTCGATGCGACGCGCAGCGAATTTGCGGCGATCCGCACCGGACGCGCGACGCCCGCGCTGCTCGACCGGATCCAGGTCGAAGCGTACGGCACGTCCGTTCCGCTCAAGCAAGTGGCGACGGTGAGCGCGCCCGATCCGCGCTCGCTGATGATCGCCGCCTTCGACCGCAACACGGTCGGCGATATCCGCAAGGCGATCGAGAAAAGCGATCTCGGGCTGAGTCCGAACGTCGACGGCGGCTCCATCCGTCTCTCGATTCCGCCGCTGAACGAAGAGCGCCGCAAAGACCTCGTGAAAATCGTCAAGAAAAAGGGCGAGGACGGCAAGATTGCGGTTCGCAACGTGCGCCATAAAGTCCACGACGACTTACGCACGCAGCTCAAAGATCACGATATCACCGAAGACGACAACAAGCGTATGCAGGACCAACTGCAAAAAATGACCGACCGCTTCATTAAAGAGATCGATCAGTTGGTGACTGCCAAAGAAAAAGAAATCATGGAGGTATAGCTCCTGCTTGACGAGCTGGTCCTGATGCCCGAGGTGCAGGCGCGGCGCCGGCTGCGCGGCCGCATCCGCGCGCTTTCGGTTCTGGCGCCGGTCGGCTCGTTCGCCGGGAAGGGCACGCTGCGCGTCTTGCGTGTGCTGGCTCAGGATGGAGCCGGCGACGATGCGCGGCTCGAACTGATGTGCGGTTACGAATCCTACGAGAGGGTCAATTAAGTGGCGCGCGTGCTGCCCGCGACCCAAGATCAGCTCGATCTGGGCAAGCTCCCCAAGCACGTTGCGATCATCATGGACGGCAACCGGCGCTGGGCAAAGCATCGCGGCATGCCGGCGATCGAGGGACACCGGCGCGGAATGCTCGCGTTGCGCGAAGTGACGCGCGCCTGCAGTGATTTTGGCATCCCCATTCTGACAGTCTACGGATTTTCAACAGAAAACTGGCGCCGCGACTCGACCGAAATTTCGCTGCTGCTTGATCTCTGCGTCTATTTCGCGCAAAACGAACTCGTCGAACTGAGCCGAAACAACGTGCGGGTCAACGTGATCGGGGCCTATCGCGCGCTTCCGCCGGCTTCACGCGACGCGCTCGACCGTCTGATGGAACGCACGGCTGCCAATACAGGCTTGTTGCTGAACCTCGCGGTCAACTACAGCGCGCGGGCCGAGCTGCAGCGTGCCGTCGCGCGGATCGCGGGCGACGTTGCGGCGGGCAAACTGCGTGCCGACGAGATCGACGAAGCGAAAATTTCTTCCTATCTCTATACCGCCGACCAGCCGGATCCTGACATGCTGATCCGCCCCGGCGGCGAGCACCGGCTCTCGAATTTTCTGCTGTACCAGGTCGCCTACACAGAATTGGTGATGAGCGAAGTCTATTGGCCCGATTTCGGAAGGGACGAATTCGTACGGACGCTGCTTGAGTTTCAGAAGCGGCAACGCCGCTTCGGCGGAGCGTGAACGCCGTCCGGCCGGTGAGCGCAGCGCCGGCCAACCCCTTGACGACGCGCCGAGTGCTGGTCGGAATCGCTCTCGCGGTTGTCGGACTCGGCTCGGTCTTCATTCCGGTGGCTTTTTACATCGTGATCTTGGCCGTCGGCGCCATCAGTGTCTACGAGCTCGCGCGGCTGTGTGAAATCAAAGGGCAGCCGCTCGAATATCAAGTTGCGGTTCCGGGCGTCCTGATCTACATTCTGCTGAGCATTTTCAAGCTGCTGCCGCACTGGGAGGGCGCGCTGCTCGCGTCGGTCGTGCTGGTCGCTTTTTGGCTTGGCATGTACGGAGAGCAGAAGGGTTACTTCGCGCGCACCGCTTACACGCTGCTCGCCGTTCTTTACATCGGCAAGTTGCTGACGTATTTCATTTTTATCCGGCAAGTACCACGCATGGGATTGGATTGGACGCTCTTCGTCATCGTGTTGATCGCGCTGACCGATATTTTGGCGATGATTGTCGGGTCGCTGATCGGCCGCACGCCGCTCACAAAGATTTCTCCGAAGAAAACCGTCGAAGGCGCGGCCGGTGCGCTCGTACTCGTGACCGCGATCGGCGCGCTGCTGGGCACGAGCCCGTATCTTGGAATGCTGTGGTGGCAGGGCGCCGCCCTTGGGGCCGCGGCCTGTATCGCCGCGCAGGCCGGCGACTTGGTCGAATCCGCGCTCAAACGCGACGCCGGCGTGAAAGATAGCGGAACGGTCATTCAGGGCCACGGCGGCGTGCTGGACCGGTTCGATTCATACTTGTTCGGCGGCATGGCGTTTTACGCAACGCTGCACGTCATTGGACTGCTCCCCTTTGCCTAAGCGCATCGCCATTCTGGGAAGCACCGGCTCGATCGGAACGCAGGCGCTCGACGTTATCTCGCGCCATCCCGGCCGTTTCACCGTGTGCGGACTTGCGGCCGGAAAACAGATCGATAAATTGCGCGAACAGACGGAACAGTTCGGCGTAAAGATCGCGGCAACGGCGCAAGACGGTCAGGCTGGACTCCTCCGCGTGGCAATGGAGTCTAAGCCCGACGTGCTGCTGGCCGCTACAGACGGTTTCGTTTCTTTCGATGCGGTCTTTGCCGCAGTCGAGCGCGGGATCGACATCGCTATCGCCAACAAAGAACTGATCGTCGCGGCCGGCGACCTGCTGATGGCCGCGGCCGCGAAATCGGGATCGCAGATCGTGCCGGTGGATTCCGAACACTCCGCAATTTTCCAGTGTCTGGTCGGCGAAAGCCGCGACCGCGTTCACGCGATCGTTTTGACTGCGTCCGGCGGCCCGTTCTGGCGAAATACGAAGGATGAGATCCGGAATGCTTCAATCGAAGCAGCGCTCGCTCATCCGACCTGGCACATGGGGGTCAAGAATACGGTCGACTCGGCCACCATGATGAACAAAGGGCTCGAAGTGATCGAGGCAAGCCGGCTCTTCGGTTTTCCCGGCGAGCGGATCGGCATACTCGTGCATCCCCAGTCAATCGCGCACGGCATCGTGATTTTCAGCGACGGCAACGTGAAGATCCAAGCTGCCGCGCCCGACATGCGCTTACCCATTGGATATGCTTTAGCGTATCCGGATCGTCTCACTGATGTGCAGCACAGCATATCCAATGGGGCCCCCAGCCCCCCTTCGGCATTCTTCGATCCGCTCCAAGCGATCGGCGCCCATCCGGAGGCGGCGGCCCTTCGTTACGATTTCGAACGGCCCGACCCGGAGCGGTTTCCGTGCGTGGCCTTGGCATACGAAGCGCTGGCGCAGGGCGGAACGATGCCGGCCGTCCTTTCAGCCGCAAACGAAATTGCCGTCCGCGCGTTTGTAGAAGGTGAAGTCGGCTTGGGGGCGATCCCGGAAATCATCGCCGAAGCGCTCTCTTCGGCATCGGCGGACGACGTGAGTCTTGCGACGCTGCGGCAAGCCGACGCGCAGGCTCGGAAAGACGCGCATGCCGCGGTCAACGCGGCGCGCCGCGTAAAGGTGTCGATCGAGTGATGATGCTGGCGGCAATTACTCTCACGAGCGTTGCGAAAATTGCGCTGTTCCTATTCGTACTCTCGCTTCTCGTCGTGCTGCATGAGTATGGGCATTTCATCTTGGCGCGCTTGAGCAACGTGCGCGTGCTCGAGTTTTCGGTCGGCTTCGGTCCGAAGCTCGCCGGTTGGACCAGTAAGCGCAGCGGCACGGCGTATTCGTTCCGGGCCTTACCGCTCGGCGGCTACTGCGCGATGCACGGCGAGGACAATAAAACCTCCGAGGCCGAGTTGCAGCGCGATTTTCGTCAGGAAGCTCCCGTTTACGACGAAGATAACTTTCAAGCGAAGAAGCCCTGGACCCGGCTCGCGATTATCGCGGCCGGCCCGGTTGCAAATTTCATTTTATGCCTGGCAATTCTGTTCATCGGCGCCGTGGCTTTCGGCGTGCGCAGCGACAAGGTTCAGCCGCGCATCGGGCCGCTCACGCCGAATTACCCGGCGCAAAAAGCAGGCATGCGCGCGGGCGACCGTATCGTTGCGCTCAACGGTATCGTTGTCTCGGGCGGCGACTCGCTCATCAACACCATCCACGCGTCGCTCGGCCTGAATCTGCGCGTCACTTTCGATCATAACGGCGAGCAACGCACGGTAGCGGTCAGGCCGATCCGCTGCCCGGCTCCTCAGCAGAACCAGGGATGCCTGGGCTTTTCTCCGGTCGCGGTGTTCGAACGGGTCGGATTGGGACAAGCCACGCAGTCGGCGTTGCAAGACTTCGTTTTGATCGGACGCCAAACGTTCGGCAGCCTCGCGCTGCTGGTAAGCCATCCGCAGACCTACGCGCCTCAACTGAGCGGCGCCGTCGGTATGGGCCGCGCGGCGATGTCCATTCAGGACTTCGGATGGGGTCCGTACTTCTTTTTTGCCGCGCTCATCTCGTTTGCGCTCGGGCTCTTCAACCTGCTTCCGCTCCCGGCGCTGGACGGCGGAAGGGCGGCCTTCATCCTCGCGGAGTTGATACGCGGAAAACCTGTCGATCCGGAGAAAGAAGCCATCGTGCACATCACGGGCTTCGCCGTGCTGATCGCACTCATGCTCGTCATCAATTTTTATAACGTCGTGCAAATCTATCAGGGAAAAGGGCCGTTTTGATTCGGATCCGCCGGAAAAGCAAACCGGTTTTCTTGCAAAACAAGACCGGGAAGGACGACGCCAAATCCGTTTGGATTGGCGGCGACCATCCCATTGTCGTGCAAACGATGACGACGACCGACACCGGTGACGCCGACGCGACGCTTGCTCAGATCTATGGCTTAGCGATGGAAGGCGCCGAGGTCGTGCGCGTTACCGTCAAGGATGCGCCCGACGCCGCCGCCATGCCCGCCATCGTGCACCGTTCGCCGGTGCCGATCGTTGCCGATATTCATTTCGATCACCGCATGGCGCTGGCAGCGATCGAAGCCGGTGTCGCCAAACTGCGTCTCAATCCGGGCAACATACGCGACTACAATAAGACCAAAGAGGTTGTCCAGGCTGCCAAAGCGCGTGGAATTCCGATTCGCATCGGCGTGAACATGGGTTCGCTCGCGCCCGATCTCGAGAAGACGCTCGGACATACGCCCGAAGCGATGGTCGAGTCGGCGATGCGGCACGTTCAGATTTTGGAAGATCTGGATCACAAAGATATCGTGATTTCGCTCAAGGCCCATGACGTGATGTCTACGGTGGCCGCCTATCGCTTCATGGACAAACGCCTGCGCGAGCGCGACACTCCGTATGCGCTGCATTTGGGCATCACCGAAGCCGGGCTGCTGCGCGACGGCACGATCAAATCATCGGTCGGATTAGGGATTCTGCTGTTCGAAGGCATCGGCGACACGATCCGCATTTCGCTGGCGGCCGATCCGCTTGAAGAAGTGCCGGCATGCTGGAGCCTGCTCAAAGCGCTGGGCTTGCGCGAAAAAGGGTTTGAGATTACCGCGTGTCCGTCGTGCGGCCGCGCCGAGATTAGCGTGTTGGAGCTCGGCGAGAGCGTCGAGAAAATCGCCAAGGAATATACGGCGCCGGTCAAAGTTGCCGTCATGGGCTGCGTCGTCAACGGTCCGGGTGAATCGAAGATGGCCGACGTCGGCGTAGCCGGCGGAAAAGGCAAAGGGGCGATTTATCGCGCCGGCGAGTTAGTGGGAACCTTCCCGGAGGATCAGCTCCTCACTGCGTTGCGCGCGGAGATCGAAAAAGTCATCCGCGAAAAGTACCCGGAGCATGCGGTATAAACCGCCCGGGCTCGCAGCCGTAGCGATAACTGCGGCCATTGCGATCGCCGTCTCGCTGGCGATTTCGGTTGCCAAACCCGTGGAAGTTCGCGTCGATGGCCAGCCTATGCTTACCGACGTGCCGCCGGTGCGAACCGATGCCGAGACGGTCTACGTGCCGCTGCGGCCGTTGAGCGACGCCCTCGGCGCCGAAACGCGTTACGACGCCAAAACCGGCGATATTTTCATGACGCGCGGCGATCAGTCGCTCCATCTGCGGATCGGCGACGTGCATGCGACGGTCAACGGCATGCCGATGACCATGAAGCACGCGCCTTTCCGGGTACGCGGCCGCGCAATGATCGGCTTGCGTACCGTGCAGAAAGCGTTTGGGGTACGCGTCAAATTCGACAAAGCGACGTCTCGAGTCGACGTCGATACGCCCGGAGAAGCCGCCGCGCCTTAGACCTCTTGGAGCCCCTCCGGTTCGAGGACAGGCACGACATCTTGCGGATCGGATTTGCGGAAACCGTAGGCAAAGAAGAAGATCAATCCGACAACGAGCGCGATTGCAAACCACGTCCATGTGGCGCGCGACAATCCGAAGACCGCCAAAAACAGCGAGCAGACGATCCCCAAAATCGGGAAGAGCGGCACGAACGGGACGCGGAAGCTGCGCGGCATATCGGGTTTGCGGTGCCTCAGGTAGAGTACGCCCGCACAGACGACGGTGAACGCGATGAGCGTGCCGATGTTGACCAGATTCAAGAGCTGGTTGAGCGGCACGATGAGCGCGAGCAGAGCCACGGCCACGCCGGTGATCATGGTTGTGATCGCGGGCGTCTTAAACTTCGGGTGGACTTTAGCGACGACCGGTGGCAACATTTTGTCGCGCGCCATGACGTAAAAAATACGCGATTGCCCGAGCAGCGAACTCAGCGCGACGCTCGTCGTACCGGCCAGCACGCCCATCGTGATGATCCAATTCAGAACCGGCATGTGCAGCGGCGCGAGCGCGTAGACGAGCGGATTCTTGATCGGCACCTGGTTCCACGGCACTGCGCCGACGAGTACGAGCGCCGTTGCGCAGTAGATAACCGTGCCGATCGCGAGGGCCCCGATAACGCCCATCGGGACGTCGCGCTGCGGGTTTTTACACTCCTCGGCAGTCGTCGTCGCGGTGTCGAAGCCGATGTAGCTGAAGAACACATAGGCTGATATGGCGATGATGCCGTAGGGCTGAGCCGACGACGAGTAATCCATCATGCCGCCGAAGGGCGAGAGCGCGCCCCATCCGTGCGGACTGAAGTTGTGAAAGTTCGCCAGATGCACGAGGCTCAGACCGGCAAATATGAAGACGATGAGCGCCGAAATTTTCAGCACGACGAAAATATTGTTTGTTGTAGCCGTTTCACGAATGCCGATGGCAAGCAGAACGCTCAACAAGAGCACGAAGACCGCGCTCAAGATGTCCACCTGTGAATGCGCGAGGTCCCAATTCTGCGGCATCCACCACGAGCCGTGGATCACCAGAGCCGATTGTTGCGCCCAAGCCGGCAGCGAAATGCCTAAGGTCTTGAGCACGTCTTGCACCGCAGCGGAAAACTGTTGTGCAACGGGAGCCGCGGAGATGCCATATTCGAAAATGAGCGCGAACCCGATGATCCAGGCGAAGAGTTTTCCCATCGTAGCGTATGCATACGTGTAGGCACTGCCTGCAACCGGGACCATGGCGCCGAGCTCGGCGTAGCATAGCGCGGCAAAAAATGACGTGAGCCCGGCGAGCAGATAGGAGACGATGACGGCCGGGCCGGCACCTTTGACGCCCGTGCCAATCGTCGTAAAAATACCGCCGCCGATCATCGTCCCCAGACCGATTGCGACGAGATCCTTCGCGGTCAGTGCACGGCGTAAGATTCTGCGCGACCCGAGCTCGCGGAGTTTGTCGACGTTCGTCGTCTCGAACAGCCTCTTGAAAAAACGGCTGTCGCCGCCTGCCTCGTTCAATGTGCTTCTCCCCAAGGATCGGGTGGCGCTGCATTGGCGTTCCACTGCGTTTCAGTAATTCCGGAGCGAGCATTGATCCAGCGCGCCCAAACGAAGAGCGCGTCGGAAAGCCGGTTCACGACTCGAATGGTCGCTTCCGAAACCTCCGGTTCCTCTTCGCGCAGCGTCACGAGCAGACGTTCCGCGCGGCGGCAAACGGTGCGGGCAAAATGGAGCGCTGCCCCCGTTGGGCTGCCGCCCGGGAGGATGAACGCATTCAGCGGCTCGAGATCGTCATCGGCTTCGTCGATCGCGCGTTCCAGGGCCGCAACCTGATCGTCGCCGGCGAGCGCCATGCCGTTCCACTGTTTTCCGCCCGGCGTTGCGAGTTCCGCGCCGAGGTCGAAGAGCAAGTTCTGCGTCCACGACAGCCATGCGTCCAGTCGCTGCGCGTTCGCGTTCGAAGCCGCCAGTTGCGCGCGCGCAATCCCGATGGCGCTTGAAAGTTCGTCGAGCGTGCCGTACGTTTCGATCCGCCCGCTGTTTTTGGAGACGCGCGAACCCCCGACGAGTCCGGTACTGCCCGTATCACCGGCCCGGGTGTAGATGCGCGTACGCTTGGACATGCTCGTTCCTTGCAACGCTCGCGCGCCCCAGGCCTTTCGGCGGAACGGAACCGGCCGCCGATGGCGAACGTAACGGCACTATGAGCAAAAGAATAGAACGCCGCGAGTTTCTCGCAGCTTGCGCAGCGGTTTCGGCGACGGCCTCCTTGGGCGGGGTCGCGTACGGACAGCAAACGGGATTTGTTCCTGCCACTATTCAACTGGACGCGTCGCCTTCGGGCCGGCGCATGCTCGCCGAGTTCATGGGTCTGAGTTTTGAAGCGTCGCTGATACCGGGGGGCGCTTTCTTCAGCGGTTCGAACCGCGCGCTGATCGATTACGTGCGCGGCTTGGGCCGCCGTGGAATCGTGCAATTCGGAGGAGCCAACCTCGATACGACAACGTACGCTCCGGCGGACCTTGCGAATCTCGCGCAGTTTTTGGATGCGACCGGCTGGCGCGCCATTTTGGGACTGAGTCTAGGCGCGGCGGCGTTCGGCGTCGCCGATCAGGCCGCTAAGGCCAAACAAGCTTTGGGTGAACGCCTACTCGCGTTCGAACTGGGCAGCGCGCCGGATCTGCATTTCAAAGACTATGGAACGTTTCTCGCCGCATTCCGGGCTCGAGTCTCGTCGATCAATGCGAACGCTCCCGGCGCCGCGTATGCAGGGCCGGCGACAGCGACCCACACCGACTGGGCCGCGCGCTTCGCCCAAGACGAGCGCCCGCAGCTGGTCTTGATCACGCAGCAGTACCGGCATACTGGCAGTGAAGCGGCGCTGCGCAACGGCATACGGGATTTGCCGAAATCGACTGCGGTGTCCGATTTACCGTATCGCATCGAACAAATCGTCTCGAGCTCCAATAACATGGCTAACGCGCTGTGGGCCCTCGATTTCGGTTTGGAACTGGCAGCCAACGGCGGCGACGGCGGTAACTTTCACGACGACGCCGACGCACAGCGCGGGCCGCTCTATCAAGCTCTGCTCCTCCTCAAAGAATCGGTCGACGCGCGGTTCGTCACGCGCATTTTACAAACCACGAACAATAATTTCACGGCTTACGCAATCGAACGCGATGACCAAACGCGCGTCCTGACGCTGATCAACCGCGATGCGAATGTGGGCGTGACGGCCAATGTAAACGCCGCGCGGCCCGCGCGCAATCCGCGCGTGCGCCGGCTGACGGCCTTGAGCCTGGACACCACCCAAGTCAACGCCGTCGATTGGCAGAACGCCGACCCAGCGGCGCTCGACGTGCCGCCCGCATCGGCGGCGGTGCTCACGCTCTGATGGCAGAACTTCCGGCGCAAGAACCACTCGTCAAAGAGATCCCGCCCAAAGGCGCGGATCTTTCTGCATGGTATACCGCGGCCTGCCTGAAGGCCGAGCTCGTATCGTATGCGCCCGTGCGCGGATGCGTGGTGCTGCGTCCGTACGGCTTTGGAATGTGGGAAAATGTGCAGCGCGAGCTGGATACGCGTTTCAAAGAGACGGGTCATGAGAACGCGTATTTCCCGCTGTTGATACCCGAAAGTCTGCTCGTTCGCGAAGCCGAGCACGTGGAGGGTTTTGCACCCGAGGTCGCTTGGGTGACGCAGGGCGGTCAAGAGAAGCTCGAAGAGCGTCTGGCCATTCGTCCGACCTCCGAAGTCATCATCGGCGTCATGTATGCGAAATGGATTCAGTCGCACCGCGACCTGCCCGTGCTGATCAATCAATGGTGCAACGTCGTGCGTTGGGAAAAAGCGACCCGGCCCTTTCTGCGCACGATGGAGTTTCTTTGGCAAGAAGGACACACCGCGCACGCGACGGCGGAAGAAGGGCGCGCCGAAACCGAGCAAATGCTCGAAGTCTATCGCGATTTCGCCGAAAACGTTGCGGCAATTCCCGTCTATTCAGGACGCAAGAGCGCAAGCGAACGTTTTCCCGGAGCCGTGGAGACCTATTCTATAGAGGCGCTCATGCCGGATGGCAAAGCGCTGCAGTCCGGCACGTCGCACGACCTTGGGCAAAACTTCGCGCGCGCATACGACATCACGTTTACCGACGCCGATCAGCAGCTGAAGCACGTCTTCACGACGTCGTGGGGTATTTCGTGGCGCATGCTCGGAGCGGTGATTATGGTGCACGGCGACGATCGCGGGCTGCGCCTTCCCCCCAAGCTCGCGCCTCTCGAAGCGGTGATCGTGCCCATCGTCAAGGGTGAAGAGCGCGCTCCCTTGGAGAAAGCTCGCGAGCTCGGGAAGACGCTGCGCGCCGCGGGCTTCCGCGTACGCGTAGACGATCGCGATCGTTCCCCGGGATTTAAGTATAGTGACTGGGAGATGCGCGGCGTGCCCGTGAGAATCGAGATCGGGCCGCGCGATCTGGAGGCGGGCTCCGTATCGCTGGTGCGCCGGGATAAGCAAAAGGGTGAAGAGGGGTCGCGCGTTTCTGTTGCCTTTGACGCATTGAGCACGACTTTGCGCGAGCAGCTGACCTCGATTCAAGCATCGCTTTTCGCCCAAGCAAAAACATTTCTCGAGAGCCACACCTTCGCGCCGAGGGATCGCGCAACGTTCTTCGAGCAGTGCAAGAATCGCGCGGGGATGATCGACATTCCATGGTGCAACCGGCCGCAATGCGAAGCGGAGGTCAAGAACCAAACGTCGGCGACGACGCGCGTCATGCGCGAATTGCAACAGCCCGGAGCCAGTTGCGTCGCCTGCGGTGAGCCCGCTGTGGTCAACGCGTATTTTGCTCAAAGTTATTAGCGCGCTCGTTCTGCTCGCGCAGCTCTTTCCGGTGGCGCCGCCCGGCATTGACCGGCTTGATGCGAACGCGCGCGCTTCAGGCAACCGCAAAGATTTGGCCGTCGGAATTGGCCGCGCACTGTTTCGCACCGAGTGGCCCGCGCAGGTCCTCAACGTCTATGTGAACGGCTTCGGCAGCCATGACGTCGCGGGCTTGCGCGTCTCGGGCGAGCACTTCCACCATGCGCTCACGCGCGATCAATTCTTGGACGAGATAGCCTCACTGGCGCGCATAAGCTTTACGGCCGCTCCGGTCGACGAGGTGGACGTTTGGGCGAGCGTGCCGCTGCAGGTGGGTAAGGACGTCATTGTGGCAGGCGACCTCGCACAGCCCAGTTCGCGTGCGGTCTTCACGGTAAGCGTTCGCCGCGGAGAACGCATGGATGCGTTGATCCGCCGCATGCGCGCGAGTCGCGGCGTCTACTGGGACCAGGAGTGGGCCCGTACAACTTTAAAGTGAGGAGGCTCTAGTGTACCGAAAAAGCCTCCTCTCCAACGGTGTCCGGGTCATCAGCGAATCGATGCCGGGCTTTCGTTCGGCCTCAATCGGCATCTGGGCCGACGTCGGTTCGGCCGTCGAGCAGCCTCAGCTGCGCGGCGTTTCGCATTTGGTCGAGCACATGCTCTTCAAAGGAACGCAGCGCCGCACGGCGCGCGAGATCGCCGAAGAGATGGATGGCGTCGGCGGAAACCTCAACGCTTTCACCGACAAAGAAGCGACCTGTTACTACGCAAAGGTCATGGACGTGCACCTTCCGTTAGCGGTCGACGTGCTTTCCGACATGTTCCTGAACTCGCGCTTCGATCCGTCGGAGCTCGCCAAAGAGCAAAAAGTCGTTCTGGAAGAGATCAAAATGTACGACGACTCTCCGGACGAGTTGATTCACGATCTCTTCATTCAAACGATGTGGCGCGGCAGCAACCTCGGTTCGCCGACCATCGGCTTTGCCGATACCGTGACGAAACTCACGCAAGACGATTTGCGGCAGCACATGAAACGGCACTATGCGCCCAATTCCGTGGTCGTAGCATCGGCCGGCAACGTTGACCACGACGCGTTGGTGGAGATGCTCGAACGCGTGCTGGCGCCCTTCCAAGGAACGTGCGCGCTGCCGGTCCCGGAAAACCCGCCCCCCACGCCGGCCTCTTTATTTCGGCCCAAGGACAGCGAGCAAGCTTATGTCGTGTTGGGCACGACGGGACTTTCGGTGCGCGACGAGCGCCGTTACGTGCTCTCGGTGCTCGACACGATACTTGGCGGCGGCATGTCGAGCCGCTTGTTCCAGGAGATTCGCGAGAAGCGCGGGCTCGTCTACACGGTGTATTCTTTCCAAGCTGCCTATCGCGGAGCCGGACTTTTCGCGGTGTATGCGGGCACGTCGCCCCAATCGGTCGGCGAATGCGTTGCCGTGATCGGCGATCAGTTCGCGCAGATCAAAAATACCGCGGTCGGTGACGCCGAGCTGCGCCTGGCGAAAGAACATATTAAAGGAAGCCTCTCGCTTTCGCTCGAGAGCACGTCCGGCCGGATGATCCGGCTGGGCCGCAGCGAGTTCTCGCTGGGCCGAGATCTCCCGATTGACGAGATCGTCGCCAAAGTCGAAGCGGTCACGGCGCCGGAGATCCAAGAACTGGCGCAGGAGTTGCTCCGAGAAGAGAATCTCGGTTTGTGCGTGCTGGGCCCCGTCGACGAGTCTTCCGTCGAGTGGAATCGCAGCGCTGCTTAATCACGCCGCTCCGGCGGTAATACCGTTTTGGTCGTGGCAGCTCTACGTTGCCGTCGGCGTCAACGCGTTGATTCAAGTTATTCAAATCGGCGCCTATGCGGCGCGCTTGGCAGGTGTCCGTACGGGACGAATCGCCACATCGATCTCGCTCTTCAACTTGTTCGTAACGGCAAGCCGGCTCGCGAGCTTGGTATTGACGCTGATGCTCGCGCCTTTATCCGACACTGCCGGGAACACTGTAAGGGCGCTGTCCCTGCATCATCCGGAACCTCTCGCTCTTATCGCGGGCGTTCAGCACCTATTTGAATGGCAGTTGCGCGCGATCATTATCGGCGGGACCCTAGGGACGATTGTGGGCGCTCTCCTGCTGCCCTTGTTCACGTACTTGTACGTGCGGGGTGTCAGGTCGTTCGAACGGACAAAGTCGATTCCGCACTCGCTTGCAAGGCTCTTTGATCTGCGCGTGATGCTGGACGTCCTGCGGCATCTACGGGTGCCGCACTATCGTGAAATCTTTTCATTCTCTATCCGTCACATTCCAACGCGGCTGCTGGTTTTTAACGTCGTCGTCACCGCGGTGTATGCGATCGGCGTGGTCGCCGCCTATTATGCGAGCGTCGTGGACGTGAACTTTGCCAGAACCGCGGCGGGCGCGTCGGGAGTCGTCAACGGCATCGGGACGATCGCGTTTACGTTTTTTGTCGACCCGACGTCGTCAATGATCGTCGACGAGGCGGCCAAAGGAGAGCGGCCGCACGAGGAAGTTAAGGCGATGGTCTTCTATCTAGCTCTTACGGCTATCATCGGGTGGGTTCTTTCTCAAGCTTTGTTGTGGCCGGCGGCCTGGATCATTACGGTCGTCGCGCATTTGGTAAACCGCTAACCATGCATTGGATCAGGATATTGGCCTGCATCTCGGCGATCGCGCTTGGCGCGAGCGGCTGCGCCGGACCGATCGAACGCTGGCTCGTGGACACGCGAGTGCATCAGGGCGATGCTGCGCTGGCGAATGGAAGCCTGCACGAAGCGGCGACGGCCTACCGGCTCGCGCTGCATGTCAGCCCGACCGATGCGCGCGCCAGAGCTGGATTTTCCAACGCTGCCGGCAGTATCGCCGATGCCGATTTTCGCACCGGAAACTATGACGACGCCCTGGCGACAATTAGCTCCGCTCAGAAATACGATCCGACGAACGTGCGCCTGCAAGCGCTCAGATCGCAGATCGACGACGCAAGACTCAAACGCGCGATCGTCTTATCGAATTATCCGACCTACCGCGCCGCGGCGGCCGAGATCCAAGCGGCCTTCGATGCGTTACGCCTGCAAAACAAACTCATCGTACACAGTCTGCACCGTTTCGCTTATACGTATGACACGCAAGATTTGACGCGCGCGATCGAGGACTCGTACGAATTGCAGAGACAGATTGCCCGTAACACTAACCGCCTCATCATTTACCGCCAGCTGGTGGAGTCGGGCGTTCCGGCGGCCGAAAAGGCGGGGGCGACGGCTGTCTCGGGTTCGCTGCTGCCGCTGCCGTAAAGATGCGGTGGCTCCCAGCCGCCGTCGTGGCGCTTGCCCTGTTCGTGATAGCGCCCGCTCTGGCCAGTGGGTGGATGGCCGACGATGCTTTTTATTCCGCGCTGACCGGCGTTCTTGGCGCCGATCGCATCACGTTATGGCAGGCGATGGGGCATGCGTTCCAAGTCTGGTTCTTTGGAAACGGGCGATTCTACCCGGGGCTGATCGCCGAAAAATACCTCGTCTTCGACCTCTTCACGCACCTCGTCGCTTACAAGATATTTTTGGCAGCGGCAACGCTGGCCGCACTGGAGATGTTCCGGCGATGCGTGCAAACGTATACGACGCCGGCGTTTGCGGCGCTCTGCGCGCTCGTTGCCGCCGCACTGTTTCTCATCCATGGGTATCAGGACGCGCTCATCGCATACAATGCGATGCCGCAGATGGTCGCCATCGCGCTGTTCGGTTCGTTTATCGCGTTTCGGGCTGCGTTGGCGGGCCGGCGCCGGGCGATGGGCGTGATCTCCGTGGCGCTCTATGCCGTAGCCGCGCTTACGTATGAAGACGCCTACCTCTTGTGCGCGATCTATCCGTTGCTCGCGCGTCCGCTCAGCGGCAGTTGGCGCGCGGCATTCCGCGCTAGCGCTCCCTACGTGATTATTGCGGCACTGCTTGCCGTCTTCGAACTTGTGCTCCACGGCCGGGCGAAGCTTCCACCGGACGCCCTCTACGCCGTCAATGCCGAACCCGTCGCCTTTTTCAAAACGGCATTCTACCAAGTTACCGCGGCGCTGCCGTTTGCGTACTGGTTCGCAGATCCGCTGCGGTCGTTTCCTGTCTTTGCGGCCGGTGCTTTCGCCGGATTCGCCGTCGTAGGCTGGTTCGCGCTTGCGGCGGTGGAACGATCGGCCCCCAAACGGCTTCCGCTTTGGACGGGCGTCGTGTCGGCGATATTACCGGCGGTTCCGGTGGCACTGCTAGTGAAGTATCAACACGAGCTGCGGCTTGGAACCGGTTATCTTCCGGTGTTCCTGCAGACATTTGGCGTGGCGTTGCTGCTCGCATCGGCGGCGACAGCCGCTGTCCGAACCCGTTTTGGAAACGGCGCGAGAATCGCTGCCGCCGTCTTATGCGGAATCCTTGGCGCCGGTGCGTACGCGTCCAACGTACAGCTTGTGCGCGCCCAGGAGCCCGCGCGTGTCGCGCGCGCGGCTTTCGAGCGCGATCTTGCGGGCGGGGTCTTAAAGACCGTGCCCGCGGGCTCGACCATAACGATTCCCAAAATCTTTGATTGGATCGATTACGACGACAGCGGTCCCGACGCGATCTCGACGCGCGGTCTGCTCTACGAATACGGCGGAAAGCGCGCCGACCTCGAGGCTCCCGGCGACCTGCGGGCTCGGTTTGCGCTGAGATACTCGGGCTCGGTACGAACTTGGGCGCTGGGCGCGCTCAACGGGGCTCGCCAAACGGGATTGCCCCGGCCGTGCAATGGTTGGCAGATCGTGAACGGCGATTTTACCTTCGGGTACCGATGCTGGGCGCAGATCGCAACAGCACGGGGGCGATTCGACGGATTTCCGCGGTTTGAGATTGGCGCGGCCGGTGAATGTCTTCCGGCTTTGGCCGCGGGAAATCCGTTCGCCGCGCTAGACGTTTCCGGCGGCTCGGCAGGATACGTCGCGCAAACGTTTCGTTATCGCGGGGCGGCAACGACGATTACGCTGAAGGCATGGGCCATGAGCGATCCGGTGACGGTACAGGCCGGTATCGTGTACCCGGTAGGCACCGGCATCGGGACCGAGCGGATTCTCGATACGTTTGTCGCGCCGGTGCTGAACCGCGGGCGCGGAGGCTGTTCCGGTTTGCGTCCGGTCGAAAAGTCTTTTCGATTTGCCGGATACGTTCGCGGAGCGCAAATTCAATTACGGCTGCATGCGACGTCAACAGGTTCGGACGGCACCGCCGCGTTCGATGACGTCGCTTCGTCGCCCTAAACGTTCGAGCAGAGCCGGTGCGCCGCCAGCCAATCCCGCGCGTGTCCGCCTTTTTCGGCGTTGCGGAAGGCGCGCCACTGAGCGTCGGCGCCGGGCTTCACGAGCTTCGGATCGGTTCGGTAGACCGGCCATTGCGCCCCCGTCTGCAGCAGAGGAAAACGCTGCATCCAGGCGCACAGCTCCACGTTGCGGTTGAAACGGTTGCGTTCGATGGCAATGAAATAGCGCGCACCTTTGCGTATCGCGCTCTGTTCATCGAACGGCGTCCACAGGTATGGGTCCTCTTCCCAACCGTACCGCGCGATGTAGTAGAGGACCGACGGATCGTAGTGGCCCATCACGACGAGCGCGGCAGGCGGAAGAATCCGGTCAAGCGCGATCGCATTGCGGTAGACGCTTTTCGAGTAGCGATAATACGGCTTGACGATCTCACGGTTTTGAAAGATCGTCGCGGCGAACGCGACCACCGCGAGCGCGGCGCAGGCATACTTTGCCGCGGCGGAAACTGCGCTGCCGGCAACCGCCGCGATCAGACGTTGCATAAAGCCGGCGGCGGTCAGCGCCGCCAGCGGCAGAAGCGGAAAAGTGTAGTAGTCCACGCGTTCGACCGTCACGACGACGAATATGTATGCCAATCCCGCGGCCAGCCAAGCCCACTGGAGCGAGCGCGAGCGGATGGTCGCGGGCGTTACGAAGAGCCCCAGAAGTGCGGCCGCCGAGATCGCCGGGCCAACCATACCGTAGGCCAGCACGCCGAGCATGACGCGGAATTGCGCGGCCTTGGCGCCAAACGCGCCGGCGCTTTCCAGCGAAGTGCGCAGCGACGGAAGGACGTGCAACGCGAGAATTCCACTGGCCCAATGCCATTCGGCATGTGATCCGACGATACGATCGTACACCCAGAGAACGAGCAATGGCCCGGCAATGAGCGCCAAAGCTCCCAGAGGCCTGAAGGTTCGGCCCGAGTATGCTCGTTCGGCGATCAAAACTAGAATGGGCACGAGCGCAACGGCTGCGACCGGCTTGGCCAATAGGGCCATCGCGATCAAAACGGCGCAGGTCAGTACGTCGCGAATCCGCCAGCGTTCCCGGTCGATCAGCAGCCGCGCGGTCGCGTAGAGTGCCGCGGTCATGAAAAAGACCATCGCCGCGTCGGGCGTGAACGTGCGCCCGTAGTATATGCTGCCGGGCATGACCGCATAGAAAAGCGCGGCCAGTATTCCCGCCGTCGCGCTCGCGAAAAGCCACCGCCCGAACAGCGCCAGCACGGCAACCGTTCCCAGGCTAAAGGCGATGGTGACGATGCGTCCTGCGATTTCATGCACGCCGAGGAGTTTGTAGAACGTCGCAGCCAGGAACGGCACGATTTGCAGCTCCAGCTCCACGTAGTTGGGCGGCGGCCCGTTGTAGTTCGTCTGCGGATAGAAAATGTTGTACCGCAGCATTGCGAAATTGCGCGCGATAGACGCCTCGTCGCCCTGCCGCCAGCCGGGATGATCGAGCAGCGGGTTGTGGATGCCCTTGAGCCGCAAGACAAAACCCAGGACAACGGCTGCCAGCACGCCGAGCGTCCACAATGCGCGGCGCGTTTGGTCGGCCGTCAGGTTACGTGCTTGAACGTCCAATATTTGTTCAGAAAGAAATTCACCACTATGCCGGCCAGCGTAGCGATGAACCACGTCTTGTGCCCGTGCCCCAAAAACGGTGAAATGAGCGCGGAGACGATCAGCCCGACAGCCAACGCCAGCGCGGAGACCGTCAGGAACTTGCCGCCTTCCCGAAAAGCGTGTCCGCTCGAACGAAACGTCCAGACGCGGTTCAAATAGTAGTTTGAAACGCCGCCGGACAAAAATGCGACCGAATAAATCGCGTAGTACTGTTCAGGCTGATCGTGATGCGGTATCAGGCGCTGCAATCCGGTGAAGACGGCCAGATTGACCAAGAAACCCGAGGCGCCGACGATACCGAATTTTACGAATTGACGCACGCCGCGGCGCTGCGTGACGCTATGCAACCCAGTACCAGTCGGCAAAGAGAACGGTGAACAGGCCTAAGAGAGGCAGCGACAAAGCGACGATTGCGTTGTTGATTCTGGGACGTCCGCCCCAGAGTGCGAGGATGACGAACATCGGAAAGAGCACGAGCGCGAAACGCGGCATGCTCATCAGGCTCGACGTGCACAGCGGCATGAGAATCGAGAGCCCCATGTACGCGACGTAGGACGCTTTGAGCTTGCGCCAGCCGGCGGCGAGCACGCCGATCATCAGCGCGGTAAAAACGATCTCGAGGATCTGCTGGGCGACGGTTTGCGGCCCCGCGGCGGTCGCAATTTTATGGAGCGAGTTTCCGATCGAAGTCCACGGCGCCGCAAGCTGCCGGTTCCAGTGCGACTGCACGTGCGAGAAGTAGAGCGGGTCACCGTTGAGCACCCATAGGTAGCCCATAAACAGGGCGAGGCCGAGCGGAATCAAGACGATGGGAACCAGGTTCTTGATCCCCGCGGCGGCGTCTTCGCGGTACGCGCTCCACCATTCGATAGCAAACGGAACTGCGAGCAGGACGCCTTCGACGCGGGTGAGGGAAGCGAGCAACCCGATGACTCCCGCGAGCCACCAGCGCCGTTCCCGCATGTAGTAGAACGACGCGACGGTCAGCATCAAGAACAGCGATTCGGTGTAGACCGCCGAGAAAAAAACCGCGGTGGGAAAAATCGAAATATAAAAAATTGCGCGCCGCGCCACCGTGCGGTCGAACTCGTGCTCGACCAGCTTATAAAGGAAGAGGAGCGCGAAAAAGAGCGCAACGTTGGAGATCACCAGCCCGGCCACCAGGTGATTCCCCATAACTTTGCCGAGAATTCCGATCAGCAGGGGAAGAAGCGGAAAGAACGCCATGTCGGTTCCGTGGTAGCCGCTGGTTCCGATGTCCAGGTAATGGACGGCATCCCAACGCCCCCACACCGCGAGCAGCAGCGTGCGCGACTCTTGCACGTGCGTGCCCGCGCGCTGGCCGATGATGACCGCGGCCAGTTCCGCGATGACGATGATCGCAAAACGCGAAACCACGAAGTCGATCGAAACGTCGCGGACGGTTTCGTTGAAGCGCGCCGCGACGGCGAGCTTTCCGATACAGAAAAGCGCCGCGCAATACACGAAGAGCCGGGTGCCGCCATGCGTTAGCCAGAGCGGCATCACGAAGGAAAGCCAAAGCAGTACAAACACCGACCACGACATCGCGTCGTATTGCAGCGAACGCCGAAATTTGACGCCGGTCCGGGACGCGAAGTAGTCGCTGTACGCCTGCCATGCCCAAACGACGCCACCCAACGCAATCACGAGCAAGAGCGGTAATCCCGCCGCCGTAAGCGTGGGGTCTTGTTTGGGCACGACGAAACCGTACCAAAGAAAAAATCCGAGCGTTAGACCCGCGGCCGCAACCGCGGCAAGCGGTACCCATCCGGCCGCAAGCAAGCCTTGCAGCGCGTTAGAACGGATTGGAAAAGTTCGTTGTGATTCGTCCAGGTGCACGGATACAATGCAGTTCTAAAGGAATCGCCCCGCTTCCCTTGTAGCCTCAAAGAGTATGGCAACAATGATTGCGCGTACGTCCACAAGCCCCGTCAATACGCTCGATTTCGTAAAAGTGACGGAAAGCGCCGCGCTGGCGGCGTCGCGCTGGATGGGGCGCGGCGAACGCGACAAAGCCGACGGCGCCGCCGTCGAACGCATGCGTGAAGCGCTCGGCGAAATGGAGATTTCCGGACGCATCGTGATCGGCGAAGGGGAACGCGACGAAGCGCCGATGCTCTACATCGGCGAAGAGCTCGGCCGCGGCGGATTCGAAGTTGACATCGCCGTCGATCCGGTCGAAGGCACCAATCTGGTTGCCAACGGGCTTCCCAACTCGATCGCGGTGATGGCCATCGCCGAACGCGGCTGTTTGCTCAACGCACCCGACACCTACATGAAAAAACTCGCGGTCGGGCCCAAAGCCGCGCCGTTCGTGCATCTCGACGCGCCCGTTCGCGACAATATCGAAGCCGTCGCCAATGCGATGGAAAAACCGGTGAGCGACGTGACAGTAGTCATTCTCGACCGTCCGCGCCATGCCGATCTGGTGCGGCAAGTGCGCGAAGCCGGCGCGCGTATCAAATTGATCTCCGACGGCGACGTAGACGCGTGCATCGCCACCGCGGTTCCGGGAACCGGTATACACGTTGCGCTGGGAACCGGGGGCGCCCCTGAAGGCGTGCTCGCTGCGGCTGCGCTCAAATGTTTGGGCGGAATGTTCATGGGCAGGCTGGAGCCGCGCAACGACGACGAAGCCAGACGCGCTCATGAAATGGGCATCGCAGATCTTTCGGCGGTACTGACGATGAACGACCTGGTCAAGGGCGAGCACTTGGTGTTTTGTGCGACGGGGATTACCGACGGCGACCTGGCGCGCGGCGTACGGTTTTTCGGCAACAACGCGCGCACGCATTCGATCGTGATGCACTCGGGAGGCACGCTGCGGTTTATCGAATCCGTTCACCGTTTGGGAGCGCGTCCGCAGCAGAGCGCTTGAAAACTCGCGAGCGGTACGATCTCGTTGTCGTCGGGGCGGGCTCCGGCGGATTTGCAGCAGCACGCACGGCGCGCGACCTGGGAGCGTCAGTGGCGCTCATCGATCACGGTCCGCTCGGCGGGCTCTGCATTCTGCGCGGCTGCATGCCCAGCAAAACGCTTCTGGCTTCGAGCGATGCGATCGCCGATATGCGCGACGCCGTGGAACTCGGCATACACGCCGACGACATTACGTTTGACTTTCCGCACATCATGCGGCGCAAGGCCGAATTGATTCGCGGGTTCGCCGATTACCGCATCGAGGGGTTGCGCCAGTTCCCGCTCTATGAGGGACCAGCGCGCTTTATCTCTGCGCGCGAGGTGGAAGCTGCCGGCACGGTTCTCGAAGCGGAGAAATTCATTATTGCAACCGGCAGCGTCGTCGCGCCGGCAGCCGTACCGGGACTTCCGGAAACGGGATTTATCGATAGTGACGCCGCCCTGGAATTGCAAAAGCTGCCGCGGTCACTGGTCGTCTTGGGCGGCGGGTACGTCGCTTGCGAGTTAGGACAATTCTTTTCGCGCATGGGCGTCAAGACGTCGTTGGTGCTGCGCAGCCCGCACTTGCTTTCGGGTGAGGATCACGACATAGGCGAGGGGCTCACGGAGTATTTTCGCGCCGAAGGCATCGACGTGCATACGGATACGCAGATCGTTCGCGCGGGCACGCGCGGCGGGAAGAAACTCGCGCACGTGGTTCACAACGGCGTGGAAGGGGAGATCGAGGCGGACGAGCTCCTGTATTGCCTGGGCCGCGTACCGAACTTTGAGGGCCTCAACCTGGATGCCGCCGGCGTTCCGTGCCACAATATCACCGGCATCGACACCGACGAGACGATGCGCACGTGCAATCCGGACTTTTACGCTATCGGGGACGTTGCGGGAAAACATATGCTCGTTCACGTGGCCATTTATGAAGGCGAGATCGCGGCCCGGAACGCTTTGCGCGCGCCCGGCACGACTCCCGAGAAGGCCGATTACACGATCACGGCCGCACACACGGTATTTAGCGATCCGCAAGTAGCCGTTGTCGGAAGCACGGAGCGCGAGCTGCAAGCGAAGGGCACGTCCTACGTCAAGGGCACGTACGATTTTGCCGAACACGGCAAAGCGCAGTGCATCGGAAAAACCAAGGGTTTCGTGAAGATCCTTGCCGCCGCCGAAGGCGGAAAAATTCTCGGTGCCTCCGTTCTGGGTCCGCACGGCTCGGATCTGATTCACGAACTGATCGTGGCCATGCGTTATGAAGCAACCGTGGCGCAATTCATGGCCATTCCGCACCTGCATCCGACGCTTGCGGAGATTTGGACCTATCCGGCCGAAGAATGCGCGGCGAAGTTGAAACTGGCCGGACCGGGTCAGATCGATCCGGAGGTCGCGATTTCGTGAGCGTCGTGAACGTTGCGATCGTTCAAACCAAACCGCGCAAAGGAAAGTATCAAGAGAACTTGCGCGATTTGCGCGACGTGTTTTCGCAAACGGGCGCGGAGCCCGTGGATCTGATTGTCCTCCCCGAAGCGGCGCTCACCGGATATTTTCTCGAAGGCGCGGTCTACGAGCTCGCGCTGGACTCCGACACGTTTTCCGCGGACCTTGCCAAGGCATGGCTCGAGACCAATCCCGGAAAAGACGTGGACCTCGTCTGTGGCTTTTACGAGAACTGCGACGGAACGTATTACAACTCGGCCGTCTATCTGGAAATCGCCGGCGGAAACGCGAGCGTCAAGCACGTGCACCGCAAAATGTTTTTGCCGACGTATGGCGTGTTCGACGAGGAGCGTTTTCTGTCTCGCGGGCGCCATCTCGAAACGTTCGAAACGCGCTTCGGCCGCATGGCGATGCTCATTTGCGAAGATTGCTGGCATGCGATCGTACCGACGCTGGCGGCCGTGAAGGGCGCGCGCATCTTGATCGTGCCGAGCGCCGCGCCGGGCCGAGGCATCGAAGACGGCGGAGAATTGACGAGCATCACGCGCTGGCGCGGCATTTTGGAGTCCATCGCAGCCGAGCATGGCGTCTATCTGCTCTACGCGGGGCTTGCCGGTTTCGAAGGGGGCAAAGGCATGACGGGCTCGTCGCGGATCGTCGATCCGCACGGCCACACGGTTGTCGAGGCGCCGCCGCTAGGCGCCCACATCATTCGCGCCGCCATCGACCTGCGCGAGATCGATCTCGCGCGTGCGACATTGCCGTTGCTGGGCGACTTGCACGCGGTGCTGCCGGATTTGCTAGCCGACGAAGAGCTGCCGCTGCGATGAAGCTGCCCGTTATCGAGCCCCAACGCGACGATTTTACGCAAGCGCCGTCGATAAGCTCCGAGCTGACCGCGCAATGGCTCGAAGCATTTCTGCGCGACGAACTTATCGCCGGACGCAGCATCGAGCGGGCCGTCGTTGGACTCTCAGGCGGAGTGGATTCCGCGGTAACGGCATATCTCTGCGCGCGCGCTCTCGGACCGCAGAACGTGTACGGCGTGCGCATGCCCTACAAACATTCGAGTCCGTCGAGTTTGAGCGACGCGCGCCTGGTCAGCGAAGCGCTCGGCATCAACGAGTCGACAATCGAGATCAGCGCGGCAGCCGACGGGTACCTGCAGTTCGAACCCGATGCGGATGCGCGGCGCCGCGGCAACGTTCTGGCGCGCGTACGCATGCTGGTGCTCTTCGATCAGTCCGCGAAGCTCGGCGCGCTGCCGGTGGGGACGGGGAACAAGACCGAACGGCTTCTGGGTTATTTCACGTGGCATGCCGACGACTCGCCACCGGTCAACCCGATCGGCGATCTCTACAAATCGCAAGTGTGGAAGCTCGCGCAATACCTCGGCGTGCCGAAACCGCTTATCGATAAGGCGCCGAGCGCCGATCTGGAAGCGAATCAAACCGATGAAGGCGATCTTGGCATTACCTACGCGAAAGCCGACGCCGTCCTCTCGCGCATTCTCGAGGGTTACACCAACGACCAACTGGTCGCGCGCGGGTTCGATCGCGGCGAGGTCGAGATCGTCCGAAAGCGCTTGGACAGCACGCATTGGAAGCGGCACCTGCCGACCACCGCGATGCTTTCGAATACAGCGATTAATGAGTTTTACTTGCGCCCCGTCGATTTTTAGGTGGCAGCGGTGGTTAATCCGTATTTCCCCGTCGGATTGAATCTTGCCGGGCGGACGTGCGTTGTGATCGGCAACGATCGTGAAGCCGAGGAGAAGAGCGCGGCGCTGCGGGAATGCGATGCCGACGTCCGGCGCATCGAAGACGCGGCCGGGCTTCGCGATGAAGACGTGAGCGGCGCGTTTCTCGTGATCTCCACGCCGCAGGACGAGCCGCTTTCCGCGCGCCTGCGCGCGCTTGCCGACCGGGAGCGTTTCTTGCTGTGCTGCATCGATCAGCCCAAGCACGGCTTCGTCGCGATGCTGGCCATCGCGAAGGCCGGCCCGGTTCGAGTCGCGATCTCGACCGCCGGGCTCGCGCCGCGAATCGGCAAGCTTATAAAGGAAGGGCTCCAGCGCGCCATGGATGGCCGCTTCGCACATTTCGCCGAACAGATCGCCGCCCGGCGTGAAGATGTCAGACGGGAACATCCCGCCGCCGGCGATTGGGTCCTCCGGCGCAACGCGGCGATCGAGGCGGCGAAAGGTTTTGAAACCGACGTTTCATTCCGCTATCCGGACTGGTTCGAAGAGCGGTAATGCCTTCGGTCGAGATCGTCGCGGTGGGCACCGAGATGCTGCTCGGACAGCTCGTCGATACCAACACGCCGTTCATTGCCGGCAAGCTCGCGGAAATCGGCGTTGACGTTTTTGCAACGCACGCGGTCGGCGATAACCGTCAGCGCATCGCCGACATGATCCGGTCGGCGCTCGATCGCGCGGACGGCGTCATCACGACAGGCGGACTGGGACCGACGGTCGATGACCTGACGAAGGAGGCGGTCTGCGACGCGCTCGGCGTTGACGCGGAAGTGCACGAACCGTCGCTGCGCGCCATGGAAGAAGTCTTCGTCAAGAGCGGGCGGCAGATGCGCGAAAACAATCGCAAGCAGGCGCTGATTCCGCGCGGGTCCGTGCCGCTGGCTAATCGCGAAGGTACGGCACCTGGATTCATCGCGACGACAACGCGGGAGAAATTCGTGGCCAGTATGCCGGGCGTGCCGCGGGAGATGAAGCCAATGCTGGCCGAAGGCGTGGTGCCATGGCTGCAGCGGCGCTTTCCGTTGACCGAGCACATACGCACGCGCAGCCTGCATACGATCGGTTTGGCCGAATCCGAGATCGACCACCGCATTGCCGATCTTTTTGCATCGCTCGAAAATCCGAAGATCGCGGTATTGGCGCATCAGTTCCGCTGCGACGTGAAGATCATGGCGAAGGCCGCTTCGGCGGACGCGGCGATCGCACTGATTGCGCCGGTGGAGCACGAGCTGCTGCGCAGGTTGGATGGGCACGTTTACGGCGTGGACGACGAGACGTTGCCGTTTGCCATTCACGTCTTGCTGCAACAAACGCAACGCACGATTGCCGTCGCCGAATCTTGCACGGGCGGATCGATTGCCGCCGCGCTCACCAGCGTGCCGGGCTCGTCGAAAAGCTTTACCGGTGGAGTAGTCTCATACAGCAATGAGGTCAAAATGCAGCAGCTCGGCGTGAAACGCGAAGACCTCGACCGTTCCGGCGCGGTCAGCGAAGAAGTAGCCGAGCAGATGGCTGCCGGCATCAGGAAAAATCTCGGAACCGATGTCGGCCTCTCGATCACCGGCATCGCCGGGCCTTCAGGCGGGACTCATGAAAAGCCGATAGGGTTGGTGTGGCTGGCGATTGCCGAGGAGAGCGGGGTGCGCACGAGGCGCCTGCAGCTCGCCGGCAACCGCGAGGGCATCCAGGCTCGAGCCACGACCGCGGCGCTTGGCTTCCTATGGGAAACCGTGGGCTCGGCGGAACCGATCAGGAACCCGAAGTCGTAGAGGGTAAGAGGGAAGACCGTGAACGTAAAGCCGCGCTTGCTGGCCGCAGCCTCCATCCTAACGATGGCGGTCTTGGCTGCATGCGGCGGCGGAGGCGGCGGCGGTGGTTTCCCGATCCCGGGCGGCGGCGGCGGCGGTGGCGGAGTGGGTCCGCAGCCAACAGTGACTCCGAGCCCCAGTCCCGCGCCTGGCACGCACCCGGCAAACACCCCCAGCGGTTTGGCAACGCTGCTCTCCCGCACCGC